>JAAUXU010180256.1_pt1 | contig 14084 bp, 12 predicted proteins | sample 7278151 | NCBI WGS metagenome assembly JAAUXU01 (sample SAMN14350113, study PRJNA611818) | marine sediment metagenome | isolation source: surface marine sediment (1.8m) | place: French Polynesia: Moorea | collected 2018-08 | reverse complement strand
GGGACACTAAAAAAAGTCTCGAGGAAAATGCTTGAGGTTTACGCGTTCTGCTGAGGGAAAAGTGTCCTTGAGTCTCCAACAGCTGTAGAAAACAGTTTACTGTTATGCCTGGTTACTACAGTTAGCCTTGTGATGGTGACAGGTCCCTCTGTAACAACATTTTTGCTGATGACCAACCGACATTTTCATCATACAACTCCATAAATGCAGTAAAGCCTTATGGTGACGGCTCTTGCAACAACAACATGGTCACAAAATAACGACTTTTTTACTGCTGACCACAATTCTGCTACACAAAGTCTCATGATAACGACTAGAGCTGAGGGGAGTGCAATTCAGTGCCTGGACCGTGCTTGTTGGCCCAGCCTCCAACTGAGCCAAGGTGTGAAGATGGGATTTTGGATACTATTCAGATTGATAATGAAAATGAATGAAATGATTTATCTTGACATGCACATATTTCAAAGAAAACTGCAAGAGAATTTTTAGCTCAAGCTGAGCCAGGCTCGTGCCAATCCTCAGCATTGCCTGCTAAGAAGTCAGATGTTGCAACCAGAAGAAGAGAATGACCGATTACTGATTACTGTAGATAACGGCTAAATCTTTCCTTCCAGCTCCGCCGCGGCAAGCGACACCCTTGTCCTGTGTCCCCCAGTCGTCCTCGTCGCCAGCCGTCGTTGCTGTCACCGAGAACATCTTCACCCGCATCAGTAAGCTGAACGAAGCGCTCCACGCCATCAATCCAAGGTGAGAATGTGACAGACTTCGAGCCCACTTTCCTACCTTTTTTCTTCCCCATTTAGTTACAAGCCAATAGGGTTCTCCATCACATCGATTGAGTCCTGCTCTCAGTCAGTGCTTGAAGATGCGGTAGTGGCTACGGAAACTGCGGTCTCCACCCTAATGTCAGTCATCGGTGAGGACATTTTTTGCATTCATATGGTTTTGCACCTTCCAACCTTGCACCCTCCAACTTTCCAGCTCCTGGTCAGGAGGCCTTCCTGTGGGATGCCATCAAGCCCAAGTTGGACGCAAAGTTAGGCGGTCTTCAGAACAGCTCTCCAGCTCAACGTCACCGGGAGCAGAAATTCAGCTGGACGGTGCCCCAAGAGAGCAATACGGGTAGAGGAGATGAGAGCTGTTAAGAACAATTGCCAGTACGTAGATACCTCCAGCATATAAATCATTTCCACTAAGTGTGCTCATGTTGTCACACATGCGCCAAATATATTTGTCGTTCTCAGTCAGCGGACGCGCTCCAGTGTTGCATGTGTTACTTACGGCGCGTACGTGCTCCCGTGAACGCAGATTTCCCCCTTCTCCTCGACAAAGGTGTTCATTCACACGGAACGGACTGAATTCTCAGCGTAGGCCTGTGAAATATTGACATTGGTAGTACCTCGGTTGCTCGACTTTGAAGGTCATCTGATAAGAAGAGAAGACAATTTTTTTGCACCATCATAAACAGGTGCTGGAGATGTGCAATGGAGCTGCTACTACTCGAATGGCTGTCAGATGGAGAGATAACGTGATAAGCCCAAGTCGATCTCGTTGCCCATGCCTGCTGGCTATTGGGTGTAGCCATTACACCACGACTTGAGCGAGATCTAGTTTAAATGGGCACCGTTGACTTGGATTGTAACGTACCACACAGCATGCTCACTCCGTGTCAGCTCTGAACTTGGCATGCGTACAGGACGACTACGTAGTTGCTAACCCGAGAGCGAGATACCCTTGTAGACGGTTATGGTGTTCTTTCGTCGTGATGCGGCAGATCGTTGTCTCGAAAAGGTCAAAAAGCCACTTTGATTCTGCGAAGAACCCGTCTTGTAGCGTCCATAGGCTTCCATTCGCTTCTCTCTTCTCCTCAGCTGCAGTGTGAATCCACCGCCTTCTCTGTGAGCTTGTCTTCTTCTCTCATAGGTCGCATTCATCCCACGACTTCGTAGAGATGGAGCATTTTCCATTGATGTGGCGAGTTTGTTTGTCGAGTTTGGTCTGCAGTTTTGTAGCCGTTGCCGCGCAAAGTGATGTTAATTACGAGGACACCAGGAAGTACAAGGACATCGACCTGAGTCTGGACCAGCCAGTGAACGAGGTGGTGGTGGTTGAGCAAGATTCTCCGCACTCGAACTCGGTGCACATCGCCCACAACATCCCGACCGGCAGTGACATCTTCGTCAGGCAAAACAACCCCTTCAACACCAGTGTCCACATAAGTCTCAATGTGGCGGAAAATTGCAAGGTTGGGATAAAGCAAGGTTGGGGTGGGGTAAGCCGAAGGGTGAAATCTTCTCCCCACATTCAAACGCGGCGCTCCTACTTGTAGGTGCGTGTGGAAATGACCGGCATGGTGAATGCCAACCTGCACGTCAGCCTCAACGGTGCCACCAACAGCCAAGTATCAGTGGATGTGAGAGAGGCATTCAACTCTTCTATTCATGTCAGGTAGTGGTACGTTCTATTGAGCAAGCAATGTAAAAAGAAACGACTCAAGACCCTTGTCGGCCAGTAGTCTGGATAGTACATTGGTCGCTATGGATGAGCAGCATCGTTGCTGGACTAATGCAATGTAGCGCATCTACGTACGTACGTCATTCACATTATCTCCCATTCGTAGCTTCCAGAACCCCGTGAACACTCCAGTGACAGTGACTGTGAGCGACATGACCATGGTGAACCTCCACGTCAGTCAAAACGTTCCGAGGAACAGCCCCGCCGAGATCTTGCTGACATCGCCCAAAATAAGTGAAATTCATGCAAGCCAGGTGACATTGACAGCTGATGAGGTATCGATGAGAACCATTCACTAGTCCCAAACATCAAGCCCCACCAAGAACGGGTACTTTTAAAAAAGTTGCTCAATCGGGCTTGGAGCCCTAAAGCGGAATTTGGCTTGACAGCCCTTAATTTGGCAACGATCACTAGCCTGGTCCAGCCTAACAAAGTGAGTAGCTTCTGGGTTACCATTTGAGCTTCAGGATAACCCGCCATTTCAATAAACTCATGCATATTAGTGAAAGCGAAGTAAAACCAAGCTGGAGATGAGTTCTGGGTCCAGTGGATCCCAGCACTTCTGCCTACTGAGCAGCATACCGTACACAGCGGCTTGCAGGTACGAAGTAATGTGATGGCCCCGAATCACTCTTTGTGATGCTACGTCTATCTTATTTGGGGGATCGGAGTCGACCTCGAACGTACAATGTCGTATGAATTATTATTCGCAAATTCTTTTGTTTTTCATCAGAGCACTCCAATTGCGTCGCCGATGACGTTCACGATCGACGGTGAGGCCAACGACAACCAGGTTGAAGTCTCGCAGTCATCAGCCGACGACTCCAGCCCGCTCACTTGTTCGCCAGAGTGCCCCCAGTCCAAAGCAGGTGAGGACTACGACTATGAGTACTACGGCAGCCATGATGCTGATCTGGAGGCCCTCAAGGAAGAGTACGAGGAAAGGAAGAGAAACAGAAACAGTCAGAATCCCAATAGGAACCCTCAGAATTCCAACAGAAATCAGCAGGGGTCCAAAAGAAATCCACAGGGTTTCAACAATGGAAATCAACAGAATTCCAACAGAAGTCAGCAGAATTCCAACAGAAATCAGCAGAGTTCCAACAGAAGTCAGCAGAATTCCAACAGAAGTCAGCAGAATTCCAACAGAAATCAGCAAGGCTTCAACAATAAGTGGGAGCAGCAACAAACCTCGAACGCCAATGACAACAGGCCCAAGCAAACTTTTAACAGCAACAAGAATAGAGACGATCCCTATAGCGTGAGCAATATTAGAGACGAAGCCGATATTGACGTGGAGAGCGTCGACGTCCCTCTCCTAGGCGAATATGTCGACGAAAGCTTCGATAGCCGCAACGATCCGAGACAAACGTCCTCTTTCGACTTTGACGACCTCGAGGTCCCGTCTACCGCCGAGTGTCCCGGTGGCAACCTGGACGACTGCATCGACGCCTGTCCGGGATTTCACGCCAAGGCATTCTCCATCTGCGTCGGGCAGTGCGGAAACAGGTGTCCGTGATTATTATGAACGTACGTACACACATGTATGTTTGGAATAGTGAGATAAATAAAGGTGGAACATGCGTATTTTCTGTTTTCAGTATTTTGTTGCTACACGCATAGGTCATACGTACGTCGTACGAGCACAGACAACGAGACACGCCACTATACGTGCGCTAAAGTTATCGCTACGGTAAGGTAATACTTTAAACTTCCCTGTAGGTTATACAAAAAGTTTTTCTAAAGGAGAAAAAAAGTCTACACTGTCATACTTTGTTGCTAACGGAGTCTCATTAGTTAGTCCTCCAGCTCACTTTCTTGTGCTGCTGATTCTCTTGAAGTCTTCAAATCCACCAAATTCCTTAGTCATTGCGTTCACCCACGAATCTGTCTCATCTGGCCGGAACCTGTAAAGAAAAACTATTAAGGATCCTAATGTGGAGAAAGGTCAAAATGTGACACGCTTACTGCTCCAAATCCTCGAAGGGATTGAAATCGCGCGGTCTGCCGAAGAGACTGTGGTCTTCCTCTCTTACAGGAGCTTCGCCTTCTTCAGTGAAGTCGCTGTTGCTTCCGTAGCTCTCGAGGAAGGCATCGACTGCTAATGGATCTATAAAGTACTCTCCAAGGTAGTCGTCATTGTCCTCCTCCACCTTGTCACCGTCCCCTTCGTCACTGGCCTCCTCCTGTTCTGCTTCCAAATCCGAGAACTTGTTCTCGTCATTGCCGGTAAACTTGGTGACCTCCTTGGTTATCCTCTCTATCTTGAGATTATCGTCGGGATCTGAGTCTCGGTAGTCATCCACGTAGTCGTCCAAGAAGACAAGTTCTTCATTTACAGTAGTAGGCTTTGATGGAGGTAGTGGAGTAGGATGAAAAGGCTCTTCGTGGCTTGCCTCTTTGACCTTTTGCTTCTTTCTCCGTCGCATCTTTCTGATTGGCCTCAAGACTTTGATTGGCACTGGCAAAGCGTCTTTCTCATCAATGTCCAACACTTTCTTGTATCGATCAGTCTGGAAAATTGGTAGTTGTGATTTGATCTCCTTGATGAGTGAATCGGTGGGTTGAGGCGTTGAAATCTCTTCCCTATCGCCCTTGATCTTGCCCTCTAGTTTCACTGGCATTGGCTTCACTTCCAGCTGCTTGAAATGATCTTCCATCTTGATCAGTGTGCTCTTCTCCTCACCGTCGTTGTCCTGTTGGCTAATTCGCTTTCTAACTACCTTAGTTAAGTCAATGGGCGCAGGCTTTGTTTCGTTTGGCAATTTTTTAATCTCGTGGTTGCCTTCACCTTGTTCTTCACGAGGCCATTCTGGCTCAAACTTTTCTTTACTTGCTACTCTATTTGGGTGGGGCCTCCTTCCCAATACTTCAGGTACCGAAGGAGGAGTGTCTATTCTTTTATTACCGGGGTTCAAAGTGGGACTCACTGAGGGTGGTAGCTCCTGGAGAAGCGATTCTGGCGGTACCTTTGGTTGTATTTTTGTATGATCTGGTCTCTCCGTACCCAAAAAGTCGTCATTGAAGATGTCTTCCAGTGGAGAATTCTTGAATCCATCAAAGCCGTAATTGAAGCCGTCATTGTGAGCATTTGAGTGCACAGCCTTGTAGATCCTGAACACCGGATTGTCCGCGACATCTTCAATGGTGGAATAAAACTTGTTGTCAAGACCTGGAGCATCACGGTCGCCATATTCGTCGTAGAAGCCGTCTGAAGTGTAGTCAGCATTGTAGTAGTCATAGTCGTAGAGGTCCCTGATGAATTCGTTGGAGACCTTGAGATTTTGAACGTCTTTCCGGGGAGCCAAGAAGGAATCGCGGAACAGGGGTGGATAGGGATCACTTGTCGTCACTGAGGAGGGTGTCGTCAAAATCTCAATCGTCATCTCCGTCACTGGTCTCAGCGGCGGGTCTGGAGCACCTTTAAGGACCATCGGTGGAGGCCTCTGTAACTGAGGTCGAAATGGAGGCCGTCTGGGCCTAAATTTGGTCTTTTTCAAGCGCTTCACTGGTCTCTTTCCAAAACTGAAAGGCAGTCGGCGCTTCTTCTTTCTCAGTCGCTTCCTCGGCGGCGGAACCTTCGCGGAAGGATTCCTTGAAGGCTTGTGAAAGATTTCGTTGATGTCATCGGTGTTTTCTGAGGCTGGAGGCTTTCCAAAGGCGGAGTCTAAAGCGAGAGTAGAGAAACTTATGTATTAACGCCACACACAGGTGTAGTTGTTTTAAACAGGATGGTGATGTGTTCCCTACACCATGGAATACCAGTGTGCAACTGCATGTATGTACTGTGCAGCACAATTGGCAGTTCAGAGATACGTAAACCGTTTGAAATATGTCGCTCAACTAACATTCACTGCTGCAAGTGTGACAGCAACGCGAGAGCTTTTTGTTCTCTCTTCTGCAGCATCCCATTGGTCAAAACTTACTTTTACGTTTATAGACGTATGTGCGTGCAAGAGTAGTAAAGTCTCGTCAAAAGCGGGTGTATCATACTAAGGACAGCGTACAGAAACTCCATTTTCTCTCTCTTTGGGGTAGGGGGTGAAACTCCTAGAGACTTTTCGTTTGACATTGTGATTGTGAGTTAGCTCTGAGTATACTACAGAGCTTAAAATGCTCTCAGACCCACCAAATCCACCTACTTTTTCTTTTCCTCACATGCCCATCACAATAAACGAGAAACCAGTTTTAATGAAAAGTACAGTTAGGACGGTCACTCTGTGGGAGTGACGATTCTATTTATGTTGGAATGTTTCTTGGTACCCCACTCACGTTCGTTCACGCATGTTCGCGTCAGACCCTTGACATTACAGCACAAAAGGCCCTCTGCGCGTCACAGTCTTCCTAAAGGAATCACTACTTTATTGGATGCCTATCTACTTGTCTCCTGCGTTTCATCGACGCAAGATCTCCTCAAAAAAATTTGGACCACGCCCGGCCTAGGCCCTGGGCGTGATACAAAATTTAGTCAGTGATAGATAGACCGTCGCTTAAGAGTTTTCCTCCACTCTATCACCTGGTCTGACGATTTGATCCGTCCCTACATGCGTAGTCGTTGTGCGCGGCCTCATGGTAGGCGTGGGCCTTCGACTCCTTTTCGGTCCCCCAGGTCGTCCTCGTGCGAAGCTGAACGTAAATGCTGGAAGTCGCTTTCGCCTCTTTGGCCTGACGAATCCTGCCCTTTTAGGACTCCACGACGAGTATGTTCGCTTATATGAGGGCCTCGCTTGAGACGGCGGCCGTTGGAAGTCTGGCGTCAGCATCAGGCCTGAAAAGTGAACAGAATTTCAGTCAGCCATGAACTGTACTGAAGCGAACATAGACACTAGTGTCTGTACTACGCTGTCAGAACATGCCTTAATATCTCCCTTTGTGCAAGGAAAGGAAGGCACGATAAAAATATCTCCTAAGTCAGCGCTGATGAGTGGTGATAAAACACAAGTGCATGTTCTGCCTGACTCACAGTTTACCCACTGATATCACCGCCCCTACCTGAGTTCTTCCTCGGCTTTTTCTTCCTTCCGTGGAAACGACCCCTGGATTTTGCCAAGTGATTTTTGGTCCTGGTTCGAGACGTGGGGATTCGTCGCCTCCTGAATGCAGGACCCCCAGGAGGCCCCTGAAGGGGGCCCCTTTCGGGTATGAACTCTTCAACTGCGGGTCCGGAGCGTCGTCTGACGATAAATGGGAGGTCGCCAGCTCCAGGCAGCAAACCCAATCCTAGGGCGCCTGGAAATCAAGAAGCGTTTGTGGGTCGACGATATCAAAGTCCTTCCTCAGTGACAACTCACTTCCCAAGACGATGGCGGCGTTGCCCAAGACCGCGACGGTGGACAGCTGGTCCTTGCTGAAGGTGATATTGCTGCCAGGACCGGTCAAGTAGGCAAGTTTATCGTTGCTCCCACCTATTTGAGGGGATAGAATGAAAGAACGTCATCAGTCGAAGCACGCTGGACTTCGCCAAGTACCGTAAGTTAAGCAAGTACTGCACAAATCGCAAGTAACGTACTTATTGATCCCAATTTGAAGTTGCTGCCGAACAATCTCTCTTGTTTTTCTTCCGGGACTTTTCCAAGTAGAGCCTCCGCTCTTGGCAGCTCCTCCGCCTCGAGTATGTGATTGTCATCAGAATCGTGATAAATATCTTCTTCATCTTCGTAGTAGTAATAGTCATATTCCTCTTGACTGCGGAGCAACTTGAGCAAAATGTTGGCTGGAAGCGCTTGCTGCGAGGTCTCCTTAACCTCGTGCAGCAACGACATCAGAAGCTTCCGGGAAGAATCTTCGCTACTGTTAAGTGACTGTATTTCAGGCTCTCCTGCATCATGAGGGTGGACAGATGGCAGCGACGCTTGGTCTCGTGAAGGTCCAGAAGTCTCGGATATTTTTGCTACGCCACTGCTGACTGGCCAGGCCGGACGCCGATCAGGGTGCCAAACCCGACCTTCTTCTTTGTCTTTCTCCTCCTCTGTGCTTTTGACTTGTTCTTGAAAAAAATCAAGAGTCTGGTTCATGGCTGAAGAAGGTGAGTCCTTGTCTCTCTCAGGTCCTGAAGACTCTAAAGGAATGATTGATGAATTTGCAGTGGATGATGAATTCTCCGTTTTGATTTTCCCAATCAATGCCAAGAGCAGCAGGCATCGGAAAGCACGAATAAGTGGCTTTGGAAGATCCTGCAACAAGAAGAGGAATGGATGAGTGATTGCAGAGGAAAGCAAAATGTCTGAGTGACACCTTTCGTGAATCAATGATGTCCGGCTAAGACGGACTCACGTCTTCTTCGCACTCAGCGATTTCTTTCTAGTCGGCCACCCTCCTGAGTGGCGTGACTGAAATCTGTCTGTCTGTACAGATGTGTGCTTGCATAATAGCTGCGTGTGTGAGTGCGTATTTGTGCGCACATCATCACATGTGGACGCATAACCCGTGAACTTCGTGTACGCGTCGCACGTGCCAGCACAATCCCGGGCCTAAGCACATGGCGCACGCACTTTTAAGTACACATAGGCCTAGCATGGGTAGATCGATCAGCGACAGACACGACATACTGTACACACACCTACCGGCAGCCATGGATCCTGAGATGGATACTGGGAGCCATGGCCAAAAAGAAAAAGCTACGCAAGCATGCACATTCTGCATCTGATGTCTGGGGCCCTTTACTAAAGAAGCGCAAACCACTCCGTAGGTACACTACGAGAGAGGAAAGCGAAACAAAGAGAAAAATACGTTCTTACAAAGAATTTCTCAAGCCACCACTTAACCGAATTCGCATACACACAGACACGCGCACATGTAATTCCAGCATGCGCGTTGCGCGCCTGCGTGCTCGATCTTGTGAAAACTTTCTTCCGGATCAGCTGATCCGTGACGAATAACTTCTGAGAACGGTCCATCCAGTCGTCCTGCGCCTAATGCGAACAGGTCTGGTAATGTTTCAAATGAGCTTCAACTCAACTTGATCCACAACATCTGGCACGCACACCTAATGCTCGACCAGGGGTTCTCACTCCGCTTCTGCTTTTCCTGCCTCTCCAATGAGTTTGGCACGGGAGCGAGGTTAAGTGGCACTTGGTGAAAATAACAACTTAATCCCCCCCTGACACACATACCAATGCTTGCAGCCAACTGGGATATTTACGATTCCCCGGAACACTTGGCTCATGCAAGCAGATGGTCTCTACAGAAATCAGCGCAAGATCGAAAACTCTCGCCAAATGAAGGGTTACGAGAAGGCCCAGCCACAATGAGTAGGAAAGAGAGAGAGAGAAGAAAAATATGAAAGGAGTCAATTATGCCCTTACCATATTTTTTTACGCCCCTCCCCTCTCTCACTCCTCTCATTAATCGCTCCGGTTATTAAGGATCGTCTCAAAGTCCTCCTCCTCTTCCTCTATCCTGCTGGCGGCGGCGGCGGCGTGAAATGAGCGGGAAAGTGAATCATGACTGCGGATCTCCATATGTCTTGGACTCCAGACACATCGCGGGGAGCTGGAAAAGACGAATAATGTGTCATTAGCAGATTGCTATCTCCACTTGTTTCTCTTTGTCTGTCACATCAGCCTTTCCAATGAGTCCACTGAAGAGATCGGCAAGAACAAAAGCTTGGCCGTCTGCAACTGCGGCCTAAGCAGGTGGTATCATAGCACAAAGGAGTAGCTAATAATAGCAGTACCTCTTCTTACCGGATAGTTCACTTTCTTCCTCTTTCACCCGTGCATATGGCACTCAAACGCGCGTTCTTCTTATTCAGCTCCCCTCGATCTCAATGTGGCTTCCCCCGAATTTCCAGGCCAGGTGGGGCTAATGACGCTACTTGCCTACGAAGGATTGAAAATGTTTAGAGCCATTAGGCGCGCAGGAAATTTTTTCCACGCTGTGTACAACAAATGTTTTCACTTTTTTGCGTACGCTGAGAGACCCCTGCAGTTGTCTCCGAAATTGAGGCCTTTTTACTCCTGCATTGAAGTGAGGGAGACAGATCGAACAATGTTTTGTTGGGTTGCTTCCATGCCAGACAATGGAAGAACAATAAGCGCTTTCTTTGCGTTTGGCAGACTTGATTTTGGCGCAATTACGGCATTTTCCACGCTGTCCGGTGCATTTTGCAGGTTGACCGACTGCTCCGTACGCAAATGCAGTGAGAAATGAAGCGCGCGGAAAGAATCCCATTCATAGGAATGGCTTATCCGTAGATACGCAGAGAGAAGCTTAAATAAGGTTACGGAACAGCCAGGCTAATACATGGTACCTTGCGGTTGCGACACATCTTCTTAGATTTACAACTACGCAAGAAGTGGATTCTTTCCTCACAACGAGTTTCGCCCCAGCACAAGTGTTTGGCCTTACAAACTATCACGCAAGTAGACATAAAGTTTTAATCATGCTTATTGTAGAAATGTACAAGGTCTCTCTCTCTCATAGATGGCTTGACAATTTTTGGCTCTCTTCTGCGTAAATCAAAGTAAAGCAACTTACGGTGGATTTCTGCTCCTACCCAAAGTGTGATGATAACAGCAGCTTCCTCTTGTGGAGGCTCGACGGGATCAGCACTGTTGCGCGCCACTTGGCGTCATGAGAAGAACTACCGCATGCTGCAGGAAGAAGAAAAAGAAAAAAAAGCGACGTCCGTGGTCTACTTTTGCCGACACGCACGCGCACGCACACGCCACCACACGCGCAAGCGCGTACGCGAGCACCGCCGATAGGTCCCGCAACAAAAAAGCATCCCAGACAACGTTAAGACGAGAGACTCATTGAAGTTTTGTTAGCCCAGTTACAGGTTTTAGAACCCTCTTCATATAAGAGCTTTCCTTCCATGTCCATTTCTTTGGAAGCAGCTCCCCGGAAAGCGGAACGTGGACGAGGACGCGGACCCGGACGTGGACAGAGTGCAAGCAGATGTCGGAGTCCGGCAAGTGCAACATCTCGCATAACGGTCAGGCAGCGTTTCTGGAGAGAGAGAGAGGGGGGACAGGAAGAAGAAGAACAAGAAAAGAGCTTCTGCTGCTCCGTCATGGACGTAGCAATAATATAATTTCTCCTATCCTACTGACAGGTATGCACAAGCTCGGGCTCGAGCTCTGTTCACACGTCCGCGCAAGCATGAGGATGCGTACGCAGAGTCGGTGACAGGATACAGACAGTGTGAGTCACGAAAAGTGGCCTCAGCTGCATTCTCGTTTGTTGTGTTCGCGTCACTCACCGACTGTATCACGCAACCGAGGCGTTGCTCTGTACCGTGTGGTTTGTAAATAGTGCAGGGGCTTTTTTTGCCATCGCCTTTCAAATTTTTCACGAAAGAGCACCTATTTTCTTTGGCTGTGGCAGGTTACTTGCTCAAAATGACCATGGCGATTGTATACGACACGACCAAGTCGACCCTGGACAGCATCGACGTCAGCACGCACTTTTGATTGAGTAAGCTGCTCCCATTGAGCCTGAACAGCTGCCTTCGGGGCCTCCAGATTTCCATGTTTTCACCTCATTCCAACGCCGTTGACTGAGTACGTTTTGTAGCACTACGACGGGACAGAACCGTAAGACTGACTCAGCTATTCAAGTCGAATTCTAATGCATTATCTGTTTCAACAGTGTCTGGTACCGGTATAGTGTGCATCTTACTGTGGCTCCTTGTGCCTGCCCACAAAGAGTGAATCCTATGTTCTTGTGACTGTCCTACTCACTTGACTGGCATTGACTGAGGTCATATGCCATTGTTAAGAGCTTTTACGAAATGGTTAAAAGGTATGTCACAAGGTAGATATTGTAAAAAAGACCAAGTAACATTGCAAGTCAAATTGTAAAAGGTAGACTTCACATAACTAGTGACGGAGGTGAAATGACAAGCTGAAGTCTGAAACAGATAAAGGGATGTGAGAGAAGGTTGACAGTATCACACTTCGGTACGGTAAAGTACCGCGTGCCCTTTCCTTGGATGAGGCCAAATCACCTAAGGCCCAACTATGACTTGGAGATTTTGCAGGGGCTCAGAATGGTGTTCTGTAGGTGGATGTTTGCTGGGAGAGAACCAAGAAGGGCTTGGATTGCATTTGCACATTTCAGCCAACCTGGCCACATCTATTTCAGCTGTGCTGATGATGTGGCCCTGTTTGTCAGACACCACAACTGAACAAACTTGCACCAGTGTTTCGACTGGCCTGTGACATTATTGAGGATGCTTTAATTAGACATGCGAGTGCTCGACTCAAAAAGCTCTTCCAAGATTCGATCCAGGTTCTGGGTAAAGACCAGAAAAGAGCTAATTTCCTGACAAAATTTCATGTTTGTGATGTGATTTCTTATGTTTTTATTTTCTGTGTCTTCTGTAAGGATACTCGACGTTTCTCCGAGATTCATAAGACCGCCAACGGTCCTGTCCACCTGGGAGATTTGAGGTTAATTTCAAGGCCGTTTCAAGGCTAATGTTGAGGTCAAACCATCTGTATGCTCCATGGCACCCACGCATGGCCCTGTGCCAAGTGCAGTAAAGCAAGTGCTTCTCGGTAGCAACCCATTTGGGCTTCCCTGCCATCCCGATATGTGATTTTCATGAATGCAATGAGCCATGAGAAGAATCTTGTGAATGCCCTCTTTCAAATGAGACCAAAAGTACGTTTCTAGATGCCGTCGTTTCTGACATGCATTAGTTTAAAGTTTGAACCTGACTTTTGGGAAGCCCCGTGCTTTCTGACGTAGATCCTGCCAAACTTCTTCCATTTCTTATGTATCAACACTTTCGTCTTTCTTCAACTCTCTTGTCAGCCATTGCATATATGCAACGTTATCAAACTTTTCGTCAATACGCGTATTGACGGCAACATAGAGATTTTAGTGCATAACTTCAGATGTAAGAAATTATCGACTTTGTTTTGTCCCCATAGAAACTGGTGTGTGGCACCGTCATAACTGGTACAAGTCCCATTATCCAAAAAAAGATTATGTTTGACTAAGCTAACTTTTAACTCAAATCTGATAAAATACTGCAAAACTGCGGACTTTAAAAAGCTTTAACTTTTGACTGCAGAAGTGGCTCATCCCTCTATGGAAACTTATGAAACCTGAACCTCCTCCGAGACCGAACTTACGTGCACTTACTTAGCTCTGGGGCCACGCATTCGTTTACAGTCCGATTGAATTTCCATAAACATAGAAAACTGAGATACAGTGAACCACAGTTAATCTTGTCACGCTTGATCGTGGGACCTTCCAAAATGTTGTGTGTCTACACAGAGAAGCAAACTACTCTTGACGAGATTTTTGAGAGAGAACTGGAATAAAAGGGGTGATCCCTGCCATCAACCCTTTTTGTCATCCAGTTCAGGTTGTTTCTGCTCGATTTTTGGCCCCCATACGTGCACCACGCGTAATCGTGCTGAATCTTGTGGATGCCCTCTTTCAAATGAGACCAAAAGTACGTTTCTCCGATCCCGGGACAGCATGATTAATCCATATCTGCCCAGCATATAAAATTAATTTTTGAGGCATCATAAGGCAGCTTTAGGACTAGAACCCTACTTAAAGGATACATTCCAACACATGCATGCTATCACTGACCCTTGTTTCTATTG
>JAAUXU010183401.1_pt1 | contig 14085 bp, 14 predicted proteins | sample 7278151 | NCBI WGS metagenome assembly JAAUXU01 (sample SAMN14350113, study PRJNA611818) | marine sediment metagenome | isolation source: surface marine sediment (1.8m) | place: French Polynesia: Moorea | collected 2018-08 | reverse complement strand
CCTTCTCTTCCCTGCTCCAGCCATAGAATGCTACTGATGAGTGCTGGTACCACACAGCTAAGTCATGTAGGCTTAGCTATACCTATTGGCATAGTTGTCTATGACCTATGTAGTAAATGCAACATTTGACCTCAGTTTTGACCTCAAAACAGCCTCGTAATGCAACTTTGCATAGCCTAGCCTATGTCCTTCCTGTTGACCCAAAGGTCTTACATGCCAAAAATGAGCCAGATCCATGAAGAACTGAGAGCACTAGAGGGGCACAAACATACAAATATACATACCTGAACAGCTTTATACATATAGATAGATTTGCTGCTACAGTCAGGTAAGCATTTTGGTTACATCCACAGTACCATGATCAATCATCTATTTTGTGACGTAAATTTCACAGAAGGTCTGGTTCCTTCATGTGCTGTGGTTCACCGAAGTGTTCGTCTTCCCAGCGGTTACCATCGGATGGATGCAGTTCCACAGGCCGACAGCAGAGGTTCTGTAGCCCTTAAATTTGTCATAAGTCTTCTTAAGAGAGAGAGAGAGTCAACATAGTTGTTTTATCACACTGGATGTACCAAATTTGATTCCCCTTAACATTTTATTTTCCAAAGCAGCTGATGGCTGTTACATTTTGACCCGATGCCAGTAACTTTTTGACAGTATTTAAAAGGGCATGGCAAATCTACCAATATTTTGACAACCATAGCTTTAAGAGATAAACGGAGTACACCAAAGCAGACAGTACTCGACCCTTGCTCCCAAAATGCTTGACAAAAGGACGACAGTTTGGGAACCCGGACCCTGAGAGTCAGAATAACAAGTACTGCCGGGCATGTGGGACCTACGAGGAGTATTCAAGTTTAAACGCGACTTCTCTTTGTGTTACCTTGCAAGATATGCTCCAGCTGTAAATTTTACGTGACGAATCTTTAGACTTTTCCCAACAACGTGTATTTACATCTTGTCAGCTCATCTTAAACGCAAGGCAAATCAGAAGCACTTGAGGAGAGGTGTTGCCCAAGACCTGTCCACTTTAAAAAACACAGTTTTATGCCGTAAAACCTACCCTTCTGGGGCATGAGGAAAATGCCTTGTGGCAATCGTTGGTGGAGTTTCATTGGTCCGGCTTTGACAATGTTGCTCACAAGCTTTGAGGTTCTCCTGAGTTCATACTCCCTCTGCACTCAATCCGCATTAGAAAGAAAGGGTCTTGCCCGGCACCTCTCTTTATTTCGTGTGATTTCCCTCGTGGTAACGAGCAGCTGACATGAAGTTATTCGCAAAGGTCAAGAGATTATTCGCCAGGAAGCTCAAACTGGAGATTGTCACGTTAGTTGATCCAAAAGAACAGTCTCGTTTACGCTTGAACACCCCGGGTATTTTGGCCACTGTGATGCAGAGAAACGAATGGAACAAATGAGAGGCATGGACGAGCAGTGGGAACTTGATTGTTGGCGGGGGATAAGATTTGTTACACCCTGAGTTATTACTAGACGCTAGAATGTTACTTTGGGCCATTCCTCTATTTATCGATAGTTTATATTTTTTATGAAAGTACAATGTTAAAGCTCCAGTCCACTGTGTTGCCTTCCATTTTATTTCACTTTCAATGCAATAGCAAGAGAGCCATCACGAGGATTCGCTATTTTATTTCTGCACAGCTTTTTTTGCAAGTGAGAAGCATTATGTAGATTTGAAAGAACACATTACATTGTAGCATACGGTAGAAATTGTACCGTCCTGAAGTGCAGTCCTTCGGTAATTTCCACGGGTAGAACTTTGCTGTATACACCATACTGGAATTTGTTGAGGTGGAATTTTGATGTGAAATGCCTAATTTAGATACTTGAAACACAATTTTGAGAACAGAAGTTCTGCCTACTTTGGTAGAGGGAGCATGTCAGAGATTTTGGCTTTTTGATGGGGTGAGGGGGGGGAGTAGATCAAACTTGCTGAAATGTTCATGGGGGATCCCACCCCTCAAAAGCCCCAATTCCAAAGAATGACCCCACCGGGTGCGCAAATGCACCAAAACCGTGGGGAGAGTTTGCGGGACGTTGTCGGTGCTGGACGTTGTGTTCTAAGTAACAGACTTAACCACTTCACGCCAAAATTCCACCTCAACTTATTCCAGTACAACGCATGCAGCAAAGTTCTATTGGCGGAAATTACTTACGCTAAGGACTGAACAGTCGACATTCGATTTTGTCACATCTGGTCTCTTTTTTTTTACTTTTATCGTTGAAAAGCACATCTAGTTTGCTTCAACTTGAAGAAAAATGCTTCATTCCATTCTAAATGTCGCACTTATGTGGTGAACTTTTTGCACAGGTGACACATCAGTGAGGCTCTGCTCGTCCCTGTGGGTTTCATCTTTGTTAGGTGTCGACTACCGATTCTACGTGTGTGTTGGATTTTTTCAAGCCTCCAAACTGTTTGGCAAACCTAAGGACTGAAAGCAAAAAAGTTTTACTCTGAGCGTCCATGAAAGCAAATATCCATTTTCCATGACCAAGCCGGTGGAGACCAGGCCTTGTGAGGCCTACATAAGGACTTATCCAGCGCTGAGAGCGTTAAGTAGCATGGGCCTCTGCGCAACGGAAGTCAGAGTGGAAGATGCACGAGTTGACAAGTTGTGCATCGTCAGATTGTTGCCAGGAAGCAAAGTGCAATGCAATGAAAGCTTACTTCGCTTCTGTACACTTCAGCGTGTGTGTATGCAAATTTTTCTGCAAAGAATACGCCATCCCTGAATGTATCTGCATGTCCTCAGGTATTCCTCTCACGCCTGGTCTGCACCAGCGATTCAGACTGCCCCACGTCCGTGATCTCGGCCTCCGTGGCCGTCCAAACTTTTCAGCTGCTCCATGGATACGTCGCCCACGTCATAATGGACATGTTTCCCTTGGGTGTTGCCGTCCACGTGGCCACGACCTTCAAGGTCATCCTCGTAGTAGAGACGTCTGCATGCAAAGTTACGTGCAAATCTGTTGCGTATTCTAGGCCGCCATAGAACGCTTGAGCGAGAGCGAGAGAGGAGTTTGCACTTTCAAGAGTCACCCAACCTCAAACGTACAAAAGGTGACTCCAGTGAATCAGGTGATACATGAAACTTACAGTATCTACGAACATAACGCGAAATTTTTGAATTACGTTCGATATTTTTTCTGTACTGATTTCGGGAATATAAGTCCGGAAATCACGGCATTTTTGGAAGGAGCAGAAAATATAGTGGAGAGAGGGGAATTATATATCCCTCTGCCAAGTCTGCCCTAGTCCCGACTGCCTGTCCATCGACAGCCTGGACGTCCGAAAGAATATTTCTTGTGCAGCTACAAAATTAGCGAAATGCTGGTCAGTTTCTCTGTCTTGGACCATCTCAGAAGTGCTCGAAATTTTGAGATGTTTGATTGCTCACAAGGAAGTCTCCCACTTGGCACAGAGGAAGAGTGAGTAAGGCAAAAATTTCGCGCTATATTACAAATAGCCTGGCTGAAATGAGTTTTTTATTATCCTCATTTTGACTTAAGCTTTGACCTGTCCTTGGCCTCATACGTTGTCCTCGGGCCTCCACCCCCATCTCAGAGTAGCCATAGATAGGCATAACTTGTGCATTTCCCCCTCATCAACTCTTCCCCCTCATCTGACGACTAATTCTCAAAAATGTAGCCCCCACTTTTGAATAACACTGCAATTTTATAATATTTCACAAATTCTCTAGTCTCACAAAGTGGTCAGTGAGGCTGTGGGCGCAGCCTCGCGGATCGCCGCCATCAGGAACATCATGAAGGAGCAACTCTTCGTACAGGTGTCGTATGAGTCATACAAAGCAGACCATACTCTAATGATGAGTGTCTTTCTTCACGTACACCTTGACAGCGCTGTGTGGCTCAGTTTAACAAGACCTTCGGCATCTTCGTGCTCATTAGCGTCATGCAGATTTTCTCCATGTCTGTGATCCTATTCTACAACCTCATCAAGGAGGGCGCTGAGGATGCTGCCCAAACCTTGGTCTACCTTGGAAACAGTCTGCAATACATTACCAGGTGAAGGACAAACTAGCTCGATTGCAGCTCGATGACGAACCTCAGTGAAACCCACAGGGGCAGCTTGATCCTGAACGCCTACGGACACGTGAGGGAGGAGGCGCAAGCCCTACAGGAAATGCTACTGCTTAACATGGACCTGATCGAGGAGTTGGGAGCCTACGACAACTCGTTGCTGACTGAGGTCCAGCTCTTCATCAGCTCCCTCGAAAATGTCGCTATCACTGCCGGGCCATACTTCAGCTGCACCCACAGCTTCCTCTTCAACTTCTACGGGGTCCTGGCCACTTACGCAGCCATATTGATACAGAGTGTTTAAAGGAAAACTGGAAGGCCCGAAACTTAATGTCTGCGCTTAGAACCGCATAACTCGAGACGAGACGTTTTTCGCCTGACTCGCCAGGATTACTTCATTCATCTTGTCAGCTGTTGCAGCTGATTCATCGCACGAGGTGTCGTCCGTGCAGTGACAACGGTCTTCGTTTTCCTTGCCATATGATGACGTCTTGTATTTGGAGAATGACCAAGTGCTTGCCTTCATCATCGTTGCTCCAACTCTCCTCGACCACGGAATTGGTCAGCCCGATGCATCCTACGTAGGTAAGCTTGGCTGTGGCTGAGCCTGACACCTGCACGCATCCCATACTAGCCCTTGAAGACTCTGTGGCCGCTGCTCTTCATAGAGTCATTCATCAGCCTTTGTGCACCCAGGCCAGATCCAGCTGGAAGTTGTTGGAAGGAAAAACGGAGTAAACGCAGACTTAGTGGGATACGCTGATCCTTAGCCTGCCAGACCCATCTGTTGAATCCCTGACTAGCAGCTGGAGGTGGAATGACAGCTGTTCCTTCCTCTGCTCGACTGCTTGACCGGGATAGGCAAAGATGAACAATCATCAGTTACTGAAGGCAGGACGTCAAAATTCACTCCGATACCCAGATCTTTCACCTGGAACTCAGACTCAACACTCAAGCTGAAATTCTGCCTCCCAGCAGCCGATCAGAGATCCAACAGCATTGCTTATCCACAGCATTGCTTTGTCAATCTAATCAATATTTGCTGCATGAGAATTTCAGAAGGAATCAGAAAATTTCAGCATAATTTGAATTTCTGATTACCCCTCATGATCTTCTCAACGTCTCTGATTGCTTTGCTTCAACATCGCACTGTAGGAGAATGTTGCTCTAACTTTGTGTGCGACAACTGGAGTTGCAGGTCTCACTTCTGGTGGAGGCTGCTGAAGAATCGGCCTGAAAACCGTGACCCGAGGTGGAGGACTTGACCGACTGAACCCTCTTTGGACCGCGATCCAGACAAGCTTGATCCTCTCGCTGACATTCACGCAGCAACATTCATCAAAATGGTCGGCACACAAGCGCTCCTTCTGACTGCAACACTGGACTGACTTTTCAGTCGACAGCACTGAATGCGTTCTTTGCTTCGTTCTTCATTTTTGTATCATAGTGTCCGCGCATCATATACATTACATGCGGTAGCATACATTTGGTTTGGCGACATTTTGGGTGGCTCAAATAAACAGCCAAGCCACAAACACAAACCACCCTCTTTGGGCTCACTTTTCTTCATCCACCCAAAGTTTTCTTCTTACTCCTCTTTCCTCACTTTGGGCAGTCTGGAACAAACATTTCAAGCACTGACGTCACGTCTCATTGCGTTATAACGCCTACACTCACCATTCGGAAAGTAAAAGAAAGACAAACCTGGTCGCCGAAGGTCGCTATTGTGGCAATGAATTATTGCCCCGCAATAATTCATTCATTCATTCAATACATTCCGACCATTTCGACCACTGCAAGCAAAGGGAGATTTCTGAGTTTTCAGATCATTCACTCTCCCCATCGCTAACGTTGCTATACAGTGCTTGGCGTAAGTAATGTCGCTTGGGATATGTCGATGGCATACGCTTTGTGAGTTAATTGTAAGGTTGAATTTTGCCGTGGAATGTGTGATAGAGAGTGTCAGACATGAGATCCTGCAGTTTCAGCAAGTTTTGAATGTGTATTATGACACTAGAGCACCACTTTAAGTGTGATGAGTTGACAAAAGGGCCGTGCCAGCCGCAGCAGAATTTGACCTTATTTGACCACAAAATGAAAGTGAAAGTGACTGACATTTTTCAGGGGGGCTGGAGCCCCCCTGGCCTCTCACATTGGGGGGCATTGCCCCCAAACCCCCCTTGGGGCCCCACCAGGTCGTATAAACATCACATTAGACAGGGCCTTGAAAGGTTGAGAGACCTCATGCGACTTTTTTTCACAATGCACATCACTCCAAGATGGCAACAAGCAGGTCAAAGGCATTATCAAAGACTGACCTCATCACATGACGAAATGAGGCCATCTCTCGGGCCTTTGTGTGCAACGTGGACACTGCTGGCATTTCCCATTTCTTTGACATTTCTCAGTGCCAGGTCCAGCATCTGATGAGGCAATGGTTCAACATGGGTGACGTCATGCTGGCACCTAAGCCCGGCCTCCCCTGCACTTGGAAAGGGTAAACACAACCCACACCTTAAGGGAAAAGGTGGCCAGAAATCCCATTCGGCCTGCTGCTGACGTCAGCAGAGAGGGGCATGTCTCCTGAAGGACTGGAAGATGGGTCCTCAAGGACCTGGGTCTCTGCTGAAGAGTGTGTGAGCGATGGCAAAAACTTAAGCCCGGGGACAAGTAGAAGTGACTCGACTGGGCGAGGTAGCTCCCCAGAATATTCCGTGATGGTGTCGGACCTCGAATTTTCCGAGATGAAGCACAGCTTGAGCTCAACCCCTACTTGAACTCAACAAAGGACAGGTAGGCCCCCAAAACACTACGTAGCACTACGTAAGAGGTACTGGGCTGTCTAGGCTGAAATGGCTGCAATGACCAGGGTGAGGTGGTGGAAGTGCTGCTTGGCAAGCAAGACTAGCTTCCACACTCCCCTGACCTCAAACCCCTCGATTTTACAGTCATTGCGGCCTGCCAGGAGCAGTGGGAAGGCCTCTTTATTCCAGAGAATGTGCGACGGCCATTTCAGCCTAGACAGCCCAGTACCTCCTATGTAGTTTTTGGGGCCTAGAACAACAGCACAGAGGGGGTTGGGGGGGCAAAGCCCCCCAAAAGTGTGGGGTTTGGCGGGGGAGTAGCCCTCCTGAATATTTCAGTCACTTTCACCTTCATTTACTGGTCAAAAACATTGATTTTTGGCAGCACCCGGCACAGTGCTCTTGTCAACTCATCACACTAAAACTGCTCTAGCATGGCAAGGAGTGCCTGAAACTTGACAAAACTGCAGGATCTCATATCTGACACTCTCGGTGACACATTCCAAGCTTAAATTCAACCTCACAATTACCCCACTAAGCATACCACAACTATTTGTACCAAGCGACATTATTTACGGCAAGCACTGGTCTCTGTCAAGAGTCACACAGATACAATGGCGTACCTTCATATCAGGAAATGAGAGAGTCTGCCACTGATCTATATGAGCATTTTCTCATTCCAAACATTGCTTAATGGAAGTGAAGGATAAACCCTTATAAGGAAGTTGATGTGTCCCTATGAAAAAGTTCACCACTGAACACAAGATATGGAGCATCCACTGTACAACTCTCTCCTGCTAAAATGTAAGAAGTGTAGTACTGAAGTAACCAGTCCCATCGTCCAATGGGTAGCATTTGTACCATTGCAGTAACCAGTCCCACTGTCCTATGTGTACTTCTAATGTAGTGATTGTACTGTCGATGTAACCAGGCCTGCTGGACTGGGCGTACCATTCAGGTAATGCATGTACTAGCCTGCCCATGACGTGAGACGAAGCAACTTGCTAAGATGTACTTCCACAGATCTTTGATAACTAGCAAAACCTGGCCAGCCCTGGGGAACCACACCCATGCTGATGTACCACCACTAAACAAGTGATAGAGTCCAGATGGATGTACTCTAGCTACAAGAAGGATGGTATAAAAGCATGGCCAACTGCAGGAGGATAGGAGTCCAGTGACAAGGCCCACAATAGGAAGTCTCCAAGAAGCTCTCCACAGAGGATACAACCCCACGACCGCTGCACACTCCAGCAACAGGAAAGCTCAGACCAAGACATCATAGACGACCCGTCGGGAAATAAAGCCTTGTTACACATATACGGGAGTATAATAAACTTAATCATATCATTCACACAAGCTCCTCGTCTATCGCCACCACCGTAGCATCTTAAAGAGGAAGTTAAATTGTCACCTTCTCTGTTGACCAAATTAATGCAGCAGAAATCACAATGCCAGGGTTAGAGAAGTCTTTCGTGAGGGATTTCTTGGTCTGTGTTCTGCAGTCCATGTGCTGTGGTGGTGATGCCTGGGATGGAATGGTGGTTAATTACAGAGAATACTTCAGAAATGTAGTTGCATCCTTACATCCATAAAGCACGGAACTGCATTTTCATTTGCGGTAAAGCATCCTCGTCTACCCCGCTGCTCATGGTTCCTTCCACCTCTACAACCAGCTCTTCCACGTTGATGGCAGTTGTCGAATAAGTACTTCTCTGTGCTCCTTTCTTCTCTCTGGAGCAGATAAACCAGAGCCAGCGGCGGAATGCGTTGGAAATATCGAGGGGACATAGGAGGCACTGTGATTTTCATCACTTTTTTGTCCTCCAGCAAAATGCTCCGAACAGATTTTGCTGTGATGTTTGGGCTGCCAGAGTTTTGTGTGATCTTCTGCGTCTGCTCTGGTGATTGCTCTGATCCAGCAGCCTCATCGTTCCGGATCCAACGGAAAGCTGTGAAACATGACCCCTTTGGGGCAGTCTCTGAAAGTATTGTTGTGGCGCCCATACAGGCAACAGTATCTTCCTCCATACGGAAGTCTGGACTGAACCGTCACCGATCCGTTGCTCTCCTAAGGAATGTTTAGATATTCAACAAGTTCTGCGGAGCGCAGCCTCCCATGATACCAGCTTACAGAATAACAGCAGCATCTGGCCACGCCGATTGCCCCTTCCCCGTGCAGATGTGGATTCTTTGGTATGGAGGGCCTAGATCATCTAGGTTAAAAAGAAAGACGGATTGCGGATTTGAGGTGTGCACGACTAGACACCTCCACCAGCTTGCCCCAAGAGTTGCCTGCCCCAAGGGCTGCCTGCCCCCAAGAGCTGCCTGCCCCCAAGAGCTGCCTGCCCCCAAGAGCTGCCTGCCCCAAAGAGCTGCCTGCCCCAAAGACTCAATAAAGTTGCTTTTCATCACTCAGAATAGCAATAACTTTGGGAATAACAAATCATTGCCCAATTCTGATATATTTAACATTTTACTTTATCAGGTTGGACATTCATGTGGTGGACATGGTGTGCCATCGTGCATATTACTGCAGTGCGTGCATGCTCACAGCACTTGTCCAATTTTAGGATGACATGATTCACTTGATGTGGGTCGGTTCTCCATTTTTGCTGTTCCTTTGTAAGATCCGTTGCAAAAAGTTAAGACTCTACGACATTTTATGTTTGTCGTGAAATTTCAATTGCACATAAACTGTGCGCAAAAACGGTCAAACAGTCTAGTCCTTTATTACAAACTGTTTAAAGGTCTAACAGCACACGGCAATACAGGTGTTAGTGATGGACTATAGTATATGATTTGTTCAATGCCCATTCTACGCCTTCTCAAGTTCCTGTGCCTCAAAGCGAAGGCCTAATCACAGTGGTAGACCCAACCCGGATGCATTTCATTTCGACGACGATCATGTTGGCCTCCGATCAAGGCACAGAACTTAGGGAATTTTTGCTTTTTATTGAGGATGCTTTGATTTTAAAACCTTTACTGGTGAGCCCGTTTATGCAGCACACATGCAACACAGGGAAACGCAGAGACAAAACTCGTTTCACTTTTCGCTTTCAGCCCCTAGTCTTTGTTTTTGCATTTCCTAACATTAGACTGATGCTTTTTCCCCTGTTTAAAGAGTTTATTTTGGAGAAGGCAAACTTTTCCTCCTTTGCACCCTCTCCCAATGTTTCCATTCCAATGCCGCGCATTCTGCCCTGAGATGATACGGACATCAACCCCCTTGCCACAGATTGTGCTTGCTTGGTCCACTCTGCGTCCTTCCATTCCTGGATGTACTCCTTTAAGAGACGATGGCCAGACTTAGGAGATTTATCTCATTTTGTGATAATTTTTCTCTCCACTTACTGTGTCACAAGCTGTGAGGTCGTCATTGGAGAGAAAACCGTACTGATTGCTGACTGAGACTCAGAGCAAATTGCCCCATTTTTTAATGGGGCTCTTTTAATTTGGACTGATTTGACAGAAGCCACAGAAGTGCCTCCTGTATGGCAACCAGCTCTGCATGGTAGACAAAGACCTTGCCTAAGAAGCCCTGTCACACATCCTGGACAACCACAAATTCAAACTCCATCTCACGCCATCAGTGTAGACACAGGAACTCTTGTCCTCTACTGAGTTATTTTCCAGCCAACTGTAGGCTGGACCATCCTGGCTGGTGCACATACATCCAGAGGATAGTTGTGTATGTGATACTGACCCAGATAACCATTCATAGCCTCTGATGTCCTCTGGTTGTTCAGTACATTCCTAGGTATCAGCTGCTGAAGTCAGTCCAGACGCTTCACAGACATTTCACTGCTCTTTTCCAAGGGAATGCCCCCCGAAGATGGCTTTCCACAGGATGGCTTTAGCTTGACCAGGGCAGTGTAGATCCATCGGATCATCTTGGATATCTCTCCTCGATATGCATTGTCCAGGAGAGACGTTTGTTAGTGGTGAGACGTAAATATTTAATGTTGTCACTAAATGTTAGTGATTTTTCCCCTTGCAGGAGACTGGGCTCACTTGCCCATTTCCTTCTTGCTCGATTGAACACTCGCATTTTGGTGGGGTCAAACACTATACCTTGTTTGTTCTCCTACTCCTGTACTCAGTCAGGCTTTCTGCATCAGTGTCTAGTAAGGCCACTTAGCAGTGGTGAAGATACTTGCAGAGTGAGTAGGGTATATTCATTCGTGTTTATGCGCACCCACAATTCGTGGAGAAAGCACTGCATCCGTGTGCGATACGAGTAACAATTTTAGTTCAAAATTAAAAATGTTCTATTGCGTACGAAGCAATGTAAGCCCTTCAATATTATCATCTGCCACGTCCATGCTGTTACTCATACAGGATTTTCTGTCAGTTCCTCTCAAGCACTGATAATCCGAGCAACCATCTCCTAAAGCTCGGACTTCCTCATTGTGCAGCTGGTCTGTGCCGTCTGAGCTGTCTTTTTGGGACTGTCCTACAACCATGCATAATACGCACGCCTACTTTGACCTGGGAAAGGGTGTTAAAAAGTGGGCTCCACCCACGAACGAGAACGACGCCTCTGGCCAACAGTAGGCCAATTTTAGGCCTCGTGCATTATTGACAATGAGGTACCAAATCATAGACTTTAGTCTATGATTTTCTGCAAATGAAAAACCAAGTTACCTTTCATTACTAAAATGTCTTGTCGAGAAAGTCACTTTTGCCAAAAGAATCTGAGACAAACTGCAATATGAAAGATGCCACCTACTGATTTTAGTTAGTTCTTATCACCAACCTGGACCTCCATGCGGCCTCTACAGGCTTTGGTTGCTATGAATATGATCACTCTGGTCGGATTGGGTGAAACTGGACCGGTTTCTCTTGGTCTGTAGCTCCCATTGATTGTCATTGACGAGTGCACCAAAGCTCCACATGCTGATCAGAACAAAGTGTCTGTAGTGCACACGCTGAGAGAGAGGAAGAATATGAGAGAAAATAGAAGAAAGCTTGTAAAGTGATCCGCGCTTCCCCCTGTACCAAGCGCCAGTCAAAAAGAATCCAGAGAAGAAGAAGCTTTCCAAGACCCTCTGGGCGCTGTCCAACAAGTAAGATATTTCAGAAAAGGTTTTTTTTTCTGGCTCTATCGAAATGACCGTGTCATAGCAATCAGGACTTATTCAGCCCGTAGCTGTATCATGGGGCGAAGGAACTGGAAAGTCACCGCAGAAAATCGCTGGAAAGTTATCTTAGTGGGCCTAAGAAAGTTGGACATGTTAAACACACCTCTTCAGCCTGTCTGCCCACTATGGAAGTGTACAAAACACAGGCACACCTCAGGAATCTCGACGACGATAAACACGATCTGTATTGTTTATATACATTCTCTTCATATGCTAGTTAAGAAAGTTGGCGCAACCTTTTCAATGCAGATTTTGAACAAATGTATGGCCAAAAAACCCTCACTGAGCCCAAAGAAATTCAACCCGACATGTGTAAAATTGGAGGCTTGACCACAAGTACGTCCTCCTAAGCATAATGCTTATTACTCGGACTGTGTAGGCGGTCAAATGGCACAGCCGGGATCTTTGAAAAGGGAAGATTCACCATTTTAATTTCAAAAAAAGCGGGCAAAGACTTTGGGAAAGAGGTGATACGACCAAAAGTGAGCAGGTCAAAAGAGTCATTTCAGCTACTGAAATGGATGGCGCGAAGGTGGCAGAGGTTGACGCATGACAGAGACCCTTTTTCGTGTATTCTCATCTTTACTTTAATGGAACATCACCTGTCTCATTTCCTAGGAAAATTCCAGCAATACCAAGATCAGACAGCCTCAAACTGTAACCAAACCGTAAATACGTCAAGTAGAGTTATTGTCTCGTCCCTCAAAAGCAGGAACGCGTTCCCGTTCCTCAGGCCTCTGTGATCCTTTGGCTCCCGTTCGTGTTCCCGTTCTCGTTCCCGTTCCAGTTCGTGTTCCTTCAGAAGAATGCAAGTTTCTCTTCAGATGGGGGTTGTGCGACTGTATGAGTGTCCGTCTTTGTACTGCGTATGAAGGTGGGGAGATGGAATGGACGAGTAAGGAAAATTGGAGGGGAAAAGGGTTGCTCCACCTGTGCACTGACAGTGCGCGACACCATCGAAGGGCAAATTTGCTGCAATTTTTTAGATGTTCCAAATTTACAAGTGAAAACACCAGAAATCGATGTAACATTTAGTCTTCCAGGAACTAATTTCCAGATTGTATGTACTTGCTGGTAAACATACTAAAGAAATGATATATTCAGCACTGTACAGTTGGCGTGGGCTATTTTTTAAGGGTCAGTTTAGCCATCAGTACACGGACAGAATAACATTTTGTTTGCAATCATGTGCAAGATACTTTAAATCCATCACAGGCAAGTTTGCAAAATAAAAAAAGCCAATGAGCACTTGAAAACTCTGCATGAATACCTGGAGGAGGTGGAAAGACATGAAGATATGAAGTCTGAGGCTAAATGTAGTGAGAGTGAATCTTCTAATGCTAATGTATTTATGAAGTATGATATTAAGTTTCTGATGATTACTGTTTTTACAGATATGACTTTGTGCATTTACCAGAAATGCCATTTTCAGATATTTCGTTTGTTTGTTAGAGGGGGCCCACATCAGCCCGATTGATCCGGGTCGTGTACAAGGAGTAGCCTTATTGGGCCTTTTCCCCTACCCCCACATAGCAAACACGTGAGAACTCAGCAAGTGGTGGTGCCGTCCAGGGCGCACTCGCCTCATTTTCAGACATATCTCAGTAGTTAAGGTCAAGAAATAAATAAAGAATAGATCGTCACGTTTTGCCCCTCGATGGTGTCGCGCACTGTGAGTATCTAGCTAATGGCATTTTCTTTTGGCTCACCCCGTATTTGGCTGTTATTCATCGCTGATATAAACGAGCTATATCGCCAAGGCGTGCCTGTCTTTCCGGCTGTGCTCTTCTGACCAGCCGAGACTGAAACGAGTGCAAGCAACCTCTTAGATTCCACGAGGGTGTTAGCATGAATATGAAAACCCAATATTTCACTCGAAATGAAGGGTTGGCAAAGGATATAGAGAGTTTGCGTAGAATATACAGAGCTTGCAGACAATATAGCCCCACACGAGGGCGTTAACACGAGGGCGTTAGCCCTCGTGGAATCTACGAGGTTGCTTGCACTCGTTTCAGTCTCGGCTGGTCAGAAGAGCACAGGCGGAAAGGCAGCCATGCCGAGGTGATGTAGCTCGTTCAT
>JAAUXU010158977.1_pt1 | contig 14090 bp, 12 predicted proteins | sample 7278151 | NCBI WGS metagenome assembly JAAUXU01 (sample SAMN14350113, study PRJNA611818) | marine sediment metagenome | isolation source: surface marine sediment (1.8m) | place: French Polynesia: Moorea | collected 2018-08 | reverse complement strand
GTGCGTGTGCGGAGCCCCTGCGTGACTGCCCAGGCAGTGCATAAAGGCAAGTAATCGAATAGTGAATTGGCGAATCGAATCACTTCCCAGATCCGAGGACTCGCGAATCGAGTCGGCCCGACTCGCCTACATCACTAGACCACAGCCAAATCTCCACCAGCTTTTCCCAAACGTTGGAGGAAGTCATATTTATTCCTCGTCCCATACACCGAAATTACCGATGTGCACAAACCAGCGTCTTCTCCTAAACACCCGGTAGAGGCAGGAAGGAAAATAAATGCAGTGTGGTTCAAAAACAAGAAAAAATGAACATTTCTCCTGTTCGGTTTTTTTGGGGGGGGGTGACATTTAGATCTTTCGGGCTCAGCTCAGAGTGGCAACCCTTGCCCTCCTTGCCTGTCCCTGACAGCCACCGTCTTGACCGTTGCTCACGGCAAAGTCAGGTCCGTTTCTCCGTGGCAACTCTGGCGTCTGGCATTTTTTTCGGTCTCAACTTGCTCCGTCCAAATTAGTCCATTTTCAGTCGTTCCGCAGTGGAGGAAAACTAATCTGGCATCGCCGGAGACGCAACATCTGTACCGCAGATGCCAAAACATGCCAAAAGTCAAAGGATCCGAGCAGCAGCAGCAGCAGCAGAAATGGGTTCGGCCCTTTTTTTGGCACAATAAAACAAAAGTTGGTCTCAACCAACCCCAAGAGACGGTGAAGAGACAAGACAAAAGTCGAGTTACGTTAATGGAATTTGTCTGGGACGCCAGATTTCGTTGCAATTTCGCTGCTATTTTCGCAAGCAAAATAGCCCAGTGGCCACAGGGCTGACATATGGGCGAAATGGAGGCCACGCCCGGGACGTAAAAACTGTCTCTTTTGGCAGATTTTCTCTTGCGCTTTTTACCCAACAAATCAACAAGGGGCGGGGCGGAGGAGGCATTTTTCACCACGCCCTCGCCACGCCCCCCCTCCCGTTTCCCACGTCGGGGCCGGCCCAGTCCGATGCTAAAATACAGGAGGCTGATTCTTTCCTGCCCCCCTCATTTTGGGGCGAGGTTGTGGCCACCGTCCGAATGGCCAAACTTGTCGAGAAAACCCCCAAATGTGCAGCACACCCTTCTGCTGTGGCAACCCCTCCCTGGTGCGGACTCAGCTGAACCGGAGGATGATCCCCGCCCCGTCATCAGCGCAGCGTTGCGGTGCGTACGGAAGAGCAAGATTAAATGGATCTTACGTAGGCTGAACTCATCCAGAAAGAGGTGTTTTACAGGGGGGGGGCTTTAAGGGGGGCCTTGTTCACGCTCTCGGACCACTACAACGTGGTCCCCCGAATCTTGTGCAGCAGAAGCCGCTGGAAAGATACAAGGCGCATTTTGGGGCAGAACCGAACAGGCTCCATATTTATTAAGTAAAGTACTGTGGATCTAAGGCGCATAAAAGACGGATGTTTCATTTTTCGAGTCGAAAAGAAAGGGTCAGTTGTACTCTGTTCTACAGCTGATTGCAGCAGAGTTGACTGCAGTAATTTTTCAAAGCGATGGAACAAGTTAAAGTTGTCACATTTCCTGAAATTGGCCTTTAGCATCGCGATCGGCCTTGATCACAAGATCAAGGTCGGATTTGGTGGGAGAAATTTCATTCTGATGTTTTGCAGCAGCAAATCTCCGGGATGAGCACTGCAATTATCCACGAGCAGCAGGATTTTGCTATTCTGGCGCACCAATTTTGACTGTTTCGTCCACGTTAAAGATGTCTTTGTCGTCGTCGTCTGCGTAGATTTTGGGCCAAACAGCATCAATCCATGCTTCTTTGGCATCAACGTCAGCATCAGCAGCCTCACCGTCAAAGGTTCAGTGCTTTAATCCCTCTGGCTGTTGAAAATGGGAAAAGCAATCCTCAGTTGCTGCGTCAAGTTTCACACTGAGCTACTTGAGACCAGACTTGGGAGTTGGGCGACAACAGAGCATTGGCGTGACGTCATCACCGGGCGTCCGCCTGGGCTGCTCTGCTGAGGGCTGAATTGGCTGCACTCCCTTTTTCCCAGTGATGACGTCAGAGAAATTTGGCTCAAAAGGCGCAAACCTGGTCTCAAGTAGTCCTGACATCATTTGATGTCTTTCCTCTCCTTTTGCACTCAAAAACTTTCTATTGTTAGACATTTTGACTTGCACAGTGCCACAACCCATCACTAAATGTTGGGCTCTCTGGTTATATTGCATTCTTACTCCAGTGACTCTGTTTTCTGTGCTCTGCTTGTAAGACGCAGCCGGTTATTAGGTGCACTTTGGCCTTGGACACATGTGCGCCTTACAACCGGCTTCTTCTGTACTTAACTTTAGCGTTGCCAGGCTCTGGCCGGGAAAATATGCCAAACTGGCCTCGAGAATGTGCCTGTTACTCGATGCGCTGCTCTCAAAAGCTGAACAATGCCAAGATATGCCAAACAGTACACGTGAGTGCGCTGAACAACAAGCTGATGAATTTTTTTACCAAGGCCAGGTTCAGGAAAGCTGGCACCTCAAAAGATGCCAATCTGGCAGCCCTGCTCAAACTGTCAAGTTCCCATTTTCTCCTCTTCCCATGTCTGTTATGAGGAACATCTGCTCAATTGGTTAGTCCCACAACAACCCAGCCGGTAACGTCCAGCACTGTAATCTTGTTGATCAAGCCGAACGAGCCATGACAAGGACAGGAGGAGGACAGAAGGTCTCCCAAACGTCTGAGTTTGGGACTCTTTGGGTGTTTCACCGACATGTGACTGAGCTCGAGCCCGTCCCCATTGAGAGACACCACGAGCCTCATCACGGTGAAGAAGAACAAGTTCAACGAACGGCTGCCCCTCCGTCGGCGCTGTGGCTCGAGTCCGACCGGGCAGGAGGGAACCCCTGCGCAGGTAAGTCTGCTCTTTGTCTGGCCGAGTCGAGCATGAGGGACGTGCGAGAAGTGGAAAATGAAAATTTATTGCCGTTAGCCAGTCTAAATGGAGACGATCCTCACTGGGCGCGCGTGCGCAGCACAAGCCACTAATATCCGCGCGCGCCTCACAAGGAGGCACGCAGGAACCCCTGTTTTTTTTTTTCTTTCTTTATGTGCTCTCGCTTAATCTCGATTTATGTTACTACAACAGTTGTGTTTGTGCGTGGCGCAGAAGCTGCGAGCAACTCATGCAATGAACATTTCACACCGGGCTCTTCATTAGCAGGAAGTTTCTCTCCGAGTATTGCAAAATACGAGAATAATGCAGAAAGCGTGCAATTCATGTTAGATCTCTCCTCAGAGCGTGAGCAACTGGGCGTGCAAAGCAACCAAACGTTGATCCATTTGCGCACTAATTCCTTCCAGCACGACGGCAACAACGTACCGGCAACAAGGCCCAATTGGGCCCAGGGAGAGGGGGCCAAGGATGGGGCCTGATTCACTCAGTAGGAGGTGCAGCAACACCAGCAACAAGGTCTGGACGCCTGGGCCTGGATGTCGGAGAAGGCTTACTGTCTTGATCTGGTGCGCCAGGGCCTGACGCAAGGCCTGCTCAGGCCTAGTAGGGCTAGTACATCAAAAAGGCAAGCTTCCCTTTTCGTCTGGAAAGTCCGTCAAGGCCTGGGGCCAAGCTCACTGAGCCCCAGCTTCCCCCGAAAAGTACGACAAGGCCTAAAACAAGGCCCACTGACGCCTCTTTTGAGCTAGCAAATCAAATCGAGTTGTTCGCGTAAAAAGAAGTGAGTCAAGGCCCAAGGCAAGGTCCCGTGAGGTCTTGTTGCAGCTGGTATGTCAGGCCTATTGTTTCAACCCACGAGGCCTGCTGAGTCGTCGGTCCTGCCCGACTGCCTGGTGTGCCAGAGCAAACATTGGTTTTTTAAAAAATTAGGGTGCCAAAATCACGTGCTTCAAATTGAATAATGAAAATTGTCTAATTGTGCAGCAATGGAGGTACTTGAGCACCAATTTGACTCGTCGTGCCCCAAATGGGCTAATTTGGCCCCCACCAAATGGGCTACTCGTGCACCACCTAACGCGACCTCCGAGTTTCGAGGCCGCCCCAGCTGCCGCAGCCGCTCAGATGCCAACGCTGCCCTCCATCCAACACTCCAGAAGAGCGCAAGTTTAGGGATTTTGTAGCACGAGCAGCTCGCTGATTCGCGAATAAACTGATTAGGAGCACAAACATATTTGCCCTCGTAACAAAACTCCCTTGTTTTGACCCATTTTTCTTTCCGTGCGTTGTTGAGGCTTTTTGGGCGTAGGAGTCTTGGCAACTGAATCAAATGCTGTCGGGGTCACGAGTTGGTGGCGAAAACAAAAGCTGCCATGATGATGAGTAGGATTCATCCACGCGTGATTCCTTCCCCTGCATGGCTGAAATAAAAAAATCTGCCCACTTCCGCTGCTTCAGCTGCCAAAAAACCCTCGTTTTACAACACTTTTCAGCCATTTGCGTAACCTTGAGGAACTTTTTTTTTCAGTCACTCTGTGGATGTATCCGTTCAGGCACGTCTCGCAAGGCCTACAGTCCAGACAGCCTAAAAAGTTACAAAAAAGTCCGGACAGCCTAAAAAAGAACAACCTAAGACAGCAGACAACCTAAACAAAGAACTGCCAGACAGTGCAGACGGCCTAAAAAAAAGAACTGTAAGGCAGTGCAGATCGCCTAAAAAAGAACTATAAGACAGTGCAGACAAGCTAAGACAATCCAGACAACCTAAAGAAAGAACTGTAAGACAGTGCAGACGGCCTAAACAAGCACTCTGAAACAGTGCGGATACCCTAAAAAAGAACTCTGAAATAGTGCAGATAACCTAAAAAAAAGCACTCTGGAACGGTGCAAACAGCCCAAAAAAGATCTCTGGAACAGTGCAGACAGCCTAAACAAATACAGAGTTGTCCCGATGGCTCAAAAATGAGAGGAATTTCACTAGTGCGACTGCACCTTCAGACTCCTCTGAAGGCAATTAATATCTTTGGCCGACTCCATAGGCGCTGCTCGACTTCGGACGTGTGAGCCGAACAGAATCCGCGGCCGAGGACGCCGAGAAGCGAGGGCGTCGCTTCTTGACTGCTCACACGGTACAATTAATTCGAGACGTTCTAGTTAAGTCTCTTGTTCGCAATAGGAGGGAGGGGGAATTTTCCTTGTAGGGGAAATCGCACGAATTTATGAAGTGGAGCAAACTTAACCGAGTAATTTTCTGCTCCAGAGAGGACTTTTCTGGCCTTTTTTTTCTGTCCGTGTGAAACCTGGAAAGGCAAGAATCGAGTTTGCCAAAATGATTTCGTATGGAAAAAGGTGCCAAAAAGACCAAAGAGTCGATTTTTTTGGCTCGCTGTAAACACTTTCTCAAAATCAAATCTGTCTGGGAGAGATGAAATTTAGCGAACTTTCCTAAATTTGTTGAGGAGAGAGATAAGATTTAGGCAATTTGCGACCCTTTTTTGTGTGTGTTGCAGCTTACAATAATTAGCCTTGTGTCACGCCATCTTTGACTCCTCAGGGCTGCCATTAAGACAATTTCGGCCATCACTTTTTTTCCGTTTGGTCTTTCTACAGTGGGAGCGGAAAAAGTTGGCATTTGGGGGAACAAAAGTAGTTTGAGCGTTATTTGCAGCACGCGCTGCTGCTGCTGCTTTCGGCCCGACTTGGTGAAAATTGGCATTTTTATACCCAAAAATTGGCACGCACCGCTTGATACGTGTAATGTTTACTTTGCTCGACAAGAAATTATTGCCTGCCACAGGAGCTGACTAGACGAGAAAATCAGCGCAAACTTCCTCTCGCTGGCACCGGCGGAGATGCCAAAAGTCTTGGTCAAGGCCAAATGCCAAGAAGCCGTTGGCAAAGTGGAACCGTACGAAGAGGGAAAACGTCAAATTCCCAAAATTTTGTCAAAACAAAGCAAAGTCTCTCATCCTCGCCAAGGAGGTCAGGTCGGGTCGCGCTGACCACTGCAGACCTATTGTGTATTCTTGCTCTACTCTGGCTGCACCGTGTGAGTGCAAAAAAAGGGCAACGCCAACTACGACGTGAACTCCGGTAGAGTTTCCTTTAGTGGATTGCACTAAAGTTTCTGATGGTTGCAGAACGTTACAGTCGAAGATGCTGCTTGACTGTAGCAGATTTGCACTCGCTTCTTTTTGGCTCACAGCGTCCACTTTTCACCTTTGTGTCTCACACGCACGCACATGCTCAAAAGGCTTTGTTACACCCAACGTTGCCAATTGCTATTATTGCATGCGAATCTGCCAGCTTGACCGTTTTTGCTATTATGTGCGAAAATTTTGCACGTGATAATTAAAAAAAAAAGTACACGTCAGAGTGAATAAGAGGAGCTTCTTCTGCATGGGAATCTTCTTCCATCTCTCTCTGTGTCAGTAGGGATAGTCGAGTATCGGAATCTCGGGGAGAGAGACCCCGAGTACCTGAGCACAGGTACTCGAGTACCAATATCGGTTTTGGTCACTTATTTTCCGCCCTGGACGACGACGAAGACGCTGTTGTGCGGCCAGTTGACTGTGCAGAATCACCCCATTCCCGACTCTGATGACCAAAATAGGCTTGGCACAAATAGTCGAGTTCGTCCAGGCCGGACTTTGTGCAGCGCAGTCAGTGCAGCCCAAGTCGAGTCCTGTGCAACGCGCCAAACTCGAGCAGGAACAACAAGACTCGAATAAGAACGATCATCACTATGAGCAGCATTCTGGTTATGGACGAAATGAATCGTACGCACAAAATCAGGTCAGTCTTGACAGAATAAAAAAAAAAAATCGAACAAACCCATTTTAACGACGTGCTTGGGACGAGCGAGATCTTCGTGGGGTCCAGTTTCACCTGCCCATAATAAAAAAAAAAGTGGGCTTAAAGTGCATCCATGCCCAGATGCATCCTGCAGCACCCCAAAAGTCCAGGCAAATAAACAAGCAGGCCTTTATTAATAAAGAAGAATAAAACGTGACTCCATTTGTCAAGATGCAACAAATGGAGCGGGACTTTTTTGAGCCTCACACGCTCGCGTGACGTGGATGAGCCACCCAAAATGCTGCTGCTGCTGCTGCTGCTGCTGGCGATTGGGATCTTGAGGCTCCTCCAGTTTCTTATTGCTATTATAACACGCACGCACGCACGCACGCGCACGCGCGCGCGCGCGAAAACTGCGAAATTACCGCGTGTGCGTGGAAAACAATTTCTCGTTTTCTCTCTCTCCCCAATGATTTCTTGTCCGCTGGCAAATTGAAGCTTTTGTCCATTTCTCTCTCTCTCCCTAACATTTGTGTGTGAGAGAGAGAAAGAGAGAGGATACTTAGGGCTTGCATGTCAGAAGGCTTTTTTCCACTTCTGACTCACCCTGTGTGGACGTGAGAAAAATGGCTTTGGCTGAAAGTCACTGACTTTCCTGGTATCTTTCTTACCGTTGGCTTCCACCTTGAAGATCTTTCCGCCCTGGACGATGACGACGTTGTTGTCCTTCTGGCTGTCGGCGTCCGGGGACGGGCTCGACTTGCTCTCGTCGCTCTTCTTCTTCTTCTTCTTCTTGTCACCAGACTCGCTGGCTGAACTGTCTCTCCGCCCCACCAGCCGGAATCGCTTCCGCAGCGGGTTCTTCTCCTTCTCGTCGCTCTCCTTCCGCCGCGGCTTCTCCTCGCTCTTGCTGTTCTTCCGCTTCAGCTTCTCCTCCTTCTTCATCGACTTCTTGCTCTTCTTGTCTTTGGCCTCCGAGTGCTCCTTGGACTTCTTGTGGTGTTTTCCCTCTGGCTGGGTCGCGGCTTCTTCTCGCTCTCCACCGGACTCAGCCTGGTCAGGCTCTCTTCCCGGGGCCTCCTCCTTCTCGGCCTCCTGCTCCACCTGTGTGCCCATCTCGGTGGTCTCCTTCTTGACCAGCTCCTCCTTCTCCTCCGGCGGCTGCGGCGGCTGCGGCGGCTGCGGCGGCTGCAGCGGCTGCAGCGGTTGCAGCGGCTGCGGCGGCTGCGGCGGCCTCTCTGGAGAAGCCGGGATGTGACTGTTGACCGTGATGGGCACGTCCGAGCAGTGACTTGAACAGGGAGGAGGAGGCGAAGGAGACCCCAGCTTGGCCGAGCATTCAGTCCCGCTCTTGTCCTCTTCCAGGGAGGAGCCTCGATCGGAGGTCACCTCGTCCAAATCCAGCTTGGCCTTGGTCTGGACCGGGCTCTGGATGATCTCGGCCAGGGATCGCTCCTTGTCTCCGTCTTCTACCTCCTCACCATCATCCAAGCTGTCCTCGGCCTCCCGCTGAGGATCAGGATCCTTCTTCTTCTTCCTCTTCCTCTTCTCCGTGGCAGCCTCGTCGTCCTCCATGGACTCTGGACTCTGGTAGTGGATGTAATACTCGCTGGAATTCTTGATCTCGATCACGCTACACATTATCAACGACAACCCCGAGTTCACCTTCACCCTGATGGCGGCACAGTCGTCCAAGTCAGAGTTACTCGCCCGCCAAGTCCGGGTCGGACAAGCACATCCCCCACGAGTCCATGCTCGGCTCCAACGACGTCATTTCCGCTCTACTCAGACAACGTTTATGATGCCTTCGTCTTCAGTTGCTCCACTCACGTCGTTTGACACAAAAGAAGGCGTGAGGAGGACTGAGACCAATTAAGTTGGGAGGAGTCCTGAGGCCTCGACTTCCGCTCCGCACGCGTCTCCTTCAGCGTCTCCTTCAGCGTCTCCCACCGTGTGAGGCGCAAAGAGCGCGCGCACTCTTGACGGCTCACACGACCAGATGAATATTCAAGAGACCGGACAGAACGATCACTGCAGTGGAAAATCACGCAGGTGAGACAATCGCGCAGGAGTCACGAGTGAACGAACATCAGGGTCTGCCCGGCCTCCTTGGTGGACCGGCCGACGGAGGTGGACGGCGAGGATGGAGCGATTCTCAGCCTGCTTCAACACTTTTTTTTGGCCTCGTCTCACAGTCTTTTTTTTTCTCTCTCTCTCTCTCCTTGACGGCAAAAACAACTCCGAGTTTGCGGCTTCCCCTACTTTTTCTCCCGCTCCTCGGCCTCAGTCACATCAACGCCGCGCACAAGAACTCAGCCTTCGTTTCCCACATTTTGCACTCGTTTCTCCTCCGCGCGCCGATGATCAACACTGACTGACTTCGGACGGAGTCGGGAGGGAGCGCGCGCGCGTGTGTGCGTGCGTGCGTGCGTGCGTGTGCGCATTCATGCCGCGCGCGCGCGCACAAAGCCGAGCGGGGAAAAGGCGCGCTTTTCACCCCAACCCGACCCCCCCTCCAACCCCCCCCTCTGCTCCTTAACACACATGTGTGTGCGTATGGGCGGACGCACACGCACATGTGCTGCCAAAAGCCGGCCCTGGCCGGCAGACACACATGCACGCACACACGCGAGAGTCGACAAATTGAACTCAGTTCATAGCTCGACCTCAGTTTCCCCCCCCCCCCTCATAGGGTTGCAACATGATCTTTTGCCATTGCTCACCCATATTCTTGGGCAGGTGAGCTTGGCCCAAATAACACTTCTTGGGCTGCAGTAACAGTCTGGAATGAATGAAACTGTGTTTACTTTGGCTCTTACGATCCTTTGGGACAGCGTGGGACTTTTGTTCTTTCGCCCTTCCCCCTCCCCCTTGTCGTGAATGATGTCATCTGTTGCTTAGGATGTTTAACCCTTGAGCTGGAGATGAGTCAAGCTGCGCTTGCAGTAACAACATCAGACAAAGCAGGACCTCGTTTGTGGGGATGAAACATGGCCGGGTTGGGGGATAAGATCCCTCTACCTCGTGGCATCAACAATGGGCAGATCCCCCTCCCCCCTCTTCAAGAATATCGAGTAAAAGGTGCTGTTTTGGACGACCCCGATGGACACTATCAGTGTCAGTGGGCCCCGTGCCAGGGTAGGGGGTAAACAGACGCCTGCCTCCTGCTGTCAAGCATGGCCAGAGTCCAGAAAACACATTTATCTACTGAAACTTCCACTTTTATGCAGCAAAAGTTGCTCTTTGGGTTGTAAAAAGAAGAATTAAGCATTTGTTCCTACTGATTGGCCAAACTTTTCAACACTCGAGAGATGTTTCAGCCCACGTGGTGACCCAGAAATAACGAAAGTTGCTAAAAAAAAGAGGCCAGGAAGTCGGTCAACGCATGACTGCACTTAAATCTTCGTGTGAGTGTAACAGGAAAGCATTTTCAGCGACTTTCAAGAGCCGAAAGTTTTTGAGCCAGAAGAGGTGGTCAACTTTGGGCGTGAACTTGTGCAAACCCACGATTCTGATGAAAATAAATCGCCGACTGCGACGAGGTCATCGAGGAGGACACGGACGCCGACAAGAAGTACTGAGAGAGGAGGGGAAAAAACTTTCAGGCAAGGAGATTCCCCCCCCCTCTCCTGATCCTGAACAGAGTTCATTGACGAGCTCTTTTCAGCTCACAAATCACCTCTTCCCTTCATCCTCTCCCTACCCCCCCCCTCCTGCCAAAATTGAATAGGAAGCGCCTCAATATCAGGGGGTTGTTCAACACATTCATGGTCCCCCCCGACTTTTTGCTCCCTTCTGGTGCAATTGCAAAGCATAAGGCCAAAACGTCCCACCCCTTCAGGGCTGCATGTGCATGTGAGCTTCGTCAGTTCGCTCGTATGTGTTCAGTCAAAAAAATTAAGGAGAGGCAGTGAAATAACTTTCGGTCTTTTCCGAGTAAAATTCTGTCCTCGAGCAGAACCTCTGTTTAGGGCGCGTCCTCATTATCACATATTTGCCATAAAGCATAAATTTCGCCTGTGCCGAACGAGTGGGGCCTCGGAGGGAATTTATTTTGGGGGCCATTTGAATAATTTAGTGGGTTTTTCATCTGCCAAGGAGATGAAAAATGTGTGCCAGGGTGGACGCGGCCTTAAAGGCGTCTCTCTCGGGCGGCCAAAGACAGGAAATTGTGTTCACAGCTGCACTCTTTTCTCTCAAATCTTCACACGAGAGCGTTTAACTCGAACGGATCCCGCCCCCCCTCCCCCAACTTGAGTCACCCGGTGACTTTCAGACGGTCTCCGGTTCCGGGGAGGGAAGATGTCTCTTTTTTTTGACGCTCCCTGTACGCGAAAGGGGAGAGGAGGGAGAGATAAGAAAATAAACATTCTCGGTGCCAGAGAAAATTTCTCTCTGAGAGCAGATTGGAAGTTGGGGAAATGTTTAAGTAATAATATTAAGTGGAGACCTCAGAGGACCTCTGGGCTCTGTACAGTGGGGGCCCAAATTTACTACATGTGATCACAATCTTTGTGCTGCACTTTTTCTTTTTATTTACATGCATGCCAAAAGTAGACCTACAGTGGAGCCCTGATTTAGCCACTGTTCTGGGCCAGCTTGGACGGGGCTTCCTTTCGGTCACTGTATTCTCCAAATGTTCTCGTCTCCTCAAACAGCAGCTGCTTTTCTGTTGTGGAAAAAAAAGGGCGCTTTTGCCATGCCAATTTCTAAATTTACGCTACATAATGTCAACTTTCGGTGCTGACTTTGCCACTGCATTGAGACGTCATCTAGAAGTTTGCCATCCAATAAACATACTTTGAAAGTTGAAAAGTTGACCGTACTTCATATATTGGGCCTCCACTGTGCGTGAGCATGCAAGAACAGCATTGCCAGGTTGTTGTCATCATGAAATGCAAAAATGCGCCAAAAAAACAAAGAGCCAAACACCAACAAAAGGGGAAAAATGGACTCATTCACGAAGTGAAGCTTGAAATGAAGCCAACTCAAGCCTGCTGGCAACCCTGTGCGTGCCAGAGGCCCTTTTGAATCACCCTGTGCGGGAAAGTTCTCGCTAACTGAAGCTAAATTTCCAGCTGCCCCCCAGTTCTGTGTTTGTACTTTCACTGTTGCCAAGGTGAGAAAGTCAATAAAGGCTCAAACTCTTTTGTTTTCCGCCAGCCTTCAAGAGCTCTGAAGGTGCAGAGTTAACGATCTCAAGTCTATCCAGAGAGAAACAAGCTGGAAAATGGGCTCTTTGGATCAGGACTCGACGGTTTGGCCAAGGTAGAGGCAGATCTACTTGGGCTGCGAGCACTTGGCGACCGAGTTCTGGCCCTCCCGCCGCCCAGGGGCTGGCCGCCGGACGGGCCAGAGTCGCTGCGCGCCCAGGGACGATGAGGCCGGTGCACGACGTCACTAGGACTGTGCGACATTTCATGGGGACATCGAACATGGGCAGATCAGCGCAGTATCGAATGTGGACACATCCATCCGCCGCCGTCTTTTGGCGATATCGCGCCGAAACTGCCCACGTGGGCGCCTTCGGGCCGTCTTGGCGTGGACGCCTTTGAAGCATGAGCAACAAGTATCGTCTTGCCTCAATATCGACAGGTTCAGTTCAACGTAGCGTCTGAGTCCCGAGTATCGCCATGCGTAGTTTCGTCCTGTCCAACATCGCGATATCTGGCCTCAGCTAGTATCGAATACCGCCGTGTCTGGTCCTGGTGCGTGGCGATATCGACGGACACCGCACAGTCTTGGCGCGCGCTGCCCATTCCACAGCCCACGCATGCGGACTCCGACTGCTGCCCATTTCTTCCTCGCTCGCAGTAGACGGATGATATTTTTCTCCTGCGCACTCTCGGGCTGCCCATTTTCTCCTCCGCGCTCGTCAGAGAAACGCCCCAAGAATCGACGTGTCCACGAGGCTTTTTCGTCCAGATTCTCGCATATTCAGCCGTTCTCGACAGACAAAAGTCTCCCGTGTCAGACAAATTCATTCCGGCCGCTTTTGGGGTTCCATTCGATTCAGCCGTCACACGTGAGCGGACACGAAACTCGTCTGGACGCGCCTGAAGCGGGCAGAAATTCCCATCAACCCCCGGTCAAAGATTGGGAATTCCCAGCATTTTTTCCTTCAGCAATAATCTTCTTCTTCGACGTCGTCGTCCCGAAAATTCTTCCATCATCTCGCATATTTTTGCCTCTTCTACTCAACTTGAGCGGGCAATTATATTGCTGATGGAGTACAAAAAAGAAGCTCCTCTTTAGATCCTGCCCATTTTTGCTCGGCTGACATGGGAAGAATGGGCAGACTCATCGAGTCTACAGGGTGGGTCAGATTTGACGTCGCCGAATTCCTCTGGCCGGAGAAGGAGTCGGACGCCGAGTCATTGTTGGTAGAGACTGAACCACCCCGTAGAATGTAGCCCGTGTCATATACGAAAGTGTGGACGTTCCCTTAAGAAAAAAGTCCTCTTTTTTTGGTTTTTACTCTTGCTTTGAGTCCCTGAGCCTGAAAATTTTCCCCTAGGTGATTGATTGTGGGGAGAAGAGGGGGAAAACATCTCCATTTCGGACTTCGTTCAACGAGGATGGGGGGGGGGGGGAATTAACCTCGTCCACAGCAGGTTGATGACGCAAATTGACCAGGATAATCATTCTTAATTGAGCTAAACACTTAATGAGAAGAGACAAGAAGCGGTTGTAGTACCGGGTGTCCGACAAGTCGTTGTGCATAGTTTTGGCCGCCCAGAAAGACCTGGTTGCGGGGTTCTGGACGAAGATAGACAAAGTATCAATTGATCCTTAACTAATTTTCTAACTAAACACCAAATTTGAGCTCTCTATGACAAAGAGAGCATGATCCCGGGCCTCACAGTGGTGGCTGTGCTCTTGCTGGTGGGGCCAATCACGTGGATGCTCTCAGTCATCAGGCAGCTGTTGAAATATGCTGCCTGCCTCTGGACAGAGATGTCAATTATGCGCATGTTTTGGAAGCAAACAATGAGCTAAAATATGGTGTTCATATCACGTGAGCGACAAATAATTGCACTAAATAATCATCCAAAATTCACATGGCAACCAGAGCTCAGACATCTCTCACTCTGTTCATACTGATACAAAGCCAAATTAAAGCTGAGACTCAACGTTGCGAATTTTCCACCCTGCCCGAGCAGCTTGCAAAAGTGTGCTAAAAATGGCCCCCAAAATATGCACAACCTTTTATCGGAAACCCCGGAGTTGACATTGACTTTTGGTCTTGAGTGAATTATTTGCTTGACCCAAAAGTTCGTCTGACGAGCAAGTTTCACTGATTCAGTCCTGAAACACTTTTCTTCACCTGTGAGGAACCAATGAGCAAACAGTGTTTGGGATCTCGACAGAG
>JAAUXU010119599.1_pt1 | contig 14096 bp, 17 predicted proteins | sample 7278151 | NCBI WGS metagenome assembly JAAUXU01 (sample SAMN14350113, study PRJNA611818) | marine sediment metagenome | isolation source: surface marine sediment (1.8m) | place: French Polynesia: Moorea | collected 2018-08 | reverse complement strand
CTACCCTTCAAATGGTCAAGGCCTAATGCCAGGCCTACTGCTAGGCCTACTGCTGGCTAGAGGTCCCCAGTCAGTGTGCAAGTATCTTTACGAGTGTGAAAATGCTCTCTTTTGACGAAGAGACATTCCTGTGGTTTTCGGACTTGAGCAAAGGCAGCCCCGACACAATGGTCCTTGAGATTGGAGGGGGTCGATAAAAAACCCCACCTCTACCAAGGTGCGTAGGCCTTCATTTTGAGGCCTGAGCTGTAGCATAATAGTCGTGAAACAAGTCTCCCCCCCCCCTCACATCGTACCCTTGCCCAAGGAGGAGAGAGAAATATTACAGCTGGGTTCAGTACCAAATATCTTGTTTCGTCTCTAAAGAATCAACTCACTGCTCTCCAGCCCGAAGCACAGCCTGTCTTTACTCCCTGCTGGCCTCATCTTGAGGTCTCGAATCGACGAATCCGTCGACATTTCCTCTCTTTCTCTCTCCTCCTAATGCCTCCTTCACTCCATTCAAAGGCCTCATGCAATTACCACCACTTAAAAAAGAAATTAATCGCTGACAAAGTTTGGAAAGTCCTTCCCATCTGCATAGCCCAGGAAAGTTGCGTCGCTTCAAAGAGGCGCCAGCGATACGGTGGCACCGAGCCTTTGATGGCGAAGAAAGTATTGCTGAAACCATTTTAAGTTTAATTGAGGATGCAGTCCGTAGTTACGTTCTCAAGGAGGATCTCGTGATGGCTCGGGCCGTTGCGGGCCCCGGAGGGTCGGGCCGAGTCGAGACACCCCGATCGTTCGTGCTGCTTGACTGCGCCAGGGTCAGTCAGTGGCTGTGACAGCCTCATGACTTTGCTGACAGACGCCACTCTGGTCAGCGACACCTTCAACCAGTGCAGGGTGGGGAGGCTGTCCGGCGTGCCTCTCACGCGAGGGTCCCCAAGCAAGTGGGGCTCTCCGTCAATACGTTTGGCCAGGAGAACTTGGGGAATCTGCAGCGCTTGGCCGATTCTCGACTGACCGTCTGGTGATTCAGCAATTTGGCCATTTTGGTCCCCTGCCATCTGGCAACACCGACTCAGTAGTAGCCTCATGCACCCAAGGTCACCTGCCCGATGGGTCCTTCAGCCCGAGGGAAATCGTCTGGTAGCTCCTAGAAGTCGGGCCGACGACACGATCCACCACTAGAATCTACCGGGTGGCGCATATTTGGTTGACCATTTTTTGGCACACTTCTGCATGCTGCATGTGCAAATTCTGGAGACTGAGTCTAAGCCTTAATTTGAAGTATGACATAGTGTAAACAAAGTTGAAGCAAGATGCGTGAGCTGTGGTGAAAAGTTGTCCGCGCGTGTTTTGGCAGCTTTTGCATTGTGCCGAGGCCTGGTGCAATTTCTGCCACTGAAGTCGTGTTAATAAAATTCATCAACGTCAAGCACTGATTTGCTGATCATTTACCTCAAAAAGACGCGAAAAATTGATATCTGCTCTCTGTGCACCGCTGACTTATTCCCGCAAGGCTTGTTCAGGTCAGCTTGGAGTGGATGAGGTTGTTATTGGGGTGCGGATTCAAAATTGGGTCATCTAAACCTTGATTTGGCCTCTTTTTTGGCCCAAAATCACTTCCTGCCCCATTTTCTGACAAGTGGCAGCTTCGTTGGCTCCAGCTCGACGAGTTCCCTCAAGGCAGCACTGAAAAATGCAAGTCTGCTATATAAAAATAACCTTTTGCAGGGCGTATAAGGCTGGTCTCTCTGGGTTCGCTTTGCTGGGAAATTCGAAGCATTTTTGGCGGGAAAGCAATTGCAGGAAGCAAAGTTCCCATGGAGAAGTCATTTCCCGGCAAAGACTGAATTTTCCGTAGCAACTCTCTGGGGAAAGTTCCATGAGGCATTATTAAGTGGTTGGACTTCGTTCCAACTTTCAACAAGAAAGGTCACAAAAGTTATGAAAGTTGCTGTTTCGTTTTGTTTCCCAGCCCCTCTGACAGAACAGTTGATACACGGAGCGAGCGTTTTTGCAGAAAACACATTCAAATGTGAACAGATCTGCGCGTCCGACACTTTAAAACTGCATTTCTGGAATTCCCCGAACCGCTTAAGGTTGACGGGAATTTTTCCCCGCCGATTTCCCCCGCTTCCCGGCAAAGAAATTCCCCCTCACCAGCGCGTACGTCTTCAACCCCGGCGCGTTCTGGCACTGGCACAGCCACCCAAAGCGCCCCCTTTTTCCCCTGGCCTCAGCTCCGGACAGGGTTGCCAATTCTTTTCACGGGAGAAATATGTTTGTACTCGTCACTCGACGCTTCCATGCACCAACTCGGTGGGAAACCAAGGCTCTCAGAGGAGCTGAGGATACTTTGCTATTTGCCTCCTGGAATGGGCCCTGGAGACGAGGCCCAACTCAAGTTCTGCCCAACAGCTTCTTTCAACTGTGGTTTTTTCTTTAATGTTTCAGACTATTCTTACTTAGAGGAAAGTGTCTATGCAATATCATGACATCTCACTGCTACTACAACCCAGGCATGGCTGAATAAGGTAGAAAATTGATCCCTGCATGGCTTCTGGGTCACCAAAAAACACTTCCTGCATCAAAAATTTTCACTCCCCAATCCATTCATTGGTATGGCACCATTACAGTGCGTCGGCATTGTCGGTGCACTGAAGTTGGCACAAGTGGTTGCTGTGGAAAACCAGTGCAGGCAACCGCTGACCCAGACCAACCCTTTACACGGTCCTGCACTTAGTAAAGTACCCGTATGGTCTTTGCTAAACAGCGGGCAAGAATGCTTCTCCTCAGCGGCGTTGCCACATCTTCTAGTAGATCAGTGCAGATTTTGACTTGGCCAGCAGTAAAACGTTCTCAAGTCAGAGAGTTCATTCTTCATTGGTTTCGTCTTTACTAAGGAGGTGGAGTAAACGACTGCTTCCCCGTCCGCTTTATGTGCTGATCACAGGGGGTAAAGACTTTGCTGCTTGCTTCACGCACTAACAAGAAGCCGAATAGTAGAGGTCAGGACTCCCAAGACACTACTAAAAAAATACCCACCAACATATCGGAGTTCGGAAAACCAGGTATGTGCATTTGGCAAGCCATTTTACCAATGCTCATTGCCTTGTGCCTCCCGCGGGCAGCGATGTTTCGGGCTGCTGCAACCTTGTGTTGGTGAAATGCTACAGTGCCAAGTGCTCGCCATATTACAATTTTTTTGTAGTCAATTGCAGTATTCATTCCATCCCAGAAAAAGTAATTTCATCACCCAGTCATTACTGTATGCGTGGTAAGTCCTCTTGCACAGAATCTTTTTAATAATTTTGCAAATGTGAGTCGCATCGAGCTTGAAATTTGATACAGAGACTTTCAAGACTACTAAGAAAAACCTTCATTTAAAGCATTTCCACAGTGGCCTCCTTGCTGCTAAATTACTTGGTGAAGTCGAGGCTGAACTTGAGCACAAACGGTACGGATGGTGTTCTCAGAGATGCTGTCCTAGGCTGCTAGGAGGGCACGCTTCAGAGCTGGAACCTCCAGTCTCCTTATACTGCTTGACAGTGTAGTGGACGGACTGGCGGCTGATCTTGGCAGTGCTGAGCAGCCTGACAATCTCACCAGATGACTTGCCAGCTTTGTGAAGCTCAATGACAGCACTTTGGATCTCATTCCTAGGCTCCATGGTAAAGTTGGAGAAAAACTTATTTCAACAAAGTGTTCAGGCTTTGTTGTCAGAGGTTGCCCACAAAAAATGAGCACTAAATTCAAAGTATTGTTCAAGATAATTTATTTTTACCCCAAGTAAGAAGACTTATCACGCATGCTGTACTTTTCAGGGTAAGGACTCGTTGCTTTTGCAAACTTTATTTCCAGGGATCATTTACATGCATTTCATGCAGTGACTTTTTCTGACAAGGTGATGTAGTGGTGGGTGCCCAAGAGAGCCACTGAGAAAAAGCAGTTGCAGATGAAGCATGAAAGCTCCCTGTCAGGGTTACCAAACATTTGCCAAGCTCTGCAGCCGAATGTATTTGAAGCAATTGTAATGAGTAATGTTTTGAAAAGTAATGTCACTCCATTTCTATTCCCGAAAATGAAACGGAATGACTCACGATTCCATAAGATGTAAGTCATTACTTGTAATTCATCACTCCAAGGTCCTGGATGGTAGTGACAAGTAAATTTCTGGATTTCTGGTTCCATAGACCGCTTTGAAGCCACTTTAAACACTGAGTGGTGAGGGTCAGCTCAGTGGACCTGCAGTCTGTTCATGAGCAGCATCAGCTAACCTGGGCAGTAACAGTCAAGGCATAAAGGAACAAGACTATGATCAAGACTGCTAGTGACCAGGTGCGGCCTTTAGATCTGAGTTTCCGTGACGCCACCGCCGGCAGAAACACAGTTCAGCCAATTCAGCCCTCATAAGGCCAGCCAAACGGTGCTCCCGGTGACGACGTCACGCCCAATGCTCTGTTGTCGGCAGACGCCCCAACCTGATTTGTGGCAACCTTGGCCAAATCTGTCCTCTGACAGAAATAGCTGAATCTGTTGCTTATGCAGATGTCTCTCACCTCAGCCTCCTCCTCCCCAGACACTTCTAGACATTGCTCGAGAATGCAGATGAAGACCTCGCACATAGACTTTTTGCTTATGCGGAGGCCACTGTGACGCTGTCGCAGGGGATAGACTGGGGCCACGGCAAATTCGCTAGACTTGTGCGTAGACACTTAATGTTGCGCCCCTAATAAAGTCATCTGCTGTGCCAGGCTCACCGAAGCAGGTGCTGCCGTTGGGAGTTGTTTATTACACTGAGAGCCATAAAGAAAGTGGCCTCACAAAAAGAAAAAAATCATCGCTATGACGCTTGCTTTACTACGTTGAGAGTTCACTGTACGACCTGTTGTCAAGTCAACATGCTGTGTCACAATATCTGTAAGACTGAGACCTGCGTGGATTAGGTGACTAAAATAACTTTTATCCCTGGGAATATTGTGATGAAGACTTGCTGACATGACTGGAGGAGAAACTTCACCAGAGCTGCGTCACTCAGGTCCCAACGCAATGGCAACCCTTTGGAGCAACATCGTTTCAGTAGGACTGGGTCGTGGGAGACACTGCAACAGAAGAAGACCTTGGCTTTCCACAAATGGACGGAGCGATGGGCGAAAGAGGGAAAACAGCTCCAGGCCCATTATGTCTTTAGTAGCCTCATTAAGTACTTATTAAACAATTGGCATAGTCACGTCGTGACTCCTATAACCTTGGGGCTGGCCGTGTTGGGGACGAACGTCTCAATGTCACAGTGACATCTGTAGACTGATTAGCTAACGTTAGGTAGCTTACAGTTATTGACGCGAAATTCCCGCAAATTTAAGGTATCTCTTTTCTCTCCTCCCCGTGGAAAATATGCCACTGTTTTATTGGAGTCATTCGACCTTATTGGAGTGATTCTCCACTTTATTGGAGCGATTTTTCAGTGCCCTGCCCTATAGGACTGTGCTACTGCACTAAGCATTTTCTACGGGAAATGTTTGGCAAATGGAAAGCAGAAGTTCTTCCACAAATTGCAAATTGCATCGATGTATCTGGGCCTATGCTTCACTCAACTTAGCCTCGGGCTGTACCTACGCAAGGCCTCGGACAGGTGAGACCCGAAATCAAGCTAAAAGTTCGACCCACTGAAGGCCTACTTTGCCACACACACTCGTCGTTGACCAGTGAATCTACCGTGAGGCAACAGTTGCACTTGGCCCTGCCCACGTTGTTACAGTGAAAGTTCAGCTTTCGCAGCTTACGAATAGCGAGTAGAGCTCATGGATCCTCCAGGCCAGCGGGTCGGCGTCATTCCGCACGCACCAGAAGACCTTCTGCACCAGGCCGACCTCCATGTGGACCTGAGAGAACAAGATGGCTTCCTCCATATTAAGTGTGGTCCATTGTGGTGCTCACCTGCACGTACAGGGTGGGAGTGGCCAGGAGGAAGGCCATCACCCAGACGACGGCCACCACCTTGTTGGCCTTGCTCACGGTGCACACAGACTTGGCCTTCATGGGGTAGACAATGGCGTAACATCTGTCAAGAAGTAGAGGCCAGAATGTGAGAATGAAAATGTATGAGTCGTATAGTGTCTACAGGTACTATACTGTATAGTGCATGTCCCTTTCTTGCATGGTGTATTGTACAGTACAATACAGTACAATTTGTACTGCATCATTCTCTATGACTCTTTCGCTTCGTTTCTATCTCGTGTCCGTACGTTCTGTGATCACCTGGGTACCGGGTCGAGTACTTGACGATATAACCGTTGTTCGGGAGACGCCATTGTGACCACCGGCCTACGCGTCGCTCTCCATCGACACGTTCTGGACGAACGTAGAGGCGAGCTTCCACCATGCGGAGCTTCTGGTCGTGGAAGCATGTGTATACTAAGTCTTAACCCTTTCATTCCAGAATTACACGAAGAACGACTATCTTAAACTGTTTCGTCATCTTACTCAGCTCAATTGACTAGTTTTTAAGGTCTTAATGTTTCATCCCTGGATCTCGAGCCCTGCAGTCCGATCCCGTATGAATTAGCTGTTAAGTTTGACCTTAGACCTTAGACAGCTGTTCAGTTTGACCTTAGAAATCTGACCGAGCCTTTTTAAATGACTCGGTGAGACAAAGTCTTTCGAATGCTTCTTCAGCGTCGTTCAGCTCATGCACAAGGTCGTTCTCTGGATCGCCCTCACACATGTTCACACTCATGTACGTGGATAATAATTCAACTTTTTCAGTCCTTTAACACCAGTTTACACAGCGCCATCGATGCTGTGTCCGTATGGAGCGTTCAGGCGTGTCTACTTTAAATGCGCACAAAGTCTCTGCACTTTTAACTCAAAATTTTTGGACATAATAGCACTTATGCTCTATTCACTTCGTTGGGTAAGCAAGAATGGCAAAAATATAAAGTTTGTCTGTTTGTGCCACATCACACGCTTTGCCCTGGTAACTGGGAAGGAGCAAAAGCTGAACACGCACACATTTTCGCGCTTTGTACATTGTGCAACAAAGAAGGCAGACTTAGAAATGTGTCAACACTTTTGCTCAAACGCTCTGAATTTGATGAAACATCATTTGTGCCTGTGCAGTGATCACATAAGCCAGTTGGTCTTGGACAAGCTTTACAAATCCCCTTCCATCAGCTGCAACAAAAAAGGTCAGACACACATCATAAGCATGAGTTGCATGAGCCAGAACATTGAGATGTATTTGGTCTCGTTCTGCATGAAGTTGCACCACAATCATTTGTTCACAACAGTGTTTGTTAAGTATGAGTGGTCCCAGAGCAAAAGTGCATATGAGTTCACTTCAAGAGGAGATTCTTAGCTTCCATAGAGGGGTCAAATACTTCTGTAGCTTTCAATCCAGTCAAAAATCATGGCTGAAGAATGAAGTGTGCACTACATACGATACGTTACAAACTGAAGCTCGAGGATCTGCATGAAGTCTGTGCGTCTGTCAGGTCATGGGCGCCCCAGCCGCTGCACTGATCGTCACCAAACTTGGCCGGCAGACGTTGCTTCTGCACGGCCTTTGCACAGCAATTCAGTGCAATAGACTGAGCTGCTTTTGTCATGTTATGAAACTTTGAGTTAAAAGTGCCCATCGTGAAAGCCGTGAAAAACAAAATGTGCCCAGTAAAATCTAAATATTTCGGTCAGAGGTCCAAAAAAGATCACTCTCCAAAAAAACTTGCCAGAATCAGACTTATCAAAAGTAAACCTTGAGTTTGAGTGTCGCGAGAGGGAGAAGTTGTAATCGTGTGTGGACATCGACAGTTTTTTTAACCAAGTCACCGCTCAACAGAGAAAAAGTTGCCAAATGAAAGTTGAAGATGAGCTGTGTTCAGCATTCATTCATCTAGGTGAGAAATAATGTGCGATTTCAACTTTTCTGTTGAGAAAAGTTTTTGCGTGTCTGCATATTTTCCCCTGCACTGAACTAGATGGGCCAGAACAGCTGATTATCGGTCTGCTGAGAACTGCTGTTTTGAAAGCACAAAATTGCCTTTTTTCCCTCGCGATTCATATCAAGGTTTACTGCAGATGAACAGCTTTAAGAGCCATTTTTTCCATCTTTGTATGACGGAAAAGTTGCTCAGACGTGAAATCTGACTTTACACCAGAATCGAGGCTGCCAAAATGGAGATCGCACTGTACACAGGTACCTCGGTCAGACATGAGCCCCCCAGGCCCTTTTTTTTAGAGAGGGGGGTAGCAGCCTTCCCTGTCCACTGGCCTGAGATGTTTATAATACAAAAGTGCACTTATTTTAAAAAACAGGAAGTTCTTGGGGGTCCACCTTTAAAAATTGCTGACATTTCAAAAGGCTTATAACATAATGAAATGTATGATTAATATTATATTTCTTGGGGTCTCACATCTGAGCAAATTTTTATATGATCAAAGTTGTAGTTCCTTAAGTGCTGAACACAGGCATATTTGTAGCTCTATGAAATGACTGTGTCAAAGGAGCTATGAGTAATTCAAAATTGGTGGTTATTGACTCATTACAATGTGATAATCTTGCTCATGCAGCTATGAGAGGATGACAAAACCCCTCCTAATACCAATGCTAAGTTCAAATCTGGGACTACAGGTGGCCCAGACACATTTTGTTAGGGAAATGTCATGAGTAAAAGTTTTAAACTTACTTTGAATCAGTTCCTCGGCACTGAGAGGGAAGGAAACAATACAAAGTTGTGTCATTTTTACTGCTGCTGACAAGTCTGAGTGCAGATTTGTCTTAACACTATTGCTTGGGGTGATGGAATGTTGCTTAAGGTTATAAACTGATTTAAAATCAGCTCCTGGACACCCAGAGAGATGAGAATAAGAAAAGTGGTCTCACTATCACTGTTGATTGCAAGTCTGAGTACACACTTGATGTACCACTAATTTTGGGAGTGCAGTGTACAGGGAAGGCTGTACCCACCCCACCCCCCTACAAATGAGCATTTTGTACCCATCCCTTGTGCTCATGTCTGGGTGCAGTGTACAGGGAAGGCTGTACCCACCCCACTCCCTCCGAAAAAAGGGGCACCTAGGGGAGGGGGGGGGGCTGCGCTCTTGTTTGTGGCAACAATTGAAAAGGAAAGAAAACTCCGGCAGGATGAAATGAGAGAATTTCTTCGAACAGGAAAGTCCTTTTCCCATACTTTCTCTCTGTCTGAGGGAAATAGCATTTATCCAGTAAAAGGCCTCGAACAAATTTTCGAAATTGATTCGAAGTTTCTGTTCGAATAGAGGCGTTGATTAACTTTTTTGGCCTCTATCCACTCAGAGAAATGTGGAATTAATCAGCCTGTCTCTTACCCCTACGCATTTGCCATATTTTGTCCTATGCAAGTTTGCTTTCATTTCTTTTCGCCTCAGTATAAAAGCACTAAAAAGTTCCTGTTACGTGCAGCTTTATAAGAGAAAGTCGTTATTCGAATACGACATCGAATCGTTACTGAACTTACGAACAATTTGGACGCCTCATTATACATTCAAGTCTGGCAATGACGACATTTCCACTGCTGCTGACCAAACTTTGTGCTGATTTGCAAATGGGAAGTCTTGAAATGGCCAAAAATGGCAGTGCATGAAGGCTGCACCAAGACTGAGACACCTCACTGTACTTGGGTGTGTTGATGACGTTCTGCGTGAGTGCCTGATGACTCAAAACAGCACTTAACAGGCATCAATATTCATTCTCATGAATGTTTGAAGGGTCTCACATCCCTTCTCCCCCCCCCCTCCCACGGATGGAGGTGGACACCCTCAACTTGCGGCTGCTGAGGACGTCCAAAACACTATTGATGCAGGCGTGCCGAAACTTCGTTGCTCACTCGCCGATGCAATTATGGTATGCGGAGAGAGCGTCAACATTGGCCACTGGCTCGGGTGCGCACTTGGGCAGCTCGGTGGACAACATGGAGGCTTCTTGCGCCAGTGCCAAGGTGAAGGTGGGGCTGTTGCCGTTTGCGCGGCAGTGACAGGGGGAGGGAGATTGAGTGACCTCAGTGTTTCAAGGGTGTCAGCCAGGGATTAGGAAGGATCGGCAACTCTGGTCGGTAGGGTGAAAAAAACTGGGAGAAGAAGTGGTCGTGGGCTAGGGATGGTCCGAGCCGACATTTCCTCGGGCCGGGCTGAGGCTGTGGTCGTGCTGGGGCAGCTGAAGACAAGTTTAGGGCAAGGAACAAAGACTGATACACCAAGCAAGGCTGAGGCACCGATCCAGGTCGAGCCGGGAGTTCGGGCTCAGGTCAATCCCTATCGCGATGGGTTCCCCCCCCCTCCCCCTTTTTCAACTCCCAAGACGTGTCTAAAGCCAAAGACGTCGACGTCTTGGACCGTGAGCATCCTTTTCACCCTCGCCCTTTGAAATTCTCCAGGGTGATGATCAAATGTTGGCACCCAAACCCTACCTTGGGGAGTCTGATGACACGCATTTGCTCTTACCTCTCCAGACTCATGACCGTAAGATTGAGCACCGAGGCGATGGCGGAGACGTTCTGCATGTAGTAGACCAACTTGCACATGAACAGCCCGAAGGTCCAGGTGAACGAGAACAACTCTGCCAGCTGAAAATTCACGAGTGTTAGTCTCTCTCCGACTGCGAGGAATGCACCGAGTTGCACAGGAAACGCTTCTGTCGTATCTTCAGCTAATGAAACCCAAGGGGAATTGGGTGGGCTCGGACTCCCGGGGGACGCATTTGCTGGCCCGCATCAATCTCACTTATTGCGAGCTTTGATAACTCCCAGTAGCGAGACTCAGCTGACACTGACAGAAAGTGGGCATGCATGAGGCGGAGGCCAGAGGCAGCCGCTAATAAAGTATCACCTTGACAGGAAGACAGATGATGCAGAGGAGGAGGTCCGCGAACGCCAGACTCGCCAGGAAGACGTTGGTGGGGGTCTTCATCTTGCGGGACCCCAAGATGGCGGTGATGATCAGGAGGTTGCCGGCCACGCCCAGAACTAACGTCAGGCTAAAGTTGTCAAGGAGAGAAAGAGACGCTCAGGTCTGTCAGGTACGCCCGGACCGATGCGAACTCTAATTCAATAGTGTTTGAAGTAAAAAAGAAAGCATCAAATGGTCTGAATATGCTGAGCCTGTACTTGAATGGAAGTACGAATTGCTGGTCGAAAACTATCGACCAGGGTGTTTGAGATAAAAATGCATTTCTTCTGATGAAAGTGGCCACTTTTATGTTGGTTCCGCTCCTTGATGATGATGATGATCAGGAATGGCTGATGATTGAACAAAAATTCAAACTTTTGATGAATGGTACAAGGAAAAGAGTGCCAAATTCAAAATTTTGATGAACTGTGCAAAGGAAAAGAGTGCCAAATTCAAAATTTTGATGAACTGTGCAAAGGAAAAGAGTGCCAAATTCAAAATTTTGATGAATTGTGCAAAGGAAAAGAGTGCCAAATTCAAAATTTTGATGAATTGTGCAAGGAAAAGAGTACAAAATTTGCTCCCAACATGTGGTGCATATTCTTCAAGTGTCCTATTGTTTCCTCAGTGCTGAGGCTATACAGCTATGTGGAGTCACTGTCCTCCGACCCCCTCATTCCACAGCCGAACGACCCAAGCTTGGCCTTTATCTGACCACGCTCGCTCTAGTGTTAGAACTGAATGTTGCTCCTAGAAACAGACACAATCGCTCATGTCTCGATGACACAACAACATGATTCGTCTTTGGAGAAGAACGGCCTAGTTACATCCTGGGCCGGCCTTGGCAAAATCAGCCCAACCACAGTAAAGCCTGGATTTAACCAAGAGTCGGCTGCTGGACAGAAGGCGCTGCTCAATCGAGTCTTTACTGCACCGCTCGCTCATCCACACTGTGTCAAGTGAGGAAAGAAAAGGAGGAGAAAACATCTTTGGCAAGTCCAGAAAGCTGTTTTGTCTCCGACCTAATTGTGTTCTTAGCAATAGACAATTTAGAGTAATTTGTTTCTAGCAGCTCGACTCTTCTCCAACGCAGTGAAATTTGGACTTTGTCTGAAGTGTGCACTATGTCAGGTGCGGAGAGTATCCAGCTTTGCTGACATTTATGCACTCTGAGTACTTACAGGGTGTTTCAGATAAATCCTCACAAAGCCTGGTGCAATAAATAACGGCCAAGGAAGAGCTCTGAGAATGCTTTCAACCCTAAGAAAGATTGTGACGCTCTGGTAGTGCCATTTTTTCCACACAAAAATTTTCCCGACTCTACTGTCAACATGGACCGGGCCAAGAGGATTACCGTCTCGCAGCTATTTCGCAGCCCCTCCGCCGTCATTAACCTTACGACCCGTGGGAGGAGGATTGTTTACGACGTTCATGAAGCGCATCAAGGAGGGATCATCGACCGGAAGCGTCGCACCGACGTGGTCGTGGACTCCTGGGTCGCTTGCCAAGCCTGCGGAGGCATCAAGGCAGACCCATCAACGTTGATGTCCGTGCTTGCCCAGAGGACGATGTCTGTGGCCGCTGGGGACGTCAAAAAAGGACCCCTGACGATCAGAGGACAAGTCTTCGACTGGCAAAATTTTAAAGAAAAAAAACCCAAAACATTGCTTTATCGCGTGCCGTGCACAGTGCAGGCTGCACTGCAGCAGCGGCATCCTTGGTCTTGTCCTTGATGACCAAGTCCTCGCAAGTCCACTCTACCGCGAGGTCCAGGTCGAGACAGACTCTGGACGGAGAACTGGCAGCGACAACCTCAGCCTCGAGCAAAGAAGACTTTCCTGAGGCAGAGTTGCCTCACTTCTGAGAGAAACAGACCTCATCTTTTGCTATCAGTAGGGCCAGGTCTGGGGAAGACCCGCCTGCTCTGTGGCAACCCTGAAGGAAAAGACATCACCAATACACGAGTTGCTCAACAACCGAGTGCAGCAAGACCGTCTGAGGCTGAATGGAAGCTCTCTCTCTCTCTTGGTAATGGGGGAGCCACTTTGAATAAGAAATTGCATAACATAATTCTCCCACCTGATGTTTTGGTAAATATATTCTCTGAACTCTCCTTTGCCGATAGATACTGCCTTAAGTTTTGGAGTGTGATAAATCTCAAAGACCCTGTGTTGTACTGAATAGCCTAAAAGAAGATGGATCACGTGGTTTCTCTTGGAAATGTTGAATTTTCATTATCATAGTTTGGGTGCCAAGTAAACAAAGTTTGAGAGAGAGTTTGGTGCCACCATGAACAAGCACTTTGGCAAAAATGAACGCAGGGTTAGCAATTTTGCCCGCTTGGCAAGATGCTTGCCCTGTTTGGGCCTTGAGGGCCTTTCGGGGCATTTGGATCGTGCTGGAAAGCAGTGAGGAGAACACCATGAGTCAGTAACATGCATTGCAGACCAAACGACTCATGTTGCTCACGCTGACGACATCTTCGTGATCTCCACCGCCAGCCAGGTGGGACCTTCAGGCCACGGAGGGTAATTAGGACTGATTGATATAATTTTCTGTACTGTGTGGCCAACTTTTTCCATATGTTCACGAGCCGCAATTACCTGTAGATGAAGAAGTAATTACTCTTTCATGACGTGCTTTGTAAGAATGATCTGCGTCTGGAGTCACAGTACCTTTGCAAGGAGCCCAGTATATGGTAGGCAGACGAGTACATATTGTAATAGGTCTGTCTGCCAACTCTGCCTCGTTTTGACTGCCCAGGCCACTCTTGTCACCACCTGCCAGTACTGTACTCCCGTCTGCCAATATTTCTCATAGCGGCGCGAAACTTGTGAAATGTCATGAATTTCGAGTTCCATTGCACAAACTGTCTGGTCGTAATGTGCACCGTGCATATTTCCCTCGCCTTGTCTGAGGTTTTGACCTGTCCTCGGACTTTGCTCGAGGACAACTGTATAAGGCCTCGTACAGGCCAAATCACCTCAGTCAAAGCTCGGAAAATATCGCATTACAACTCGGCCAGGCAATACATAGTTAGTATGTCCTTGCAGCAGGGGAAAAAGTCTGCAAAGTTGCTCTTTTTGTTGAGTTCGCAACAGTCACTGTCAGTTTTCTAGAAGGCATTTTTTCAACACTCGGTAGATTTCAGGCTACCTACATAAAAGTCAATTTTGGAGGGTTTTGTT
>JAAUXU010020229.1_pt1 | contig 14100 bp, 18 predicted proteins | sample 7278151 | NCBI WGS metagenome assembly JAAUXU01 (sample SAMN14350113, study PRJNA611818) | marine sediment metagenome | isolation source: surface marine sediment (1.8m) | place: French Polynesia: Moorea | collected 2018-08 | reverse complement strand
GGGGGAAGAAGAAAAAATTAGGGGAGGGGGAGGGAGGAAGAGGGGTAAAAAGGAGAAGGAGGCCATTGAACTCTTGGCTTGTGCGTGCGTGCGTGCGTGCGAGCCATTTGATTCACTTGTTTGGCAAAATTCGCCTCGATTGGCACTAAATTAGCCCCTTTGCCTCTTTTTTTTTGCCAGGCGGGAGCCAAAAAAGTCACAATCAAACTCTGCGTTTGCGTTTTTCCTGCCCGTCTCGCATATGGCAAAATTTCTTGCCAAAAAAGCCACTTTTGTGTATCCGAAAGGGGTGGGAAATGAAGAAGAAGAAGGTCCGGAGCCAGCGGAAGTCGGAATGGAGCAAAAAGGGGCACGAAGAAGGAGGGAGCGAGCCTAATTTATTGCAGAAGTCATGCGTTTCCCAACAAAAAGCATGAAAAATCGTGCGGCAAAAGAAGAACAAGAACAAGAAGGGGGTGAAGGAGGAGGAGACGGCGACTGCGAGGGGCTCCTTGAGCGAGCACATCAAGAATTATTGTGCTGACTTTGTTCTTCTCTCACTGGTTTTTTCTTTTGATTTACTACAAACTCTTTCCCTTTTGTCTGGCCACCCCCTATTAACTTGCGTACGAGACATTTGAAAAATGCGCCTGTTTTTACACCCTGTACACACATCGGGGGGAGGAAGGGGTAAAAAACAGTCGGAGGGGGCTTGGGCCGACCGGGCGGACCGGGACCGGGTGGGCCCGGACGCGCCCGCCGGGCTTAAGAGACTTTTTCTGTCAAGACGCTTCCTCCCACCGAGGAAAAAGCCTCTTCTGCCAGTATAAAAAAGTCCTCTTCTTCCCCCATCCCAAGGAGGTTAATAATTAGGAGAAGGATTTAGCTTCACACAGGGGGGGGGGGGAAGGGGGAAGGAGGAGGGGGAGAAAAAAAAAAGGTTTGGGAAATGACAGGTAAAAATGGCCTCCATTTATATCGATCCTTTGTCTCGGACGAGGCTGGAGTTTTAGTTGATTTATCCACGATGAAGACATCTTATATAAGTGAGCGCTCATAAGGTGCTCGTGAGTTGCTCTGCAGCTGTGGCCAGGGAAGTCATTTATCAGGGGAGTCCCCGACAATTACGTTATTGTTGTTGCTTTTGTTGTTGTTGTTGCTGCTGCTACTGACGCTGCTGCTGGAAAATTGCGTGACGGTTGAAATAAGGCGGACTCGACTGCAAAAGTGCAAAAATGTGCACAAATTCGTTACATCGGAAGTCTCAACTAATGCGATCCAACATTCGGAGGGAAAATTTTGGCACGACGGAAAATTGACGCTTTTAGCAAGCGAAGACGTCGATCAGCGCGCGCAAAAAAATCCTGGGTCGACGCCACAGCTCTTAGCGACGTCGCTCATGTGCATGACTTGGAAATGGAGGTTTGGTGAGTCGACGGCTCGACCGCCGGGTTGTGGGTCTTACATGTTCCATTGCTGTTCCTCGCCATGATCTTGCCCTCCCCGGTGGGGACGGCCGCCGCCAGCGGCCCCAGAGACATCAGCTGAGCGGCCGCCGCCGCAGTCGCCACCGCGGCTGAGGCAGCCGAAGTGGACGCGGCCGTTGACGAAGTTCGACCGCTGCCGAGATTCACAGGTTGTCCAAGTTGGCTAGCCAGCAACGGCATGGACGCCGCGGCGGCCGCCGCGGCGGCCACCGCGGCCGCGCTCACTGGTATGGCACCCACGGGAGGGGGAAGCGACGGTCTCGCACCAGAAGGTGGTGGAGGCGGCGTCAGACGATCAGGAGCCGGTGCCGCCAGCGAGCGCAACAGCATGGGCGGCGGCGTGGCGGCCATGCCGCCGCTACCACTGTTGCTAGCGCCGCTGCCGCCGCCGCCACCGATGCCGCCGCTGAGGCCACCTACTCCGCTGCCGCTGGCGCTACCGCTGGCGCTACCGCTGGCGCTACCGCTGGCGCTACCACTGGCGCTACCGCTGGCACTGCCGCTGGCGCTGCCGCCGCCGCCGCCGCCGCTGCTGCTACTGTTGTTACTGAGCGGGCGTGCCCCTGGCGGCGGCGGCGGCGTAGCGGCGATCACGTCGCTGTTGAGCAGCGGCATCATCAACGTCGGGGGCGTAATGACGGCGTTGGCGGCGCTGATTGGTCTGGCGCCCGGAGGCGGCGACCGTTGGAGAAGCCGTCCGTTGCTGCTGAGCGGCCGCGCCGCTACCGGCGGAAGGTTCTGCAAAGGCGGCGGCGACAGCCGCGAAGGACTCGCTGAATTCGTGGTGTGGCTTCGTCTCATCGAACCTGCAACGGGAGTAGAGTTTTCCGTGCAAATTCGCGTCTCCATGCGAATCCGCCTCCCTTACCTGTTGTCATGCAGCAGCACCATCAATGAGGGAGGTTCTCTTTGAAGTCTTTTGTTTTCGCACCTGTGAAAAATCGATTTCACCAAGTTCGCAAAATTCCCAAGGTCGACGCGTGTCTTTCCCACGGACTGATTGGTCGTGTTCGTCTCGTTCGTCGTCCCCCGCGTCGTTTTGGTCGTGGTCCTCGCCGCTGTCGTCGTCGCCGTTGCTCTCGTGGCCGCCGTCGTCGGAGAACTCTCAGTCCTTGTTGTCCCCGCGAGGGTCAGAGCCGAACTCCCGGCTAATTAGTATCTCTGTCCTCCAATTCGACGCGCGATCATTCCCAGAAAGGGGGAAAAAGGGTTGAAAAACGCTGAAATTTCATTGGCCGAGGCAGAAAAATGGGCAGTGACCGCCGTGGTTCTTTCCCATGGGTGGCGATGGCCGTCGTGGCGATGACCGCCGTGGTCGACCCAGAGCAGATGCAGACTCACATTAAGCCTCGCTTCAGTTGTCCCTCGAAAAATCATGCTGCTGTCACGATCTTTGCCATTTTTTCCATGCGATTCACATGCAAATTCCCAACGGAAAACGCGGAAAACGGTCTCACGTAGAACTGCGTCTCACTGATTTCCTTCTGTGTCTCCTTCTTCAACCCCAACACACACAACAACGTCCTTCAAGGGGTATTTTGGTGGCCGCTTTTTTTCTGCTTCTTCTGCAGTCTCACACACACACGAGCGCTTCTGCCCCTCATGAGTTTTGCACTGCCTCAGTTTTCGCAAAGTGCAACACACATCAGCTGCCGCCGCCGTCGTCGCCGTCGCCGCCGCCGCTGTCGCCGCCGTGCAAAAGAGTGCGGCGGCGGCGGCGGCGACGACGGAGGCGGCGACGGCAGCGGCAGCGGCTAAAATTTCGCGAGAGCAGAGTTTATGTTGCCATTTCGGCCCCGACTCCTCTCTTAGGCCTGTTTTCTCGAGTTTCTCTTCTTTTATCAAGGCCCCCTTTTATTTTTGCCAATTTTTGCACCAGCTTTTGCACGCGCAGAATCTGGGCAGAGTAAAAGAAAAAGAAAAAAAAAAGAGTCTTCCTTCCCCACCAGAACAGGAGAACAGATTGAAGAGGCAGAAAGTCTTAGAGACATCGCAGAAGTCCCCCAAACACCACGATTATTACATAAAATTCGCAATTTGGCAAACCCGTTCGTTTTTTCCTCCCGCAGGCCTATAAGAGGGGAACGACTTTTGCGAATCGCGCGGGTGCGCGCGCACAGCAGCAGCAGCAACAACAGCAGCAACAGCAGCAGCAACAACAGCAGCAGCAGCAGCGATAGCTTTTTGGCCTGATTGTTTTTTGCTTCCATCTCTCTCTTTCTCTCTCTCTTTTGATGGCGAAGTTTTTTTGCGTGCTTTTGCTAACGAGAGAAGATTTTCCAGAGTCTCTTGGCGCATTTTATGCTCGTGTGTGCGTGCGTGCATTCTACTCACATATTAATAGTATTATTGCTTATGATAGTGCACACATTGAGTGCGGCTCCTGCAGGGGAAGGGGGCGTCCCCGCCGCATGCACGCGTTAGGTCACTGAACCCGGAGGAACCCGGTGGTGTCCTGGCAACACGACTGCCCGGAGTGACGCGCCCGGGCCTGGATGGCGGTTCACCATAGTTGCAGCAGAAGGGCCTCGCTGACTGTTTCTTCGTGGCAACCCTGATTTTCTCCTCCGGCCTTTTGGACGGCCTTCTTTTCCCGGGAAACGAGCAAAAAGTCGCGAAAAAAAGGAGAAAGTCATGCTTTTGGCCCTCCTACTTTCTTGGGAAGACTTTTTTGCCTAGGCCTTGCTTCCCCTCAGTACTTTTTCCTCCATTGCAGCAAAAGTTGGGGAAAGTGTAGTAGTTGCAGCTCGCTCTATATAAGGGCCAATCCTTTCCTCGGAATTCCTGCGGATTTCCGCAGAGGAGGAATTCCTATTCCCTGCCCCCCCTTCCTCCTCCTGCTCCTCTCAATTGCGAAATTTTCACGCCGTCTCACACCTGTCTTTCCCGCTTTTTTGCCGGCAGAGAAAAAGGGTTAAAGCCTGAGGAGGCATTGAGCCTGCTGCAAAAATTTGCCATCACGCAAAAGACTATTTGGGGAGAGAAAAATTCAAATTTGCAGGGGCAAAAAGAAGACAAAAGCCATAATGGCATTCTTTCACAGATGAGTTCCGTTTTTTCTCCGGCCAACCTCGTATAAGGTTTGACATGCAATTATTACGTTGCAAATTCTGGGGCCTCCTCCGTAGGCCTCTCACGTGATGATGAATTTTGCAAGCTTTTTTGCCCTCTTTTTCGCCAAGCTGGACGGCGTTTCTCCGACTGTGAGGTTGACTTTTTCAACTGCTTCCTGATCACGTTTGATTATTCCCTCCTGAGCGGACGCGGCGTCATCGTCGTCGTCATAGGTGTGGTCGCCGTTGCCGGGGTTGTGCCGCAGCAGCGGCTTCCTCCAGGTGGGGCCCCACGCCCCAATGGACACGGGCACGGCCGCCAGCGACATGAGACTGCGTCCCGTGCAAGCGCGCCTTCAAAAGAATAACCCCGACGAGCCCTTAATTCTCATGTGTGTGTGTGTGTGTGTGTGTGAGTGCGCGCGTGTGTGTGTGCATAATATATGGAGGGCCCCATTTGGACTCTCATATGTAGCGCGGGCAGCAAAAAGTGAGGAGAGAAGTTGCTCCAAGCCCTGCACCACAGATCATCATGAGGCCCGCGCGCACACACACACGCATGCGCGTGTGTGCAACAAAAAGAGGTCTTTCTTCTCTCTCTCTCTCCAGGTGAGCTTCTTGTGGGTGTGTGCGTGCGTGCGTACGTGCGCGCGCGCGGGTGCGCGCGTGTGTTGCCAGGTTGTCGTTGTAAAAAGCGCTGCCTATTGCGCCTCAATGAGCGCCGCCGAGCGCCGACTGCGCCGCCATTGGCAGAAAAATTCGCAATCACTATCTGCACTTTTTGCTCGTTCTCCGCGCGCGCGCGAGTGTGTGTGTGTGTGTGTGTGTGCGTGCGTGCGTGCGCGCGCGCTGAGAGAGCGTCATTAAAATCTGAAATAAGCTTGGAAAAAGAAGCTTGGTGACTTTTTTGCTCGGTGGGCGAGACTCTTGAGGCCTATTATGGACTCAAGCATGAAGAAATCTCTTCCATTAGTTTCTGCCTGGCAGATCTGCACAAATTGAAGTCACCCTGTAAAAGAAGCTTCGCTCAATCGTCCCGAAAGTGGGCAGAAAAGCCCATTTCCATTGGCTGAACTCAGATATTTGCGGATGGCCAATGGAAAATGTGGGAGACGTTAACGCTGGGGGTTGAAGTGGGGAAAAAAATGGGGGTTGGTCTGTTGGCCTCGACTTCTCAACCCTCTCAGACACCGACAGTCGTAAAAATCGCCAAGCGCGCCTTAAAAATCGGCCATTTTTGTACGTCTGGACAGAATTTTGCAAGCTTTATTTGTCTGGGACCCTTTTTTGCGTGTCTGCACAAAGTCTGTCAATTGGCAGGACGACGAGCGGACCAACGACGACGACGACGAGTGCGAGCCCGCGCGCAGCCCCCGCGCGCGCACAAACAGACGCGACGCGCGCAGACTTTGACAAAACCGACAATTTTTGCACATCTTCGTACCTCTTATGTGTGCATGCAGTGGGGGTGTCTGTTTTTGTGCACGCGCGCGCGCGCACACACAACGCGTCCCTCCCCCTCGCCCTCCCCCTCGTCCTCCCCCTCCCCTCCCCCTCCTCCCTCCCCGCGTGCGTGCGGATCCGTGTACACGTCTGCTTGTGTGTAAAACTTAAGTCCTGTGTGTGAGAGAGAGAACAATTTTGTTTGTGTCCATCCTGTCGCACTCAGTCAGTCGGCCGCGTTGTTGTTACTGCTGCTGCCGCCGCTGCTGTTGTCTCGCAAATTTTTGCGAGGAGAGAGGGGGGAGACTAATAAAAGTGCAAGAAGAAGGAGTGCGCAAAAAAGTGGCTGGAAATTCGCACACCCTGTACTCGTACCCCTTTTCGAGCCCCTATAATTAGTTCTCTTTGCAAAAGGGGGGTTTGCATGTCCGAGGCGTCAACAAAACGGGGCAAAACTTGAGCAGGAAGTCGACAAATAAGTTTTTTTCAAAATGCCGATTTTGTTTTGCCATTTTCTGGCCGGAAAAAATGGGCTGGACCCTTGCAAAATTTTTGACGGGCTGATTAATTTTTCGCAAACTGTCTTCTTTTTCTGAGTCTTCTGCTTTTTTCTGACGAGATCTTTATCATTTTTCAGAAAGGCCCTTGTTACTCTGGACTCCTTTTGGGAGCCAAAAAAAAAAAGGTTTTGACGGTTGAAAATGTGCGAGTTTTCGCGAGAAAAATTCGCACGCCGAGATTTTTGAAATTGATCCCTTCTCTCTTTCTCTCTCCAGCTTGAATTGAACGTTAACGAACGCCCATTGAGGGCGTGGGAGGAAGAAGGACCTAATTTTTTTTGCAGACTTGACTGAATGTGTGAAATTTTTGGCAAACGCGGTGTCAACTTTCGTTTTTGCGACTTTTTGCCAATTTCCACCATTTCTCTTGCAGCAAAATCTGACCAGATTTGTGCCAGAGAAGCTCCAAACAACTTGACAACTTCAGTAAGAATTCGCTAGTTCATCTCACCTCGTGCACTTTTTTTGGCCAGAGGTGTCTCTTACGTGAAGGCAGGGGTGGGTTGGGTGGGTAAGCATGAAGTGTGTGTGACTCTCGCAAAAAAAAAAAATATGCCCCCGAGAGAGAAAGAATCATGACTTTGCTGGCCCTTTTTTTTCTTGCCTCATCCTACTGGAGAAGCTTTGGCGTTGCCTTCTCCCATTTTTACGCGTGCGCTTTTGCGAAATTTCCGCAAAAAATTGGCGAAACTGAAAAGGCTGTAAAGTGGCAAAAAACAGCATCCATGGACAGCTTAGGAGCTTCGGACGGGGCTTCAACGTTAGCAGCGACAAAGCCGAGCTTCTCCCTTCGAGGCTTGCTAAACTCCGCTTTCGGGTCCATGAACAAAAAAGTTTGCAAAAAGTTCGCATGTCAGCGTCCAAGAGACCCTCTTAATTAACCTGCCCGGAGAAAATAACGGTCAACAAGCTGTATTTCTCGCAATAACACGGACAAAAGTATCACAGCAAATCTAGCAGCAACATTGGGGAATACACCTACCCATAATTAAAAAAATGCTATTGTGAGCCTTCACCAAAAGGCCGGTATTCATAGTGCATTTGAGACTCGTGCTGAGGGCAGGGTGGGCAAGGCCAAGTGCATTTGGGGGCTCCGCCTGCCCCTCAGAGTCGCCTTTAGCCTCAGCCACCCTGTAGTTCTGCCCAGGTCTTCCCCAAATTCTTGTCAGGGAGCCAAAATGCCTAAAACACCCCCTGATAACTTTGGACATGTTGAGACTGACTCTTCTTTTGACTCCTGAAGTCTACCTTGTGCCAGGCGCACCAAGAAACTCTAGATCAGACCTAGATGAGCTTAAGCTCGACTCAAGCTTAGATCACGTTGATATCACGTCTATGAATACCGGCCCCGGCGATTTCTTTTGTTTTGTAACTTGATTTTCCATCGTTTGAGCCCTCACTTAGTGTGCTCAGTCCTTCGCAGGCAGGAAAGCATACTAAAGGTGTTGAGCTTCTTTTTAAGTATTTTTGAGTCTCTTATCTCTTCAGCAGAAATGAGTACACTTCCATAGGCTTGATGGACACGGTGAAGCCCTTCTCCACCTTCATTCCGTCGTAGAGCAGCGACAAAGACATCTGGTTGACGGTGGAGCTGAAGAGCTCGGGGAACAGAGTCTCCAAGCTCAGCTGCAAGAGACACCAAACTAGTTATGGTAACATATATATGGGGTGTGTGTACTATATTCACCCCCTCTCCTACATGCTACAAGGTCAAGGTCTGCACTAATGCCCACAACCAAGTTTGTTCTGTTTAACTGGTGGAATAAAAGTTGCTCTTTTGGGTGGGATCGAACCCATTTTTTTTGTCGACACTTTTAAGCCACCCCGAGGAAGGAGATCGACAACCCCTTGGTACGCCTGCATGACCAAGACGGATGAGTGTGCTAGTCAAGATCACTAAGGACAATCACGTCACCTTTCCTCCATTAGTGGAGCAGGTCATGCCCACGGGCTTGTAGCAGGCGTTGAAGCCGTGCCTGTGGACGATCAGGGCAGCCTCGTCGGAGGGATCCTGAAACAACAACAACAAACTTTTACAAAATGAGTCAAACGTTCTTGAAAAATTGAACTTTGTCTTTGTACAGTCACAATCGACCGAGTCGACATGGAACTTCTTCTCAAGATGCTCAAAACTGACCTGTTTGTATGCGCTTTCTTGCATGGTTCTGAGGTTGATCACGTGGATGTCGCAGGCGAGGTCGACGTCGACGGGCTCGTAGGTCCTGGAAAGGGCGGAGGCGGCAGCGGTCGAGGGATTCGCCCATATCAGCCTGAACAGCGGGTTGATCAGCGAGTGTCGGATGGACAAGGACAGCAAGGTCGGGTACGACGCAGCAGGGTCGGCAGCTTCATCCTAAGGTAAGATTCTGGGAATAACTGCTACGGCAGGTACAAAATGACTTTATCACTCCAACGACTTCGAGGGCAACTGGAAGCAGCAGTCGCCAGGTAGGCCAAGCTCACCTTGCAGTTGTTGATCTTTCTTTCCAGGAGCAAGTAGAACGAGCTCTTCGTGACGACGTTGTCGGTGACCCCTTGCTGGACCCCCCTGTTGTCGTCCTGCATGAGCCGGCGGTCCAACATCACCTCGAGCTCACCGGACGTGAGCGAGGAGGCGCCCAAAGGCTGGCGAGACACCAGAGTCAACCGGCTGCAGAAAAAAACCCCTTTCAATCTGGTCTAGGTGCTCTAGATGAAGTCTATGGGTCGATTTCGAGATTTAGGCAAAAGCCAAGCATGTAACAGTTTGTTTGTTTGCCTCTAATCAAGACTACAAACATTACAAAAACACGTTTGTCACCTGTCCGCGTCTTGGATGTAGGCCATGGAGGGCATGGGGTAGTAGTTGGCCTGCAGCGGGATCTTCTCCAACCGCTTCCTCTTGATCATCTGAGGACGACAGGCAGTAAAGTACCAGCTGTAGTGCACATGCGCTGTAGCCTTCAAAGGCTGCAGTAGAAATACTACCTCCCAGATTGCTCTTTTTACCTGAAACCCGTTCAGATCCGTGAAAAACTCTTTGCCGGACGTGATGCCGGTCTTGATCCTCATGGCCAACTCGCGGTTGTTCATCTTGCGCCAGTCAACCAAGTTGTCCACATGCACACCGGTTCCGTCAGCACCTAACATTTATTTATTGGGAAGATCTTTTTGTGGGGGGACTTTGGATAATACATCACTTTGGGAGGTGCGTCAGTTTTCCGATCTCCAAAGGTGATGTATTGAGCAAAGTTGACTGTCATTAATTTCGCACACACGCGCACACACACCAAAAAAACATCTTACCCGGAGAAGACTTGACCGTGACGGTGTGCTTGCAGAAGGGCAGGTGGACGTCGACTGTGGAGACGATCTTGCCCTCGACCACTTTGACCAGGGGCCTCCGGTCCCCGGTCAAAAGGGGCTTTGCCGGGCCGTCGGGCAGGAAGAGGTAGGCCCCGGACTTGTCGCCCCTGTTCCGAGTGCCATAAGCGACAAACTCGATGACGACGTCGGTCTTCACCTTGTCGTCCAGGGTCGTGATGGCATTGATGAAGCCGTCGCCGCTGAAATCAACCCGGACATAGCCGTTCTGGAGGCTGAAGGGTTCGCCAGACTCCAGCACGTCCAACCGCTCGAAAGGGGGCACCTGAAACGGGTGCTTCCCGTGGTTCAGCAGCCGGATCCCGGCGACTTCCATGTCCCTGAAGGAGATGCCACGTTTGTTTATGTCCATGGACACGCAATTTTATGTACAACGTGGATTACGGAGATTCGTAATTTACCTAGGGTTTTTTCCACCCTAAGAAAGATTTGCGAATCTCCTTAATTCACCCTGTACAACATGCATACAAGTGTGAGTAGGTACAACACAAGCAAACAGCTCCCTCTACCAGTGAGCAATAACTACTGTATAGTTAACAGCGTAATAACTACAGTTATTGCTCACTGCCTCTACCGTACATTTTCTCGACGCTGCTGCCTACTGGGTGAGTCAGAAAAAGTGTGTTACACCCTGTCACGATTTGTGTCTATCGATGCTTTCTCTTACATGTTTGTCCCCTCCTCAGGCCTCATAAGCTTTATGTAGTAGGTTTGCAGGCCCAAGCCCTTGACCTGGGCCAGGAAGCTGAGGTAAAACTCTGTGTTGGAGATCTGGCCCTGGTCGTCGTCGAAGACTGAAGGAAGAAAAGGAATGAGGACTGTGAGAAGGATCCTTGGGCGCTATCGTCATACCTGGCGAAAGTTGACAGGGGATCGCCTCCTCCTCGTCGTCGCCCTCGATGTTGTTGATCCGGTAAACGCGGACGTTGGCGTCGGACACCTTCACGGTCACGACCTCGGTCCTGAGGGAGAAAACGATGAAAGACTTTCATCTAGGGCTTGCGGCTACGCAAGTTATGACATAGTGCAAATTTCCACGGAAAACTAACGATAATAGTTTTGAGCGCCAATATTTATGAAAAAAAACCCCACAAGTTTCTCTAGGTCACCCTGTGTTCCCACCTCTTCCTTGCATGTGAGTTGAATATGACGACCATGGAAGCCTCATCCAAGTGCTCCATCTGAATGACGAACTGCTTGGGGAGGCCCTCGCCAAAGTCCTCATCCAGGTCGAAGAGGATTTCGTCCATCTTTGGCTTGTAGAAGGTCTTGGAGGGTGTGAGCAGGTAGTGGGTGGCATAGGACATCACGCCCTGAAGGCCCTCGAGGCTGTCGTGCAGTCTCTCGGCGTAGTCCCTGACCACGTGATCCTTCGCGGTCCCGGTGACACCGTCGTGATGCTGGAAGAGCGCAAAGTTCTGCCTGGCTCTGATGATGTGGGTCATCAACCCTGTAGCCATCGACTTCACGTCCGAGCCCACGTACTCCATCTCGGCCCACATCATGGAGAACAAGATCTCCGAGGCCCTTGAGAAAAAGAAATACGCAAATGATTGCCAGTGTTGAAGTGGCTGCAGGGGTTTTAAATTGTGCGTGACTTAGCATGTCCCTAAGAAATATGTGTACCTGAGGTATCCTTGCACTACCCGGTCCATGGCCTTGTGGTAGGGCCTGGAGGTGAAGTAGCCGGACCAGTAGTGATCGTCCCGGTCAGCGTAAGTAAAGAAGTCGCCCGACAGCGTCTTGAACAAGCCAGTCTCGTTGCCAGCTAATCTCTGAAAGTGTTGAAAGCGTCGTCAGTCAACTTTTGACTAACAATCGTCATTGACGAACAAGGTCTTATTTTGCAGGGTACAGAATTTGCCTTCAGTGGCCTTCAAGGTCAATTTTTGCTGTTCAAAACCTTTTTTTTTTTTCAAACCAATCTTTAAACTGATCACTGAGGCCCAGAATTTACATTTGTCTTCCCTGTTTTCCTTCTCGTCTGTCCTTGGCTACCTTTTGTCTTGTGTTGACTTTGCTTTATTCCAGCCAATAACAACAGCATCATGGAGATCAGGTATTCAATTGTTGACCTCCATGAGGCCGGCTGATGCACCGGTCAGATCTTCGAGGACCTCAGAGCCTTCCACACACAAAAAACTCCATCCCCTAAAGGCCGTCCTTTGTACAGCGGGGGAAAATCATCCCCGAGGACGTCACCCGCGCCTCGTACAACAGCTTGAGCGAACGCCTGAGGCATGAGGTGGCAGTCAAAGGTATCCAGTGGGACTTGAATGCACTCTGTGCACTGGTCTACGCAGCAAAATTGAATTAAATATTTTCTTGGGACGCCGATACTTGCAGAATTATCGATGTTAGATTGAAAACTAATCTTTACTCAAGTCGACGAATTTGAAGGGTTTTTTTTATCCTCACGTTTGATTCCTCCCTAAGGGCGGTGAAGTAATCCTCTAGGGTCCCCCACTGGACCTCGGCGTTGAGCTGAGGGTTCCCATTGATGTGGTCGAAGATCTTCTCGTAGTTCTTGGTCTGTCTCCTCCACTCACGTTCCGTGGTGTACCTGAAGTCATCACCCAGGGGGACCAAGAGTGCGCGGGAACGGTACAGCTCGGCCTTCTTGCGCCACTGGTCCAACAACAACGAAGACCTGCGGAAGAAAAAGGTCTTCAAATGTCTGTGGCTCTGTGTGTGCACACCTTCGTAGGAGATGCTTCATCGCAGAAACTAAAGCCTTTATATAATCCTGATATTTTGGTCATAAGGCAACATAACAATAATAAAATATCATAAATTTATCGGTCAATAGTTAGCCCTCTTCATGTTTTATGCACACTTTTTCCTACAGCCAAGAGTCTTAGGTCACACCTTCCGGATTTTACCTAAGGTGAAGCCCACCTCATACAGGGGGGACCCTTTGTAGCTCGTTCAGACCCCTATAAAACCATGCACAACTCGCATGAATAACTTGAATCGTTGACCTTTCAACCTCTCACCTCTCGGCCACATTGTTGACGGTGATTTCCTTGGGCGGCACCTTCCAGGGGCAGGTGCTGATCCCGCCAGACAAGCGGTCAAAGTCGAATTGACAGCAGACCTGAGAAAGATGTTTACGGGGTCTCTGATCTCTCATCATTTTCTGAAATGCCTCACCTTAGGGTCAGGTCCGCAGGTGTGCGGGATGTCGTAGCTGTAGAAGGGGAACATGTGTGTCAACATGTCCGTGGTGTCTGCGTGGTCTGAAGAAGAAAACTTTGTCAATGCCTATCACGTCTCATCTATGAGGCACCCGCTCTTCTGGTATCCCGAGGAAACCCCCTCTAAACAACGGGTGGTTCTTAGGGCAGGAGGAGGAGGGCAAGACGGACAAGAACAGGTACATGGGTTCGATAGGTACTTTGACACATCTTAAGTCATAAAACATTAAAGTTAAAAAACATTAGTAGGTGTTGTTCAAGCTCCTTCCAATCCCGCATGAATGCCAACAATGAAGGACTACAACGATTACGTTAAAGTGGGCTCAGTCCAACCCATCCTTTTTGACCTTGGTGAACTTTATCAAATCATCCGGCTGCACATTATGTGGCTCCCTCACAGCAACACATACGATCTTCCTACCCTCCGGGCTGACCCGGACGGGCCCCCGAGGGGTGAAACCACAAAGAGGTAGAATCGCAAAGCCAAATTGTTACTTTTTTGTCACTTCACTGTGATGAATATGACACAAACGACTGCTCACGAAAACAACTAAACTTCGTGTGCGAGTGTTTACTTGTTTAAAGTTAGACTTGACCAATTTTGTTGAGGGAATTGTTAGTTTTAGACAAAAACTTTTTTTAAGGAGTTCCATACTTTTTTGAGAGAGTTTTTTCCTCAGATGATTTTTTTGACGAAGTCATTTTAAGGATAAAAAACTTTTGACTAGTTTTTTGGGTCCTCACCCCAATGCTGCCTCCACTTAAACTCCAGATCCTTTTCCTTGGCCAGGTACTTCTTGACTGCGTAGTGCGACCTCTGGACCGCGATGGAGTCAAAGCCCATGCGCTTCTGCAGGTAGGCCATCGTGGGGGACAACCCGAACGGGTCGATAGCCCAACCGTTACTGATGAGGGAAAAGTCGTAGGTAGTATGCAAGTGGGTAATTCGAGGGGTATAAGACAGGTGACTTCTAAAGGAGTCATCGTCATCAAACGTTCCAGTACGTACTTGGGCTTG
>JAAUXU010097580.1_pt1 | contig 14106 bp, 12 predicted proteins | sample 7278151 | NCBI WGS metagenome assembly JAAUXU01 (sample SAMN14350113, study PRJNA611818) | marine sediment metagenome | isolation source: surface marine sediment (1.8m) | place: French Polynesia: Moorea | collected 2018-08 | reverse complement strand
GTCTTCCAAAAAAAGAAGTTGGCATTCAGCTGCTGTGAGGCCTGCAGTAAAAAGTAGGCTTGTTTTTTCCTTAGTCCTGTAATAACGTCGGCTTCTTCTCAAATTAAACTTTACAGGACGAAAAGTAAACTTATTTCATCCGCCAAGACAATAACGAGTTCTGCGTTCCTTGATATCACAATGAAATTTGTACACACACGCCGGAGATTGACGTATCACCCACATTAGGAGTTCTGTATAAGAACAATCTCTCTATCAGCAGTAAAAGTACTTAGTTTTTATAACGTCACACAGGTTTTTCTCTACAAAAACAGCCGGTATCGAAGTTTTCAGTGATCACATTCGCACATTTAACCCACACTGTAAAAAAAAACGTTATTCCACGTTTTATTAAAATTAGATATTTGTCATCTTCCATTCAGTGCACGCGAAGTAATGAATTGAGTAATTAATTATTTCCGTATTTTGTCGGGCAATCGCACTCCGTACAGTGGGAGCTTCATTTTCCCAAGAATCAGCGTGGGACTGAGCAACTTCGTACCAACGGTGAGGTTCCTTCTCCTCGAGAGGTCCCACTGTACTATACAGAGCCTACGCCTTGGCAGCAGACTTTGTGTCCACAATCACGTATCTCGTCCGTGTTCTCACTAATGGCGCAACTCACCTGAAACACCTTTCCGTATGCACCTCTGCCAATGAGCCTGAGGATCTGGAAGTCCTCCAGCGAAACCCGCCTCCTGGGCTGTGGCAGCTGCGGCAGGTCCTCCGTGCAGGACTCGCTCTTGCCCGTCGCCGCCTCCCTCTTTTTCTTCCCGATGTCCTGGCAGACATCCTCCACCAGCGTCTTGTCGCTCTCGGCCAAGAGCCTCATCTCCGCGTTCAACTCCCTCAGGTGCTGCCGGAGGTTCGGGGGAACACCCAACACGACCCCGGAGGAGGGCAGAACTTCCATTTGTGATGGGGAACAGGATGCTTGAAACAAGGTTCGGACTTTTCTCCTTCTCGCCTCCTCCTCCTCCTCCTCCTTGTTCGAGGCGTCCCTCAAGAAGTTGGCTGGAGCTGTTCAGAATGAAGACTAAAGCTCGCGGATTCTTTCTTCTCTTCACGTTTGACGTCTGCTCAGCTGCTGCCACCGCCGCTCCCCTGCCAAACCCGCGTGGGGACTCGAAGGGGGTAAGTTCGGACGCTCCCCACAGGGGTTCCACCTCAGTCAGAAGTCAAACAAAAAGGGATACTGAGAACGTGGATTTGCCAAAAATTAGCCTAAAAATCTAACATATTTAGGTGAAGCTGGAGGCAAGTTTAGGCAGAACACACACTAGGTGAAAAAAATTATCATTCACATCCCAACCTAGATGAAAAATTCTTTCTTTACTAATGTAGTTGACATATTCATTTATGTGTTAACCTACATGAAGAACTCATATTTATACTCATCTATGCAAAAATATTCATTTAAGTTCTAAGCCAGCCCCAATATTCATTAGCATTTCAACCTACCCCAACCTGGGTGGAAAGTCTTAATGCTATGAAAACCATTGCATCACCAAGGCTTGACGACAAAGTCCACTGACAAAAATTTTTCCCAATGTTCATTACATATTAATATGGGACCTACACCTATGTTCATTACACTTTAATATGGGATCTACAAATACTGTGGGGGTCCACATCAAATCATGCTCTGTCGTGGTATCTTCGGTCCACATTGAACGGTTCGGGGTGGGGGTGGGGGCTTTGTTTGATTCTTAGCGTTGCCATTGATAGTTGAAAGCTTTAAGTACCAATCCACACCGCTGTTTGTTACTGTCCGCTTCAGCTTGGTCTGACATCTGTACCGATTCCACAGTCTGAGTATACAATTTGATGTGGACCCTCTGCCAAAATACCGGTTTTGTGATGGCTCGAGATTTGTCCCCCCTGAACAAGACCAACGACGACGTCGACTGTTCCCGGAACCCCTGAACCAAGGGGAATCCGGGACAGTCACGCACGCTGTCATCGAAGGTCGGACGACGCGAATGCACACGCGCGCTCGCGCGTGCGCTTGCGCGTGCGCTCTGGAGGCCCACCGATTTTCAAGGTCTTGCGTCACGGGGCCCGAATCCTTCGTTGGGGTCGTTCAACCTCTTTTCTTCGGTTGCCTCCGCTTTCGGCGATTTTATTTTCCGGCCGGCGTGCGAGTTTGGTGAGGCCTCCCCGAAGTAGGCCTACAAATGGTGCTCACGCGCGAGCGCACGCACCAGTGCACGGAGTTATGTAAGACTTTTGCTCCCGGGCTTAATAGTCGTGCCTCACCACACGTGTGCAATCAACGGGAGGGTTCAACCTGTGTTTCATCTGGCGGGGGGTACACTTTAAAGGGGTACCATTTGGACGTTATGATTTACTAATGTATTTGTATGGCGTATGTAACGCGAAAATATATTTTTATTTATATATATGTAATATATATTATTGTTATAATGTGCGTACTAATTGTTATTGAATGCAGTGTTTCTCCCCCGTCATAAGGAACCATATTGCTACTTACCTAATGCGCTATGATAATTTCATCAAGTAATTTTGTCAAGCACCTGACAGAATAATATTTGGAGATGGTGACACATTTATAATGACTAACATGGATAGTGCATCTTGACATCTCGAAACACACCAAGGCTCGTTGAAGAGAGGTAAACACAGACGTTGTCACAAGTTAGTCCTCATACTGCATATGCGTGCGCACCCTCAAAAAGGACAATTTCTAAGAGCATTTCCTACAAAATACTGCGTTTAACTTTGACTTTTCCGCTAATCTGCACAGAAGAGATCACTCTTTGGCGGGCACTGGATGAAAGGGGCCCCTCTTTCGAAGCAATCGACGGTATTGGAGGAGGGATCGGAGTTGTCCCGCCTGCCTGCACACCTACGGCACGTCACTGATGTCCGCCGGAGCGACACGCGCAAGCACACACTTCGTGTGTGCAGTACAGAGCTTGTGGTTGTGTGTGCGTGTGCGTCGTACGGAGTGGGTGTGGATGTGCGTGCGTGTGACAAACAGGGAGACCAAATGTCAAATAACTGAGGTCCACAGACTGTAAACAAAAGCGACTGTTGTCAGCGACGCTTTAATAACAAGTCTTGTCTATTTTTTAAAACTAGCCTCTAAATACAATGGTCATTTTTAGAACGGCAGAAAAATGATGCAAGTTTGAGGCACGACTTCTTCCTCCTCCCCCCCTCCACCAAAGGCTGCTACAGAACAACAAAACTGGTCCGCTCGACGCCCAATTTTGCCTTGTTTTTGTTTGATATCTCTCTCACATCACAGCACAGCCACTATCAAAGATATTGTAACTGTAAAACACATACCCAAATTCACCGTTATCAAGTGAAAATGTGGGAGGGGAGCTCAAAAGGCGTCCGTCCAGGCCTCAAAGTTCAAGCCCAAGGTCATGATTTCCATAAGAGATGCTCAGTCATACTCGGAGATGCCTTTGCAGTGGTGAGCAGAGAAGTAAACAACAGCAGCAGTGAGAACGACCCAAAGTCGACCCATTTTTTACCTGAAAACTGGTGTCTCAAAGCTGCTGCTGCAGCTTGCTCATAAGTTTTGGGTGGGTGAGTTTGGGTGAGGGGGGATGCCGGAAGGAAGAGAGAGAAGTTCTACAGGGTGGCAATAATGAGGTTCGCTGCTTTGTTCCGTTAGCTGCAGCGTATTAATGGGCCCCTGTGTTGTTATCTTTTCCTTCTGAGCCGTTAGGACCACGCAACAAAAGGAGGGCGCCAGATGTGCAATTATGTAAACTCTCCGCACATGAGGTCAAATTCAGTTATAAGCGGACTGAGGTTAACACGGCCTCTATAGGTTGTTATACACAATGGACCAAGATGAACTTGGCACTGTCGAGAGTCAGTATATAAGTGACAAAGGTTGTGCGTAGACTGGAAGATTGCTTTGTCCACCAGAAAGAAAGGGGCTCGGCGTATTGAAAGCACCTTTTCATGGGGCGATCTGATTATGTAGGGAAGTCTTGCTCGTCGTCGACACTATTCATTCAGCGATTATGACACCAATAACAATTGCCCTGATTTTCATGTGCAGTGTCTGGCTCTCTCTTCGATGGTGCCTCTCTTTGCTTTTGCACTCATGGAGTCAAAAATCCTTTGCTTACAGATCAAACGCGTTCCAAATAGGGTGTTTGTACAATTGTGCACTTGTATGCATTATTCAGTCACATAGCAGCTTGAACGTGCACAATAATGCAGATGTGATAGCTATTTATAGAACAGAGGTATCCATTTTTTCTTCTTCTCAGTCGCCAACCTGTTGTTCTCCATGACATTCGTCGACCAGCAACAGCATTTTGTCCCACCGGAAGAAGCCTTCCCAAGTCTCTGGCATTGAACTTCTGTGTACAAAACAATACTTACCATGGAAAGTATTGGCTCATGGCTTGAACAACCAGAAATACGGGACACTGCGAACTATCACATGTTCATCACGTCCTAAAGCAATGGAGCTCAAGAATGCAGCAAATGATATCAGGCATCTGAGGAGCAAATCTCATAGGCTGCACCATTTATCGCATGAGAGAAGGAACGTGTGACTTGCTAAGCATGGCAATTACACTCTCAAAGAGCTACGAGCAGCAGAATGTTTGTCATTACTGCTGGTCCCACACGTAACAGACTTTCGTGCCCGGACAGTTTGCTTCAGTACAATTGATGGTGTCAAGACATCCAATTCAAAATATTCATCATTTCACGATCGCTGCAAAAAGGTTCGCCAAAAAAACCCAAAAACCCTCATTCATTTAAGCTTCATCGATTTTAATTTGCATCCAACATCTGTTCCTTGATGATGCAACAACTGTTGCTGCAGCCGGACCGACGTCCGGTCGGTCCTCCCCCCTCATGCTCGTCAGGATGGGACAAAAGTGCTTCTCGTCCCCGCTGAAGGTGTTGTGCACCGGCGGACGAACGGTCTGCGTGCTGCATCAAAGGACTCCTCAGTAATCTGTGATATGTGTAAGTGGCGGACTCGAAGTGTTCCGTGCGATGTCTCCTGGAGCCGACCAAGTGCACGCATGCATTTTGTGACTTCCAAGGTCTCGTGAGAATGCAAATGTTACGCACGCGCGCAAGAGTGCGCGCGTGCGCCCGCGCGCGCTAGCGGGTGTGCTTGTGTATGCAGTGCCAAAGTTTCCTCTTCGTCCGCGGCCAATGAATACACGCACAGTGGCTTTGGCATGATTCAGGTTTTGGTTGACATTCACGCATAATAGTTGAATGGAGGCGCTTTTAAGGCTTCCCGGTCAATCATCACATGCTCACAAGTGCAGAGAGCGAAGCACCTTCTTCATGCCAACTTTCAGATGTCCACTCCAGGATGGTTATGCGTGCGTATGTAGTACAGAGCTTGCGTGAGTACTACAGATCGTATGTATAACACAGACCTTGTGTGTGTGTCATGACTTTCCAAGCAGGAGCGAAGTGTTCATGTGCAGCAAAGGTGCATTGCTGCATTACTAACGTACTCTCAGCAACGGAAATAATACGTAGGATGATTCTTTAGAGCCTAGCATTAAACCCTGGAATTTTTTCTCATAATGAAGTACTCATAAGTCAGGTAATAACACACTCATAACATTGTAATTTTGCATGATTAGTTATACGGGCGGAAGGAGGAAAACTGCTAAACGCTTCAATGGCTGCTCTAAGTGTACGACGTGAACTTTCAGGAGAGATTCTGTATTTCTTAGGAACACCATGTACGTACATGCCTTCGTCCAAAGCTCCGATAAAAAAGGGATATTAAAAATGTCCACATTGATTTTGTTACTTTTGGAGCTCCAGGACACCTGATATTTCAACGATGCTAATTTAGTGAGACGAGTCAATCAATTGAAGTCGAGTGTTCTTTTAAAGGAGCGCTTAACTTAAGAATTCTTTGCTCAAACAGCAGCCTTCTTGACTCCAAAGACAAAAAAATACCACTGCCCAAAATCCTCCAACACATCACATTCTCATCCTCATACGTATGTAATAGCGAAAACCGGAGAAAAATACTTTACACTTTTTTGCGAACAGTATCTCCACACGCGATGCAGCTGTTTAATCCCAAATTAGCATACGAAATTGTCAAAGACCCTCATCCGCGCAGTTTCAGCAATTTTGGATTGCTGCGATGTTGCTCATCAGCTGTGCCTATAGCTAAAGGGGAAGATTCTCTTGAAGCACAAGGTTTGCATTGGCCTCGTTGAAAAAAAATACTTCTTTAAGTTCAATCACAGTGACTATTCTTATTCTTCTCAAGTGCTGCACGAAGCTGCTCCCAATGGGTAAGTCGATCACTGTTGTCAAGCTTCTTCATGAAGTCCTTGCTCTCGACCCACTTGCCAATCCAGACTATGGATTTGTGTAAGATGCCCACCTGACCAAATCCAGGTTTGTCCGACTTTTCAATAGCATCTGATTTGTCTGCCAAAGAGGAAGTTTTTCTGCTTCTCCTTTTCTGTCATTTGTAACCTTGTAATATTGAACATCCAAATATGGTTAAATTGCAACAAAAACGTTGTTTTGACGTTTCTGCACTGATTCTTCAACAGTTCTGACCTTATCAGGACAAAAAGGCACTCAGTATTTTTTAGTACCGAGTAGGAAATACTTAGTAGCGCATCAATATGAATAAGTCAAACCTTGAATGACACATAGTTCAGTGATACTTGGTAGCCCATTAAATGCGATCCACGTAGAATTACTTACTCGACATTGTATAAATTAGCTGCAGGACCTGCAAGAACTGCCTCCATGAAGTCATTTGGTGTGGAGAGACTCCTTGGTCTGCCAATCCAGGTCTCCGAAGTGTGGTCCTACTGGCAAATGGTGGCAAGATAGCCGACGAGAGTCCATCCACCCACGAGGAGAAAAGTGTCCTTAAACTGCACAGAGGACTTGTAGCTGAATCCCTCAGGAGGACGTGGGGCATCCGTCCGCACTCCTGTGTCAGTGTTGGACCTCTCGCCCTGACTCAAGGATCCGCATTGCATCAGTGTTCTTTCTAGTCGAAGAACGAACTAAGGCTTCTCCAGTTTCTCCTAGTTTACATAATCGAGATTTCCTCTCAAGTGGAATCCATGGCCTCACATGCATTTATTTGGAATGGAAAACTTTTATGTTATGGATTAAGGAAACGGTTTCTTTTTTCGTACCCATTCATGAACTCCCAGCAGGCATGAGTGGAGGGGGGGTAAAGTGCCATTTTCTCAGGGGGAGGGGGCTTTTTCTGTCAAAGGCGGAGAGACGTTTATTGCACAAAAGCGGACTAACTTTTAATCTCCTAAGATTGTAGCCGGTCCAACTTAAATTATCACTGATATTTAAGCATTTTGACTAAAAATAATAATCATGTTATCATGGAGCTTCGGTCTGTTTGTTTGTTTGCCTCTCTGTTGTCTGTCACCACCCAAATCTCAGCAGAAGCAGTAACTCCCTCTGTGTCCCTCTACATATGCAGTGGCTACACACTGCGTATTTAATAGCTGTGTGTGTATGTAGTATGTACTAGCTGCGTATTTAAAACTGCATGCACAATGTCATCTACATATGGAGACAACCATACATATACTCGCCGCCGTCCGGTGGCAGACTTTTGTTGCTAGTATTACAAAGACTTGCATAACGTCTCAGACATATGGAAATGGGTTACAACATAAAAGTTGTAGTCCTTTTAGTGGGTAGCTTGGTGAAATTTCTGTTACGAAGGGATATATGTACAATTCCTTAGTGAACGCTGAAGAGACTCACTTTGATACAGACATACAAAGTGTGTGTACTAGGGAGACTACACAAGTAGAGAAATAGACCAGGTTTAGGAGGACTACTAAGGTCTGACTGACATCTTTTAAGGCTACTCAATGACTTGAAACCAACAGAGAGGATTTAGTTTAACACAAATACTTTATTCTTCGACTTGGAGGGGACAGACACAAGTTATCTGACAAGAACTACAGTGATTAGAACCAACAAAGTGTACCTAGCCCATCTGCCACTGAAAGGGAGTGATTTTCCCCAACTCAACCAGTCAGTGCGGGAAGAAAAGGGTTGTAATAGGAAAGTAAGCCAGAAGAAGGGCTAGGCAAGCCTTTACCCTGATCCTGTAGCTGTAGAATCCAGAAGAGAGGTAGGTTTAGGAGTAGGAACAGGCCTAGGAGCAGAGCCTAGGGCAGGAGTAGGAGGTCCTGGGAGCCCACAACAGTCTGAAGGGAGTAGCCCTTCCAATCCTGTGTGGGATGGAGTCACTGCACTTGAACTGAAGGGAGTAGCGCTTCCAAGTTCATTGATAGACTGAAGATTTGCAGCAAATTCCCCTCCTTTTATACCCAATCTCCACTAAAAAAAGGCTGTGACCAGCCATGCTGACCCACATACAGCTTAAGTTTCCCTCCTCTCCAATGTCCCTCCCTGTGACCCTTACTGCTGAGCAGCTGCAGGCCTCCTTGATCCTTCTCATGAGATTTTCCTTCCACAACCAACCCTCATAAGGAAACGACAGAGGACGCAGGCAGGACACAAAAAAGGCACAGAAAAAGGTGACGAAAAAAACAGCGCACGAAAACGATCTACCGGTACTCTGTCAGTTAAAACTCAACCGCAAAGCGTAGATGGCTCAGTACCTTGATGGTACCGTTGCACAGAAGACATCCTCATCCAATTTTTCCAAGGTATTGTTAAAGGCGATCTCCAGCTTTTGAGTGCTGGTGTAGAGGATCTTCTCATCCGTACTGGTCATGATTCCCGACGTGGAAAAATTCATAGGATTTAAGGCCAACAAGGATAGTGGCTATTCAGTCATTGATAAGAAGTCATGCAGGTGTTTATCACACCACTTTTGCATATGTTTGCTGGTATGCGCAGGGGTACCATCCTCCAAGAATAAATATTCGTGTCCAAGGCCTTCCAGCCAATGCTTGACCTTCTCCGACATCCCCATGTCCATATGCATTTTAACCCCCTACTTCACAAAAACCGAGGGGACTCCTTCCTGGACGTCATAACAGCTGTCCTCACCATGATGATGGCTGATCCCTGGCGATGATCCACGAACCTGAAGTGGCCAGCAAGGTCTGCATGAAGCTTTGAATACACTCAATTGGTCGTCTGGTTCAGTTTGGGATGAAAATCTTTTCATCACTCCAGATCACCTCAACCACGGACTTCAACCATTTCAAGAGCAGTGCAGATCACAAGCTTCGCTTCTCTTCGGAAGTTTGAGACAGGACATGGCGATCTCCACGTAAGCTTCATGCTCTTTTTGATAATATTGTGAATTTTCAACTCTGTCATGTGCTTGGTTTTGCCTGTTCCTTGGCCCTTTTGTGCACAGACACGACTGAATTTCACCTAACAAGCTCCTGTGTCCCTCTTGATAGCCTCTGGAGTCCTGACTGTTGCTCTCTTAATGTGAGGATGATTGACCAAGCGCTTTATACTTCTTCAAAGCCCTCGACACATCCTATCACTCAGGTCTGTAGCTTTTAAACAATTTCAGCGGTCTTGAAGTCCTCAGTAAGACCATGAAGAAACAGCACTATGTAGAGGGCAAGCCAGGTTTGGGCTGTCCTGGCAGACGTGTTTCTGCCGCTAGGAGGGAGAGAGAAAAGAAAACGAGGGACCCTACAAATGAATTTGTTTACATCAGTTTTAGTTACCACTGCAGCCAATTTTGACCGAGCCATCGTTTCAAAGGCCGTCGAGCACCATGTCTGAGACAAAGACGAAAGCGGAAGTGAACAGTGCATGCCAGGACATGGTCAAGGATGAGCAGCTCTCCCTGTCCTTCCCCGAGCTCATCACGGAAGCTCTGGGGACCTTTTTAGCAAGGTCAAAAGCTCTCACTCTTTCCCAGATCTACGCGGCCATTCAAAGTCGACACCCATTCTTCAGGAACATCCTTGTAGTGTGCAATGTGAAAAAGTATCACGGCTTTGCTTTCATTCGCGTTGTAGGTCAACATCCATTAACTGGGGGAACTGCATTCACCACACACTTTCCAGAAGTGCCCCAAAGACCTCCCACCTCTTCCCACAGACATGAAAAAGGGTGAGGCTGCACAGCATTCCCTTCTGCCTCAACCCCTCCTCCCACGTGGATGGTGACGTGAGACATAGACATTCTCTGCCTTCCCCTACAGGCAGTTGCACTTGCAATATGCGAGACAACAGCAGAGACAGGAGCAATAAGGAGTAGTGCCCCTCCTCTACCTTGGACGGAGTTGCCAGAGTTGCCACAATCATTCCAGTCACCGCAGCCAATTGAGTTGCCACAGCCAATTGAGTTGCCGCAGCCAATGGAGCTAACGCAGCCAATGTTGCTAGAGTTGCCACGGCCGACAAAGGCAAAAGAGTTTCTGGAGCCGCCAGAGTTCACAGCCAACAGATAGAAGAAGCACAGTCGGAGGTATTATGGTGCTAACAGCTGCAGTAAAAACCAGAGCGACCACATAAAATTGACTTTCTTCAAGTTTCCAAGGCTGCCCTCCTTGTGTCAGGAGTGGGTTCACAACACTAGGACCAAGGACATTATAGGAGGGTGCAGCACCTACTGTTATGTGAAGACACATATATGCTTGGACCACTTTGAACATTGCATGTTCTAGAACAAAGAGGGAAGACACAGGCCGAAGAAAAGTGCATTTCCCACCATATTTGTGGTGTCAAACGCTCCAAGAAGAGTAGGGGGAATCTAAACGCGTCTTCGTAGTCAAAGCTTCTGCGCCGTCTTTGGCTCTTCCTCCTCTGGGCATTTTGGATGGTAGAGAAGGTAGGAAAGAAGTCGTCCCAGTCACATTCTCATCAGCCACAGATGCACCCCTGTCACCTGTGACAGAGACACCAAGAAAACAAAGGTTGAGAAGATCTGTGGAGTAAGCTCTCTGTGTCAAGACCTGCACAATCAGAAAGCTCCAAAAACAGACTGCAGAGTCAAGAAAAGTGAGACAAGGCCATGTTTGTAGCCTGATGAGCATCAGATGGTTGCCATGCATATGAGGTACAACATTTGAAAGATAGAGATACAGATAGAGAAAAGGAAGAGATAAAGTCATGATTTCAAGTTTGCAATTGCTGTCGGACACAAGTTCCCTGCATGCTACAGATTCACACAAAACGAGATTTCAACTTCCATGCAAGAGTACTATCGCTGCATCGATGTCTCGAGTCATCTTTTCTGAGGAATTTTGCAGCAACCACCTCAGCCTGCACAAGTCTCATATCGAGAGTCTGCGAAAGGAAGATAAGGTGGCAGTTCTGATGATGGATGGTGTGGCCCTGAAGAAACAAGTGAACTATGATGCTACAGATCACAGATAAAGTTGTCAGTCTGCTTACCAATGGGGACCAATACAGAAGGCACCAATAGGGAAAATCCTTCTGGTGCCCTATCATGGTGACAGGGCTACAAGCTTACTGGTGACAGGCCTATGCCCATTTCTTTATACAGAACACAATAAAGACATTTCACCTCAAGGGACTTCTAATGGAGGCAATATCACATCTGGATGAGGCTGGAATGGACATGAGAGTAGTCATCAGTGAACAAGGCTCCAACTGCTCTTCCTTTCCCTCTGTGCCCTTGCCTCCATGCTGGGCTGTTCAAAGGACAACCCTTTTTTTGACTTCCAAGGAAAGAAAGTTCACATCATTGCAGACATGACATACATCTTAACAAGTGAACACAATTGCCTGTCAGCTACCAGGTTGTGTCCGCCACTGGGGCTGCAGATTGGAGAGTCATCAAATTTTTCTCCTAAATGGACAAGGAATAATGCATCTGGGCTGCACCAAAGCTCACGGACGCTCACTTCAAGCTGAACAACTTTAAAGGGAAAATTAAAGTTACGCCATCAAGTCTTGAGTCACCCTGTTGCTGCTGGAGTGGAACATCTGTCGCACTACAGTGTGCTTGGAGACAATGTCAGATCTACGGCGATCTTTGCGGAGAATGTCAACAACCTTTTTGATGTCCTCAACTGTTATAACTCTTATATAAAGACATGTGTGTTCTTTAGAATTAGTGAGAATACGGTACATTGAAGCAGACACATTAATTTTGCAGAAATCAGGATTATGGTGTGGTCTTTGCCTCCTGACTAAGAGCAGCATCCTGATCAAAACTGTAACCGTTCATGAAAAAGACCGTTTAAGAAAGAACTTACTATAGATCACCTTCTCCTTTTCTTTTTGGATGAGATGTCCACCTGGATTGACATCTGGAAGGTTCAATGGGAAAGACATCAGAAACACGTTCAGGCAAGGCATTTGTTTTAAAATAGAACTAGCCCTTTACACGTCACTTCACACAGTGAACTTCATCCAGTTCACCTTCTTTGGTCAGTCAGACAGATGGGTGGACAGACGGACAGACAAAAAGGCCCTTATTCTTCATATATGTAGATTTGCCGCATACTGCATTACTTTGCCAAACAATAGTATTCCTCTTAAAGAATAGTTTCACACATTAACAGTAATTTATTTTTGTTTCTTCCTTTCGGATTCATTGAAAGCCAACAAGAATGTCGACACCGTCAAGTTACTGCTCCAAGATGCCCTGGGCCTGAGATTTGAGTACCTCTGCACGAGAACACTGTCTACAGACGGCATTGAGAACTTCTTGTCAATTATATAGAGACAGATAGGCTTTGAGGCCAACCTCACCTGCCTTGGCTTCAGTCAGGCCTTCATGCAAGCTGCAGTGAACTACAGCAGTTGAGGTCCGTAAGGACCAAGTTTGCACACTACGAAGCTATCTTTTTCTTCCATGAGCTCTTCAAGCTTGCTGTGACGAGGAGCGTTGTCACACACCAACACCATGTTGTCCACAGTCAAACCAGCAGGAAGATCGTTGAGCATGTCCTGCACCCAAGCCTTGGCTGCTTAGCTGCATTGAATGCACCATACACATGTGACAACTTGGACAGCAGAGATGGCACCAATGCTATGAATGTTTTTGCCCTTTGATACAGACCGGACAGTCACCTCCCCTTTAGGTGCCCAGCCCTGGCTGCGGCGACAAAAGAGATTCACATTTGTCTCATCCATCCAGATGACCTGTTTTCCAAGACACATGTACTCTTCAACAGCAATGACAACCTGTCAGTGCAATAGTTGTGCACAGTGGAGGCACTCAGGGCTATGCCAAAGAGTTGCTGAGAGAAGTTGCTCAGCGGGACCAAGGTGAGGGCTGGATCCTTCTCAATTTCATCACACAGAGCATTAATTTGCTCTTCATCAAGCTTCTTCTTCTTCCCTCCCTTGGACAATGGCTTCTTGTGGGAGATCCAAGTATAAGCTGTTTTACAATTCACCCCAAGGGCTTCAGCCAGACTTTGCCAGTCATCACCATCTAGAGTAGCAGTGATGATCCTCTGGCAGAACTCAGGGCTTATTTTATTGTACTTGTATGAAGCCATGATAAGAAGAACAGAACACCTCTGAGTTGTTCCTTTTGTTTGGTATGGAAAGTTTTCTTCCCATTCTCAAATAGACAGTATGTTTTAATTTTAACAGCACCATGTTTCATGTGTGTCTTGCAATGTCAAGTCATGAACACACATTGAAAGTCTGTATCCTGTGCACATTCTTAAGATGAATTCATTTTCACAGAAACATGGCATGGTCATGCATTCTGTTGTAAAATGATAGGTAAGGTTAAGGCACTTGAGGTAGGGTTAAAATATAATAACTGTGAAAGGTACATCTATACAAACATAATGTGGCATAAATCTAATCTACTGATCAGTACATGCATGTAAGACGAAATGCCATTTCCAACCATCTTAATTTACTTCTGTATCATACTGTACCTGACCATGTTATTGACCTCAACCTCAGCCCCTTCAGCGAATCATAGTATCTCATAGTAGTTTAACAAGTGGTATCTGCTGTATTCTTGATTTCTCACATGAATGCATACAAGAGAACAGGGAAGGAGTGTCTTGCTGATCTGGCCCCCTGTAGGGAACGCGAGCTCCGCATTGAAAGACATATTAAAAATGTACACCAAATGTAATTACCCCTCGACAGAGGAGGGCCGGCAAGTGCAATCGTTGATTCTCTTGAACAT
>JAAUXU010075522.1_pt1 | contig 14107 bp, 21 predicted proteins | sample 7278151 | NCBI WGS metagenome assembly JAAUXU01 (sample SAMN14350113, study PRJNA611818) | marine sediment metagenome | isolation source: surface marine sediment (1.8m) | place: French Polynesia: Moorea | collected 2018-08 | reverse complement strand
CTAATTTAAATATCTCCCTTTCAGGCAAGAGCGATCGGGTGAAAAAGGCCGAGGAAAATTCCTCTTGGAAGAAGGCGATGGTCAAGTCCGCTGGCGAGAAGATCAAGGACGACGAGGCGCTGCTCAAGAAGTCCATCAAGCGCCAGGAGCAGCGGAAGAAGGCCTCCAAGAAGCGGTGGGAGGAGCGGGAGGAGGGCAAGAGCAAGCGGATGGAGGCCAGGCAGACAAAGAGGAAAGAGAACATAAAGGGGAGAAAGGAGCAGGTCAAGAAGGGGAAGATGAAGAAGGCGGCGAAGAAGGGGAGGGTGGTGGTGCCAGGGTTCAGGTGAAAGTCTTCTCTCTCTCAAAATGCCTCAGTGCCTTCCTCCTCAATAGTGCGAATGAAGTTGGATTTTTCGAATGTTGCGAATCGCCTTCCCGAAGTGGTTCGTATGTACGTGCAAAGTACTTATGACATGAACGCAAATATACACACATACATTCTTTCTCACGTTTTGCACTTAGATGAAATGAGTTTTACGGTGATGATGCTCGGGATCGGAAAAAGCGCTTCGGGTTTTTTTTGGCAGTTTCAAAAGCTGTTAACATTGAAAAGCAGTCCTGGATCAAAAGTGCAATGATGATTTCATCCGATCTGGAAGGGAGTTTGCCCGAAGACGTTCTTCTTCCTTACGTCTGCCCCCTTCTGAACAAGCATCTGGGCGATCTCCTGGTGCGTGTTGTGGATGGCGGTGTGCAGAGGGGTGTTCCCTAAGGAAATTCAATAACATTAGAAACAAGAATTTTTATAATATGGTTAAAATTACCAATGTTGTCCGGGTAATTCGGATCAGCGCCTCCTTCCACGAGCATCCTTGAGAGGGCCAGGTGTCCGTTCTGCGCGGCAAGGTGGAGGGGAGTGTGCTTGTGGGCGTTAGGGTTGTTCACCTTGGAGCCGGCCTCAAGAAGGAGGCGGGTCACCTAGAAAGGTAATTTTAATTTATTTTTATTAACACTGATGTAGGGAAGGAAATGACTCAAAATACGCCAAATTTTATCCTCACCCCGAGTTGCCCGTTCTGCGCCGCGAGGTGGAGGGCGGTGTTCGCGTGCAGGTCTCTCTTGTCGACGTCTATCTTCCTGTGCCTGAGCAGTTTCCCCGCCAGCTCCGTCCACCCGTTCTGCGCCGCAAGGTGGAGGGCAGTGTTCTTGTGGTTGTTTCCTGCGTTGACCTCGGCGCCCCTCAGCAGCAGCTCGTCCACGATGCCAGTGCGGCCGTTCTGAGCCGCGATGTGGAGGACAGAGTTGCCGTGGACGTCGGCCTCGTTCACGTCGGCGTCGCCGGACTCGATCAGCTCAAGGGCCGACTCAAGCTCGCCCTTCAGGACCTGGAGTGGATAACAAATGCTAGAAGAGAGGTCATAATAAAGAAAAAAACTTCTGAGCAGCAGCTACAAATTTGACGATTCTGCACTACCGGGGCAATTGTATTCACAGCAACCGTTGCAGCAAAAGTGAAACAACAGCATCAGAAACAATAGCAGCAACAGTAGGAGCAGCTACAGCAGCAACTGCCCTGCTCTTGTTCGAGCAATGCCGGTTTTCCGTTTATGTAATAATTACTAGTGTCGGGGGTGCCGCGGAACATCTCAGTGACGCGGGTATAGCTTAGCAATATCTGTGTCACTACCGCGCAAAAATGACTAGCTCTTCTAGTGCCTCGTCTACAGCCGGTGGCATTGGTAGGGTGTAGGAACAAAAGCAAAAGTAACAATCGCAACTGCAGCATTAACAGCAAGATACAATGGCAGCAGCAACAGTGGGAGCTGCAGCAGAAACAGCACCAGCAGAAACAACATCAGCAGCAACAGTAAGAGCAGAAACAACAGAAACAATAGCATCAGCTACAGTAGCAACAAAAAAAATAGCAAAGCAAGAAAACGAACCAACAAATGACATCAAAACAAAGGTACGGTGCATACCAGGTCAATGAGCGACTCGCTGCCGAATCCGATGAAATCTGGCTGCGGGCTCTCGGCGCCGGTGTTGATGACGACAGGGGCGGGGTCGCGGGGGACGGAGGGGAGGCGAGACTTGGACGAAGAGGAGCTGCCCCCCTTGGCCAACTTACAGAAGATCAATCCTGCACAAGCAGAGTTGTCCACCTGCGGCTCCTCTTCCCCCCCCTCCTCCTCCTCGGGTTTCGCCGCCGCCGGTTCCCGCCTCAGCTCGGTGTGGACCACGGGAGGTCGCCTGCCTCTCAGAACAGGAGTGGAGGCGTCCTCCTCCTCCTCACTTGGGACGGGAACTCCTTCCACAACCTAAAGGAAATAAGTGTCGCATTCGGCAATATTTGTAAATCAATTATCGGTAGACCTGGACATCCCTGGTCCTGTTTGGAAGAACCACGGGAGGCCTCCTATTAAAAGAAGGAAAGGGTGAAACACTTAACAAGTTTGTTGCACAATTTCCGGATCAGAACCGGAAATGGCCGTTAATTGAATTCTTTTTTGTTGCTGCTGAACGGTGAAAGACTGAAAGTAAGCCTCCTTTTCCACTTTCCTTATCTCAGCAGTCGTGGCCGAGTGGTTAAGGCGTCTGACTAGAAATCAGATTCCCTCTGGGAGCGTAGGTTCGAATCCTACCGACTGCGATAATATTTTTTATTGTCCCACCTGTTTCTCCTGGGCTTGAAAGGGTTCACCCTGCGTCTGTTGCTGCTACTGTTGCTGGAAACAGCTGCTGGACTCGAGACGTCCTCCTGGTCATCCTCCTCCTCCGAGGAAGACTCTTCGACCGTCGGCGGCGGGGCAGGCCTCCTCCTGAGGCTGTGCCTGCTGCTGCTGCTGCTGCTGCTGCTGGAGCCTCCCTTAACCCGACACAGGGGAAGATTGAAACCTTAAATATAATTTCAGTTAGTGCATTTGCAGACACAGTGTTTCTGCATAAAAGTGTTCCCACCGTGCTTTGGTTTAGCACTCACGTTCGCAAGGGTTGACCTGGGGGCGGGCCTCGGCCAGGAAAAAGGCCAACGCCAACAGGAGCAAAGGTGAGGCGATCCTCATGATGTGGCTGCTGCTGCTGTTGCTGCCGTCAGAAGAAGCGACGCCGATAAGAAAAAAAGTGAGAGTGGATGAGAATTCGGTAGACCGCGACCTTCGCCGCTGGGCAACGACGGATTATTTGGTGCGAAGAAAAAGGGAAGGAGGAGGAGGGAATGGAACTATCCTGGCTACACTGCACTGGTTGCTTGGTTGTCCGCCGCACGCAGGTAGGGAGGCAGGGAGTGAATTATGATGGCTTGGAAGGCGAGGGAGGAGGAAGATGCAGGGGCTGCTACTGGCGATCTTGTTCCAGGTCCCAATAAGATGCCAGAGCATGTTTCGTCTACCTTTCGTAAAGGAAGACAATGCATTCTGTGACTAAGAGTAACTCAGGTTCATTAACGGAAAACCTTGACTTGGGCATCACCAAATATGCACAAGTCCAAAAAATAAGAACTCGCAGCTAAATATATGCCGTACATTAATTATATGTGTAATTCCAGAAGGATGATGAAAAGTGTGCAGACAAAACAATGCGTTTGGTTGATCGTCCGTCGGTCGAGAGTTGGGAGTTGGGACGCGACAGAAAATCTGAAACTCCATTTCAGCGAAAGGTGCTGTCAACAGTCTTTTTCAAAAATAAAGCACTTCCGTCCGACCGATCAAGGCGTGTCAAAATTGAAATACTTGTTAATCGTGTTGAGCTTGGCAGAGTCCTTGGCGGCGAACCTTTTTCTACCGGAGGCGACGGAGGACGCAGCATTCGGCCTAACCGCCTTCTTCCTCGGAGAAATCCTCGAGGTTGGGGTTGGGAAGACGTCCGGCTTTGAGTGTCCGCCCATGCCGTCGTAGTGAAGGTCGGACGACATATTCTTGGCTGCGCCGGACTGGGAAGAGAGCTTCAGGCTCTTCTTCTTCATTATGTTGAACTGCGAGAGGACTGGGTGGTTGGTGGCGTTGGTGCAGGGGTCCCGCCGCGGCCTCTTGCAGGCAGAGGAGGAGGACGTGGAGGAGGAGGAGCTGGGCAGGAAGCAAGACTTGGACTTGTACAAGGACGGGGCTTTTTCTTCCGCATCCTCTTCCTTCTTCCCCAGCGGACTAGTGGCCAATGAGGATGCTGCAACGGCGGGAGTTGGCGGATCGTCGACTTCTCCGAACAAATCCTCCTCCTCCTCGTCCAGACGTGTTGGAACATTTCTGCCAACTTTGGGCGAGGCTGCAGCTTCCAGCCTCTCCAGCAGCGCCTCCTTGTCCCTGATCAGGTCCCTGACCTCCGCCCTCAGCGACTTTGCCTCCTCTAGCAGATGAGCGTTTCTCCTCGAGTCCTCCTCCATGCAGCGGCGTAGCTTCATGTTTTTCTGCATCAGAACCGAAGTCTCGCCGTTCAATCGACGGTTGTCTTCCGTCTGCAGGAGGAATTTAGAGACAACAAAGTAAATTAAATAAAACCGAGTAGTGCATTCCCATAATTTTTTTTGTTACCGTGGAGGTGAGCTCCCTCTTTAGTGCTACGATGATTATGCTGAGCTCCCTGGATGCCTGGCTGAAGTCCCCCACGTCGTGGAGCCGGTTGTTGACATCGGCGTTGGAGCCCTTGACCATGGCGTCGATCGTCTGGTACAGCTTCAGCTTGTCCCGCAAGTCCTTGGCTTCATCCTGAGCCTCCTTCACCTGGACTCTCTCATTCTTCAGAAACGATATCTGCAATGAAATGGAGTGAAAATGAATTTTGAAATGTGAAATATATGTGGGAATGTAGAGTGGGCGGTCAATTTTCTTGCCTGCGCCTTAGCCTCGTTGAACTTGTTCTTGATGCTCTGCCTCTGCCTCTCGGCCTCCCTGAACTCCTCTCGCAGCGCGGCGTTCTTGGCCCCCTCCTCCTCCGCCTTCTCCGCCGCCGCCTTCTTCTCCTTCTCTAAACATCTGACCTGGAACGTGAGCGAGTCCACCCTGCCCTGCATGCGCGCAGGGTCCTCCGCCTGAGACGCCGACACGTCTGCGCTCTCCGTCAGGAAGAGGCGCCTGAGCTGCGCCGCCGTGCAGCGCTTGCGGCATTGCGGGCAGTTGGCCCTCCCCGTCTGGAGCCACTTTGCGATGCAGGGCGAGTGGAAGGCGTGGCCGCAAGGGGCCACGGACAGGTCATCCGAGGGGGAGATGAGCTCAAGGCAGGTCGAGCAGGACACGTTCATCTTGAAGCTGTTCTCTTTTTCGCACGACTAACGAGTATCTCAATCTTTTTCTGTCTCTCTTTATCACAGCACTTTTCTTGTCGTTTTTCCTCTTAGCCTTCCTTCACCTCCTCCTCCTGAATATATTGAGGTACTTCCCCCTGGTCATCTCCTTCCGCTCCTCGATGCCCAGCTCGTAGGCCACGTCGTGCAGCCGCTTGACCTCCCCCAGCAGGGTGGACACGGGCAGAGAGCCAAGCTGCTGCAGGGTGCCGAAGTCCTCCTGGGTGAGTCCCCGCAGCACCTCTCCACCGCCCTGCAGGGCAGCAGCGGGGGAGTCCTGAGGCGTGGACAGAGGCACGAACTGGCTCACGCCGGGGACTGCAAAGGAAATAAGTGGGAAATGAACTTGAGCTTGAGCTTCAAAATGTCAGGTAAGTTCTGAGGTACTCACAGTGGTCTGGCCAGAGGTCTGGGGAAGCCCTGTCCAGCCTCTCCAGGGCCAACAGGCTCGTCTCCAGGTCCTTGAGCTCGGGCTCCTCCTCGGGGGCCTTGGCGGAGGAAGCGGGGACGGGGTTCTCTCTGCCGTTGATGGAGACGGAGGCCGCGGAGGCGTTTGCTTCGTCCGCCTTTGGGGCGTCTGGGGCGACCGGGGCGTCGGCGCTGTCGTTGACCTTGTCGTCGGCAGAGTCCTTGGCGGAGGTCACGGACGAGGAAGACATGGTCCTGACTGCCGCATCAGAGTTGACGCAATTTATTTTTATAGCGCTCGCCGAATGTCTTACAAATATCTTAGAAAGAAAAAAAATCTTGTCGCTCTTCTTCTTTTGCCGTCGTTTTTGCTTTAGCCCGCGTCCCCGCGCGTCCCCTTTGGAGCCTGCGCCTTTCTTGCTTGTCAACCATGTTTTGATGTCGGCCGTTTCGGGCAGAAATGGCCGCTTAGGCAGGTTGACATGATGAGCAAGAATAAATAAAGACCTAAAACATAATTTTTTCTCCTTTTTTATAAACTCAAATTTTTTCCTTTGCAAATAGACTTCTGGTTGTAAAAGAATTTAACTCAGAAATTAAAAACCAGTGTCAGGATGTTAAGTTTTGTTTGGGTTTTGTTTCTTTTGTTAAAGTCAGCTGATTCTCCGAGCGCAAAGCGAGCGACTAGGAAGGGCGAGCGAGAGCGAGAGCCAAGAGAAAAAGGACACTTAAAGTTAAAGACATGAAGCACTTGAACTTAACTTGTGCTAATTGAAAAGGCAGTGCACTCCGAATATTACCTCCGCCATGCTATCCACGCACAGACTGGCCGTGCTGTGGCCCCTGAGGAGCGGCATCCCCCCTTGTGCCGCCGCCAGGACCCTCACCTGCTCCACCCTCCATTACTCCACATGGAAGGTCTCTCCTACAGTCAGCAGGTCCCTCCTGGACCTGCGGGTCCGCGGAAGGATCTTTGACGCCTCCAGGACCTTGTCTTCGTTGCCAAACAACTCTCCGCCGCCGCCAGAGGAGTGTCAGGAGGTGGATCCCAACGACAACTCCGGCGAGGTGGAGGTGTACAAGGGCATCCTTTCGGCCCAGATCAAGTTGGTCAAGGGTTTCTCCCTCACCACCAGCCTCATCGGGCTCGCCTGCCAGCCAGTCATATACTACAAAGCACAGACCGCCCAGAGCCTCGGCCTGGTGGTTGCCACCGGCGCCTTCATCTCCTTCTTCACCTTCGCCACCCCCTTCCTCATCCACTTCGTCAGCAAGAAGTACGTCACCGCGCTCTACTACAACAGCCAGGACGACAGCTACACAGCGGTCACTTACGGGATTCTCCTCAGACCAAAAAAGGTTCGGCCCAACTCCCTTAGTTTCCGAGAAAATATTAATTATCCATTTTGTTCTTTCCAGATCAAGTTCCGTTTGCGGGATGTTCAGGTTCCGGACATCCCCGGCATGTTCACCACGTTCAAGGCGGGCAACGTTCCGCTCTTCGTGGACGGGCAGCAGTTCTACCAGCCGCAGCACTTTGGCAAGATCATGGGCTACGACAAGCCGCTCAACCTGAGGTGGAAGGAAGGCGTCACCGAGAGCGAATATGAGTCGAGGAAACGGAGCCCAGAAGAAAAGTAGACTTGTCTCTCACACGAACAAAACTGCGAAATATAACATTCATCCTGCCCTTTATTTTGTACTCACCATTTGGATAAGCGTAATGATAAACTGCATGCCGTTGTTTCGTTCAAGGTACAAGCATGCACACACGTTAATATTGTACTGTTTCAAGTTGACCTCTTCCTCCTGTTCCTCTTTTTCTTCGGAGGCGCCTCCCTCTCCTCCTCCCCCTCCCCCTCCGCGCTGTGGTCTGCCTCGCTCCCGCCCCCACCTCCCTCTCCACTCCTCTCCTGCTCGCACTCCGCCCCGTCCAGCTGAGCCATCGTCTCCAGGTTCCTGAAGCAGTACTCTGCGCTCCAGTCGGGGCACCGCCCGCTCGACACCAGGGACTCGGGGAGGCTGCACTCCCTAGCGGACTTGGCTCCTTAAAGAAAACAAAAAAATAATTCAAAGGTAAAAATAAATTGGGAAAATGACTTCTCAATCACCTTCTTCGGTGAAGTCCACGACGTAGTTCCCGCTGAAGTCAAGCCTGTCCTCCTTGAACGTTAACCTCCACTCTACGGAACAGAGCTGGACCCCCTCCTCGTTGTCCACTTGGACTCTCACCCCAACTCCGCCGCCTTCTCCAAAAGCCTTCCCTACCCTCTTCTCCACCGCTTCCATCCTGGTTGCGCTCTTGGCCAGATATCTTTCGAAAGCCGTGAGTGCATCCCTGGGCTGGGCGCAGCGGCGGCAGTGGGCCGAAAGGGGCTCAAGCTCGCCGGGGAGGACCAGGAGGCGATCACCTGAGGAGGAGGAGGAGTCGCTGAAGGCAACCTCCACGTTCTTGACCACGGTGGGCGAAGACGATGATGTCCTTCCTGCTCCTCCTGGCGCCGGGTGCTCCTGCTCCGCGTCGAACTTGACGGCCAGGATTACCTCGGGGAAGGACTCGTAGGCGAAGACGGCGTTCCACTCAACAGTCATGCCGTAATCGTCTAAATATGGAAAAAATTAACTTTTATTTTTCGGATATTGTATGAAAGGTAACAATTATGTGCTCACCGTTGATCTCCTTGACCCTCCTCTTGAACTGCTTACACTTCCACGCTTCCCCCGCGGCCTTCTCCGTGGCATCCAGGCTGGCCCGCTTCACCTCCAGGGGCATCGAAGAAGGGGGGCAGCGGGACAGGAAAGGAGCGAGGTACTCAGAAGGACTGGAAACGAAAGAAGCCAAGCTCATTTATCAAACAATAACCCTTTCTATAGTCCTAAGATCTTACTCTTCCATGTCCCTGGCCTGCTCCGTCCAGACCTTTGCCGCCTGCTGCTCCAGCACCCTGGCCACTCTGCGTTCTTCATCCAGGGCGCCATGCAGCCTGGACACGTAGGCGGCCAAGTTGTCGGGCTTGTTCTTGGCCTTCGGCGCATCCTGGCCAGCTCCCTGAACTTCAGGCCCTTGCCCAGCGTCTTCTCCCTGTGCCTGCAGCGGCTCCTCTTCCTCCGAGTCCGCGTCGATCTCCCCCAGCGTCCTGCCCAGGGCTTCGGGAGAGGCGCGGTCCTCCTCCACCAGAGTACCCATGGTTAAACAGTTATTTATAAGCCCAGTAATCAGTAATTAGTGGAATTTCTCCATGATTTCATTCAGGCCAGTGCCAAAGTGCAAGTGCGCTTATTTTTCCGCTCGCGCCTTTCGCATCAGAACAATAATATTCAGCTGATTTTACAGCTGATTGATGCATGCGTTCGCGAGCAAACTAAAGTAAAAAAAGTTACCGACTTAACGCAACTGTTAATGCGGTAATTAATATCTATTAATCTTCGCCTTTTTCTTGCGCAATCTAATGCTAAACATGTTTGATTAGAGGCTGTGTTATTCTCTGCACCTGACGCAATTGAACACCGGATTACCGAAAAGTGATCAGGATAAGGAGGTCAGTGAAGTGTATCAGGATGGCCTCTTTCCTTCGCTCCCAGTTTCCCCTGGCACGACATGGCGGTCTCCTGGCCATTGACAGGGGCCGGGCAGGACTGTGCCGTGCCTGGACAGTCTCCAGGAGTAAGACCAGGGATCACAGAGGCGGAGGGGGTGCTGGGTCCAGGGGCAGCAGGGCTAGGGGAAAGAGCTTCAGCGCCCTGGAGGCTTCTTCGGTCTCGAACGGAGGAGCAGTCGCTCCCAAGGAGGTTAGCCAGCTGTTCAAGCCCGTGGCGGTGGTGCCCAACCAGGACGATATCAACCTTGGCGAGGAGATCGCTGGCAAGATCAGCAAGCAGGCCTTGCTGAGGCAGCTCAACACCTTCTACCTGCGGCAGGAGATCCGAGAGCTGGCCAAGGAGCAGGGGCTGGACGACTACCTGTACCACCAGGCTTACATCTCATTCAGAAAGTTCTGCATGGACGTCAACCACCTGCCGACGGACCTCTACGTCCTATTCAGCGATATCCTCAAGTATGTTCTCAAATTTTTGTTCTACCGTGTACGTATGACGTTGAAAGTACGTCCCCTTTTCAGAGGCCAGACCCACAACACGGACCTGTTCCCGTTCTTCCTGCGGCACGCGCGCAAGGTCTTCCCGCACCTGGAGTGCCTGGACGAGCTCAAGAGCCTGAGTGACCTGACGGACCCTCCCAACTGGTACCCCGAGGCGCGCAACATGACCCGCCGCGTCGTATTCCACGCAGGGCCAACCAACAGCGGAAAGACCTACCACGCCCTAGAGCGGTTCATGTCTGCCAAAAGCGGAGTCTACTGCGGACCGCTCAAGCTGCTGGCGGCAGAGGTGTTCAACAAGTGCAAGGCCAGGGGAGTGGACTGCGACCTGGTGACGGGGGAGGAGCGTAGGAGCGCCAGGGAGGACGGGGAGCCTGCCGACCACGTCGCCTGCACCGTGGAGATGACAAACTGCAACCAGACTTACGAGGTGGCCGTCATAGACGAGATACAGATGGTCAAGGACTACCAGAGAGGGTGGGCGTGGACGAGGGCTCTGTTGGGGGTGCCAGCAGAAGAGATACACGTCTGCGGAGAGGTACTCTTTTTTATCTCATTAAAAACAGAATTAAAGTATACCTTTATAATTATCTTTTTCAGGCCGCCGCCATCGACCTGGTCAAGGAAATTATGATCTCTACTGGCGAGGAGGTTGAGGTCCGTACATACAAGCGGTTGACGGAGCTCATCGTGGAGGACAAGGCGGTGGAGAGCCTAAACAAGGTTCAGCCGGGAGACTGCATCGTATGCTTCAGCAAACAGGTGAGAAAAAAGTGTTCGAATTTTAGAAGGGTTTTTTTGTCTCTCATTGCTATCTCACAATGCTAGTTTCTATTATTATTTTTGTAATTTAAAAATTTCCGCCAATTTGGCCAGCAGAGATTATATTACCGGTATATGGCGAATGAATTTCCGATCCCAGGACATCTACTCCGTGTCCCGCGGCCTGGAGCGGCTGGGCGTTGAGTGCGCCGTGATCTACGGCTCCCTCCCTCCCAACACCAAGCTGGCCATGGCAGACAAGTTCAACGACCCGCGCGACCCCTGCAAGGTGCTGGTGGCCACCGACGCCGTCGGAATGGGACTCAACCTCAATATCCGACGCATCGTTTTCTACTCGCTGTCCAAGCTTACCCTGATGGAGTCGGGCGAGAAGGAGATGGACCTCATCTCGGTGTCGCAGGCGCTGCAGATCGCAGGGAGGGCGGGGAGGTACAACACGCAGTGGGAGACGGGGTACGTCACTTGCTTCCACCAGGAGGAAATCAAGGTATTTTTAAAAAGTATTTTTTGATTCATTTGGGAAATTACCGTATGTTTGGGCCGTTTGGCTGTGATAATTTCAGAGCATGAAGGATCTCTTGAAGCGTTCCCCTGAGGAGATCCTCCAGGCCGGCCTTCACCCCACCTACGACCAGCTGGAGATGTACGCTTACCACCTCCCGCAGGCCACCCTGGCAAACCTGGTGGACATCTTCATCTCCCTCTCCACCGTGGACGACAGCATGTACAACCTGTGCCACATGGACGACTTCAAGTTCCTAGCAGACATGATTCAGCACATCAAGCTGCCGCTCAAAGCCAAGTACTACGACCTTTCGAAATTTTTTAAACAATATTTTCGAGACTTGTTAGAAAGTTATTTTTACAACCTGTGTCTTGTTTCAGACACACGTTCTGCTGCGCCCCCATCAACCGGCGTATGCCCTTCGTGACCACCATGTTTCTGAAGATCGCCCGGCAGTTCAGCCGGGGGGAGGTGGTCAGCTTCGACTGGCTGTGCCACCAGGTCGGATGGCCCTTCTCCCCTCCAGACACCATCCTGGACCTGGTGCATTTAGAGGCTGTGCACGACGTGTTCGATCTCTACCTATGGCTCTCCTACAGGTTCGAGGTGAGCTCAGTATGAATATGAACTTTTTAAAGACAGATATTTAGAAATATGGGGGGCCGATAAATAACAATGTTTTTTTTTTTTCAGGACATGTTCCCCGACCAAGAGATCGTCCGCTCCGTCCAGACCGAGCTGGACACAGTGATCGAGGAGGGCGTGGCAAACATCGTCCAGCTGCTGCGCAACTCTGAGTCCGGCATAAGCTCCGGCGTGGCCAGGGTACCGGACGACGACGCATTCGACGCTAAGACAAGACTGCACGGAAGGTTCAAGCAGTGGGTGCACGACAGCGGAAAGATGCTGCCGCAGAACAGTGAGGATTCCGCCGAATCAGTCAAAGATGACGGCCAACCCGCCGTGCCTAAGGACGGCGCCAGGATCGGCGGGAAGCTGACTGAGCGCTTGGTCTCCCAGGGATTGCTGACCAAGGACATGGTGAAGCAACTCAAGAGGGAGCTGGCCGATAAGGGCAGCAAGGCGAGGGATTCTAGGTCGAAGAGATAGCACAAGCGGAGTTGGATCTGGTCTGATGGAAATATATTTTCGAGTCAGATAAATGTGGATATGTGTTTTTGTACAATTTAAGTGCGTACAGCCGTACACCTCATCCCAAAAGAGTGCCCATCGCTCGCAAGTGTGAGGCCGCCCGCGATTACATCCATGCACGTTTTTTCAAAGCCATGTGCTTGCACTCTCAAGTCCTTGGGTTCTACGAAGAAAACCTGCCAAACAGGTTCCTTCCTCGGTTGCGCGCCCTTGGTGTGCTTCTCTCCTTCTCCGGCTTACAATGACATTACACAATGATGCCGATGCCCTCACGGGGCAGTTTCTTGTCGGACAGAAACAAGAGAGGGATCCTTCCACTGATGCGGAGTGGAACATAGTATTTTTGACAAATCAATGAACCACGATGTACACAGTTTTTGCCTTTACACACCCCTTTTGAGACAAAGTTTTTGTCTTTTCACACCCTTTTTGAGACAAAAGTTTTTGCCTTTGTACACCCCAAAAAACTGTACATGGGAACTTGAAAAATGGTCCCCAACAACAACATTAACAACAACAAGAACAACGTTTTCCTCTCCCTGATCTGTCTGCTGCGCCGCAGATAAAAACTAATCACGTGACGTGACATGGGCTACTTGGGACGAGCCTCTTCCAATTTCATAGCCAAGGCGTCCACCTTCGGGTTTGCCTCGCAGAGTAAATGGCGGGACAGTTGCTTAGAAAGCACTATACCGAAGTTACATAAGCTGCAAAAAAATAGTTTATTAAAGGCGGAAAATTAATATATTTTGTACCATTTGGCAGAGAGACTGTATCATGTACAAATTACAGTAAGTCCATACGTGCACTAGCCTCCGTCTCTGCGCGCGGCGCTCAAACAGACGGACGGACGGAGCGCAAACGGGAATGGGAAGTTTCGGACGAGTGAGGGAGTGAGCAGACCAGGGAACTTCTTTGGAGTAGACACATGCTTTGGAAGACGACGACACACACTTTGTCGGCAACCTCTTAAGTCTTGGTCAGGTACGGCTGGGAGTGATTGAGCCCTTGTGAAAAGGCATCATCATGGCCCTGGAGAGAAAGAGCTCCTACAAGCGGTTCTACCGCACCGACAGCCAGGCCGACCTCACCCGCTACTGGGATGGTGGGGAACACTTTGCCATGCAGAACAGGTGGTGCTTTGAATGCGCCTGGGAGGTGGGCAACAAGGTTGGTGGGATCTACACTGTCATCAGGTAATGAAATGAAGTAGAAGGAAAACAAGTCCAGCGCTTCAGATATTTCCTATTTCAGGTCCAAGACTGGAGTGTCGGTGAATGAGCTGGGCGATCAGTACGTGCTGCTGGGACCTTGGGTTGAGTGGAAGGCCAAGCAGGAGGTAGAAGAGGAGGACTTCCCGTACCACCACCCACTGGGCCAGGCCGTGGAGAGGGCCAGACAGAAGGGGTGAGTAAAAATGAATGTTCTTAGCATGATGTTTTCCATACATATTTTTCGTTCAACAGGTACCGTGTGCACTGCGGCCGTTGGCTGGTGGAGGGCAACCCACAGATCATCTTGTTTGACGTGGGCAGTGCCGCCTCCAAGATGAATGAGTTCAAGCAGGAGATGTTTGAGAAGGCTGGGATCGGGGTCCCCCACGAGGATATTGAGTGCAATGATGTGTCCATCTTTGGGTAAGGAAACAGTGCTGGACCACGAAAATATAAAAAAAATGTGCGTGCAAAAACGAGTGAAAGACGGAAAGGCATAAAATTACGCCAAAAGCAAAGTGTGGTTTTGGGCTTCTATTCGCCCGACGGTAATAATCATAGGTGGACTGGCGCCAGTAAATTAGATGTAAGGGGACAGGTTTCTTCTTTCCGTTCATTCTGTTTGTTGCAGGGGGGGGGGGGGGGGGGGGGGGGGGGGGGGGGGGGGGGGGGGGGGGGGGGGGGGGGGGGGGGG
>JAAUXU010091494.1_pt1 | contig 14109 bp, 17 predicted proteins | sample 7278151 | NCBI WGS metagenome assembly JAAUXU01 (sample SAMN14350113, study PRJNA611818) | marine sediment metagenome | isolation source: surface marine sediment (1.8m) | place: French Polynesia: Moorea | collected 2018-08 | reverse complement strand
TTGGCAGCAAAATCATGATAAACATCTGCATGCTCTTCTTTTTTCAGTTCTGGCGAGCTAGAGGAGGGTCTCCTGATCAAAACCGCACCCTCTTTCATGGGAAAATAATAATAACTATTGCGCAGTCTCGACTTTTTCATTTATGTCATCCTTTACGGGCCGCACTGTATATCTGGTCCTGCCTCAAGTAATATCCACGAGCATGACTCAACTTCACGCGTTGTCCGGGAATGTGTTGGGGTAGAATTTTGATTTGAAGAGAGTACAAGTGATACTCGGGCACCATATTGAGCACAGAGCTTCACTGTTGCGACTGCCTCGCTTCCCCTTTAGCACCAAAATGGACAGCCTCAGCATTGAACCTCTGCACTCGACGTTGTGCCCAAGTAGCACATCTATACATTTCATATCAAAATTCCATCTCCAGACATTCCAGGACAACACCTCAAGTGGAGTCGATGTGATTGTGGAAAATCCCTTACGACAAGGACTACACCCAATTTTTGACAGTACTGTGCATATTTGACGTTTTGCATAGTGCGTCACCCTGCATTTGTTGCCCTAGGGGGAAGAGACGACTGCCGGGGTGCGTTAGAGGACAAGAGGAACTTTGTCAAGTTGTTGAAGCTTCTCCGCCAAGAGTTCGACCGCCGGGACCTCCTCCTGACAGCCGCGGTCGCAGCCGCAAAGGGACAAATCGACAGAGTGAGCTGAGTTCAGTTTAGTTCGGAATTCCATGGATATATCAGGAACGTCGTCCACCACAACCGACACCCGCTTTTCACTAGTTCACTCAGACAAGAATATATCCCTACAACTCTACATATTATTCGGTACTGACTTATCATACTTGGCATATTGGAAAATATCCTGTTAGTCAGTGGTCATTGAGCACACAATTGTTTTGTAGCTATCATTATTTTTCGAGGGTTTTTTTTTCCTGATTTCTTGACCGCATAACGAACATTTGTCTGACCTTCAAATAACGTTCCTTCCAAGGCCTATGACGTCAAGGCGGTGTCGGACAACCTCGACCTGATCAGCGTCATGACCTACGACTATCACGGCTGGTGACTTGAGTGACCGAAAACAGAATGTCCCTTTCACTCTAGTGACATATTTCCAGGTTTCCAGGTCACAACTACGTAGGTCACCACTCGCCATTGTTCGCCTTGCCCGAGGAGATGTCCAGGCACCACCCTGGTCACAACCTCAACACCAACTTCTCCTTGGAATACTGGATTCAACTTGGAGCAGATCCAAGTAAACTCCTACTGGGTGAGTTAAAAAAAGTCTCGGTGTTGTTTGTTAACAGTATGTGAAGAAAAGTTTAAAGTTAGGTTTGACAACCTACGGCCGCGTCTTCACACTGTCCAACGAGACCAACAATTCCTTCTACGCCAAGGCCATCGCCCCGGGCCGGGGCGGCAGCACAGCGGGAAACGGGGTCCTCGCGTTTGGGGAGTTCTGCCAGTGGCTGCACCAGAAGGGGGAGCTGCACAAGTGGACGGTGCACAGGGTGTGTCAGAAAAGTCGTTGTTATCAGTATGTTCAATCCTCCTATGTATATGTCTATTGCTACCGCCGTCAATGGACAGGATCCACACGCGGTATCTCCCTACGCTGTCCGAGGAACCCAGTGGTTCGGCTACGACGACCCCGAGTCCGCCAGGGTCAAGGCTGCCTACGCCCGGACTAGGGGTCTGGCCGGCGTCATGGTCTGGGCCGTGGACACCGACGACTTCAGGGGAGTGTGTGGGCAGGGAAAGAGTCCGATTGCAGCAGCTGTTCAGAAAGGACTTACGAATGTTCAGGAAAAGTGGACAGAGCTGTAACAGTTTCCCCTAGTCCAGCTCCAGCTCCGAGACTCTTTTGGATAAGCACTGCTAATGATGGTTTGCTTTGTCTAATCCTATGATCACTTAGTTATTCCCAGAAGATTCCCCAGACATCGAAAGATAACAGAGTGAAATTTGTTTTGCTTCATGCACGAATCGTATGAATCACAATAAGAGCAACGAGGAAGTGTTTAAACGAGATTGTAACAGTGCATGGAGCTCTTGGCTTGTACGTGCCTATTCATCCTTGATATCTTCCACTGTTAATGTCAGTTCGCCCACGTACAGAAGATAGCAATAGTTTTTCGTGTGATTTGGGTCTCCTTTTTGCCTCACTTGTTTTTGTAGCTCTCTCTGTCGTCAATACTTTTATTTGTGATACGCAAGAAATCCTAAGCCTCTTTTAAGTATCCCTTTTAACAAGTGCAGGGTACATTTTACGTTGTAGACGTCGTAAGACCTTTACAGGAGATTGAAGTATGAGGTCCTTGGTCGTGCTGCCACTCCTCGTCGCGGCCTTTGCTGCCCAATGCGACAGTGTCCACGAGATCTCCGGGCCGAAGCTGCTGTTGCCGTACATGAGGCAGGAAGAGCAGAGCGGCTCCGACGAGGAGTCTGACTTCACGTGTCCCGGAGCGGGATCGTATCCAGATGGTGGAGACAAGCATCATTGTGCGTTAGCGTCCGTGGCTTAACGTTAGTCTTTCCTCCCGCCAGGTGTTTGCAGCAATTCGTTCCACAACTGCGTGGCGGACGGCAGCGGAGGCTACATCGACTATCTCATGATTTGTCCAAGCAACCTCGTATACAACGTGGCCAATGACAAGTGTGAGGAGGAGAAAGATGTCCCTGTGAGTTCAATATACCCGGCCTTTGGGTGAATTTCATCTGGGCAAATGCTGTAACTCGACTTCTTTTTTAGGAGTGCCTTGAAGGAACACCTGATTCTGAATACTGCAAATACGTCGGATTAAACCCAGATCCGTTTGTAGGTAACATAGAAATACTAAGTAGTACTTAAAGGGAGGTTTCGAGTCAAACGAAGGCCTCTCTCAAGTCAAGATTTAGGCCTCTTTATCCTTCCAAAACAATATCTGTGGACTCATTGTAAGTTTTCTTATGTCAATTTTGAGATCTCGGAGTCGCGGACTCGCACTCAGATAAGGAAGATCTGGACGGTTGAAATGGACATTATTTCCTTCGTAGAATGAGTGCTCATCACATTATTACGACTGCTCTCTGAACGACGATGGCACCGAGTGGGAGATTGAGCCGATGGACTGCGAGGAGGGATTCTTCTTCGATCCACAGACCAGGCTCTGCAGACGTAGTGGGGACTTCGCCGAGTGCAGCCAGGGTGTGGTAACAACTTCTACGATGACGACGGTGACGACGACGGTGACGACGACGGCGACGACGACGGCGACGACGACGGTGACGACGACGGTGACGACGACGGTGACGACGACGGTGACGACGACGGCGACAACGACGGTGACAACGACGACGGATCCAAATGATGCGATATGCCAGGAACCGGGCCTCAATCCCGACCCCGACGATTGCTCCGTCTACTACGACTGTCAGGAGACCGACGGCGGCGGTTGGATAGTCACCGAGTGCGAATGCCCCGACGGTCTTGGGTTTGATCCCCTCATCGATATGTGTACCTGGCCAGACCTTATTCCAGGGTGTGAGATCAAGTTGGACCTCACCCTAATGGCATCACGACAACTGCAGCAGGATGATCCTGCTTGCAGACCTTAATGAAAGCATAGTAATTTCAAAAATAAAGTCTACAGAAAGTACAGATTTATAAAATACCAAGTAGCATATGACTTAAAGTGATACATTTTCTGTTATTGTACAATTGAGTCACACTAACTTCTCGTTGAGATCAGCCAAAACAGTAGTAATGTAGTCCACTTGGGTAACTTCGGAGTGTCCGATGAAGTCGACCTATATGGACCTAAGTAGAAAACTCAATTTTAAACAGGAAATTCCCGTAACACTAATTACTAAAAGCAACTTTTACCGTAGTATGCGTAATTTGGGTCCACACACCTCCTCACGGCATTTCGATCGGCGCAGCACTTTCTGTTGGCGGGGCAGTCGTTGTCGTAGGCGCACTGACCGGGGTCGTATGGGTATCGGCCGCTGCCGTACTAAGGGACAACACCTGGAGAAGCTGTTCAGCTACTGCAAGATCGTGAGGATACCCCATAAATGTCTCCCCTCTCCAGTATTTCCTTGGGCGGGTACGCATAGCCTCGGGTGAACCTCTTGTCAGAGCTGAAGGAGTCGAAGCCTGGGTTCATCTCTCTCTTCCTGCGGCGGCGCCCGACGAACGGATCGCTCGGGCAGTGTCCGGGTTTGTTATAAACTGTGGGACAAGCAAAGGTGGCAAGTCTGAGTAGAAGAGCCAGACCTACGAGAATTACACAGCTACATCATTTTCGGGGAAGTTTACTTTGTGATTTAAGGAGACAACAGAGAAAACAGGGCTTCATAGGCCAAAATAGGCTGCAAAGTAATGCATGGCCTGTTTTCTTGCCGCGTACTGGACCTTAAAAGGACAAGGCTTGATCTCCATTTCAGTAAGAGTCCAAAGGTAAATTTTGACTTCACTAGACCAAGCATGAAAAGCGGATAAGGTTTCACGTACTCGGTTGCCCCGGAGGAGGGTAGAATTCAGACGTCGGTGGGTAACTTTCCCCCGTTCGGACATACGGACAGCATCTGCCAAGGTTGCTGCAGCAGCGGCGGGCCTCCACTTGGTCAAAGCGGCAGCGCGTGCACGTCAGCGCAGTCGCAGAGGGGGCGTCCGGGTACCTGCCGCCGTAGCGCTGGTGCTGTTGTTGCTGCAGCTGTCCCAGGAAGGTGTCGTAGTCATCTTGCAATGAGGAAACCTCACCACCTGACAAATGTGCAGTCCCTTGAGTGGCCTGTTTTATTTACTCACCTTCCCACTCTTACCCGCTAGATGTCTCTTGGTGTCTTGGGCAGAAGCAAATTGCAAAAGAAACAAAATGCCACCGGGAAGGTAGGGAGCAACCTGCACACGAGTTTAGTAAGGCGCATATGATATACAGATAAACTTTCGGTCAAGCTTTTTTCATACCATCCCAGCTTTCGTACAGAGATGCATGTACGTTTTGTACATATGGACGGATGGATGAATCGACGGACGATCTGCTGCCCTCCTTAGGTCTGCTCAGGTCCAAGTGACGCCAGGACTTGCACACATTACAGAGAGAACTCGACTTTTTCTGGGCCTGGGCGGGTCTCTCAAGCTTCGTTACTGACTATGGTTTGTCAGCTTTTTTGTCTGACTGCCTGTGACGTCACTGACAAACGCAAATTTGGGTTTCTTCCCTTTCGAGGAAGAAAATTCTTCAAGAACGGTGTCAGTCAGGACATTCTTATCACACTTGGCCACATAAAGCACTCACTGTGCTCAAAAGACGCAAAGTTGGATAGGAAAAAGTGCGCAATTCTTTGGCCAAAAAGTCCTCTTCAAGTATGGCCAGATCTTGAAGCATATTCCACCGCAAAGGTAATGACTTTTCTAAAAAATGCGAAATTAATACTGATGACATTATTGCTACTCACTGCGCTTTGATTACAAATGACTTTAATTCTGCGTCATTTCCCCTGCACAAAACAAGGACTGGTATTTTGAAATGCTACACAAGTGTCAGCAAGAGGTCGCACAATACATTGAACAGTGTAGAGAACATATTACATTAAACTATTTCCTCAACAGAAATCCTACTTAAAATATAGTGAGTTACTAGTCTATGAAGTTAGAAAAAAGAGGAATTACAACACAGTGGACATCGACGTCACAGCTAAATATTCATAACAAAAATAATCCAAATGTGGATTAGAAGTTCATCGGTAAAGGCAAAACACTATCAGTTTCCAGTCACAAAGTCAACACCTACTAACAGCTTTGTCTGGTCTTCTCCAGCTAGTAACCATTCTCCTTAAGGAAGTTTCTGCACTCCTCAAGGTCCTTCTTCCACTGTCGGTCATCCCGTTCAATAGAATAAGTCTTGTTAGCATAGACACAGTGGCAGACACGGGTCTGCCAGGCCTGCACGACTGCGTGGCAACGAACGATGTCTTCAGGGAAGGGAATCTTGGCAGCTACCTTACCCGTTCGAGTGTACACAGGTGTGTCATCCTCCTGGGTGAAGCCATGCGGCCGGGCCTCCAGTCTCACACCATGGAGGAGGTCTATCTGGAACTGATTGAAGCTACGTTCCCACAGTTCATCTGGAATCTTGAACACTGTCTGGCCAAGCTTCTCGCTTAACAGTCGATGACGGTTGTTAGGGTTCTTCAGCTCCATCAGGAATAATTGGCGCCTGAGGTAAAGAGAAATAATCAATTGACATGACTTACCTACTCATTAGTTGTAATGTGAGCATCAACAACGGCATCAACCACAGTGTGACATAAAAAAAGTGCTGTGGACTTGATGAGGTTTGTGTATGTTCAAGACAAAGCATTAGGTTAGTACACATATCTGCATTGCAATGGGTGGCACTTTATGCATAAGAGTGCCTGTATGCACAACAAAAAGTCACTAAATAAAAAACACATTCTGGATGCCTCGGTGCCATGATATGCATGAGAGCTTTACCATGATCCACTATTGCGGAAGGGGGATAGTGGGTGGGTTTGTTTCATAACATATATTTACACAGTTTGATTTTTTTTTATCTTGTTCATGATTGTGGCCGGCGTCAAGGTGGTCTATAAGAAAAAATAGATGAAAAGTATCTGTTCTAGCACGCATCCCAGTGCTGTAATGCCTGTACCAACATGTGCACACGATGCGATTGATGTTGCTGTGGCCTTATGACTATCCTCAAGGCTCGAATTCCACGTCTTCTATAGGAGGGAACGTCATCAATAGAGCAGACATTGATGCCCACTCCTATAGGTTAAAGTGGTCAGTAAGCATTGAGGAAAGGCAGAAATGATGCCAAATGTGAAATTATTCTGGTCAAACTCAAAGTACAAGTCCACTTTTCAGGGTCACACCTCCTTTGAAGCACCCTGTACATTTGTAGATACCCACCTAATGTCAAGGTCCGAGGACTCTTTGTTGTTGCTGGTGTTGATTCCAGGCACAGGCATAGGGTTACGCTTCTTGCCTCGGTTTACCCTCAGCTCGTGGAGGGCATCAGTAATCTTGGGAAACTTGCATCTAGTGTGGGAGAGGAGCAATGATGTTGGGCAGCACACTTATTAAGCGGGCCAACATGGGTTACTGAGGACAAATAAAGTCAGTCTCACCTTGACAACAGGGCCGGGAAGTTGTACTCACTGATCCAGGTGGGGTTGATGGTGTAGCTCTGGGCACCACCAGTGGCTCTGGGAGGCCTGTCCAGAAGAGAGATCAGAGAATGTCCGGAAACCATTGCAGACTCGATCCGGGCCTTGGCTGCCAGAACAGCACTCATGTCTGGGCTGGGCACAGGTTGTGGATTGCCTGGAGCTGCTGCTAGTGGCGCAGGAGGTGGTACCGGCTTTGGAGCAGTGCTACCACCGCCACCACCACTAGCATCGTCCTTTTCAGCTGAGCAACTCCGGCTTCTGCTGTCACTACTTCGATCTCTAGAAGAACGATCGTGGCTGCGGCTTCTCTGGTGCCGACGACGCCGACTTCGACGATGAGAGGAAGAGGAGGAATATGATGAGGAAGAGTACGAGGAGGAGTGACGGCTGCGAGATCTGTAAGAGTAAACAAATGATGAAAACTTCGCCCATTTGCAATGCTTGAGAATCTGTATCTTTCATGGACACTTTACCTTGATGGACTCCTTGATGATGCAGACCTTGAACTAGACCTGGATCGTGAGTGTGACCGATATCTTGAGCACTTTTCTTCATCATCCTTCCTGAGATCTTCACGAAGTTTCTCAAGCTTCTTTCTTTTTGCTTCTGCTTCTCTTTCTTCATCACTCTCTGGGTCTTCAAAAACCACAGCAGCTTCTTCAGCATCATCACCATTGGCGATATCGGCAACTTCTTTTTTTTTCTTCTTAGCCTTGAGACCTTTCTTCTTCTTTAGCTTGGCCTTCTTCTTGCCATCAGCCTTGATATGCATCTTGAACCCAGTGACAGATGCTGTGGACTCTGCTGCTTTGTTGACTGGTTGTTGCTGACATATATTTGGTGTTGCTTCCTTGCTGTTGCAGGTATCAGGATGAGGCGGTGGCGTTGGCGGCAGCGGCGGTGGTGGCGGCGGTGGTGGTGGTGGCGGCTGCAGCTCAGGGAGATAGGAAACAGCAGGTGGGGGTGCAGAATCTGTGGCACTCTGTGGGATCATAATGTTTGCCTGAGGAGGCTGTACCAGCTTTGGTGCTGAGTCGTGCATCTCCTGGCGCTCAAGTTCCTTCCACTCCGGAGGCTCCAACCATTGGCTGACTTGTGTCTTCAGGTGAAAGTAGTAGGGCCTCCCTCTGGATGATAGCATGAGGGCCCAATCACCCAGCAATTTCTGAGCTGGCTTGCCATTGATTATCACCTTGCGTCGTGCAGGTGGGACAGGAGGAGGTTGCAATACAGGCTGCAAGACCGGCTGCGTCACTGGCTGATCCCCATGCTGTGCCACGGACTGACCCACACTCTGCGTCGCCACTGGCTGCGCCGGCACTTGATTTCTGACTCCCAGTGCGCCAGCCTCCCTCAACCGCTTGACCTCACGCAACTTCTGTCTGAAAGTCTCTTCTTGTTCTGCCCTTGGCGGCGAGGGACGCCGCACCGCCGCCTTGTTGGGCGTTGCCGCCGCCGTCGCAGCCGCCTGCAAGTGGTGATGCGACCGGTCCAGGGCCTGCCTGCCTTTGGCCATCTTGACCAAAAGGGATGTTGGAAGCCTCGGACTCGCGAATGGCCTTCTGGACGACTTGTTTGGAGTTTTCTTTCTTTCCTCTCTCCTTCGGCAACTCCCGGGGTTGCCAGAAACCAGCCTGGATTGAGTTGCTCCCTTGCGTGAAACTACTGGACCGACGCCGAAAGTATGACGGTTCTCGGAGTCGGCGAGATACCCACGAAGGCTGCAACGTTGAGGAAGGAGGAAGTGCACCGATTTCAGGCTTAACTGAGCATTTATTTAGGCATCAACGCTCTCAAGTTGTCCTCGACGCTTTGTGGGTACTTTCACTCTTTAGCTGCACTTCCTTTGGTACCATCGTTGGGGAAACGAGCACATCTTGCAATCATAAGCTATATTCAGTCGTCCAATTGGAGTGGAGCTCGAAAGAAAAATCCGATCTTAAGGAAGAAATGTACTGCAAAAAGCCCTTTCACCCACAAGTCATTGTGACATGCGACTTCATCAAGATGTCCCAGTGGCATCAAACTACTTGAGTAAGACATTGAAGATGGTCGAGGACTTGAGACAGTGAGTGGGGCAGGGGAAATCTGTGTCAGTTTTGTCATATTTGTGTTGTGTACACTTGTCAGTTGATGTGAGCTGATCTCTTCCTACCCTAAGTCTCGCCACAGAAACAGAAATTTTGGTATGATCAAAAAATCTGGCCTCTTCTGCCTCCCCAGAGACACAGGGATGTTGCGGACGATATTGCACCCGGTACATCATAGTCATGAGGGCCCATTGATCATTTTGAACTCGCCATTAGTTTTGGCTCATGTTTAACTCTTGCCAGAGACTGGGTTTTAACTGAATGACATATGTTTCAGCTGCCCGAGGCTATTATAACTATAGACTTTGAACCATAGCATCAATACACAATTTTGACCCAACTGGCAACGCCAAACGGACGTCAACAAGAGACTTTCCCCTCCCCTCCAGCTAGCTGGCGTCTCTCTACTACCAAAGTCTGCACAGGTCTGGCACGTCTGTATGCACAGACTTCTCGACACTTGAACCTAACACGGAGTGGTGAATGACGCAGATAAGGGATTTATACTGCAGTAAAGCTGAGAGGTCGCCGAGTGCCGGCGACGCGGAGGCGAGATCATGCGTGTGGCTACAGACAGCTGACGACGCGCAAGTGACCTCAGACGAGGCCTCAGAAGAGACCACAGACTCCAGATAAGGTGGATTAGAGAGACTACAGGCTGTTTTCAGCTATCAGAGGGCGGACGGAGGCCCTGTCACTCTCTATGTCTTTGGAGACTAAGCCAAACCCTTCCGTTTACCCAATACTTCATACTGCTGATAACGCCGTGTGCATCCTCCACCGCGAGAGAAATCTATGGGCTGTCCAAGAGACTCGAACTTTCCACTTTCCCGCCGGAAAGTTGGAAGTTTTGAACTCTTTTCCCCTGTTTCGGCCGGTCGGAACCGAGCAGAACACCTCTGGGCCGAAAATGGATATGACCCGGACTTTCCGACCAACGCCTCCGATAGGGGCTGCCCGGATTGTCAAACAAGGGGGATACAAACTTGCCGTACTTAAAGTGCATGACGCCTTTCCTCGGTTCTGGCACCCCTGACGTGACCGCCGACAGCTCGTCTACTATCGACCCACAGGAGGAACTGCTCAGCATCAGGATTCTCCCGGAGGAGCCCGGCCACTTTTGAATCGTTCCTGTACGCAGGACAGAAACATCGTGGCGCGATCGTAGATCTGAAGCATGCGTCCATCATGTCATACTTGTGCCTGGGACGTGGGACCATCCGAGCGGTACTGGATGTCATCTTCATGTGGGACTTGCTTGCCGAGCTGGCACTGTCACTTTCTGGCAGGCTATGCTGCTTATTCCAATCCCGGCCAAGAGACCGAACGCAGGGGGGTGAAAGTCCTGGATTAGCTGAGAGAGACGTCCAAGCGATCTTATGGGCCAGAAGGAGCACAGAGGCCATCTTCAGGGAACTAGGGAATCGAACTGGGCAAACTTCATCTTATATTCTACCCTGGTGGGCAAGGACTCGTTATACGGCGACTGGGACATGATCCTGTCCTGCTTTGTTGATCGGTCTCTGCCTTACCTTGCTGTTCTCGACCGTCACCAGGAGTACCATTCTCATGCCAGCCTTCCCGTTCTACATCATTTTCGATCTCATATTTTCATCACCAAAGAAGTCATTATGCCATTTGTGAACACGCTGACTGCTGAGCAGATGCGTAGTTGCCTAGCGTGAAGAAAACCATAATTTTGTGATACTGATTCGTTAATCAAATATCACTATGTTGCTTTGTTGCTGCATAGGTTTGTTCTTATTTTCTTTCTTACATTTACTAAGGTCCCGAAACCAAACATGTATTCCATGTTTAAAGATGTTGACTCCGATGAGATCCTCACTGGTTTGGCCAACTTCCTAGGCACTGAAAACGCAAAGGTCGTTCGGGTGGACTGGAATAAGGACGGCTCGAACAAAGGTGACGGCCTCACCAGTGGCATCAAAGTAAGGAAACACTGGCTGCAAGTTCGTCACCGACCTCGACTTTGTATCCATCTCCAGGCTTTCAGCGTCACTTATCACTTGGATGACGACTCCTTCAAGCTGGAGACTGCTCACTTTATGGCAAAGCTGTCTGTGGCCTCTGGGACGCTGGGCCAATGGTGGGAGGCGATGAAATTGTTTGAGAGGGAGACCGAGTTTTACACGAAGGCAATGCCTCGGATCAAAGAGACTCTCTGTAAGTAATGGTAGTTGTATACGGAGTTTTGGTTTGACAACGATAATCGTCCCGACACCTGAAGACTGGGAAATTGGCATTTTGGCATGTCTGGTTGTTTTCCATTGTCTCTGCTGTTTTCTTCGACGCCCTAATAGAATGAAATACCACAGCATCTCGGAGGAGAAATCAAGTTTCTATTCTTGATCAAACAGTATTGTGGCACCTTTGTCATTGCTCCTCTTGACATTGAACCTCTCGATGCCAGAGGTCATCCCAATCTGGTCCGACAAGAAGTGGTAGGTGGCATTGTCCATCACGCAGAGGGGCCAACTCTCGTTCTCAACGTACCAGATCGTAGCGTTGGCCTCTTGTGCCTAATAAAATTTCCACTGTCAATTCAGTTCGAGGCAAATTGCACATGGATTTGACTCGAACTTTAGCATAGAAGCCAGGAGTGGCAGGAGCACTTCAAAGATCACTCAAAGTCTTCGTTGCTGCTCTCCAGAGATAGCACCTGAGGCTTGCGCCACCATTCCATGGCTGACGAGGTCAAACTTATTGATGCAAATTGACGCAGTCCGACCCCAGCACTTGGACCTCTACTTTTATAAGCTAAGAGCTCGCTGGGATCTCCATGCCTCTGCAACGAAGTCATCGAGTTGCGGAAGTGCTGCTTCTCCTCTTCTCCCACCACAGACATGGTGAGACGAGGTCTGACCGAGAGAAAAATATCATGACCACTTAGCGATGGTATTGGAGGTCATTTTTTTTGCTCATTTCAAAGCATGTGCGCTGTTACCAAACATTGACAAGTCGGTTCGATGCTTTGGTTGAACACTCTGTGTCGGTATCAATGTTCAGTGTTTAGCTGCAGCATGAAACACTCTACAAAACTTGCTCACTGCTCAAAGTGCAATGCGTTATTGCCAATTTTCAAGTTTTTCCATATTCTTTTGGAGCAGTGTGGAGGTGCAGCCGGGGGAAGAGGTGCGGCCTCACTTTTGGACAAGATTGTATAGTAAAGGCAGCGCTGGCAAATAACTTTCGCAAGTCTGACTCGTCAGTGCAATAGCCAAAATTGCTGCCTCAAATATTTATTTTTGTTCAAATGAAAGTAAAAAAGTTTAGCTGCCAAGGCTTCAAGCTTTCCGAGGATGTCAATAGATTTTGTCTAGCTGCAGCATTAAGGAAGTTATGATGTTGGGGGTAGGAGGGGCCGTGACTTTTGAACAGGGGCCAAATGGGAGTCCGGGGCTTGCCAGGGGCGGCGCCCCGGTGGATGGCGGAGATAGGGAAAAAATTGACTCTCAAAAACCGGCATTGTCACTATACATGCATAAAAGTTCTCCAAAAATACTGTTTTCTGCATTCTCTACTGGGGCGCCGTGACTTCTGAACAGCACTGTAGCAAGATTGAAGCATCGATTCTGCCACTTCCATGGGTCCGCCCAGGTGGCACCACGAGCGGAAGGAAAGCAAAGCAGAATGTATTCACAATCAATCCAACCTCCTTTCAACCATATTTGTGATTGTTCTCAATTGCAACCCAAAAAAAATATTCTGAAGCTTTGTTTGGGCTCAGAGTCCCACCATGTGTGAGACGAGTATCCGGGCTGAAATGCTGCTTTCCCACTGCCAAAGTAGATTATTTTGTTGCTTTTCCCACCTGGGTGCTTCCTGTCCGGTACACCTGCAAATATGCAAACAAATTTTGCATGGGAAAGCTCACGATCTGCGTTGGAATAGCCTCACTTTTGACACGCGATATTGTTCGGGTGAGATGCTCATAAAGCATCGTCGAGATGGTAAAGCTTTGCCAAGAGAGCAAAGCTTTGTCTGCAGCATGTGTCAACTGCCGCAAATAACGTGGTTGTGCTACGAACTTTTTTACAACGGTTTTGCTTATATACGGTCTTATGCTTCCCTGGAGATTTCTCCAGACGTAAGCCCGACACAAAGTCGAGAATCATGCAACCTTTGTTCGTCATGGGTGCTCCAGTGTCTGTAGGATCTGAGTGACAGGCAGTAGAGTAAAGAGTGAAGAACAGTGAAAAGGTTTTGGAACTTTCTCTCTTCTTTTGACCTCTGTCACCTTTCGTGTCATTCTCCATGTTATACCAGGCTGTTTTTGCCTTCGCAAGTATTTTATTGGTCTTGAAGACGCATTGTAGAACCCTCAGCATGAAACTTCCGAATTCCCTCTTTTCCTTCTTGTCGACCATGCTGCTCCGGTTGCCTCTGTGAGGTGCTGCCAATGAGGGGTTTGAAAATGGTGCATTCGATGGTTTTGCAAGTGAATAATGCATCGTCATCAAAGGCGTCGACGAGTTTTCCCCACCCCCAATCTTCACAAGTGCCCGTTTGGGGTTATCTGATACTAAGTCGAGGCACAAACACTTCTCCCACTTGCCTTTTCTGTGGGTCAGTTGAACTAGGGCAACAACGATGTCACTTCTTTGAGCTCAGACTGCTCAGCCAGCGTCGGTGGTGTATGGGAGTAGTTGTCATAGGTGTCCAACCTGTGTAATTATCATGGAGACTCCACTGTTCACCCTGTGTAGTTATCATGGAGACTCCACTGTTCAACCTGTGTAGTTATCATGGAGACTCCACTGTTCAATCTGTGTAGTTATCATGGAGACTCCACTGTTCAACCTGTGTAG
>JAAUXU010056128.1_pt1 | contig 14114 bp, 16 predicted proteins | sample 7278151 | NCBI WGS metagenome assembly JAAUXU01 (sample SAMN14350113, study PRJNA611818) | marine sediment metagenome | isolation source: surface marine sediment (1.8m) | place: French Polynesia: Moorea | collected 2018-08 | reverse complement strand
CCCCCCCACCGCCCCCCCCCCCCCCCCCCCCCCCCCCCCCCCCCCCCCCCCCCCCCCCCCCCCCCCCCCCCCCCCCCCCCCCCCCCCCCCCCCCCCCCCCCCCCCCGGAGGCGCCACACACACTCACGCTCGGGGGCCTACTCCACAGTGAGAGCCGGGGGGGAAAATTGTCAATTCAAAGCCTGACTGGCATGAAAAAGGTCTGGTGTGGTGTTTTTACAGATTACTGAATTCCACTCCAAGGAGACGCTGGTCGAGAGAGTCTTTGATCTAAGTCCTCAGAGACTCGGACTCGGCTCTGACCACGGGTTGCCACAGTCTGGACCAGCCTCGGTGGAAGGTGCAGATCAGTCCAAGGAGTGGCCAGACCCGGCCGGTCTTTGGGGGCCATCTTGAAGGACAACCGAGTCGCAACAGTTGACTACAAAGTGTTGCAACATCGACAACGAGGACGGAGCGAGCGGCTTGGAAGTCACTTCGTACAAGACGAACCCAAGAGGTGGACAAACCGAGAAGTCTTTTCTATCCGCACTCAGTGATGATCATGAATTTTTAAATGCCGACATGAGAAATACCAGAGTAAATAGTTGAGAACTATGGGAAGAGGATTCAAGAGAAGGATGAAGTGCTTGATACAAGTACAGCAGTGCCTCAATTCACTTAAGAATGCCAAGCAAGTGTTGAGTGAGGAGGGGGGAACTTTGTGGGATGATGACTGACAATGAGGTAAAATAGATTGCGAGTGTGAGACAGGCATTCTCTTTTATGTGTCTGGATGTACCGGGAGTTTCAGGATTATTTGGACCTTTTTTTCACTTTCACTTTACAGTCGTCGAATATGTAAAGAGAAAAGACTATTTATTCACAAAAATTAAAGTGACCTTTTATTGTCCTGCTTTATTTGCCTGATTCCTCATGACCTGTAAAAGTAAAATGAGGACAGAAAAGTAAAATGAGGACAATAAAGTCTTGTTTGTTTGTTTGTTACTGGACTCCCCAGCATGGGACGACAATAAAGTCTTTTCATGATCGAAATTCAGGACAAAAAAGTCGTATAGCACGTGAAAACCCTTTTTCTACATTCTTATAACGTATTTTTAGGATACATTTTATTTCCCTTGCTCCGGGGGCAACGCACGACTGACGGAGCTGCGCGAAAGCTCTTTCAAGCTTGGGAGAAAACTTTTAAAAGCTGTCGAAAGAATCCTGAAACACCCCGTAAATGCATGTACAGTACCAGCACCTTGTTCGTACATTGCCAGAGCAGTTTCAAAGAAAATTTCTTGCTTTCATTGTGTAAACCTTTTGATCAATGGCAAAGAAGGCACTGGAATTTTTATCTTGTAGATTAGGGGGCTGCTAAGAGATAAAAAAAGACCTTTTTCCATTCCAGGCCAATTCTTGACGTCATGCTTCGTTTGCCTCTCCGGCAAACGAAGCATCTTCTGTGCTGACACAAGATCAGGACTGACCAAACTGAAACATTCAAGTTTCACTCTCTCCAAGTCGAATTTTTGGGACCAGGCTTGAACAGTTCCTGAAAATCCGAGTACTGGAAAGCTCTCTTGATCAGTTATTTACGTCTGAGTATGTTTGCCAGGAAGATACATAAGGCGTTCACGTACGCTCCAAGAGTAAGAAAGGTTACGAATGACTATGGCTAATAAACCTGTCTGTTCGAAATCTCTCCAAACTGTGCAGTTTAAAAAGGGCCTTTGTAAGTCTTCCTCGGATAGCTCGAATTATGTCCAACGTGTGCGTGCTCACACTTGCATGGACATAAACTAATGTTTGTGCTTCATGCTAAAAAGTCCCGAGTGAAAGTTTTTGCAAGGTTTAGGTTACGTCTCTGGGACGTTGGAGAGAGAACAAGAATACTTTCCCACCATGAGAAAATCTACGTGGGGTCCTTTTTACTCCTTCCTCTCCTTTTCAGACCAGATTTCAGTTGATACTCAAAACAAGTGATGCGAAAAGAGTCGGAGAAAGAAAGAAAGGGTTAGAAGAGGGGAGAAAGTCAGCAGGGACGCGGAGAATGAACACAGCCATATGTTCAGGATCATTTGTATGATAAAAAAAAGTACGTACCTCTCTTCGCCAAGTGATGACCGGCTTCGGATTGCCCGTGCCCTTGCACTGCAGGGTGATGGTGGAGCCCTTGCGGACCACGAAGTTGCCGTCAGGGGGATCGGGTCTCACAGAGGGGGGAACTGGAAGCGAAAAAGCATTCGATGGAAAAAGCTTTGCTGGCAACTACCAACACTTTCAAAACAAAAGTGGAATTTGGATCTTCGAATTTGGATTGGGATCACTTCTTCTACGTACAGACACTAAGTGAAAGAAGTGAGAAAACAGCATTTTCGCGATCACACCAGTTCAAGACCAGCAATTTGGACTCGTCAGAAAAGCTGTCCCGACTTGAATTTTGACTTCTTCTCAAAGCCAACTTTTGCATCACACTCAGCGTTGCCATTACTCTGATCTTCGGTGGAAAATAAGAAATCGAATGTCGGCTCAAAGAGAAAAAGATTCCTCCTAACAGGAATTTCTGGGTGCGATTGCAAACACTTGACACTTTAAGAGTCGGCTGCTGTTTGTTCCTAGGTGTGGAAACCACATTAACCGTATGGTGATAGAGAAGGGAGGGGGTCAAAGTTCCCCCTCCGGAGGAGGGGGGGGGGGAAGTGAAATAGTCTGGGAAGTGAGCGCTTCCTCCCACTGCGGGCGAACCCGAGGGGAGGCGAAAACTCCGTCTAGACGTCTACGTCCATATGGAACAAGAGCAAAAAATGGAAGGGCCGCCGAGATTAGATTGAATGAAACTGCCTCTTTCTTGTTCTCGCTATTAAAACCATCATTTATCTTGAAGAGAAAGCACACAGGAAGTCGTAAGCTCTGTTCTTCTCTAGAGGCAACATTTCCTCCCCTCATTTCCATAGACGGATCATGCCTCGTTTGACTAACGGTGAAAAAAAGAAAGCTTAGGAGAAGCAGTGAGGAAAAAAAAAGCGGTTCTGTCTTTATTGGGCAGTTTCCCCACCCAAGAGGAGCTGAAGGACTCTGGACACATTCAAAAAACGAACTTTTTAGCATCTTCCGGCCAATAAGGAGAGCAATGATCTGCCAACTCCACGGGCCATAAACACTCTGTCAGTGCAGAGGGGACTCTTGGACTGGACTGGGGTGGGGGACACCCCCACCCCCAACAAAAAGTCTGCAACTTTTGGGTCATTTATGAAGCTGTTGTGTTTACAGACGGGCAGAAAGCGCTCATTCATCGCCCCATCATCATTTCTTCTCCTCTCGTGGCCTAATGGGTCGTGAAAGTAACCCCCGCTGGTTGCTTCAAATCTGACGGGCGCAGCGCGCGGTCATTTCCGGCTTCAAGATGGCGGCGCGCGCGAAATATAGTTTTTTTTTTCACCCCCGCCGAGGAGATGCAGATCATCATCCATCCGTTCGTTGATAATGATATGAGCGTCTTGAAGCCGCCGACGCCAGCGCGCGCGGAGAGTCTCGGGAGTCGCGGCTTCAATCCCGTTCCCGCTGCTTATCAGCGCAGTGTCCTAGTGCCTCACTTAGCTCATGGATTCCTCGGACGCTAATGGAACGTGATGAGGGAACCATTGTTCGGACAAAGCAAGGACTACGAACAAACGAGGGCGACCGCGGGGAAGGAGATGATACTGAAGAAGGAGCAGGGTTGCCACTCGACCCACAGGCCGAGGTGCTGGGCCGGGTGCAGGACGTGTGCAGCACCGCCTGGTGGCTGTGGAGAGCGCCGGGGGAGACGGAACGCGGAAGGACCTTAATGCGCGCATTCTCTCACATGTCTTTTCTGTGTCCGATGCAAATTTCCCCGTCTCAACCCTGGAAAAAGGGTTGGATTTAGCAGTAAAGCCTTTCGCCAACGGCCTCTCTCTCCCCTCACGTGAAGGACCTTTCCCTCTTTCTTCCTTCCTGAGCCAAAGTCTCTCTATCTCTAAGCCACTTTCGGGCCAAAAAACGCCAGATTTCGGATGCCCCTTATACTGTAGTACTTAGATACGTTCTTTCTCATGTCTGTCTCTACTCCTCTTTCCCCTTTTTTTCCCCTCTGTCCTTCCGTCTCACGTGAAACATTGATTCGCATCAATCTGGCTTCGACGCTCGATTTATCTCTTGTTCTCTCTCTTAGTATAACATGGATGCGATAGATGAAAAGAGAACAGTACAGAGATAAAAGGCTTCACTTCCTGGCCTTTTAGCTCCTTTATTACTGCACTGACGACGTAAGAGGGTGCACAGGCAGACAAGTGAGCCTTTCTATCGCGGCCAAGCAAGGATAAATAAGATCTGATCGTCATCATCGCGATGCTTTCTTTTAAGTTTCAGTCAAGATTTCTCGTCCAGATAAAGATGGAGGCCCGAGAATTGCCCTAAGAGCTGGAGAAAGGCCGGCCTTGCCCATTTCGACCTTCCATTCTTTTCTTCAGACGTAAAAACGGGAGGAAGTAAAGCAATCCCTTGTTTCAGAAGTAGGGTGAGGGGGAAAAAGTGGCTGCTGCCCTGAGGCTTTTAGCAAAATGCGGCAACTTATTTATTTGTACTTCTTTAAATGTTGCACACACCTTTGTCTATAGGGATAAAAACGTCTCTTGTCACTTCCCTGAGAGCCTAAGGAGATGAAAACTTACACACATTTTTCTCGCCATCGATCTTTTAAAGCACTAGCTTTTTTTTACTGCTTGTAGCACGATCGAGCAGAGGCCAAAAGCGTAACTTTACTGCTGTGCATAAAACGTGCAGTTCCACCTATCGTAAAAGTGCAGCAGGCCCGACTACGACCTCATCAAAAGCCAATAGTAATTTTCCTAATCCCGGCAGATGGAGTTTGCAGAGGAGAAGTTGAGATACCCGACAAAAAAAAATCCGATACCTCCGGCTCAGAGAGCGAAATCATTGCTCTCCTGGATCCTTTGAGGGATAAAATTTCCTTTCGATATATACGTACCCTCCCTCACCCCCCCCCCCCCAATAATTCGAAAGCCTCTTCAAAGTCTTTCCCTTAAGGGAACTTTCCATGAATGACGCAACCTTTCCACTGCTGTTGACCTCCTCCCCCCCTCTCCCCACCCTTTGCACGTCAAGATTAGACTCACCTAGAATTTCAAGAGTGCTCGTCTGATCCACAGGAGATCCATGGCTCTCGATCTGGCAAATATATTCACCTGGAATGTGGAGGTTTTATTAGCTTTCCCCTATTAGATTTATTTAGAGCCGGATACTATATAGTGTGTGTCAGACTCACCAGCGTCGTCTTCCGTCAACTGGTCGATCTTGAGGTTGAAGCCTCCGTTGATGGAGAGCCTGCTGTCCTTCCTGATGAGGATATTGCCGGCGCTGATGATGCGATTTGACTGCTTCCAAATGACTGTGGACTCTCCTGAAGAAGGCAAGCAAAAGTCAGCCAGTGAACCTCGTGCGCCAAAGTCCTTTTTCTTTCGAGACAACCCCGACATCCACAAATTGCAAGGTTATAAAGTGCTGTGCACACAACACCCTCACTCGTCGTGTTTGCATAAAAGGCCTTAAGTCACAGAGCTACAATACAATATGTTTGTGAGTGCCACCTTCTTCTTCTCCTCCTCCTTGGCTGCAGAGTAATGCTCGTACGCATGCAGCATGATCGTTATTAGTGGCCCTATCCTGACACTGCCACAATAGGCTTTGTTTGAGCTACTCTGGCACTGGCACAGTTGGGTTTTTCTTTTTGGCACGTGATCGAGGGGACGGCAATTAGTTAGTAGTAAACAAACATTTCACCATGATTCTGCCCCCGCTTGTCTACACGCAACTTCACTGAAAAGGATCCGGTTTTTCTCTTGGTGTCTTATTTTTGTGCACCGAGATTTGTAGGCCAGGAATTGCCTCCGAACTCGTGTTCGTTCCCAGCAACTCCTCTCTTTATTCTAGAGTATCAGCTAAAATGCGGGCAGGCAGCAGAAGAGAAGAGGCTTCCGTGCTAATGTCCCATCTATTAACCTTTTCTTGCACCTGCAAGCCTTACAAGGGCCATGCATCACACTTCACGCCTGAAAAAGGGGGGGAAACACCTTTTTTTTCTTCAACCTGGCGAGGAGGCTTTTCGTGCGCGCTCACTCCTTGTGTTCATCCTCAGTAAATAACGGTGTGTGCAGAAACCAAAAAGTATTTGCTTCGTGTCTTTCACGAATTTCCTGGGGTCCCCTAAGGGGGCTTTAAAGCTCAGCATGTCAATCAGCACGCCCTGAAAACGAGGGCCCTGCAGTAAAAGTTAATATTATGCTGCTCTGGCTTCTCTCATGTCTATGGTGTCCTGTTAAACAAATGAAGCCTCTTCCTGGGGAATGATCATTGTTCAGTAGCTTTTGGCTTGCCTGTTGGCGTTAATTCTGTGTGGGAGAGCAAGTATGAGGGGAGCAACTTTGCTAATGCAAGGAGTCACGCGAGGGAGAATCTTCTCCTTTGTCGTGTCTCTCTATCTATCTCTTGGAGAAAACTTGTTTACTTTGTTTTTTCTTCTCAAAGTTAACTTCTGAAATGTTTCATGACTGCAGGAGAGTGAGAGTGTGTTGACGAGGGTCTTTCAAAAAGTGGACATGTGCCAAAATTTTGCGCCAAGGTGCATTTTTGACGAGCTCTGCGTGTCAGATTCTTCGTCACCTCTGATTATTGGTTTTTCCGCCAAGCTTTTGCACAGGGTGAAGTGGGGGAGGGTTGGAAGGATAACTGCACACAGAGAAAGGCTCGAGCTGAACCAAGTGCAAAACTTTATAAATTATCACTTTTCTCCCCTCAGTCACAACTTGGACTTCTGGCCTGCTAACTTATTTTTCGTGACGTAAAAATTCGCAGCCATGAATTGTGAGCGTGTGGAAATAAGCTTCATGTGTGGGGCACACAAGAGGGAGAGAGAGAGAGAGAGAAGTATACGAAACTTCATCCACAAAGTTTTATGGTGCTGCGCAAAATACTGCAAAGTCTTGAAAACTCAGCTTCTATGGTTTCAATCTTATGTTAGCTTCGCCCAGAGGCTGCGAAGCCATCGGTGAGGGCACAACAAACTTTTCCTAATATTTCATACCCTCTTCTCTGAGCTGTAGGACGCAAGGGCAAAACTTTTTTAAAGAAAGATTTTTAACGGAAAATCTCGCGCGCTCTAACTTTGCGCGCGTGATTGTCCGCTTAGACCTTGATCTTACTGCTTAGGCCTTGATCTGCCCGGGCTAAGCTGTTAAGCAACGGGATCGTCGGGGAGGGAGGGGGGCAACAACGTGGCAATAAATTATCATACTTTTTAAGCTTCTTCTTCGTCTTCCCCACACGAAAGTACGGCGCTTTTCCCGCGTTCACTTGTGACTTACCGAGGTTTCCCACTTGGCAGACCAACGTGATGGAATCTCCAACCTTGGCTCTGTAGCTGTCTGACCGAGAGGTGAAGTAAGGTGGGGGCGAGGCGGGTATGGAGCGGCCGCTGGGGGCGCTTCTGCCGTACAATTCCTTGCAATCGCCTGCAACATGACGTCAAAGAGTCCATTAGTAATGATAACTTATATGCGCAATAAAGCATAATGGTAAATGATTTCTCTACCTTGATGAGTGCGAGCACAGTGAGAACAGGAGAGATCTAGGCCAGACTATGTTAATTCCCCGTAGAAGAAAGAGGAGAGAAGACAAAAGTTGTTCATTAGCTAAATGGAAGAGGAGGAGATTCTTCTTGTGTGCTGAAGAATTCGTAGGCAGCAAATGAATCTACTCGATAGTGGCAGTTGCCAACTTTTGTCTCTCTTCCTTCAAGAGGTTTCTTTTATCCCCCCCCCCCCTCCAGTTTGGAATGTTGGAATTACCACTCGAGTCGAGTATAAAGACAGGGAATTCACAGAATCCCTATTCGAGTTGAGCTTGACGACGAAAAGTCTGCTAACTCGAGTCGAGTGTTAAACCACGTCAAGACAGAAAACTCAAGAAAAAAGAGCAGGGAATTTCTCAAGATGCTCGCGTTGCAGCTCTTGGTTACTGTCGAGTCATTGGACCAAGACCCCTAGATGGCATCCTGTTTACATCAGAAAAATCTGGTCGAGGAAATTGGTCCGCCATGATTCGTTTGTTGCGCGAAACGATTTCTGACGTGGCGCATCTCCTTCCCCTATTTACTCTCCCTATAAGAAGTCTCCTCTGCAAGTGGGTAAACCCTCCCCCCCCTCCTGCCGCGTAGTTGCTCATTTAAAGAAGACAACCCCAATTCTTTTTGCCACGACAATTAACGAGACGAGGGACGTCGAGCATGCTGATCAAGCCCCAACATCATGAAACAATTCAGCTCCTTTCCTCGAATATGTATTGTTTGTTTGGGCGCATAAATTCATTTCTTTCTCCGGGCGTTTATTTTCGCTTATTTGCAGAGGCAGGAGGGGCTGGGAGGGGGGCCACCGGTAACGAAGCGCCCCCCGCCGGGGGGCCCCTCAAGACTCCGGGGCTGCCCGCGGCTTGATTGAAAGCAGTTGTTGAATTTCTTCGTCCTACCACGGATGTTGTTGAGGCTTAAGAAGTGGTGGTGGAGAAAAAGAACGATCGGAGACCTCTGGCAGAAGCCGGCGAGGGCTCGGCGGGAAGCCTCGGCTGAATAAGGCAGAAACGTGCCGGCCGCTGCAAAGTCGCATCACACATGACGTCTTCTCTGCTTCTGCCTCATGCAGTCGTGGAACATTTTTCAATCCCCTCTCTATCTGAGCGCATGCAGCGAATGCAGGAATGAGGAGGAGGAAAAGCCATTGACTTATGTGTTGCTTCTGCAGAAGAAGAAAAAAAGGCTTGTAGCAGCCCTGAAAAATGCCTCTTGTTGATGATGATTATTATGCCCACTGAGTCCAGTCGGCCCGAATGCGGAGAGAAAACTCTGCTCAACGCTGGAGTCACGAAGCGTTTCTTTCTTCACACTTCAATCGTGCGTGGTGACAAAACGTCGACGGATCAAGAGAGAAAGAAGCTGCATGAGGCCATTTTCCACGGTTTCCCCGCCAGAAATCGCACAGTGAATAAACAAGCCTCAGGGCGAACAAAAGCTTCTTCTCTCCGTCGATCGTTTGCCTTAAGAAATTCCCCCGGGTTAAATTTGCATCCGCGAATTTTTGCCGACTCATTCTCCTACCTATATTCGCATAATGAAAGAGAGAGAGAAAGAATAAAAAGAGGATTTGAGTGGGAGCAGAAACAGGGATGATTTGTTGGAAGCTGCTGCTGGCAGCCCCCTGTCGATAGCAGGAATGGCGGCCTAATGAAATCTCCCAGAGACTTCGGAATGTTTCATTACTGTGATGACATCGTTGTCCATGTGTTTCCACTTTTGGAGGCCGACGAGTCAAGTAACGCACTCGCTGCTGATGCAAGAAGAATTAAAGTGAGGCTTACAGACAAAAAAAAAGAGGCTGCTTCTCACTGAGCTCCTTTTCTCTTTGCTCAGTGGGGGAGCCTCGCTAATGACGTGCTCGAGTTTTGATCCCTTCCGCGCGATGGATCTACCCATATTTTCTACTACAGGGTGTCCAAGAGGTCGTTGCGCACTCTCGGTGGATGTGCGGGGTGTAACAAATGTGACTGGATCGAGTCCCACCTGCTCAAGCTCCGCACAGCACCTAGGGACGGCGCTGTTGTCTCTCAGAGTCAGGGTTGCCAAGGTGTCGGTGGGGCCCGGACTCCAAGTAAATCTTTTCCACACACCCAGTGCGTCGACCACTGGTTGGACACCCGGCCGGCGGCAGTAGAAAGTATGAGGATGGCAAATACTGCGACACCCTGTAACGCGCGCGCGAGAGAGAGCGAGATAGGGGTCTCAATGGCCCAGATAGCTTGTATGAAGCAGTAGTAAATTCACTGTACACAACAACGATACCATCTTGGCCTATATAAATTCTAAATGATACTCAGACTCCCGATAGACGCAGGTTGGCTTGTGCGTTGGGAAATGTGCCCGACAAAAGGCGTCTCATCGAATTATCCCTTGCTTACTCGCAAAGAAGTGCAAAGTGTTTTAGACTCGCCTCACTAATGTGTCGTGTCAATTTTACTTTGGCAGGTGGCGGCCGGGAAAAAAAGGCTTCTTCCTCATTGATTTTGTCTGCCTCACGCTCGAGCAATCAAGATGTTATCGCTAATTTATGTAGGCAGCAACAACGCACTTTTTTCTTCGCCTCTCAGCAAATTATGACGAGATTCTAACCAATAAAGGGTCGTTCCCGCCAGAGCTGCTGCCAGTAGTGACCCTCTGCACGCACAGTACAGACAGACAGACAGGCGGCAGTACAGACAGACAGACAGACAGACAGACAGACAGAACCGACGGTACAGTAGTTGTAGTAGTAGTAACGTCAGTAATGGTAGTAAGGAATGGGTTCATTTCTCAAAGTGATGTCCTGCTGTCGCCACCAATTGGTAGACGTGGGTATCTTTTTTCGGGCACTCCCGCCAAGAAGGGCGCAATAAATCGCAGAGAAAGAAAAAAAAACCGCTCAATTCCAAACCTTTAGTGAAGAATTCGTCTTCTTATTCTTCCTCTTCTTTTTCCTCATTTTCGTGAGCGCTGAGAAGCTCAAGCGGAGCCACCCGTGGAGCAACGGAAAAAAAATTTCCGCTGCGATTTTCTCTACTTCTCCCCCGAGTCCTTGATCGACGCCATTTTTTCATTCAGGGGTGGTCAACACTTTCCAGGTCTGTCTGCGTTGGTCCCTTTCTGTCATGAAGTAATCAACCGGGCTGCGGGTGGACAACAACTGCTGCCAGGAGGTCACGCTGCAGGCAGTGGCGGGATCATTTGAGCCCAGACAGTACAGAAAAAGGAATTCATCTCGAAGTAATCATCCGAGTTGCTGGCGGACAACAACTGCAGCCTGGAGATCACGCTGCAGTTGCGGGATCATTTGAGCCCAGACAGTACAGAAGAAAAGGAATTCGTCACGGTGAGTTTCATTCCACTGGAGAGGATTTAGTCTTTTCCCCGTCCGTCCGCGTGTGAGTGCGATGATGAGCAATTTTGACCTTCTCGACCCGGACGTTATTGCCTGCTTCTACACAACACAGATTGCATCGTGCCCAAAGTCATAGAAGAGCTCGATTTTTCACGCAGAGAAAAAATTGCGAAAGTTTTTTAAGCTTGTACAACCAAGTCTTCTTCAAGCACAGCTCAGAGGACGTAGGAGGCAACGAGCCTGCCCGCGCGCACGGACGCAGTACAACAGCTGTTCTCAAAGAAGCATCCACTGGAACATTTTTGCAGTTATGCTTTTCTAATCTTTTTTTTTTTCGTAAATACCATGAATTATTCAAAACCTTTTTCTCTTAAGATTTTTGCCAGTGGCTTCTTGCACATGAGTTTTTCAATAGATTATCCGTAAATCGTGAATAGAATTCGTGATTTATTCTCTTGTCCGCTGCAGCTCGCAGGAATATCTTATCTCCCAGTACTGCACGGACCGGTGCGAGTAGCCCAGCGAGAAGAAGAGAAGCCGCTACAGGCCCAGTGACCCGTGCTCAAAGAGCGACATCGAGAGCAAAGATCTCTCTGCTCAGCGGAGAAGAAAGAAAGAAAGAAAGAAAGATTGTTTGTGCCCCCCCTCGGTGCCATTGACAATTTACATTGTCGGGGCCACCAAAGGCACTTTCAGGCGGGATCATCGGGGAGGAGACTTGGGCGGTAGCAAACGCATCCGGCGTAACAACGTTGTTGTCAATGGGGGGGGGGGGACAGATTTAGAGAGCTTTTCTTGGCCCGAGATTGATGGTAAACATGGCACAAACGCTTGACATTCACGAGTCCATTTTGATCAGACAGGCGCGTGATCACCATAAGAGGCGGGCAAATAAAAAAAAGTAGGTAAGAGGATTACCAATCCCATAGCTGGTGGGCCGATCCTCTTAGGAGAAATCCGATCAAAATCCTGATTGCAGTTTAGACAATGAACTTTCAAAGTCAATGCGTAAATAGTGCAGCCGAGATAAGAACAACTTTCCTCCGTGTATGAAAGTTTTCTTGTGCAATCCTTTTGCACCGCCTCGACTCTCCCTTATTTTGAATTCTATTTGCTTGATTACGGAGCTACTTTAGGTAAATGAGGGAAGGCGAGAGAACCATAAACTATTCACAGAGAGAACGCTTTGAGCCAAAAAAAACCCTCGTGTGCGAACTTCATGGTTAGTGAGCAAGCGGGAAGATCTGAGCTTTGCACACAGAAGTCCTCTCACTCTCCTCCACCAGACCACAAGGAGTTCCCGAGTGCAAAAGTGGCATCGAGAGAACAAAAAAAAGGGCGCGAGATCGTGTCTGATGGAAAAGCAGCAGCGGCATTTCCAGTGTTAATCCAAACAGCTCTGAAGAAGGGGGAGGCTCAGAAGAAGTGTTAATTTTATCATCTAGATTGCTTTCTAAGAGAGTCCTCCAAACTTTTTCTCCCCGTTGGGCAACTGTGGAGCTGCCTCACAGAGAAAAACAACGGAGGAAAGGAGGAGGAGGACGTGGAAAGTCCCCTGAGACGACATAATCTCTTTGGGATCCCTTCGAGAAGAGCAAAAAGACACTCATAGCTTTGAACTATTGCATAATGAATTAAGTAGACGAAATTAAAGCAACGCGATTACGGCTGGAAATCAAAGGGGTGAGAGAGAGAGAGAGAGTTTTGAGCGTGTCACACGTAATTACCGTAATCATGTGCGTAAACCGGCCCCTGCTAATTGTCTTCTCGGGACCAGCAGCAACCATCTCCTCACCCATCTTTTGCTAAGTATCCACCTTCTCTCCCATCTCTGCTCGGTTATCAAGTCAATCAGGGCGAGAAGAAAACCATTAGTCGGACCTGTCCAAGATGCACAGGGTCTCTGGAGCTTCCAGGAGAGTTCACGCCGTAGATTGACCGTAGGTGGCCGATGGCGGTGGGGTCGGCCGAGCGCTTCGTGGTCTTGTCCTCCTCCTCCCTGTGAGGCAACAACGCCTCGGGAGGAGGCTTCGTCGAATGGAGACTCGACAGTGTCGTTCTCCGCGCACGTGACCGTTCCACACAACCCTTTTCCCTATTAGGCATGCACGCGAGCCAGCAGAAGACGCGCGACTTCTTGAACGAGTCTCTCTGCCTCTTTTTGCGTGCTTTCCCCAATGATTCTCCCAAATAGAGAGAGAGAGAGAGATGTTTGTCGCAGCAACTCACACACGATTGATGGTTTTTTGCCCCCGGATTCTTTTTGCCGACGAGAGAGAGAGATCATTAGCACCTTTTAAGAAAAGAGCCTGGCTAACGACCGCTGTGAGGGTGAAAACGGTTGCTCCACGCGCGCCTGTGGAAGTCACTGGGGCGAGAAAAGTCAAGCCAGGCCCCAGGAACAACACTTGGTTTCCCCTCGCCAATATTGCCTGCGTCTTGGCTCTGCGATCAGATAGCAGAGACTTCTCATCTCCTCGTGAGTCACGTCAGGAGTCTCTGTTCTGCCAGCATCCTCGTGTCATTACGTCGTTCTCTCTCCCCTCGTTGCTGTCAACCCTTCCTGTCTTTTCTTCCTCCTCATTACAGCAGGGAAGTTCACGCTTGGAGGAGTCAAGTCGGGCTTTGGCCACCGAACATCATCTTTCCTGCAGCTACCGCAAGATTCATTCGGTCTCTCTTGCCACTCAATGACGACAAAGCAGAGGAGGAATGAATGGGCGGCGTACAGGGTGGGCTGGCAAGAACTGGTGGGGAGATTGCAAGACTGCATAGAGGAACACTCACATAGGGTCTACTCATGATATGTGTCTAATTCCATGTGGACAGTTGAGACTGATTCTTGCGACGAGGTTCATATCATACTCGGAATTGTGACTAGAGAACGAGCCGGCGGCGGAGTTCTCCTCCGAGTCGGCCTGGGCAATCTCAGACGTCCCGGTGAATGACTTGAAGATGTCCCTGTCGGACAAAGCAGTTGGCAGCCATTTAGGAGTTTCTTGTTTGCAACAAAGCAACATTTGAGGCGTTGAAAAATGAGTTGAAGAAAGAAAAAAATCCTACCCAACTTACACCATACATAACAGTCGGTGGGGGGGGGGGGTGAGGGATAAAAAACAAAGTAGCAGCAAT
>JAAUXU010164426.1_pt1 | contig 14117 bp, 13 predicted proteins | sample 7278151 | NCBI WGS metagenome assembly JAAUXU01 (sample SAMN14350113, study PRJNA611818) | marine sediment metagenome | isolation source: surface marine sediment (1.8m) | place: French Polynesia: Moorea | collected 2018-08 | reverse complement strand
TTGCGGAACTTTGACATGGCGAGCTCGTAGGCTCCCTGTGCCTGCTCGAAGAAGCCCTGCTGCTCATAGGCTATAGCGATGTTGGTCTCCTGGTACTTGGCCTTCTTGTGCCAGAGCCCAGCCCACATGTCCTCCTCCTTGAGCAGGCTGTACATCTCTGACAGAGCGTCCATGGCCTCCTGCTGAGGAGTCAGGTTCACGCTGGGGTCCAGGTCCGAGAGGTGCTCCAGGTGCTCCAGCTGGTCGCGACGAGTCTTGATGGCGTTGGCATGCACTCCGCCGTTAGGGTCGAATGCCAACTGCTCGAGCAGCAGAGCAGATCTGTGCCACAGGTTGTGGCTCTTTCCCAGGTACTTGAGTATGGGTGCCCTGATGGCCACTGGCGGCTGGCACAGCGAGAGGGCCTCCACAAAGGTGTTGACTGCGCTGGGATGGCAGTCCTTCTGGAGGACGTGGATGCCCGAGCAGACGAAGGGCACTAGCTCTGCTGCCAGTGTCTCCCGCTGCCGGTCGCCCAAGATCCGCCAGGCGCGAGGGAAGAAATTTAGCCAAACCTCCTCCGCCAACGAGGAGTCCATGTGGGCCAGCTGGCCCAGGGGTCCGAGGAAGTGAACGGTCTTCACCTGAGGGAATTCGAGGGAATAAAAATGCATGAAAATATTCATCGATGGAAAAAAGGTTTTATCAGTTTTGAAGCACCTTCTACCAATTATTTGTGGGAGATAAGAAACAAACCCAACTTGGTTAACAAAAAACAAATCCATACCTCGCTGATGGATTCGAGGAACTTGTACTGTCTGGCGACGAGCATGGCCAGCGTGCGGCCGTTGTCTGATCCCCCTCCGTTGAGCAGCCCGGCCTCCTTCTTGAGGCCTCCCTCCCCGTCGACGCCCATGTCGTCATCGGCCGACAGCCCAGCCTCCTCCGCTCCGGTCATGATGGCGGCGGCTGCGGCAGAGTCCGAAGACACCACCTCGGGCGGCTCCTCCTTGACGAGTGCCAGCGCGCTGAATGCGTTCCTCTCCCCGGGCTCGCCCAGGCTGATGACGGAGGTGACGGACGGCAGGAAGCTGCCGGGGGTGCAGTTCTGCATCTGGGCCTGCGGGGCGGCCGTGGCCAAGAGCAGCTCCAGGCACTGCTTGATCCAGTAAAAGGGGCCCATCTGCTCCCAGTTCTGAGAGCAGACGATGTACAGCAAGCGGTCGTGGAGCCGCTTTCGCATGCTGGCGTCGAACACTTCGAAGAACTTGGCCCGGATGGCGGGCTGCGGGCAGCGCAGGCCGGCCAGGAAGGCTTGCTCAAGCTTAGAGGTGAGCTCGGAGTTCTTGAGAGTGTCGTCGCGGTAGACAAAGTTCACAAGCTCCAGGAACTGGGCGTTGAGCTCAGCATCGTCCGGGAAACGCTTCTCCACGAACTGCATCATTTTGGCGAGGAGGATGGACTTCTCCTTCTGGTTTGGACCCTGGTTGACGCTCTTGAGGTCCTTGTTTTTCATCCAGTCCTCTAGCATTTTGGTGATGGCCTTCATCACCTTGACGTCAGGCGACTTCTCGATGAGGCTGACGAGGATGCTGCCGATGAAGGCCTTCCTCATGTCCATGCCCATGACGGCCACACGGTTCTTGACGAGGTCGAGGCTGAGGATGAGCAGCTCGCTGGCGGCGGCGGGGCTGTCGTTGCCGGAGGGCCCAAGGTGCTCTCGCGCCATCCGCTGCAGGACGCGCATGAAGATGGTGATGAGGCGGTCGATATAGCTGGGATTACTCACGCAGGCCGCTTTCAGCATCATGAGGGTGCCAAAGAGGGAGGACGGCGCCGCCTGAGGGTTCTTCTCGTAGTTGGTGAGCCCTTCGTAGATGACCTTCCCCACGGAGGCGTACAGCTGGTCCAGCTCCTCGTGCTTAGAGGCCACGCTGGAGCTGGTGGGCTCCGTCGGGAAGTGACTCATGAGTCTGGACAGAAGGTTGTGCACGGCGCGGATCACCTTGCTGTTAGGACAGCTCATGCAGGTGGCGATGGACTTTTGCAGTGGCTTGAAGGCTACCAGAACCTGCTCCTTTCGCAGAATGGTTAGCAGGAAGCTGAGGATGTCCAGGCAGGTGCAGATGTTGACATAGTTGGGCTGGTTGGAGTCCACGCCCTGCGGCCCTGCCAGAATCTTCTCGAAGGCCATCAGCTTGAGCTCGCAGTTGGGCCAGAGCTCTGGCTTGAGGGCCAGCTTCAATAACGAGACGCACCGCCTGGACAGGAGCTCTCCTGGCGATGCGCCAGTCCCCGCCTGTGAGTCGCTTACTTGACAGGCCAAGCGCAGCAGGTAGTTCACCACAGAGTCGCAGTGCTGCTTTTCGAGAGGTCTGGTGGACTCGGGCCCAGTGTGTTGGTGTTGTTGCTGCTGCTGCTGCTGCTGCTTCTGCGGGGTGATGATGCCCACTACCGTCTTTTGTCGCTTGAGGTCTGGCAGTCCGCTTTGGTCGATCGAGCTGCGCTTGATTCCCTGGATGATCCCTCCAGGAGTGGTCGTGGTGATGGCTGATACGTTTTGCGCTCCTCCGCCCGGCAGCGCCACGGCAGAGGAGGAGGTCTCTCCGCCTCCGTCCATCTCGTCCTTGACCCTCTGCATCTCCCACTTGATGACGATCTCGCACAGGTCTACGGCGAGTCGCTTCTGCTCGATGGTGGCTGTCGCGGTAAAGCCTAGTCGCTGGACGGAGCTGACCACGTGCTGGATGAGGTGGTGCCGCACCGGGTAGTACACGCGGAAATGCTTGACCACCAGCTGGAGGATGTGGACGAGCTGAGATCCGGTGTGGCCGTCTTCCACGATGATCTTCTTTGTCCAGTGGGTGAGCATGGTGTTGCCGTCCTCCATGCGCCCGGGCATGGACGGAGTGAGGATCTCCAGGGCCTGCCTCACCACCCCGCGAGCCTCGACGGCGTGCGCCTTCAGCAGACTGTGGAAGACCTGGAGCACGATGCGCTTGTGGATGGCGAACTTGGCAATGATGTGGGAGAGGAGGAGGTGGCCGTGGTAGCGCGTGGCCGGGTCAACGCAGTTCCTGCTGAGGAGGCACGGCCAGGCGTAGGTCATGAGGCGGCGGAGCTTGTTGCCCTGCTTCTTGTTGCTGGCGTCGTGGATGTGAGCGGCGCCCTGGTCCACCAGCAGGCACGAAAACTGCAGCAGGAGGATGCGGACCGTGTCGGAGGTGCCGAAGGGGTTCTCAGGGTCGATCAGGTGAGCGATGAAGGTGGACACAACATTGTCAGGGCAGTCCTGGTCGGGGGCAGGCGGACTGCCAATTAGTGCGTCCCCTTCCCCGTTGTCAAAGCTCTTGGCGAAGCAGGGGATTATGACGTACTGGAGGATCTTTCCCTTCAGCTCCTGCGACAGGTTGGACTCTGGCAGATTCCACAGTCGCACGAGCTCGAAGAAGGCCGCCCGCTTCCACTCTACCGGGAAGGCCCCGCAAACGTCGTTCTCCAGGAAGTCCTTGAGGAACTGGAAGTCGGCGACGAATCTGCCGCACAGCGCACGAAGGAGCTGGAAGAGCAGCAGGATCTCGGTATCTCGGTGGTGGCGGAAGTAGGACAGCATGATCTTCACCATGACCTTGGGCTCCTTCCAGTGGGGGTAGTCGACCGAGTCTCCCCTGAAAGTTATAAAAAAGTTGCAATTGAGAATATTCTATTGTAATTTTATAGCTCACTTTTGATGCCGCTCATGGTAAGCGTCTGTGTTCCAAATCTTCTTGACTGCATTGACGACCTCGTGCCTCTCCTTGATCCAGCCCTCTTCCTGGTTGGCCAGGATCCAGGCGAACCTGACCCCGGCGAACTGGATTTCGTTGCGGTCGTTCTGTCCCAGCTGCGGGTGCGGCTGGACACCCAGGACGGCCAGGGGGTTACCGGTGCCGCTGATCATGGCCACCAGCTTGTCCACCTTGCCTCTGAGGGCCTCCCGGAAGATATGCCCCTTGTCCGGGTGCTTCAGGACGAACTCTGCGTACCTCCGATTCTGCGGGTCCTTGGCGCAGTTCTCCGACGTGAAGTAGTCGAAGGCCTCAGAGGGGAACTTGACCAGGTAGCCCATGAGGGGCTCGCGGAGGATGGAGCCGGGCTCGATAAGGAGGTTCTTCTCCGTCGTCAGGATGAGCTTGCACAGCATCTCGATGATCTTCTGCGGCGCGTGAGACGGGGGGATCTTCTGGAAGAGCCGTACGATGGCCGCCGCCACCTTTAGTTGTTGCTGGCCGCCGTTCTTGTTCTGGCCCCCCTGTTGCATCTGCTTGAAGCCGACGATGGCCACCTCAAGCCACTTCTTGAGGAGCTGCAGCAGCTGTTCGCACAGCTTCTCGTTGAAGACGGTGGGAAAGAGCTCAGCCAGGTAGCAGAGCCGGGTGATGTGGTTTAGGTTGAGATTTCTGAAATCGTTCAAGGTGCCCAGCATGGTCCTAGTCATTTGGGTCACCATTTCCTGGTCGACCTTGAAGCCTGGAAACGAAAAATATTCAATTTCAGAATATAGATTTCGGATGTATTTTTGTTGATTATCAAAACTCACCCGCTATGAAGCTCTTCATGCACTCGTATCCTGCCTCGACCAGCTCATTGTTTGTATTGTTGAGTGCCTTGCTGTAGAGCACCGAGAATATCTTCTCCCTGCACTCGGGGATGTAGTGGCAAGCGGCGAGCGCCCTGAGCGCTGACTTGCGCAGCGGGACGAGATCCGCGATGGACTTGTAGCAGGGCAGCTTCTGGAGGGAGGCGTCGTCAACCTCGCACAGGGAGAGCAACTCGGTGAAGAAAACCTTGTGCTCCATGATTTTCACTGCAAGAAATACGCGAGATGTAGCAACGGGAAATTGTGACAAAAAAATGAGAGAACTCACAGTCAATGGTGAAAAGCCTTGGCTCTAGGGTGGTGCAGAAGGTGTTCCCATCCATGAGCCCAATCTGCGCGTTGACGGGCTGGTGCCTGAGCAGGTGCTTCTTGGGCGGGATCATGTCCTGGAGGACCTCCTTGTGCGGCTCCATCACCTGCACGATGCCCACGCCGCGAATGCTGGCCAGCAGCTTAAGCGAGCTCATGGCCTGCTCCCGAACGTAGGTGTTGGGGCTGGTCACCTGGCGAACCAGCTCGTGTGTCACCTCGTACAGGGACTTTTCCTGGATGGCCTTCAGCTCCTTGTACCTCTGCTCGGCCTCGTCGTTGGAGGTGGAGGAGGGCGGCACGCCAACTCCCGGCAGGCCCGAGGGAGTAGATGTCGGCGGTGTGGGGGCCACCAGAGGGGTGGCGCACAGGGTGAGCATCTTCTCCAGGTTGCTCTTGGCCATGTCGACGGCGCCGCTAGACACCTCCCCGGTGAGGTCCATCATTACGAAAAGTAGCGCCTTCAGGAAACTGAACTGGTGCTGGAAAACCCATCTGCGAAAGGATAGAAAGCGATATTTAGATTTTTTTTATTGACTTCGATGTCTCTACATTTTGGTATACAATTTTGGCTGCTTTCTGTCTAGAGCGTTTTTCAAATGCTTCTTTCTCTTACCTCAGATCCATCCTCTCGAACAGGAACTTTATAGCAATGCATCCTCCGAGCTTTGCGTACCAGGCCCTCTCGTAGCATAGATTACACATCCTGTCGGCCAGGTACTCCATAAGGGGCAGCCTGCAGGCGCGCTCCTTGCTGCCCAGGATGTTGGTGGCCGTGTCCAGGACGAGGACCATGGCCAGGTGCCCCGGCTTGCACAGCTCCTTCTCCTCGTGGCCCATGATGACGGAGAGTGAGTCGATCAGCACCAGCGGGTCCATTCCGGAGAGCTTGGACTGCTTGGCAGAGGTGGGGAAGGGCCCGGCCTGCTGTACGATGGCCACCATGGTGTAGTGGCGGACGAGGGCCACCATCGTGGGCAGCACAGACTGGCGGAGCTCCTTGATGGCGGCGGCCACGAACATGCCTGTGACGGCCATCTGGTGGACGCTGCGGGCCTGAGAGTCTGCGCACTTGTAGCTGGGCCCTGAAATGGGCGGGATTGGGCCCTCGCGGAAGGTCGGGTGCGACAGCAGCTTGAGCATGGTCTCCTTCTCGTCTGCTACCTGGAGCGAGGCCACCAGATAGCACTTGAGCACCTCCCAGCACTGCTTGCGGTAGAATCCCGGCTCCGTGTTGGAAGACTTTAGTGCGTTGAAGGCGGTCTCGATTACCTTGCGGACGGGAAGCCTGATGTGCTGCTTGTGCTCAGGGAAGTGGATGACGATACATGGGCCTGGGTTGGGCTCCAAAGGCAGGGAGGAGGAAGAGGAGACTGAAGACAGCGAGTCCCCGCTCCCGAGGAGGGCTCCAGACGTCTGCTCTGAGGAGGGGACGTACTCCAAAGTCTGCGGCTCCACCATCATCTTCCTGTTTCCTCCGCCGAATTTTCCCAGTACGCGGAATGCGACGTGTGCGATCTGGTCCGAGGGGTTCCTGAGCGTGCGCCACAGCGCCTGCATCAACTCTGCTCTCACTGGCTGAATGTGCTCGTAGAGGAAATCCGGCTGGAGGTTGTCCACGCACAGCTCGAGGGTCCTCAGGCCCTGGCTGACGAGGGTCTGCGATCCGTTTAGGGCTGAGACGAGAGGGTCCATGAGCATGGGCAGGTAGGGGAGGAGGGAGCTGAGGCGGACGGGCACGGTCAGGCAAAGCTCGACGAAGAGGTCCTTCATGTGCTGCTTGTGGAGTCCGGACTGGAGCCCGTTGAGGCCCTGCAGCAGGTTGGGCAAGAGCGGCAGGAACTCCTGGTACAAGAGATCGTGACTCCCTCCCCCAATGGACCGGAACAAGGCTCTCAGCAGGAGAAAGTAATTGTACGGCTCCTTAGCGCTCTTGGCCAGGTCCATGGACTTGTTGACAATCGAGTGGAGGTGGGGCTTGAGCATCTGCTCGTTCTCGGCGGCGAAGAGCGAGACCGATCCGAAGACCAGCTTGAAGAGCTTCAGGTACAGGTTGCTCCTCTCCATGTTGACGCCCATCTCGTGCATGCGCTCCAGGAGGTACTCCACCAGGATGGTGGCGAAGATGGGCGAGGTCACGTTGTTGGCCAGGAAGCTGTTGGCCATGATCTGGAGGGCGTAGTTGCGGTAGATGCGCTCCACCACGAAGTCGATGGTCTGGGTGAAGACCTCCTTGAAGGTCTGAGGGTTGAGGAGGGCGAAGACGCCGGCGAAGTGCTCCAGAACCTCCTTCTCCTCCTTGGTGCGGACGGTCTGTTGGAGGGGCGGAGTCCTGATGTGGCTGCTCATACCTGAAATGTAAGAGAGAGGAGAAAGATAGAAGAAAGAGAAAATCCAAATCCAATTCAATTCGACTCACCTCCGCCTCCAGCAACAGCCCCTCCGCCCGAGGTCACAAACCCGACTTGTCCTGCCGCGGCTGCGGCGGCCGCTGCGGCCGCGGCCGCCGCCCCTCCCGGCGGGGTGGCGTTCAGCGTGTAAATGTCAAGCGCCTCCATGGCGTACTTGACGAGTCGGATGTAGACGAGCGTCTCCTTCGGGTGGAACTGCTTGGCCTGCTGCCCGACGAGGGGAGGGGCTGCGCCGTCCTGGCCGGACTTGACGCTGGTGCAGCCCCAGGTGATGGTTTTGACTCCGCACACGAGAGTCTTCACCAAGGCGCGGCAGTCGGACACACTGTACGCTGTCGCCTGAGTCTGGGGGAACCCAAACTTGCTCTTCTTATCATCTTCTTTCTCACCTGGAAAAAGGACAATTTGATGAGTTTCTAAAAGTTTAGTCTCCATAATGGTCCATAGATAACCAATTCATGGATACACCCAGATATACCGTAGTGTGAATGGTCTTGCAAAGCAGATTTCCGAAAATAAATTTGAAGAATGAAGCAAAATGTACTCCGTAGTCTGTGCCACATCAAATGCACAATGGTCAAACAGCAATGTAACGTACCTGTCTGTTGCTGGTTTGCAGGAGAAAGAGCAGGTTTCACATCCTCTCCCGTAGGCTTCGTATCCGACAAAGTCGATGGTCCAACTGTACCAGGAGTGGCAGACGTTGCTGCTGCAGAACTGCTGCTTCCGGCTGCTGCTGCTGCCGAGGCTGCGGCTTGCTGCTGCAACTGCTGCTGCTGGATGGCCCCAACCTGCTGCTTGTGCTTTGACATGAGCACCGGCAGCTGCAGCTTGGACACGGTCTTGAACTTGAGCACAAAGACCTCCATCATGCGCATCAGCAGCTCCCTTCCTCCCCCTGGAACTTGCTCCTGGTCGCTGCGGGCCCTGATACACTCGACCAGGTTGAGGAGCAGCTTGCACGACATGGTCTGTATGCTGGTGGGCAAGGACTCGTCGTGGACGTTGCGCGAGAAGAGCTGCACTGCCCTGGCCAGGTCGGAGTGCTGGAGGTGCTGCCGGACGTGATGGACCAGGTCTGCCAGGGTGGAGTAGGCCAGCGGCCTGAGTGACTCGTGCGTGGTCCACCCGCGACCGAGGAGGACACTCTCGTCGAAGAGCTTCTCCATGTAGGGAACGAACTTGATCCTGAGCTCTGTGGCGAGGATGTGCCTTGCGGCGATGAGGAGTTCCTTGCGCAGGTGGGCCACCTCGTGCGGGCACACGGTCAGGAGAGAGAGCATGCCCTTGACCATCAGGGTGCTGTGAGTGCTCACCACCTCCTGGTAGATGCGGATTATATAGGCCAGGAAGGACAAGGTCTTGATCTGAGCGCCCATGAAGTCGACGAAGACCTCCTTGTTGAAGTCCTTGTGGGCCCGCTGGGCCTGGGAGGGCTGCAGGGTGATTGTGTTCATGATGAGTGGGATGAACTCGGCCACGTCCTGGTGGACGTACTGCTTGTACAGCTGGTACATGAGGACCACGATTATGGGGAGCTCCTGCAGCACCTTCAGGGAGAGGACGGCCTTGGGGATGAGGTTGTAGGTGACGTTAGCCTGGTTCTCGGGGCCCTTCTTCTCGGTGGTGATGGTGGTGACGGTAAAGGTCTCCCCGAGGACGGCCTCGATGTTGAACTGCGGGTCGTTGAGGTCCTTGATGCGGATGGGCGGCCTCGGGTCGAAGATCTTGCTGAGGTGATTGGGCAGCTCCTTGTAGATGGACTTGACGAAGTGGAGAAACTGGTTGATCTCCACAGAGTGCGAGGGGCGGAACTGCTTGTGCAACTCGATGATGATTCTAAGGCACACGATGACGTTCTCCTCGTTCTCGAACTCTAGCAGCTTAAAGGCCAACTTGAGCACGTCCTTGGAGTACGGCTTGAGGAACTCGTTGGCGGGGAAGCGCTGGATCATCTCCAGCACCTGCTTGCGCACCTGCTGCACGTTGTACTCGGCGATAAAGTGAGGTCTTCCGTCGCGGAGCAACTTGACGAAGACCCTCATGGCCTGGTCCAGGAACTGCTGGTACAGCGGGGAGGCCACCAGGGCGTCCAAGTTGTCGCTCAGCTCCTGCGCCGCCTTCAGTTTGGCCTCGTCCTTCTGTGAGGGGTCGTTGAGCACGGTCAGGTGCGCCAGGAACACCTTCATCTGGGCGGCATGGTCAACCACGGCCGCCGGGCTGGACCCGGACGACCCGGAGGAGGTCGCGCCGCCGCCGCCATCGGCGCCCCCGGTGACGGAGGGCGGCGCGGCGGAGAGCGGCGAGGACAGCGCGGAGGTGGAGTACGACATGGCGGCGACCTCGGAGGCTTTGGGGTGCGGCCGCGGGTGGCCCCACGAGGTCGAGGTCACGGCGGGGAGACCTCAGAGGCCGGGGAATAGATGCTTAAAAAAGACGCATCGCCCAAGTTGTTTAGTTTTTTCGCGGTTTCGAAGATCCCAGAAAGCAAATCGAGGAGTGAATTATTTCTACGTATAGAATCACAAAAAAACACGTTTTATTGCTATTTCCTACCCAAGGAAAAAAAATTGTCAAATAAAAGTTTTTGATCTTCAATTCCCTTTTAGTTAGTTTAGCTTAATTTAATTTTCGTTAATTGTTCAAAGTTTTGGACACACATTTTTGTCTTACATTTGTAACTTTCGTGGCAACCATTCTCTTTGGCCGATTTAATGGCTGAAGTGGCAGACAGGGCAGGACAGAAAAGAAAATTGTTCCCCGATTTTTTACGAGATCGTGTTCGACTAATTATTTCCACATTTTCCTGTAAAATTGGGCTCTCTGCATTACTGTATATCGCATTAATATCTTGCCTTGGATAATTTAATGCAATATAAAAGTTTTTCTTTTGAATATTGCTACTACTAAGGTCACAAACCTAGTAGCGATCTCGTCTGAATTAATTTTAGAGGTTGCATATCGGACATTTGAGAGGTTGCGACTAGGGATGTAAACGGGCCAGGAAAATGCGGGACTGGCGGGCTCGACTTGGCATTTTTTTTGTTTTGCTGTCTTGAGCAGGGTCGCTTACTAAAGCCCACAATTGTCCTTTTTTTTTCAAAACAAAGTTTACACTGGAAAGTTTGTGTTAAAATCGTTTTTACTGCAACAAATTTGGGTGACATATAAAAAGTATTGGTGATTTTGCAAATGCGAAAAAATTGCAAAATTGGGTAAACATAGGGAAAAATGTCATCGCCACCCTGCTGCCCAGGCCCTCCCCCTCCTTTTTTATAAAGTTCCCAGATGGCCCGTGACACGTCTCCGGACTATCTCCCTTGCGGGCTCGGGCCAAGCTCGTTTACATCCCTAGTCCCCGAGACTCCGACGAGTCCAACGAGTCCGTCCGTCCGACGGTCCGAGTGACCGAGTTCGGCGTCACGTCCTTTTCCGCGTTCCGGACGGGGGAGTTGTTGTGCGCCCACTTCGTCCTCCTGGCCCACTTCATCTCCGTGAAGTGCAACATATCGCAGTCCAGAGACATTCCTTCTGGTGGCAGGGCGGGGCTCAAGAGTCACGTGTGGTGCGGTGGGAAAGTGTCCGATGCTCCCCTCCTTCGCTCTCCGAGGTCACCATGGCCTCCTCTTCTGAGGTCAACAGTCTCGAGGACAAGGATCGGGGCCAGGCCGAGGCCGAGAAGGATCCCTCTGTGGAGGCCGCCGCCGTGTCCCGCCTGTGCGCCGCCGGACTGCTCGGTCGCCTGCAGCCCGACCTGGAGGGACTGAACAAGAGGCTGGAGCGCCTCTCCGCCCGACAGATGGACGTGGGCGACCGTGTGGCGGCAGAGGAGGAGAAATTCTCTCGCGCGGAGGAGCAGTTCCGGCTGAGGGAAATGGTGGAGCGGACGAGGCGGTACGGGGCCAAGGTCAGGGAGATCAAGAAGGAGATGACGGCGCTGAGGGAGAGATCTGGTCGCCTGACCGCGCGGGCGGTGGCGCTGATGGAGGCCAAGCAGAGGGAGGCCATGGACAGGGAACAGAGGAGGATCAGGGAGGAGGAGATTGAGGAGGAGCTGGTGGCAAAGCCCATACAGAAGAAGAAACCCTAGGGCACGCAGCAGGAGGAGTGAATTGATCCATCATGTCTATCTTCCTTCCCGAGACTGACAGCGAGGACGAGCTCCCCGGCGGGTGGGAGGAGCGGTCCACCGCCGCGGGGGATGTGTATTACGCCAACCACAACACCAAGTGCACCCAGTGGACTCACCCGCGCACGGGGCGGAGGAAGAGGGTGTCCGGCTCCATGCCTTTCGGGTGGGAGCGGGTGGTGGGCCAGGACGGGAAGGTGGTCTTTGTTCACCACCATACAAGGAGGACGACATACACCGACCCCAGGCTGGCATTTGCCGTGGAGGTCAAGGGAGAGGAAGAAAACGCTAAGAAAAATGTCAGATTTCGCCAGCGCTTCGACGCCAGCTCTAACGCGATGGCGGTGCTGCACGGGATGGACCTCAGCGGGAAGGTGGCGGTGGTGACGGGCGCCGGAAGGGGGGGAGTGGGCTACGAGACGGCAAGGACCTTCGCCTTCCACGGGTGCACCGTCGTGCTAGCTTGCAGGTATTATAGCATGATTTTTTGTGATACTGAAGTTTGAGTGTGTTGTCTAATTATCCAATTTTATTTCAGGCGTCTGATCGATGGGCAAGAGGCCGTCGAGAGCATCAAGGCCGAGAGGCCCCACGCAGAGTGCTTAGCCATATACCTTGACTTGAAGTCCTTCAGATCGGTAGGTGCTAAACTAAACATAAAACGTACTTGCCGTACACTACGACATCCTTCTTCTCCCTCTCGCTATGTTTCAAACAAAACTCTCCTCCCCATTTCAGGTCCGCCAGTTTGCCTCCGACTTCCTCTCCCGCTTTCAAACCCTTGACGTGTTGGTGTTGAACGCGGGGGTCTTCGGTCTGGAATTCCGGCTCACCGACGAGGACCAGCTGGACGAGACGTTCCAGGTAAACTACCTGTCCCAGGTCTACCTGGCAAGTCTCCTCAAGGGGGCAATGTCCAAGACCCTCAAGCCCAGATTGGTGTCCGTATCGGCGGAGAGCCACAGGTGTAGCATATTTCCTTTGAAACTAGACAGGAAACGGAGCCAAAGACAACTTACATTCCAGATTTTCTGATCTGACCTATGAATCTCTGTGCGGCCCCTCTGCCCTGGCCCGCACCTCTGCCGCCGGCCACAATCACCTCTCCGCCTACAACGACTCCAAGCTCCTCCTTCTCATGTTCTCCTTGGAGGCGGACTTGCGCTGGCGCCGCCACGGGGTCCGGTCCTATACCGTCCACCCCGGCAACTGCGTCCCCTCCCGCCTGCCCCGCCACAGCCTCCTCTACCGCGCTCTCTTCGCCCTTGTGAGGCCCTTCGCCAAGTCCCTGCAGCAAGCGGCCTCCAGTGCCGCCTTCGCCGCCTTCTCGCCCGACGTGGAGGATCTGGGCGAGGGAGACCCAAGGTACCTCAACAACTGCTTCCCGTGCGCGCCCTCTCCCGCGGCGGCGGAGGAGAGGGCCAGGGCCAGGGCGTGGGAGATGACAGAGGGCATACTCAGGGAGAAGGTGGACGGGTTCTCAGAACTGTGACAAAATAAAAAAATGAAACTGGACGGCGCGGAGTTTGTCATCCATAATTGAACAAGTACTCCGGCAAGAAAAAAGACTTCATCGAAGAAAGTCGCCAAGTGCATTTAGTCCATTTTTGTGTACTTGTTCCAGTTCCGCTGTCAAATGCATTTTTCTGTTATTTATATTTGTCAAAATACAAAGCGTGAGTTTTTCCCAGCTATTTATTCGAATGATTGAGTTTTTACGTGATTGTGTTTATGCGCAGATGGCTGCGAGCAGCACTTTCCTGAAGGGGATGCGGGACACCCTGAAGATCCTTTCCCGGGCGTCTGGCTTCGACCGGCACTTGGCGGGGGTATCTGGAAACGGCAACTTTGTCGAGCAATTTCGGAACAAATATCCCATTTGCTCCTTCAGGTGGAACTTGTGGAGGGTTCCCCCGGCCGTTGCCTGGTCTCCTTCAAGGTGAAGGAGGGGGACCTCAACATGGGCGGGACAATGCACGGCGGGCTAGGCGCTACCATCGTCGACGTCGTCAGCACGGTCGCCCTATGCGACAAGGAGACCGGGTACCTGCTCGTCCCAGGGGTCACCACAGACATGGCAATCACGTAATAAATTGATAGTAGAGTTTTTTATGAGGGGGCAAAGTGAGTGTGCTTCCTTTTTTATGCGGCAGGTACATGGCCGCTGCGAAGCCTGGCGAGGAGCTCCTGATCGACGGCCGGGTGCTGCGGGCCGGCCGGGTCATGGCGTTCCTAGAGTGCGAAATCAGGAAGAAGGAGAGCGACGTCATCGTGCTCAAGGGGAGCCACACAAAGTTCGTCGGCAGCAAGGGCTTCAACGCCGGAGCAAGCGTGCTATCAAAGGACAGGGACAGGAAGGAGGAATCGTGAATGGTGATGGGCGATTGATTTGCCTTCCCCTTCCCCTGTCCCATAGCCCAATTTTTAACTTTCGATATTACTGTATCAGGGAAATGTCATTGTTTGCCCTTGTGGTAATTACGAGCTATTCGTGCCGCCCTAGTAGGACAGTAAAGACAAATATTAGTTTTACAGCACTACCTCCAAAAATGTCTTATTAAAACAAAATATTCATTTACGATTCCATAACATCCTTCTGTAGAGTCCAGTGTGACCAGCAGTGTGTCCAGATTTTTCTACCCCAAAAAGC
>JAAUXU010115785.1_pt1 | contig 14132 bp, 15 predicted proteins | sample 7278151 | NCBI WGS metagenome assembly JAAUXU01 (sample SAMN14350113, study PRJNA611818) | marine sediment metagenome | isolation source: surface marine sediment (1.8m) | place: French Polynesia: Moorea | collected 2018-08 | reverse complement strand
TGGTCACATTGAGTTCAGTGACTGAACTCAATGTGTCCATATGTTGTGATTTTGCGCGAAAGTGGCGCATTTTAAGAATTTTGAATTCTTATGTAGTAAAATTTAAAATAATTTGATCAAGTTTTTACCTCCAAAATATTCAAAAAAGTAAACCCACCCTGAAACGTCCAAAAATGCAATAACAAATTGACACTTTAGGCTGGTGCATTTTTTCGCGCATTTTGGGCAATAACTAACGCATTTTCACGGAAAAAGTCTGGACACACTGGTTCAGTCAGTTATCAATCGAAATATAAAGAGGAAAAACTTGTCCTGAGCATTTTCTCAGCTAGAGAATGGATATTCCAGTTAAGCCTACCTGTAAGAAGTCTTCCTGCTGTGGATCTTTCTCAAGCGTCATGAGGAACTCGCCAGTGTCCACCTCCTCCGGGAAAATGATGTTGCACAAGCGCTCAAAGATGAAGACGGGAGTGAGCTGGTCGTCGGCAGGATATCGCCTCGTCGTCTGAACGCACACGGACATGAACGACTTCGTCTCTTCCAGGGTGCCGGAGGTCATGTCTTCCAAGAGCTCCAGAAGTTTTTCCTGGTGAAGCGAAGAACGAAATGACTAAGGTCGTGAACTTACAAGCGAAAGCAAAAGTTTCCTCACCTGTGTCTGATCAATGAGTTTTGTCCTTTGGACCACCAACCTGCGAAGAGAGAGGTACCCATGCAAGATACTGGATACGAGCCTCCCCTTGAAGGCCGCCTTGATGCGTTCGATGGAGAGCATGTCAGCCAGGATATCGGTGAGAGCCTTGAGCGAAAAACTGAAAAGAAGATTGACCATTGTCAACTCTGAAGCACGTCTTAAACCAGCATCAAGCTCACCCTTGGGCAAGATCGGAGCTCAGGGTGGTCTCCTCCAGGCGGTTCAAATCTTCAATTTCGTCGGTGATTAGTGAGGCGACAAGGCCCAACGTTCCACGGACAGCGAGGTATTCGCGCCAACTTCCACTGGAAATCAGGGATTGGTACAGGCAGCAGAACTCTCCGGCAGCCTCCCCTGCTGACCTCAGATCCGAGAGGAACCCGCTCAGCATGTCGATGACATCCTTCTTTCTCTGGTGGACGGAGCAGAAGGCCTCAACCATGGAGCAAGCTGTCTGGCGAGCGGATCGTGAAGTCGGGCTGAAGAGCAACGTCCGCAGCCAAGAGGAGTTACTGAGATCAAGTGGGAAGGTGGCCTTCTGGAACGTCCTCTCCAGCCACCTGCTGCCGAATTTTTCGGCCAGATATTCCTTACGGACGTCTTCTTTGCTCTTGGGCTGCGGCTGCGATTGTTGCTGCGGCCTCCGTTTTCCCTTTACTTCGTCTCTTTTTTTTCGTTCTGGTTCACGGGGAGGCCCACTTGCTCGCGATCCCTTGGCCCTCTTGTCCCAGCTGTCGAAGCAGTGGTCTGGGTCGCCGTTCAGCCACTTCGTGATGTCGATCGAGAGTCCCTGGTAAGAGAGAGACTGCCTCTCCTCCCTGGCTCCGGGAGTTTGTTCCCTTTCTCTTCCCTGGGGAGTAACCAAGCCTTGAAGGATCTTCAGGCAGGGAAGGGTGATGCATTCCAGGACCACTGGAGAAGTCTTTTCGTTTTTGGTAGAGAGAAGGAAGATCCTGAAGACGCACTTGAGACGCTCCTCCCAGCAGGTGTCCTCCCTTTGAACAGTATAGGCTAGGAGCGACATCTCATGCCTCACCGACTCCACCATGTCCGGGTAGGGCCTTGACCGGCGGCCAGTCATGGCCAGGCGGACCTTTTCCTCAAGCAGCCTGCTGAGATGGCGAGTGGCGCTAAGGTCGTCCTTGGTTAAGAAGGATATGAGCTTCCGCACTTCCTGGCGGACGGTGTTGGATCCTCGACGGAGATTGTGTTCCAGCAGCTCCGAAATGAGTCCCTGCTCAGTCAGCAGATGCCTCGAGCTAGCCTTGGTGGCGAGGGCCCTCAGGAGGGTGAGACAGTGCTCCACTGAAGCCGCCGCGCACCCGTAGCATTTTCCGGCGTTGGGTTTTCCCCTCGCTTGAGATGCGGAGGAAGCATGAGCCTCGTTGGAAACAGAGGAGGCCCTGGAAAGTGCGCTACTTTTCTTCTTCCTGCTATTGTCGAAGGCTAACAGTTCCTTTCTGGTCGACATGATTTTCTGCGATATCTTGCTGAGTTCTTCAAAATTTGCTTTGCAGTCGCCACAGTACTTTTGCGCGAGCTGCTGAATGAAGTAGTTGACGGGGGACCCGACGTTCCCATTGCCTCCTCTCTGTCCTCCCTGGCCGCTGCCACCGACGTCGTGGCTGCTCTCAGAGATCTTGACCAACAGCAGTTCCAAGTGCGGCTTGTTGGATATGAGCTGCTTGTAGACCTTGTCCGCCTTGTCCAGGAGAGAGTTGATGCTAGCCACGGCCTTCTTTCTGTCGTCCTCGCTCTCAATAGGGTCCACAGCGCAGCAGGGTCGGCACGTCAGGGTGTACTCAAACTTGGCGTACTTGCAGAACCCGCAGATGTTGCACAGGAAGGGGTCTTTCTCGTCGTAGTTGATGCTTCGGCACTTGTGGCATTGGAATACGTTCTCGCCGCAGTTGGCGCAGACTCCAGGGTTGGCGGGGACGGATGCGCTGCACCTCGGGCACTGCAAGGTCTCCGACGACGCCTGAATGTTCTCATAAAAGTCGGCGTACTCGATCATCAGGTTGCAGGCGACGATAGGCAGTGGGAATTCCACCTGTAACAAAGACCATTAATTTGTCTTCTTTGAGTAAAAAGTACAGGAAGCATACAAAGTAAAGAGGAAAATGTAGTGTAACTAGTATCCAGAAATTGGTCGCGTAATTAATATCATACCTTGATGTCAGTTTGTCCCGCTGTCAACGAAACTTTTCTCGCCCGGTGCCACATTGTCGGCCTGTTCTTCAGTTCAACGACGGCCTGCACGCTGCGGTTGTTGTAGTAGATGTTGATGGTGCGGACCATCTTTTGTCTCTTCAGATCTCCGATCCTCAGGTTGATCTTGCTGATGGAATGGCTGCTGGAAAGCTTCACGATGTGGGTGGTAGTGGTGTACTTGGTGTCCACCTTCAGCGTCGACAGTTTGAGAGAGGTGTAAGGGACCTCAGGGTTGTTACAGACCAGGCAAGGGTCGCTCTCCAGGTAGTACCTGAAAAAGACATACGATGATAAGTGAAAGGATTAAAGGACGTATCACGGGCTAAGTGGAAATTAATTTATTTACCCGTTGAAATCGACCATGTGCCCGAGGCTTTCGTAGATGTTGGAATTAGGGTGGTGAGCGAGGATCTCGTTCTGAGCCTTCATGATATCGACCGCCTCTTGGATGTAGCCGGCGATCTTGCCGTCGTCACGCAGAGTCTTCATGCTGAAGTAGCCCAATAGGTCAACGAACTGAGCTGCTTTCCGCCCGTGGTTGGGCAGCCTGTGCCACAGTTTCCAGAGGACGTCGATGATTTCCTCTCTCTTGCTGGATGACGAGTTCCTGTGTAAGAAAGAAAGACCTCTTCAGAACTCTCCATCACATTACTATTTTCGGAATATTTACTTGTGCAATGTGACCACCAGAGAATGGGCTTGCCACCTGACGGCAGTAGAGTTGCACTCCAGGAGGAACTTCTCCACGAATCTCGACAGCATGTCTCGGTTGACACCGTCGTGAATCTTCCTGACAAGGACGGCGTTGAGCATCTCGTGGTCAGCCGCCGAGTCCTCTTTGCTCCCTTGGTCGTCTGGCCTAGATTGCGACGGACTGGATGCTTTGATCCCGCTCCTTCCTCTGGACAAAGATGATCCCGAAGCCTGTACGCTCGCCCCAGGGGTGGAAGCCACGCAGAGGGCGGCCTGGAGCAGCTGCAGGACGATGGGACTGACCCCGTCGTCGAGGATGAAGCTCAGCTGGAAGAGGAAGGCCAGAACGGTCTCGTCCTGAATGCAAAACTTTTGCCAGTTTTGCGTCCTTGAAGTGGCGACGTCAAGGCAGGACTTGAGGTGCTCGATCAGCGAGAGCAGCGTGTCATATGGGAAGCTCATGACAGACTTGGTGGAGGAGGAAGAGGCCGCTGCGACGGCGGCGTTCGACGACTTGCCCAGGTCCTCCTCGACCACTTTGCGAACGTCCTTCATGTGGCTGCTGAGGGTGTGCAGGTCGCGCAGCTCGCGATACTTCTCTTTGCTCCCGCAGACGTATAGGAGTAGCTTCCGCACCTGCCTTCTCACGTAAGGCGTCTGGTGCGTCATCATGTACTCGCAGAGGGTGCGGTGCCACTCCGGTCCAAACAGGGACTCCCCTCCCGCCGGGAGCGGAGGAAGAAGCGGTGGTCCGAGAGAGGGCGGAGGCGAGGAAGGACTTTCCGATATCTTCTTGACCTGGTATGGCAGCCTGAGCGTCATCTCCGTCAGCAGCTGCGGGTATGCCTCGAAGACGTCATGCGCGTGGCCCTTCACGTACTGCTTCAGGAAGAAGGGCGACATGTCGGGCGGACTCAGCAGCGGCTGAGCCTTGAGGAGGCTGCTCCCCACCTTGGCAGCGTTCTCCTCTCGGCCGACGGTCTTCCAGAAGCCAAGGAGGTCTGTCAGGATCTTCAGGCAGTGCTCCATGCAGCCCGAATTGACCAGGGCCGTGGATGTCTTCTTGGACACCAGATTGGACCCGACCTCGGAGTAAGTGCCTCCCTGTTGTGAGTTGGAGCTTGGCGGGACGGAGCTCGAACTCCCGCCGCCGCCGTTCTGCCAAGTCTTTGACCTGGACATGAGGACGCTGAAGAGACGCAGGATGATGAGCTGCATCTCCCGCCTGCTGGACCGTTGAGAAGTCGGCTCACTTTCTTCCTGGTTTATCTCTATCTCGCTCATGAAGGTGTCGAGTAGCTTGCCCAGGAGTGCCCTGTCCTTGTCGTCACTGGCGTCCAGGTCCGCCGTCAGCATGAGGATCACCTGCATGTACGGGATGCACCGTACGCCCCCGACCTCCCTCAGGCGGGGAACGTAGGATAGGAGTTGGTCCAGGATGAGGAGGCGCAGAGAGTGCATTTTGAGCTGGCTGTTTTCCATCTCGTTGTCCTCCTCGGGGACGCTGAAGGTGACGTTGCTGGCCCCCTCCAGATCCCTGGAGGATGGCTCTCTGCTGACGCCGACAGGAGTCTCCACCTCGTACGCGGAGGCCTGGCTGGACAAGGTCTGCTCTCCTGCCAGGCTTTCGACAGCGCTGCCGCCGCTCTCCGATCCGGCGGCGGAACCGGCATCCTGATCCTCTGCTCTCTCCCTCTCCCCTTGATCCACAGCCCCGGCTCCTCCGCCGTGCTCCTCTGCCCCTCCTCCTACAGCGGCTTCGTCGTCACTCCCGGGAGCGGAAGCGGTCGTGTCGGAGAAGTGGCTGGGCTCCTGCTGGTTCGGTTCGTCCTCTGCAGGAGCATTCACTACCTCTTCTTCCTCCTCTTCGTCATCTTCTTCCTCTTCTTCCTCTTCGTCGGGTATGTTTCCTATGGCCCCTCCCAGCATTCCCGCCATGGCCTGCAGGGCTGGCAACCCGTCCAGGTTAGGGCCCAGGCCCACGAGTTGCTCCAAACCTTGCTGCAGCCCGGCCAGTCCCTGCTGAAGATTCTCTCCCAGCTGTTGGTCACCCTGCTGCTCTTGCAGGCTCAGGGCAATGGCAAGTTCAACCATGGCCTCGTCCTCGGCCATGACTTCACCGGCCATAGCGTCCAGCATGTTTGCGGCCGCCACTGCGGCTCCCCCGGCTTGGCCTTGGCCTTCTTGGTGATTGCCTCCAAGCCCAGGGAGGAGGGCGTCCAAGTTGCCAGCGATGCCTCCCAGTTGAATGCCTCCAGGGCCGACGTTAAGAGCGCCTTCCACATCTTGACCTGCATTGCATTGCAAGAATTGTAAATTTGTATCATAATTCAAGTGTGAATGGGAAAATTGATGGATACATTGAAAAAGCTTTTCTTTTCCTTTCACCTTGTTGCATAGGAACGGCGTCGTGGAAGTGCAGGTCGTCCTGTCCCTCGTTCTCCTGCTGCTCGGCCGCAGCATCTTGCTGCTGCTGTTCTCTGCTGGAGGAGGGAGGCGGCGACTTGCTGTAGGGCGGTGAGGGTATGAAGACCTTCCTCTTCCTGACTCTGGGCCGCACTGCCCTGATAAGAGCCTGCTTCGCGGCGAAGCTGACCTGGGTGTCGCCGTCCATCAGGAACTGAGCGTACAGCCTAACCACGAAAGGGACGGTGTCGTGGTCAGCCACGGTGAAGGCGTGAAGGACCTCGATTACGGCCTGCACTGAGGCCTCCACGTGAGTGATGCCAGGCTGTCCCAGGGTGCCCAGCACAGAGTTGTCCGGGCGGCATTCCAGCAGGTTCCAGAACCACTTTGTCAACTGCAGCATGAAGCGCTGGCGATCGTTTGAGCTGCCTGCAGCCTCCTCCAACTCGAACAGGGCCTTCTTGTCTTCCTTGGACTCTGGGTCCCCTTCGAAACCTTCCCTGTCTGAGAACCTGACAAGGTTGTACGGCCTCGTCGTGGCCACGGCGCGGGCCGTCAGGAGGAGGCGGTGGAACTGCTCTACGGACCCGCTGGCTCTGCCCAGATCCGAGGCCACGTGTCTGAGCAGCACCCCATCGACGTGGTTGCAGTAGTCTGCCTTGGACGTGAAGAGGGCGGCCAGGACGGATCGGGAAAGGAACTCAACCTGCTTGGAAGTAGACAGGGTGAGGAACCTGCTCATCAGGTCCTTGGCTCCAAGGCGGAGATCGTCCAGTCCTGTCAGGGTGGCCAGGGCCTCCGTTGACGACTGGGCTCCGAAGGGCGTCGCCAGCTCCCCGGACGAGGCTAGCTGGCTGCAGATCACCTTCATGTGGAAGTAGGCCTTAAGGATCCCCAGTGACTGCGACACCAGCTTCTCCAGCGGTGACATAGGGGCCATGTCCTGCCCGCCGGACCCGTCTCCGTCCCCGTCTGAGCCGTCGTGCCCTTGCGCTCCCCCCGCGCCAGCCACTTGGTAGTCGTCCTGGTCGTCTGGCCAGCCGAACGAGTCCTTGGACTTGCCGTATACCTGCACGCTGTCGATCAGGGAGATACCGGCCGGGTCCATGGAGGGGCCAAAGTTGATGGTGATCTTCTTGTCTGACTGCAGGCTCTCGTCTCTGGTCAGGGGAATGTCGAACCACCTCGGCCGTCTGAAATGGAGTATTGAGTGGAAATGGCCCTTTGTTTCATTGATGTAACATGTTTTGCGGTACGTACCCAGACATCTTGATAGCGACGGACCGTCCCAGAATTTCGATCGTGCTAGGGACCCTGATGATGTCTTGGGTGCCCAAGTGTATCCTCAGTCCCACGATGACTTGATTGGAGTCGTTGTTTGCAACCTCCAGGCTGAAGCCCCCGGGCTTCGTGTTGGCGATGTAAAGTCCGGAGGTCTGAAGTCGGTGGCGGAGCTGTTGCACGCTGTAAATCTGGATAAAGCATACGTGCAAAAACAATTGAGTAACGTACGGTTTTTCAAAACACTAGGGCAGAAACTTAAGTAACAAACCTGTAGCACGTCATTTCCTCCGTATTCCAGGTCTGAGATGAGAGAAGATGATTCGAAAAAGTCCACTGGGAATCCAGAGTTGGTTGCGGCGCCGACGCCCGAGGCAGATCCTCGCTCTCCCGCCGACGTCGGCTGCGATGCCTTGGCGATCCTCCTCCTCCTCGGTGGCTTGATCTGGGAGATGCTGTTGACTGGAGAAGGGCCGAGGCCGCTCAGCCAAAACTCTGTGTGGTCCGGGTTAGCCATATAGATCTTGAGGCTTCCGTCCTCGCACAAAAGGATGAGGGTGGTCCTCAGGCGCTGGTGGCCGCCCCCTGCGGCCGGGCCGCAGACGGCGCTACCCGGGGGAGAGGCGACCGCGTGGCGGATTGCAACCATGTCGATGATCTTGGTCATCCTGGAGGAGGCGACCGAGGAGGCGCTGGCAGAGGCACCACCTGCCCCTGCGCCGGCGGGCGCGCCGGTTGTTGGGTTGTTGGCGTTGGGGCCACCGACGGCCGCGCCGTTTGCGCCGGAGCCGACGCTAGCCGAGACCTTGAGCTCTTGGACGGTGACGAGGTCGGGGCGGACCATGATGACCACGGGGTTGTTAGATATTTGCAGGAAAGCAGTGATAAGTCCTGCAAGAAAGGAGAAAATGGCACTGACAGTGATAAGGAGAGTAATTGAAATTTGGATAATATACCTGGATGATTCTGGATCTCGTTCCACTGGCACAGAGACTGCTGCGACGAATTTCCTCCTTTTCCGTTCCCGCTGCTCTTTATTTCCAGCTTGTGGACATCCCGAAGTTCTTCCGACACCTCTCGCAGCGGGGCCATGAAGCTCTTTCCCTGGACGTAGCTGAAGAAGAGCATCTGCAGGGTGTGGCAATAGAAGATGGAGACCCCGCCTCCCCCGATCTGCTCCGAGGAGTCCTCCAGTTCCGGGTGAGACACGTCCATGATGTTGGTGACGTAGAAGGGGCCGTGCTGGGCAGAGGACTCGTCACACAGCGGCTGGTAGTAGATGTGTCCTGCGGACGACATGATGAGGACGTGCTTGCCGCCGTCCGGCATGAAGGTCAGGGTGCAGTCATGGACCTTGCCCGAGGGAACCAGGAAGTAGTACTGCGGGCTGAGGACATCCTTGCCCAGGTCGTAGATCTTGACAAAGTCGGCGGTGATGAGCGCCAGCTCCGTTTGGGATCCCGGCATCCAGAGCGTCTTGACGATAAAGTTGTGGGCGTCCAGCTGCGGATGCAGCACCAGGTGGTCGGAGACGGTACCAGACTGGTTGAAGATCAGGATGTGGCAGTCCTTGAGGCCAGTCACGGCCAGGTAATCCTCATTGATCTGAAATGATTTATTACAGGGGCACAAAAGACAAGACTAAGATTATTTTACCGGGTTTGACGATATGGACAAGACGGTGAATGGCACAGGTGCTGAGGACAGCCTAGTGAGCGTGAGCTTCTTCTGGGCTGAGTCAGCCTGCCTGAGGAGGGCAGAGAGCTGGAGCACCGTGATCTTGCCCTTCTCGTGTGCGACGGCCAGGTGCTGCCTCTTCCTGCCAAGTCCTGAGCTGAGGCAGCACATGACCACCCTCCTCAGCACGTGTGCGTTCATCAGCTGGCGGATGGTGTGGCCCTGGTCGCCGGAGAAGCTCATCCGGACGTTCTCGAAGGCCCCCTCCTGGGATCCAAGGGTAGGGTTCATGAGGACGTCAGACTGTTCGACCATCTTCTTGTCGCTGTGGAGGGCGTTCAGCGCCGCCTGGATCCTCCGAAGACGGCCGACGGGGGAATATCTAGAAAAGCAAAAAACCAATGAAAGAAACATTGTTGAAGCTTGGGATTGGGAATGAATAAGTCGACTCTGCTCACTTCTCTATTCCCGCGGCCTCCACCATCGGGCTGAGGCTCTCCAGTAGATCGAGCAGCTCTGATGCCACGTGCTGGTGCCTGAAGTGCCCGAGAAGCTGGTCCCTCTGCAGACGAAGCTTCTCATAAATCTCCTTGGTCCGCTTGTGGGACGCAGGGTCGAAGAAGGATTCCTGGTTCTTGAGCTTCTTCTCCTTCTCGGACGAAAGGGCACCGCCGCCGTGATCTTGGCTGCTCCCGCCCTTCCTTCTCATCGAGCTGAGTGAAACAAAATTGGTGTCAGAAAACAGGTGAAAAATGGCTTGAGTGTTTGAGTCGCATCATACCTAGGCAAAATTGAGTCCAGTCCGAAGTTCGATAGCTGGTTGGTTCCGGCGACCGCTGATCGCTGGGAGCCATGGTCCGGCCTGAGCGGCTGTTGCTGTGCCATGCGCTCCTGCTGCTGCCCGGCGGACGATGCTGAATACTGCGGGCTCCTCCTGGTCATAGCCTTGCAGGATCCGTCTTCCTTGTCTCCACAGTCGCAGAAGAACGACCGTACTTTGAGTATGTGACGTCGTGGTCGGCGTGACACACCTTGGCGCAGATGGAGCAAACGCCGATGCCGTCCACCATCTTGCAAGTGTGACAATGGTACCTGGACATAAAGTTAGTCTGTGAATTTGCATTTTCGATCATGGGATACCCTACATTCTACATTATTGTAGAATGTTTCTACATTCTGTATACCAGTGCTGGTTCATGAATTCCTTCTGTGTCTGCGTGTAGGTGCACAGCTTGTTGCAGAGGCTCTCGTCGTCCGAGTCTTCGCCACCTGAGTCGTCGTCGTCGCCAAGTTCGTCCAGGGTCAGGAAGTCTCCGGCGTAGTCCTGTCCGTCGCCGTCGGGGCCCTCAGAGGGGGATACAGGCCTGATCAGGGCTCTAAGGGAGGGCTCGTACTCCAGGTACCCAGGGTCGTTCTTGTCCTGATAGCTCGGATCCAGCGAGAGCTGGACGGCCCATGCGAAGTCATTGACCTGTATGGAGAAGCAAGAAATATACTAATTCGTGGTATTTCAGCAAAAGGAAGAGCAACCTTATAGGTTGTAAAATCATACAAAGTGGCAAATGGGCCAATATTCCAAAACTTCATGTCACTCACGTAGCTGAGCAGCTGGCAGGCGTTCTCCACCATAATTCCGTGGCTGCCGTTCTCGATGCCCTGCTCCAGTTTTTCCAGGACGTCCTTCTGCACCAGGTAAGTCTTGCAAGTTTGTAGCCAGTCTTGGCAGCTCTTGAACAGCTAAAAAGAGGACAAAAAATGTTGGAGTGTAATTTTTTTTAAAAAAAATTTCTTACATAAAAATGCCCGAATTCTGCTCCCAACGCCAGGTTGCAAAGTATGGCCATAACGTCTGCGAAGGTCATCCCGTTGGTGGCTGGGTTGAGGATGTCCGGGACGAAGGACATGATGTGCTCCAGCAGCATCACGGACACGGCGCTGCCGTCGTTGGTGGTAGACGCCGAAGCCCCGCCCTCGTCCGCGAGGGAGGAACTCCTCTTCCCGTTGAGGCTGGCCAGGTACTTGGCGAACGAGAGGAGAAAGCAAGAGTTAGAGTTCAAGGTCGCTGCCTGGCGGTCCACGGAAGCAGAGAGCGGCCTTCCGTCGTTGTCAAGGTTGCCTGTCAAAGACAAAGATAACAAATATCGCAAGAAACTTTAAAGACCGTTATCAAATTGATTTAATTCGGAAAAAATTACCTTGCAGCAAGAACTTGATCCACCTCCTAATTTCCTTCGGATTTCTCTCCGAGAGGGTGGCCACGGACTTTTTCAATGCTCCGTGCAAGGTAAGCTTGCCTCCGTTGCCCTCTCCCGGCTCTTCTAGGGCCAGCTCGAACATCCGCCGGAAGAAGCCGAGGACTCTGGCTGAGTACTCGGCCGACACCGGCGGAGTAGACGGCGGAGACTGCTGGTCAGACGCGCCGGAGCAGGAGCCGCTGTTGATTCCGATCAGCACCTGGGCCAGGTCAAAGTCGGGCGTGAAAGAGGAAGAGGTCAGAAGAAGGCCGCTATTGTCATCCTCCATTGAGTCCTGGTTGACGTTGGAGAGGCACACCAGGAAGTCCCTGATGGCGAGGCGCCCCTGGTCGTCCTCCAGGATCAGTTCCAAGAAGTACAGAATCTCGCAGTAGATCTTGTCATCAAACGGTGGCTTCTAGAAAATGAAACCCAATTAGACACGTTATTCTTGCCGTCCGCTTTTCGATTACCTGGAAGCTTCCTGCGTTCTGAATGATGGGAGCGAGGATGTTGAGCGCCCTCTTGTAGACGAGCGAGTCGTACAAGTGCCTGTCTGCCACTACGGGCTCAAATGCGACGGATAGCGCGTCCACCAGCTCCTCCCCCACGGTGTCGGTGAGGAGCGGGAAGAGTGCGCCGGCCAGTGGGGACCTCAGAAGGGACTGGGCAGAGGCAGAAGAACCGCCAGAGTCAGACGAGGAGGAGGAGGACACGAAGGAGAGGAGTTCGCAGCCGAACCTCGCCGCCACGTTGAGGCAGCGCTTCAGAGACTTGAGGTCGGCGCAGGTCGAGAGGAACAATTGAGACGAAGTCGTCGACGCGGCGGCGGCGGCGGCGGCGGCGGCGGGGGCGGCCCCCATCTCTGAGGCTGTATGCTCCGCCGTCTTCTTCCTTCCCTTGCTGCCGGAGATGGCAGCGAAGGTCGCGATTTTGGGAAGGGTCTGGAGATGTGTCCTGTGGAAAAAATGAAATGATCAATTAGGGGATTTGAGCTTTTCTCTAAATACTGTAAGGCATAGTACGCAACGTACTTGACGATCATGTTGACGAATGTCTCGAAGGGCAGCAGGTCCGGCAGCGGGTGATTTCTCCAAGACGCCTGCGGAGGGAACCCTACCTGGGCCGTCTCTCCCCAGTCCCTCATCCTCTCCTGGAGGCCTGCCGGGAAGAGCTTGTTCACTCTGCACCCCATGATGCTGACGATGGTCTGCGAGCACTTTCCGCCGCACAGCATCAGGATCTTGTCGAAAGCCTGCTTGGTCGGCTCGTTGATTAGGTCAGCCTCTTTCGGCTGGCTGGAACCGTCCTCGGCGGTGGAGGCAGCGGCCTCGGACAGCCTCAGCCCTCCGGAGAGCACTGCCGCGCGCGATGCCTTCGTAAGCGCCTCAACCAGTCGCACTAGAGGTGCCACCAGGTCGTGGGCGGCGGAAACGGTCTGGGCCAGAAGCTCTGGGTCGTCGGTGGACGCCGGGGATGGCACCGATGTCGCAGCAGAGGAGCGGATGGATGTCCAAGGGGCGACTGGAGTAGCTGTTGCTCCTCCCGTTTGCTTGGACTTGTCGGAAGAGGACGGTGGCGTGCTGGCCTCTCCCAAGGGCTTGTTCAGCAGGAAGTCGAAGGAGATCTGCGCCTTGCTCAGGATGACATCGAGGAGCACCATGTCCACGAAGGAGGGCAGCTCACCGATCGAAATTGACCTGAATGATAAACAAGAACAGACTTTGTTCAAAGACCTGCGGCGTTGACATTGAAATTGAAGATAAAAAAGATCAAGCAAAAATAGAGGGATTTTTCTCATAGGAGAAGTTATAAATATACAAAGAAAAATGAATGGATCAATGGGAGAAAATATAATTTTTCTACATAAACCCCTGGATCCCACCCCAAAGAGAAATCTGATCAGGGAGCGACGGATCTCACCCCGAAGAGAAATCTTATCAGGGAGCGACAGACCCCACCCCTAAGAGAAATCTGGTCAAAGAGCCCTGGATCCCACCCCGAAGGAAATTTAGGGTGGGAAAACAGAATGGAGAAAAAAAGTGAAGTTGACCTTGGCCAAAAAAAGTTGACCTTGGCTTCTAAGGTCATGACCTCAAAGTAGTCCCCCAACAACAACAACAACAACAACAACAACAACAACAACAACAACAACTCTCACCGTTCTTCGATTGTTTTTCGATGATGGGCAGAAAAAAACATGCTTGACAAAACATACCTTTAATTTAAATATGATTTAACCATCGTTCCAGACATCTCCCCTGCAAACTGGGATTTAGTCATAGGTGGACACAGGTTGAAAGGTCAGGGGGAAAAAGAGAGGGGTCTGCCAGGGGGCAGTAGTTTTCAGAAGCCCAGGGGGGGAACAGCTTTTTACCACCTGTGGGGGTTAGGGGGGGATTAAGTGTAAAAAAATTGGCCGCCGTAGGCAGCCGAATTTTTGGAATTTTTTTTTCACTGTTTGTAGAATTATCCATGTTTTTTTAAAAAAACATGAACCCATATTTTTACATTTTGGCCACTTTTGGTGGCCATGGGGGAAAGCCGTGTACTTTACTACATAAGGTAAGTCCTCAGGGGGGCAGTGCTTTGGGACTGCCAGGGGGGGCTCCCCCCTTACCCCCTAGTGCCCATGTATGGATTTAGTTCTCAACAAAATTTCAAAATGGGGGAGGGAGGGTCTCACATAGGCATATTTTTTCAGATTATTATTAAGATGAACTGTAATGGTAAATTTACAGTAAGTATGGAGAAGCATATTTTTGAGTTTGAATTTGGAGAACCAAATTAACCTATGTGAGATAGAGTTCAGGGATGGGGTTGAGAGTTTATAGGACCAGCGAAGCGGGCCCAGATAGCTAGTTTTTAATCAAATTACTATACATGGGTTCTCCTATAAGTTAATAGCAGGAACAGCAGCAGCAGCAGCAGCA
>JAAUXU010182890.1_pt1 | contig 14135 bp, 15 predicted proteins | sample 7278151 | NCBI WGS metagenome assembly JAAUXU01 (sample SAMN14350113, study PRJNA611818) | marine sediment metagenome | isolation source: surface marine sediment (1.8m) | place: French Polynesia: Moorea | collected 2018-08 | reverse complement strand
TTGTTGTGGGGGGCTCTCCCCGCCCCCGGGGCGGGTGCCTCCCCACTCTGTGTTTTCGCTTCTCATCTAAATAAAACCTCTGTGGGTGTTGGGGGGGGGGGGGGGGGGGGGGGCGGCCGCGGGGCCGCCGCGGCCGGGCGGGGGGGGGGGGGGGGGGCCGGGGGGGGGTGGGTGGGTGGCCCCCACCCCCCCCCCCCCCCCCCCCCCCCCCCCCCCCGCGGCGGGGGGGGGGGGGGCGGGTTGCCTGCTGCAGTTTGGGCGCTCTAGCATGATTATGCTACAGTATCATATATCTCGATGTCTGACTTCACGTTGCAACTGCAGTTCAAAACGTTTCAGTTCAGCATGTGCAGGCAACTGCCCTCCCTACTAAGCTAGGGTGTACGTATCTGGCGTCAACTCCTTCAGCGCTGTTTTACCATGCAGGGAAAACGGTGAAATGCGGTTTGATGCTCGTCTCACCCCAGATCAGGTGATGATCTGGCGCTTGAATAGGAAGCGTAGTCAATTCAAAATTTGCGCGTGTGCCTAAGTGAGAAGAAATGTCGCCTGCATTTCACGCACTGGCGCGTAAACAGAGGCGCAACGAGGTTGAAATACTTATTGGTGCGCAGCCGCACGCCGCTCGCCGCCCCCGCCGCCGCGGCTGCGGCCGCCATCGAGCGCGGGCTTTGTTTGATTCCCCTCTGTTCCTTTCCTGCTCTTTCTCTCTCCCTTTTCTCTCTCTTTCTCGCTCTCCCCGAGCACACACACACATGTGGCTCCAGGCCTACTCCTTATACCTACGCTCGTCTCCCAACGCTACCGCTGCTCTCTCCGAGCTCTCTTTTTCCTTCTCCTGTGCGTTGAACAAAGTATGTAGCTTACATACATCAGCATAGTACGCACGCAGCCACCGTACAAATGTACGGACGAGGGCGGCGCCTGCCTTCCTCTTTGGCCTTGCGAGCCACTTCGGCCTTTTTTTCTCTCAAGACGAGCGGCCTCAATTGCGTAGCACTTGCCATGAGAGAGCGCCGAGGCCTACATAGCGGAGGAGGGTGCGTCTTTCTCTGCTGGGAAGGGCGAGCCTTTAACTCGCTCTTGCCCGACTGTCCTGACTCTCCATCACGGCAGCAGCCAAGTAAGTACGAATGCTAGTGAGAGAGAGAATATCAAGACGACTACGCTGCCTGCTGCTGCCCAGGAACGGGCGCAAGACGAAGAGTGGGAGAGAGGCAACATTATCGCAGGCCGAGTTATACTACTACGAGTAGTAGAGGTTTGAGCAGGCGAGCACACACACGTACGCATTAAAATCAAGGGGCAAGCAGTAAAAGCAGCAGCGGCGGCAGCAGCAGCAGCAGCGACGACGACAACGACCTCGCTGCTAGTGTGAGCAACGTCTTCTGTCTCTCGAAGATGTCGTCCACTGGCGGCGGCGGCGGCGCGGCCGCCACCGCCGCCGCCGGACCTGGCGTGGCCGCGGCCGCAGCCGCGAACCCACGCAAGTTCAGTGAGAAGCTGGCGCTGCACAGGCAGCGGCAGGCAGAGGAGAAGGCTGAATTTGAGCAGATGATGAAGGAGCTCAACGAGGTCAAGGGCATGAGCAACCACCAGATGAGGGTAAGGCTCTACCAGGGTATCACACTGCATAAAGGAAACACACTCACTGTAGGTACCTACGACCACGGTATACGGTGTAGCTGGGTGCAGCAGGCATCGAAGGAGATAACTGCTGAATGCATACGTATGAAGTACAGGCAGTTCAGCTCGCAGCTACAGCAGCTGCAAGTAGGGCTCAATACCTCCTCCTCCTCCTCCTACCTAGCAACTTATGTGAGGAGAGCACCTGTAGGGCAGCACAAGTTGGTAATATTAACACACATACACTGTTTCTCTCCATCAAGCTCATCAGCGATCCCTTTTGATTCTCTCTGTGTCAACCGCGTGCGACTCGTCTTTATCTTCCCTTGTGGTTATCAATGGAGCACCAGTGCAGATCGGCGTAAGAGCAGGAAATGTGTTTTGGTCGCCTGACCTTGAGCCGTTCGCTGTTGGTGCTTCTCCGAATCGATTCCTCGCTAGCTCACTCGCTGTCCTGCACATTTCACTCCATTGCAATTATTATTCGCACTCTACACAGCAGTCATGAGGGCGGAACGGGCATTTGTTGGGGGGAGACGCAAGCTCTGTCTATAGCCCACACCTCGTAAACTCATGAGCAAGATTGCCTCTGTCGTCGCAGCGCCGAATGCGTTGCTCTCTCAGAAGACTGCGTACGTCGAGTGTATGGCAATCATCATCATAATAATAATTGATGGTGGTTCAGATTTCAACCGCCTCCAACTCTGGCTTGACAGTTGCCAACCGGACTTGGATGAGCAACAATTTGCATAACACCGGCATTTCCTCTCCTTCCTTGTCTGTCGTCAGTAGTTGCGTGCTCTGTAGAGACACAGAGTAGGAGTTGCGCTCCATTGATTTTACGCACATTTCTCTTCCTCGAAGATGAATCAAATATGATGTGATGCTTAACTGATCCACAAAACGTTGGGATGGATAGGACGCAGTCTACGTTCATGTACATGCAGTATTCAGGAGTTGGCAGGTTCCTCATCAATGTCAACATTCCCCTTTTTCCTCCTGTGAGTCAGAATTCAGATATTTTCCTTGGGCTGCTACATGTACGTAAATGAATATACGCACGCATGCGCAATCGAGACTGGGGGCTTTGAAGATGAACAGCTCACCCAAGTTTCAAGCTGTTGCTGGTGCTTTGAACCTTGGCAGAGGCGCACCAACATTCCTCTTTTTTCCCCAGAATCGCAAGATGGTACTGGCGTGACTCACTGTAGTTGGTAGGGCTTTGATGTCTTGCCATATACCTGCCATTGACGTTTCTGACGTAGTAAATAAACCTTAGGCAGTGCGATCAGCTTGACATTAACCATCAGCCGAAAAGAAAGGGAACTTCAAGAATAGCTGGTCATCACAAAATAGTGTTGCGCTACCTAAAAGACTTATTTGTGGAACGTATCAATCCGTATTTGTACGTTGAAATGGAAGACACGCTTGACAACGCAGGTTTTCCCGCTACTCCGTCGGTTTGTCCTTGATGTTGCCCGGGTAGAGGTAGAGGCTGAAAATTATCTGGGAGGAGGGGGGAAGAGGAGAAAGCTGATGCAGTGACGGGAGGGGATTATCTTTCATCATGTACTGGTATACGTACAGTAGAACTTCGCTGCGCAGCCGAGCAGCCTGCACTGCTCGCGCAATGCACTCCTTAAGGCAGAAGACAGCAGCAGAGTGACTTTACCCCTGTAGCAGATCGTAGCTACCCAAACGCCACTCATATGAGGACCACTCAAGTGAGGAGCAATGTGAGTGTGTGTGAAGCTCTTGTACTAAATGTGTCAGTAAAAATGCGACTTGAAAAATCATTGAAACAATCCTAAATGGAGCAGACGGAAACCTCATGCTCGCCTGTGCAAGCCCTTGATGACATCTTTTGGCTTAGGCGTATCAAATTTGTTTCTGTCACCAACCCCAGAAGGGGCGAACAAATGATTTTTAGGCATTCCATTGTTGCCCCCAATTTTTTTACTCTCTCAGCACATTCCACGAACGTGGATAGAGAGAAAATCTATTCTTCTATGAATGCCTGACCTTACACTGATGTCACTGCGGAAATTCCATTATTTTATTTCAGCCGTCCATTGCAATGGGTAACCACTCCCCCATACGCAGCCCTGTGTCCGCGGGCGGCGGCAGCGGTGGCCGCCTCATCCATGGAGGCGGTGGGTCTCCCGTGCATCAGCAGCACGCAGGGATGCGAACTCAACTGCACCACTCGCCGCAGCACCTGCAGCATCACAACGCCGCGGCCGCCGCGGTCGCCGTCGGGACGACGACGACGAGGCACCTCGCTCCTAGCTTCCATACGTCCAGGCACGGTTCCTTGCCGAACGTCAACGCTGCCATGGGCTTGCAGGTGGCGAGCATGCCAGGCCATATCCTCTCCAGTGACGACTTTCCTGTGGTCAACGCCGGCGGTGGAGGCGGCGGGCTCGTATCTTACTCTGTCTCTTCCACTGCTGCAGCGACTTCGTCCTTGGGCGACAGCAGCGGACACATCCGCACCAGCGGCAGCGGTGGCCACGTTTCCGTGCGGGACTCCGTTGGTGCCTCCTCCACCGGGCCAATCCGTCACAAGTCACGGATAGATACGTCACCCTATGGTAGCGACCGATTCTCCGGAGGCGGGAGTAGCACTGGGGGCGGCAATTCCAGCCATCACCTCTCTCCGCCGGACCCCTCGTGGCGTAGGGTTCACTCCGACTCGTCTCTGCACCACTCGGTGGGACAAATGGTCATGCAGCAAGGCGAAGTGACTGTTGGTAGCCACAGCGGGGGCGGCATCATCAGCCCCCTTCAAGGAGCCTCGCCCACTATCACAAGAAAAGGTTATTTGTCCCTAGTCAGTGCACACGCGGGCGTGCACACGCGCGCGCGCACATACACACACATGCACAACACTGTATTGCATAAATAACGCGCTTTCTTCTTAGTGGTTCCCGGTCGAACCCCACACAACTATCAGATGACCACCAGCCCGGTGACTGTCGGCTCTTGTGAAGCTCAAAACATGGAGCAAATGCCAGGGTAAGCAAGGAGCCAAACATTACTACCACTGAAAGAATTGTGTTGCTTGTTTTGCTCTTTCAAATGAAGTGTTGCCTTTCAGTTACCTGAACCTTCCCGGCAGTGACGGGGAGCTCTCGGACCAAACCAAACCCGGGTCCCTGCCCGACTTGTCCAACTTCCACGTCAATGCCAACTCTCCCCAGTCGCAACAGCCAGACACGGATGACCAACAGGTAGGCTGACTACGTTGCCAGGTCAGAAATCACCTTTATTGCCGTCTGGTACATATGAGCACCATATTTTTTAAGAAAAAGTAATATATGACGGCGTGTGCTTGCCTGTGTTACTATAACAAAAAAGGAAAACTTTGTGGGAGAAAGGAGGAAGAAGTCCCACTGCTTTTATGGTCATTTCCTGCCATATTTACCCCGCACCTTTGCGGCCATTTGCCAGCAGGTTTACGAGGGCGGGCAGAAAAGCGTCTTGAGCTCTTTTTTCGGAGCTCTCCATTATTAACGAAACCACTTTAGCAGAGCCCGGTGAACACGAGCCCCAGCGGCGGTGGAGGCAGCGGGCTCTTGCCCGACAGTCCGAACAGCCCCATGCTTTGCTCGTCGAGCGCCACGTCGGCGCCCATCAGCGTGGTCGGCGGTGGCGACGGTCACAACCAGCCGCATCATTCGGGCGGCAGCGCGTCGGTGCCGGTTCACCTGCTGCTGTCGTCGTCGTCCCCGGCGCATCAGCACCAGCAGTTCTTTTTCCCCCAGTCGGTCCTGAGCGGCTCGCCCGGCGGCGGCGGCGGGGGCGGCGATCAGTATTCGCAAGAGCAATATCAGATTTTGCAGCAGCAGCAGGCAGTAAGTTTGCGCTTTGCTTGTGTACCTTGGGCGAGTGCTGCATCGTGCCACTATTAGTAGTAGTTTACTCTTGAACACCCTCATGTACGTACTTACGCATCCTTATGTAGTAGGCCTTAAAGCACTTCCAATGTCAATTGGGCAAGTCGCCGTTTTCATGTGCTCGTGTGCGTGGGCGCTTGCTGTAAAAACCAAACGTTGAACAGCTGAGGAGAGCCTGCATATGGAAAGTTGGGATGTTGTCGACCTTCCTGTGTCTGTTCTCAACTGTTGCCAATGCATACATACTTAAAAAGGGGTTGCATTCGTACCGTACATAGACATTGTGCCCACCTGTCGGTTCCATTATAACATATTGGTAAGGCATCTCCTGCACTGGGTGTATTACTCTTGTACACTCAACGTGACAGCCTGGATAGGATTGATGCATGGACTGGATTGTCGGTAATGCGTTAGCAATAGTCTTGCTCGCTCCTTGATACGGCGTGAAACTTGCCTGCCTGTAGCACTTTTTTCGCCATACACAGCATTGTGTTCGTATTCAGGGCTTTTTTTCGCAGAAAAGCACTGAAGTGTTGTTCACCAGTCACTTAGCTGCTGAGAACGTTAATTGCACTTGCGGTAGTGACATTTTCGTCTCTTATTATTAACAACGTTTGCTTGCATAATATATGGATGAGCCTCCATTACCAACGCGACGGACAGACTTATGTACAGTATTCGTAGAAAGTGAAAGTACTAATGGACGACTCCTGATGACAGTAATTGGTTGAATGCAGAATTTCAAGTTGTGCGTACAGGGTGCGCCGCAAAACTTATGCATCAGTTCTAGTAACTCGGGAGGTGGGAGCCGGACGTAGCAACGTAACGGCGCACCCTGAACACACTGTACGCTGTCAGTAGTACACTTCAAGGTTAATCTCCCAGTTCACTGAGTTGCTCCTACAATTTTGGCACCAAGATGGCGACTTTCTGACGCTGTCAGGAGCAGTAAGAACACCTCATTAGTTATGTGTTGTACTTGTGGCCATATCGGGGAGGCGTGAATGAATAGTTTAGACCTCAGCTCATGTATTGTCCTTGGTGCCTTACATACCGTCGTATATGTTAGTGATCTTAATGGCCTAGATGTAGTTGCATATGCTAATATGAATAATCACTTCCGTAGGTTGCGTCTCATGAGGGTGAGAAATGAGCAAGCACCACGGTTTTCCGTGCTGTGCACTGCGAAGTGCACATGTATGTTGCCTTACACGTACTTAGACTTACCCCTCATAGCGACGCAACCTTTTCCAGTTCATTGCTGGATGCTTTCCACGAAACCTCTCCCTAAGACATTGACTGTACCCACGGTGTACTTGTGCAACGTCTATGGAGGCTGTCATCAGGTTGTTTGGTATTTCTCAGTTTTCGTACAGTTTCTCTCGTTCGTGACGCAAGTGTGACTCTTTGTATGATTGTGGAAGTAGCGCTCAGTTTGCGGCGCCACGTACTTATGCCGAATATATATGAATGACTGCAAATATTGATGGACTACATTGTACATAGTCCCCCACGATAAAATGCCTCTTCTTCTCATCCATCTCTTTCCTTCCCTCACAGCAGCAGCAGCAGCAACAACAACAACAACAACAACGCCCACAGGTTTCTTCCCCTTCATCACCCTCTCCCGTGGGCGTCTCTTCCGCCGCGGCCAGCGCCAGCCGCGGCGGCGTTCGCGGCGTTCCCGTGCCCGTCATTCTGGAGCAAGTACACAGCAGTAGCAACAACCGTTCGTGCAAAGTTTCTTCGTCTTCTTCGTCGTCAAAGCCTTCTCGGCGATCTTCGCCCGTCCGCCTAAGCGACGACCAAATCAGCGAGATCCTTTCGCTCCCAATGGCCATGATCACGGAACAGCAGCAACCGCCTGCCCAGTCCCCATCCTCCTCCTCGTCGTCGTCCCGTTACTGTGATAACCAGAGTACAACAACAAATGTCATCAGTCAGATTAAGGTATGGCTACTTGCCAGGGCTGCATCTTTACATACTGCAACGCACAAACAGACAGAACACGCTCCAGCACCCCATTATCGTTCTCTCACTTTTTAATTCGAAAACTTTTTATCGTTCTTCACAGTCACCCAAAATTTCCCTAAAGAGACAAGAACTTAGGCTCATTCTGAGCTGAGCCCTCCTCAATTATTACTCTGCTGATCGAGTCGGTTAAAAAGACAATTAATCAAGCATCTTGAGACTTTTTTTGCTGAAAAGACAAATCTTCTTGACAACGAACTGCGAATTGAAACATTTCTCAAGGGTTATGCTGGTTGTTCTCCTTTCAGGAGGCCTCTACAACAGCCTACAGAACGCCACAACCTATTCCAAACGCACAATCACCTAATGCACATATGCAGGTGAGTAATTGGTCATTAAGGAGCACAGCTACGCCAGTTGAGGTGAGAATTTTGCACACATATGAGGAGGACCTCTTCGTACTCCACTGTGGAGAATAATTTTCAGTCATGCTAAAACTGTTGCCGTAGCTTGAGAGGACAGTGTATGAACTACGCCCAAGTGAAGTGGCCTTTGGAAGTGAGGGTATTCATGAGAATTAAGTAACACCGAAACATATTTACGTCACAAAGTTTTTTTTTACTACTTGTGCGCAAACTTTTGACCTTAATTTGCTTAAGGGTAGAAAGCGCGGTACACCTACAGTGCTACATGTTGGAGAAAAGCCTGGTGTCTTTTATTTGGTGGGCCATAAATTGGAAGCTCTCGCGTGAATTCCGACCGTTACGTTTGGGCTACCTTGTTTCACATGCACGAACAATACTGTGGACCAGTGCGTACAACATACCAAAAATGAACACTAAGAGAGCGCTTCACTGCGGCAATTCTTCTACCAATGGTCCATTTCCTACTGGCACCGTTTCTCTACGAACTGTATGAGCCACATCGATGCTACACTTTATACTTCATGGCTGATCCAACTGGTCCTGCCTTGAAGATGCTACCTACTAAATCTATGCGACAGAAGTGCATGCAAACTATGGCATTGCAAAAACACCCCTGGCTACTCACGTAGGAGAGACCAGGATTAGGTAGTACACCAGATGTGAGTGCTTCCTTTATGTCTTCTTATCATGCAGCCTCCTCTCGCACACACACTTAATCACTTGAAAACATGGTTTTTATGTCCTACGGTAATCTACTGTTATTATATTCAGCTACGTTATCCTGCGAAACCTGTCATACATGGTACGCAAGAGAAAACTTTCAGTTCGTACTCGTATGCAAAACTAACTAACCACTCTGACTCTTCAGCACAGGAAGGCTCAAAGATTGATGCTATACGTACATACCTGCCTTCCGGGTAAAAGTTCCCGATGCAAATTACAGTTTGTGTACATTCAGAGTAAGACTCATTCGAGGTTCCTCGTGTAACGTGTGAATCTTTTGCAATTGTGCTGTGCATGTAGAACAAGTAGCGCGTACTTGTGCCATACGCAAGTACAAATTATTCATCAAAGGGCAGAGATTAAATAAAGTCTTGATAATTCACTCTTTGGCTTTGCGGGAGCTTTCATTCGAATGTAACCCTTCTTTTTTCTCTCTGACTTATCGTTGCCAAGGCCTCGTTAGGGGCATAAGACAGCTGCTATTCACATGAAATGAATACCACTCACCCATTAGGTCTATTTTTGGTGAGAAATTCGATATCTTCACAATCATCACTCCGGCCATCTATGCACCCATAGCACTGGACTCGTTCGTGGTAAAGCTCAGTGATGATGCTCTTCTGCCAACGAAAATGTCTAGCACTAGAATTGAAAGCTGTCAGTACTGGATCATATTGAAAGCTACGTGTGGTCTCAAACAGTGTGCGGATCGACAGAATGCAGCATTTTACTCGTTCACAAAGCAATGGGTTAGGCTTTCTTCCATGCATTATGGTCGTCCTGGCTGTGGAAAGACTTTCCAAAGTGAGCTTCTTAAACTGTCCGATTCTAATTCTCAGGGCAGCCCCTTGGCCGGCAGCGTGAGTCCTAATGAGATGCCGGGCAGTCCGAACTCGCCACCGGGCGGCAGCGGCAGCGGCGCAAACTTCTACGGCAACGGGCAATCGCCCCTCCACTCGCCTGTGGGAGTCTTCGACGGAATGCCCGCCGGAGGCGGCGGCGGCAGCGGCGGCGGCGGCGGCTGCTACAGTCAGAATACCGACCTCAGCAGGGAGTTCCAAAAGTTCACCATGGTGAGTTGAGGGCAGGGAGATTTAACCAATTGAGGTCTTGGCTTCCACCCTTCACGTATGCTACACAATAGGGATTTATTTCTTTATGCTACCACGAACCATGCGACATGCTTAATCCTTTGTACACAACGATGCAGCACGTTTGTATGCTAGGGGTACCAGCCGCACAGTGGGGAGCACAGATTTGGCGGAATTTCAAGGTGCATAGACAAAAGGGTGTCTCTTCTCAGACGCCCACGCACCACTTAGTGTTGTAATTTAACCTCGTTTTTTAGGTGAAAGCTTTTGTACTAAATTCTACCTGAGAACATCTATTTTCCTCTCTCCTTAGCTTGAGTACCGCAAGCAAAAAATCCACTGCTAAAACCTCCTTTTGTTGCCTCCTGTACGTACGTACTTTTGCTTGGTGTACGGAAAAAACAGAGCTTTTGCATCGCTATCACTCTTTCCTCCCTTTATTGGTTTATCCCTAAATGGAGATGGAAATACCTCAACTATTTGTGTGCCTCTTTTATTTCTGCGTTGCTCACGGAAAGAGCGGACTTTCTGCTATCGGCCATGAGTTCTTTTTCTCCAAGTTTGTTTTGTTCTTTTGCCCTGAAATCGGGTCTCTAGGTTGACAACGCTGGAGGTTCGAGCGCCATGTATTTCCACGATTCTGGTGGCAATCGATTTAGCCAATCACCACAGGTAAATATATCACAGACCAAGTTCACTACTTTGTGAGACTCTCGGGATATTTACTAACGTTGTGTAGGCACCAAAGTCACTGGCTGGAATAACAATCGTTAAGGGCATTTTCCCCCTACGTGCGTCCGTTCTTAGTCCACACGTCCTCACTTCCTGTGCAGCAGTGGACAGCTAATACAAAAGTCGTCGACTATTCCAGCCAATGACCGAACTGGTGGGCTTCTTTGGACAATCCCCACTAGTCGGCAACAGCAACGGCAACAGCAACGGCAACGGCAACGGCAACGGCAACGGCAACGGCAACGGCAACGGCAACGGCAACGGCAACGGCAACGGCAATGGCAGCGGCAACGGCGGCGGCGGTGGAATGGCACCGCAGACACCCCAGACGCCCACGAGTATTCCAGATATTATTCTGACAGGTTAGTAAGGACTAAGGACTCAGGTAGTCCTGGACATGAAATGAGTGTGACTGAGTTGCAATAGTGATGCTCTTGTCAAGCATTGTTCTTCATGAAATCCTCGTGTAATGTGCGTAGGTACAGTGCCCGCCGTTTGTAGGAATCATGGATGCGCGGATGAGTCAGCCGCTCATACGCACCAAGTGTTCGCCTCTTTTCTGTCTTGGCCAGGAAATAAAGGTCTATTGTTATAAGAATGGACCCGACGTCATTCATACTAATGGCGGGCACTCTATCGCAAAGAACCCCCGCAACAGGAGCGACAAAATTGCATGGAGCGATCATCTTTTTTGTTCTGTACAAAATTCCCGTGCAGGAGGTATAGACACAGCACGAAGGATGCAGCTTTTGAGATACAATTCATCCTGAATGTAAATAGAGCCTTGTAAGAAGCTTTCAGTAATAAAAGGTAAGAATGCAATAATGTGAGGCCTCTTATTGTAAGGCATCTTCCATTTAGTAAAGTAACGAAGAAATGGTAACTAGTTTACATTTCATTTTTCTGCAACGATGACTGGTGCAAAAGCTCATTTGACTGACGCAATGAAAAATGTATCGCATTTCCCGCCGTCTAAGACGCACCTTTTTTCGCAACGAAAGTACCAAGAAAATTGCCCCCGTCTAGTACGTGAGTACGAGGTAGAACTGCTTCAAAATGGCTACCGTGAACGTCAGTCCACCGTAGCCATTTCAGCCACGGTAGCCATGGCCACGCCATGGAAGACGGTCACGGTTTCTCGCATCACCGAGTCACCTACTCTTGTGGTCACAGTGAGGAGAAATGCGAAAACATGTTCAAAGTTCTTCCTCCTCACGTGGCTGACGTTCAGTACAGACACTGTTTAGCTACAGGTCTAAAATATGGTATCTCCAAGAGTGGTCAAATGCTTAATGAAATGAATGTTTACACTTGAATAGTGGGCAAAAGTCATGCCGGGTGTGTCATGTATCTTGAGCATTTTTGTCTTTTCAGCTTGCGGAAGTGTTCTGCACATATGACACACCTGGTGCTGTTCTAAGGAAAGCAGTTATTTAAATCCATCCGCGCATCGTAGGTCTCTAGAACAAATAGATATTTGGCACCCCATGGTCACTTGTACAGTGCCGCCTAAGAGGTCCTGTCAAGTACATGCTAAGTTCCAGGGATATTGCTTGCGCACACTGCAATTGGAATGCAATCAGGACACACGAGTATGTGGTGTACCTTTCCTTAAAATGGCATAGATGATGCATCATTAAAGAAATTGCTATCTTGGATACTTCAATTTGTATAATATAGACCATGCTATATGGTACCGGTGTGTTAAATGTTTCATGTAAGTAATACGTGTCAAAGGATCTCTTGGACGAGCTGTCGCCAATAATCGACATCATCTTCTAGACGCCGATGACGCCACATGTGTGAGCGGCAACGGCGTTGGAGGGAGCTCGTCTGGCACCAGCGACCCCTTTTCCTCCCAGCATTCGCCATTCGATGACGAGGACAGTTCCGTCACGGCCGGGGCTGGCATCGCCACCGCGGCCGACTGCCTAGTGGGTGGCGGCGGCAGCGGGGCCAGCAGCAACAGAGGCAGCGTAGTCGACAGCAACATGATGCCATCGTTCGCCGACCTCGGCCGCCTGGACGACAGCATGATGCGGCTGCTGGCAGCCAGCGAGCCGGGCGCGCCCATGGACCAACAGATTGCCGACCCCATCACGGAAGAGCATCTTAAGTCGTAGTGGGAGCCAACACCATCATCAATTTCGTCATGATCTCAGAAAGTCCAACTGCTGCTATGAGAAAATCCTGAACTTGCCGTTAAGTTGCTCAGGGGTCGTGCTTAGTCCTAAGTGATTGAGAAGGGCAAAAGTGGACCAGGTTATAAACATGTACAAATTGCTTTGGAGCGTGTTATACAACAACAGCCATGTGATGTCTGTGTTGTATTTTGCTAAGACGTGCAAATTGTATCTTCAAAAATGGTGCTCCTACGCGCAGCACACGCTTTTACCAGTAGCCCTCTGACCTACGTGGTACTTGCAATCGTCGGGTGAATCTAGCACAAAAAGGCTTGCGAAAGACAAAAAAGTATGAGGGTACATCGAGGTTGCGTTACTTCGGTGTCTGACTTGTGAACAAAAGAAATAATGGCATATGAAGTCTTGCGACTTCCAAAAGGGGTTACTGTAAGACTTAGTGAGACTTTAAGTTTTTTTTTCTTAAAAAAAAGAGACTGAAGACTGTGTGCACTAGTTCGTATGTGTTTCCCCTTCTCCTTCCCCGGTCTGCACACGTTTACCATAGTGTAAAAGCTATGTCAAGAGGTGGAACGATAAATCCGCAACTTTGCTACGCTTTACACTTTTTCCTTGTTTAAATCTGTAACTAAACAACCTAAGAGTTAAATTGTTCTTTGAATGTTCCTAAGTATGGCAACAAATTCATCTGAGAGGTCGTCATCAGGGTGGAGACTTTGGGTGGATGACATAGTTGCTACTAGCTTACAGTACGTAGATAACAGCATAGGTATGGATTGGTGCCTAAGTTTATGTGGGCCTTTCCCAGGAACTGTTCAAGGTCATCAAGTTCTGCAGCCTTCTTCATTTCTAGTCTCGTTAGGTAGAACAGTCAGTCATCAAGGATGAATGTGACCTAATGAAATGGGGCCTTAATTCGGCTTCACCATGAAAGTAGAAATCAGCTCTCTCACTTCAAAAATATCCCAGATGCCCACCAGAATCTCGAACTTTCGTGAAAATAATAATAATGCTTTGTGATAGAACTATACGAGACCAAAGTTGCTTACGGATTTATCGCACCACCTTTGTACACATTTCGTTGTAGTGCATATGGAAGACAATTCCCCACTGCTTGATGTACGTGTACGTAGTAAGTGTATTGCAATCGTCACTCATTTCATTGTTCTGCGCACGCACAGATACACATACCGAAGTACTATTGTTGGCCAAGAATATCGGCATCATACTAAGAGTTATTGTGTATACTATGTTTATGAAGAGCTTCATGGCATTATGCTTGCACCTACCCATGAGGACAGCCACATTGAAGTACATACAGTGGGGGCCACAAGTGAGCGTACAGCGGCAGAAAAGATGGAAAAGTTGATTTTTAGGGCCTTTTTTAGTTCTAAAATGTGACCTTTTTTGTTGAAGGGGGCCATCACCCCCCCCCCCCTTTAATCCCCCCACTGGGGCCGCTGCCCCCTGGTCCCCCACTGGAGGCAAGCCCCCCAGACCCCCAGTTTTCACCCTGCAGTTTTGCTG
>JAAUXU010042820.1_pt1 | contig 14135 bp, 13 predicted proteins | sample 7278151 | NCBI WGS metagenome assembly JAAUXU01 (sample SAMN14350113, study PRJNA611818) | marine sediment metagenome | isolation source: surface marine sediment (1.8m) | place: French Polynesia: Moorea | collected 2018-08 | reverse complement strand
GCTTCGATGGCGTGTGGCTACAGGCTGCGCCGGAGGTCTTGAGCGAGCGGGTCACGGCGCGGCACGGCGACGCCTCCGACGCGGATGCGAAGATTGTTGGCCGCCAGCTCTCTTATGACACCGGGAAGATCGCCTGGTGGCGCCTAGAGGCTGGCGGCCTGTCAAATGACATCGTCACCTGTGCCGCTGAGTTGCTCGAAATCGCCCGGGATTATAAAGGATCTGAGGGTCAGCCGTGAGAAATCGGTCAAGACATACCGCATTCGACCAGAGGGAATCACGGCGCGATAGCCGAAGCTCTCACTCGGTCGATCGGCTGTTGGGAGGACAGGCATGCCATCACGCGGACAGGAAGTGGGAGCGCTTCGGAAACTGGTTCGGCAATTCGCGCCTGGTCTCGAGGCCCTGCTGGGCTACCAGCGCTCCTGGCTAGCGAACGACCTGGGCGCGGGCCTGTCGGTCGCCGCGATCGCCCTGCCCGTCGGCATCGCCTACGCCGAGCTTGCAGGCGTACCGACCGTGGTCGGCATGTACTCGGCGATCTTCCCGCTGCTGGCCTATGCGATCTTCGGATCTTCCCGTCAACTGATGGTCGGCCCCGATGCCGCGACCTGCCTCATGGTCGCGGCCAGCCTCGGTCACCTGTCCGGCGGTGACCCTGAGAGATACCTCGCACTCTTGGTCGTGTTGACCTTGATGACCGGGGTTCTCTATGTCGTCGCCGGCATCGCGCGGCTCGGCTTCATCGCGAACTTCCTGTCCCACCCGATTCTCGTCGGATTCCTGAACGGTATCGCTTTGCTCATCGTCGCAGGTCAGTTGCCGAAGCTCTTCGGGTATGCGAGCGAAGCCGGAGACTTCCTTCCCAAGCTGGCCGAGTTCGTCGCCCGTATCGATGAGGTCCATTTGCCGACATTGGGCCTCGGCCTCGGTTTGCTCGTCCTCATGGTGGCGATCCGGCGCCTCGCGCCAAAGCTTCCCGCCGCACTGTTGGTCGTGATCGTCGGCATCGTCGCCGTCCTCGCCCTAGACTTGGAGAGCCAGGGCGTGGCGATCCTAGGAGAGGTTCCGGCAGGCCTCCCGACCTTCCATTTTGCGATCCTCGATCCGGAAACTTACCGGACGCTCTTCGGGGACGCGGCCGCTCTGATGCTGATCAGTTTCACCAGCGGGGTGCTGACCGCCAAGAGCTTCGCCGGGCGCAATCGCTATCAGATCAACGCCAATCAGGAGATGATTGCCTTCGGCGCCGCAAACATCCTCACCGGCCTCGCCCAGGGTTTTCCCGTAACCGGCGCCGACTCGCGGACCGCGGTCAACGATGCCATGGGCGGCAAGACCCAGCTGGTCGGAATCGTCGCCGCCGGCACCATGCTCATCATCCTGTTCTTCCTCACCGAGCCGCTGGCCCACGTACCCAACGCGGGGCTGGCTGCAGTCATCATGGTCGCAGCACTCGGTCTGTTCAATTTCTCGGAATTGCGTGAACTCTTCGTCATCAGCCGCCGCGAGTTGCTGCTCTCGCTGGCCACCACCCTTGGCGTCCTGCTCCTGGGTGCGCTGCCAGGTGTCTTCCTGGCCGTCGGCCTGACCTTCATCTGGCTGCTGTCCGTCACCTCCCGACCGCACGACGCGATTCTGGGCCGAACGAAAGACATCGGCGTCCGGGGTTTCCATGACCTCAAGGACTATCCGGAAGCGACCACCTATCCAGGCCTGCTTATCTACCGCTTCGACTCCGACCTCGTGTTCTTCAACGTTGACTTCTTCAAGGAGCGCCTACTCCAAACCGTTGCCGCCTCGAAGACTCCCGTCGAGTGGATCGTCGTCGATGCCAGTCCGATCAACATCTTGGACGTGACCGCGGTGCAGAAGGTCGGCGAGCTTCGCGAAGAATTGGCCGCGCGGGGAATTGTACTTGCCTTTGCCCGAGGCAAGCGAAGCCTAGCGCGCTTCTTCACAGGTGGTTGGTTCGACCAGGTCCGTGAAGCGAACACGGCTCATAACTTCACCACCGTGCGCGCTGCGGTGACTGCCTTCCGCAAGCGCCCAAGGGCAGCTGCACCGGAATCAAGTTCCCAGCCCTCTGACCCGGCCTAGCGCACCATTGGACATCGGCGGGAAAGGAACGGCAAACCTACTGCGCCAAGGGCGAGCCAACGGCCGGCCAGGTTACGGCCAGTCCCACCACGCCGGCCACAAGGCTGCTGCCGAGCGCAAGCGCGACCGGCAGGGCCAGGGCTCGGCCGCCGGAGACAATCGCGATACCCGCCTTGACCAGGGTATTGGATATGCAGGCCAGAACGATCCCGAGGGCAGCTGTCGACAGGGCGATCGTCTGGCCGGAGAGACGGGACAGCGAAAGGTTGATCGCGTCGACATCGGCAACTCCGGACAGGAACGACAGGACCAGGATCCCGCTTTCTCCCGCCCAGTCTTCGGCCGCCCGGACCAGCAGCATGATGGCGCTCAGCAGCAGTCCGAACTTCAATGCCATCGAGAACTCGAAGGGGTTGTCGAGTCGCAGCCCGGCCCCAGCGGTGGACTCGCGCTGGCGCAGCCAGAGCACGCCGACCGCAAGGAAGCCGCCGATCGAGGCCAGGCCAAGGGGCCACGCGAGCAAAGCAAGGAGCCGGGGCTCGATCACCACCGCCACGGCGAGCGTACGCGGGAACATGGTCGCCGCCGCCAAGGCGATCCCGGCCGCCAAGATCGGGCCGCGATCTGGGTTGCTGCGGGCGAAGCGCGCGTAGGTCACGGTGACCGCGGTCGACGATACCAAACCGCCGGCAAGGGCGGTCAGCAACAAGCCACGCGATTCGCCGATCAGCCGGACACCAACGTAGCCAAGGAAGGAGATCCCCGCGATCAGGATCACCATGAGCCACATCTCCTGCGGGTTCAGCGCCTGCCACGGCCCAAAACCGCGGTCGGGCAGCACCGGCAGGAGCACGGCGGTCATGACCAGCAGCTTGAGGACGGCGAGCAGCTCCTCGAAGCTGATCTTCGCGACCCAGCCGTGCAGGATCGGCTTGATACCTAGCAGCAAGGCGGTCAGCACCGCGGCTGCGACCGCAAGCTGGATCTGGCCGCGCGCCGCCAGAGCGCCGAGGACGAATGTCAGCATGGCCGCCACCACGGTGGTGGAGCCGTAGTCCTTGGTCTGGCGGACGACCTGCAGTCGGGCCACGATCATCACCCCAGCGAAGGCCAGGAAGGCGATACCGAGGACAACTTCGCCGACGATCTCGGCCAGCAGCGCCCAACCGCCGCCCAGCAGCCCAATCACTCCGAAGGTCCGGATTCCAGCCACGCGGCTGCCTTCGCGGAGCGTGCGCTCATGCCAGCCGCGCTCAATTCCAATCAGCAGTCCCAACGCCAGGGCAACCCCCAGGCCGTGGAACAGCTCGAGCTCTGAAGCACTCAACTCCATGTGGCCGGGATCCTAGCCGCCAACGATTTCTCTCAGGCCGCCCGACCGGAAGGCCTACTTCACCGTGACGCAGGTGCAGGGCGAAAGGCTTGCAACCTTGTGCGACACGCTGCCGAGGAGCAGTCCCTTCAGATCGCCGAGGCCGCGGCTGCCCATGACGATCAAGTCGGCCGACGAACCTTCGACGGCCTTGATGATCTGATCCGTAGGATCGCCGCTGACCAGCCTGGTATCGATTTGGACCACGCCTCCAGCCCTGGCGGCCCGTTCGGCGATGTCGAGGATCTGCTGCCCGAGAGCCTGGTAGATCGCCCGCGAATGCTGGTTCTCGTGCACACTCCGCAAGGCTGAGCCAAAGCCAGACGGCAGGTCGGCAGCCGGCAGCTGCTCGACGGGTGGCACATCCACGAGATGCTCGATCTCGGCCAGGCGGCGCAGCTGCGCCGGGGCCTCGCCCTGGAGAGTGACGTGAAGAATGATCAGCTTTGAACCATAGGTCTTGGCCAAGTCCGTGGCCAAACCCACCGCCTTGCTGGCGTGGTCCGAACCATCGACCGGCGCAAGAATCGTCTTGAACATTGCGTCCCTCCCGGAGACAGGCAAAATATGGACCAAAGCCCAAATTTCCGGATATCACGGCGCAGGCCCAACAACCCTGACGCACGTCAAAGGAAAGGGCCCGAATGATTCAAATCAAGGCGTTTGGGCTTCGGCAGGAGAGAGACTGATAGAAGATTGTCGGCCCCTTGGAGAAGCGTGGCCGCAGCGCGGTGCAGCAAGCCGCGATAGCCGCTGGGACTCTAACACCGGCGCGGGTTTTGTTGGAAATCGAGGAGGGAGACGTGAACATCGCGATTGCCCCGGACAAGGTCTTCTTCGTCATCGCCAAGTCGCGCGAATTCGATGCCCAAATCGATGAGGGGGAACCGGACCCGGGATCCCCCCCCGTCGATGACGACTTGGACGAGATCGTGCAGGACTATGGCGAGGACCCGACCTACGACGAGGTCACGGAATTCATCGGCGCGCTGAACGAAGAGGAGCAGGTGAACCTCGTCGCACTTACCTGGCTCGGCCGCGGCGACTACACTGTCGAGGAATGGGACCAGGCGTTGCAGGAGGCTCGCAACGCCCGCAGCGACCACACGGCGAGCTATCTCCTCGGTATTCCGTTGCTCAGCGACTACCTCGAGGAAGCCCTGACGCAACACGGCTATGCTCTTGAGGACATGGAGGCCGAGCGGCCCTAGTTGCAGTCTTTCGGACCCGCGGTCCTTTTGCGCCCGCCGTCGCGAGCCTGGCAGGTTTAAGGTCCTGATGCCCGGCACATCCGGCTGATTTCGCTGCGAGAACAGGCGTCACGACTCGCTCCCATCGGATTCCTCGGTTTGACCGTCAAGACTGCGGTCGTGCAGCAAAGCGTTCAGCGCACGGATGATCCCTGTCAGGCGCAGGGATTCGCCGTCTGGTTTTCGGGATTCCCGGGCCAGCGCGTCGCGCTCGTGGCGCTCCCACCAGCGCAGGATGGCGATCTTCGCCTCGCGATCCAGCTCCGGGTGCAGCAGCACTTCCTCGGGCTGACGGAACCTGCGCGTCGGATCGCGCAGGATCTCTTTCAAATCGGCGCCCTTGCTGCTCTCGGCCATCCTGCCCCCCGAGAATAATCCCTGCTTCCAATAGCTCGATAAGGGGATCGCTCGGGACCAGAAAACAATGCCGCACAGGCAGCCTCATTGACCCACGTCAACGTATTGACGGCTATACGAAACCTGGAAAAGGCGGTTCAGGGCGCTCTGAGGTCGTGAAATGCCACAGGGCCGTCGTTGATCGCGAGCAACGCCTGGCAAACGCTGGCAGCAGATTGCACGTCTGAAAGGCGCAATCCCATGATGATCAGCGGTGACGGCGCGTCGCTCGGCCGACCATAAGCGGCGCCGAGGATCCGGTCTCGGTTGTAGAAAGCAGTCTCATCGGGCCGTTCAATCGGCAGCGGCCAACCTTCGGACACCAAGAGGGCCTGTGTCCCCGAGCACCCCGGCAGTCTCGACAAGGCTTTCATGACCGGACGCGAACCACCTGGTTCTGCGAACACGTCATCGAGAACTAGGAAGGGTCCTCGGCGATGGATCTGCGCGGCCCGGAGCCGGCCAAAGAACAATATCTCGAAGGAAGCTGGCGTCCCCAACACGCCGAAGCAGGCGACGTCGAAACCCAGGCGCGGCAGCGCATTCAAAGCTGCTTCGAGGCGCTGTCGATCGCAAAACGCGGCAAGGACAGCCCGCCGCCGGGTCCGAGGCAGGGTTGCCGCCGGCGCCTTGTCCGCACCGGTGAACCGCCAGCGCTCACGGAGATCGGACCTTTGCCATCGGGCCCTAGCTGTGGGCCTTGGTTCACAGGGCGATGGTTCAAGGGGCAATAGTGCCTCCCCGCAGCGGCATTCTGTCCTCGTCAGTACTCGAACCCATGCAAGTTGCCATTCGCCAGCTCTATGAGCTTCGCGTGGTCGTGGATCAGCACGTACTTCTGATGCCGGAGTGACACAATGCCGTGCTCCTTCAAAGGTTTGAACACGCGGCTCACCGTCTCGGTGGTCAATCCTAGGTAGTCGCCAATATCCGCGCGGGTCATCGGCAGGTAGAGGCTGTTGCCATCGCCACCGCGCGCTACGGCGTCGGCCGCCTGGGCCACGAGAAAGGAAGCTATCTTTTCGACCGCGGTCTTGCGGCCCAACAGCAACATCTGCTCCTGCGCCGCGATCAGCTCGCGCGTCGCCAGCGACAAGAGGCGTTGTGCAAGGCCGGGAACCCGGGCCGTCAGGTGGTCCAGTTTGGTCCGCGGATAGAGCACGACAACGACCGGCGTGATCGCCTCGGCGGTATAAATGCAAGCGCCTTGCTGCGACAGTCCGAAGAGCTGGCCGGGGTAAACGAAGCCCGTCACTTGGCGACGGCCGTCCGGGGTAAGCTTGTAGAGCTTGACGACCCCCTCAACGACCTCGAACACGCTGTCGCTGCGATCGCCCTCGCAGACGATGATCTCGCGCGGTGACGCCGACCGGCGGACCGAAGCAAGAAACAGATCATCAAGCGACCCGCCCGGAAGCCCTTTCGCGAGCCCGGACCGGCGCGCGCCTTGGAACCGCGAGACCTTCTGGGTTCTCAACGCCAGCATCCGTCCCTCCCCAACAATAAGACCTGTTCAGGGTAAGGCCCGCCGCACGGGGCCGCCCTTAGGCCTCTAGGAGATCAGGCTTGCGTCACGTCCGTTTGTCGCGCGGCAGGGAAATCGGTGCCAATGTGTGACGCCTTGTAACGACGTGTGACACGCCAATCCGGGCGTCAGGTATGCGGCGACCCACGACCCCTACGGCGCGGCCAGCAGTGTCAGTCTTTCGTACCGGGCCCAGTCCACGGGCGCGCGCTTCCTTCAGGCGCCTCGGTGACCCGACCGCGCGCCAGCAAGGATTCGGCCTCGGCGCGGCGCAAACGGCCGCAGGCCGATTCCACCTCGCTGATGTTATCGCCGGAGGGATCGTGGGCATAAGCACGGACCGCGGCCTTCATTTCGGACCAGGCCTTGGCTTTCTCGGAATCGCGGGAATGATCGGGCATTTGCACCTCCCAAGTCGTGGGGCCTGCGCAAGCGATCGCGCGGCGGAGGCTCCTCCCTCCGGTGCCGCAGCGATGCGTCACCCTGGAGCCCCCAGTGTGCAGAAGTCTGCGTGGTATGGTAGCGGCTTTTTTGTGTCACTCTGCAACTTCATGCTACTCAAGGAGAAAGTTCGCTGGCGAGCGGGCGAGAGGCTTGCCGTTCAAGAGCTTCTGGGCGGCCATTGGGAAGGTGGAATTCGGGTATCGTGGAGTCACCGGAACACATAGCGATCGTCGACGATGACCGACGGATCCGGGAAATGCTGGCCGAGTACCTCACGGACGAGGGTTTCGAGGTCAGCTTGGCGGAGGACGGCGAACAGCTGCGCGCCACCATGGCTGGCGCGAAAATCGACCTGGTCCTGCTCGATCAAGTGATCCCCGGCGAGGACGGCCTGACCTTGCTGCGCGAGCTGCGCCGGCAATCGAACGTGCCTGTGATCATGATCACCGGGAAAGGCGAGATGCTGGATCGCATCGTTGGCTTGGAGGTCGGCGCTGACGACTATATCGCGAAGCCGTTCCACCTCAGAGAGGTGCTGGCCCGCATCCGAGCCGTGCTGCGCCGCTGCGCCCCTGCCTCCGTCTCGATGACGGAGACCGCTGAGGTAGAGACCGAAACCGGGCGCCTGGCATTCGCTGGCTGGACCCTCGATCCACGGCGGCGCGAGCTGCGCAACGACAGGGGTGACGAAGTCGAGCTTACGACCGGAGAATTCGATCTTCTGCTGGTCTTCGCGCGGGCGCCGAACCGTCCGCTGAACCGCGACCAGCTGATGGACAAGCTGCGCGGGCGCGACTGGAGCCCCTTCGATCGCAGCATCGATACCCAGGTCGGGCGGCTGCGCAAGAAAATCGAGACGGACCCCAAGAACCCGACCCTGATCAAGACGGTGCGCGGCGTGGGCTATGTCTTCACGCCCGAAGTCGCCACAAACTGAGAGCGGGGCTTTCAGTCCGCATCCAAGATCCGTCGGAGCTGAACCGCCAGCTCCGCGGTCCGGTAGGGTTTTGCCAGCAGAGCCTCGCCAGGGCCCAAGGCGCCTCGCTGCGCCGTCGCTTCCGCCGCATAGCCTGAGGTGTAGAGGACCTTGACGTCCGGGTGCATCTCTCGGACCGCGACAGCGAGTTCGCGCCCGCTCATGCCACCCGGCATGATGATATCCGTAAACAGCAATTCGATACCATCGTGTTCTTCGAGGGCATTCAAGGCGGCTTGGCCGCTTCCCGCTTCGCGCACCTGGTACCCGAGCGACCTCAGGCGTTGTGCCGTGACCTGGCGCACACGCTCGTCGTCTTCGACGACCAGAACGGTCTCGCCGTGCCCTCGTGCACCTTCGCCTTCGGACCCGCCGGGCTCCGCGTCGGCGAGAGTCCCTTCCCAACGGGGCAGGAACAGGCTGACCGTGGTGCCCTGGCCGGTCTCGCTCTCGATCGTGACAAAGCCGCCAGACTGCCGGGCGAAGCCATAGACCATGCTGAGGCCGAGGCCCGAGCCGACGCCGGGTTCCTTGGTGGTGAAAAAGGGCTCGAAGGCACGGGCCTGCACTTCCGGGGCCATGCCCGGTCCGTCGTCCGAGACCGACAAACGAACATAGCTGCCAGGACTGACTTCCGGATCGCCAGCCATGGCCGCACCGTCGATTTCGGCGTTCGCGGTCTCGATCGTGACCTGCCCGCCATCGCCCAGGGCGTCGCGGGCATTTAGACAGAGGTTCAGGATCGCGTTCTCAAGCTGACCCGGATCGCTGCGGAGCTGCCATAGTTTGGGCGAAAGCACGATGCTGAGGTCGATCGTCTCGCCCAGCGCCCTTCGCAGGATGTCGTCCAAACCGAGAATCAGTTCGTTCAGATCCAGTCTCTGCGGCTCAAGTGAGCGACGCCGGGCGAAGGTCAGCAGGCGGTCAATGAGCTCGGCGCCGAGCTCTGCCGCCTCCCCCGCTTGCCGGACAAGAGAGCGCGACTTGTCGTCTGCGACCCGAGCCTCCAGCATCTCCAAGTTGCCGATCACAACGGTCAGCAGATTGTTGAAATCGTGCGCAATGCCGCCGGTCAGCTGACCCACCGCCTCCATCTTTTGGGCGTGGTGAAGCTGTTCTTCGGCCGCCCTGCGGGCCGAGTTATCATGGATAATCCCGGTGAAGAGCCGGCGGCCGTCGAAGACCACCTCGCTGACCGAGATGTCGGCCGGAAAGCAGCTGCCGTCCTGGCGGCGGGCCAGCACCTCGCGGCCGGTTCCGATGATCCGGCGCTCGCCGGTTTCCAGGTAGCGGCGGATATAGCCGTCATGAGCGCTGCGGTCCGGCTCGGGCATCAAGAGGCTAACGTTGTGGCCGATCATCTCCGCGGCCGGATAGCCGAAGAGCTGCTCCGTCGCCGGGTTCAGGCTTTCGATCATGCCTTGGTCGTTGATGGTGATGATCGCGTCGACCGCGCTCTCGAGGATCGCCCGCAAGCGCGCCTGGCGCTCCTCGGCATCGGCACGGGCAGCGCTCTCAAGGCTGAGATCCGCCCCGGTGCAGATCAGCAGCTGCGGTTTGCCAGCTTCATCTCGCAACAGCGTATGCGACCAGGAAACCCGACGCCGATCGCCGCTACGGTGGATCAGGCTGCAGTCCTTCGTCCCGCCGACGTGGCCCTGAAGCAGATCGGATATGCTGTCCTTCATCGCCGACGCTTCATCGGGCGGCACCAGGCAGTCCCAGATCGGGCGGCCGCGCACCTCCGATTGATCCCGGCCGGTCAAGATCTGACAGGCCTCGTTCATCAGCACGATCCGGCCCTTCGGATCGAGCACCAGCACCACCGAGGCCTTAAGGTCTCGCTCTGTCACTGCTTGATCCGGCGCTTCGAGGTCGGAAGACATATCCGGGCTCCGGTCGCGGCTCGGGACCCCTACCCTCGACCTTAGCCTAGCGGCTCGGCCAAGGCGGGTAAAAGGCCATTATCAAGGTGGGTTTCGCCAGCCTAGCAGGCAGCGAAGCCCGATTGGAACAACAAGGGTTGTCGCCACGGCGGTGATCACCAAGGCGGAGAAAAGGTTGCTGACGATCGGATGCGCACCGTTGCCGGCCAGGAAGAGACCGGACTTCTGGGCGATGCTGGCGATCACCAGCTCGACGGCACCGCGGCCACTGAGGCCGATGCCGATGGCCAGCGCATGGCGTTGTCCGAGGCCGCACCAATAGGCCGGGAGCCCGGCCCCGATCAACTTTCCCAGAAAGGCCAGCGCGACCAGGGCTGCGAGGAACCCGGGCACCGTCGAGAAAGCGCCGAGGTCGAGCTGCAGGCCGATCCAGGCAAAAAAAACCGGGGCGGCGATTGCGGAGGTGACGATTCCGACCACGGACTTGACCTGTTCATAGGGTTCGACACCGACCCGTCCTTTCTCGAAAAAGAGCCCAGCAACGAAAGGACCGAGCACGAAGTGCAGACCGAGCAGCTCGGCCAGTGCGCCCAGCCCGAGAGCGAAGAGAAGCAGGGCGCTCAGGCTCATGGCGTCGCCGTGATGGGCGTGCAGCCAGCGCCAGAGCGGCCCATAGACGTATAGGCCGAGACCGATCGCGACCCCGAAGAAGGCCCCCACCGCGCCCAGCAGCAGGAGCAGGGCCGCCAGGTTCGGCAGGTCACCCTGGATGATCAGATGGCTGGCGACCGCCAGGAGTACCAGTCCGAGGATATCGTCGATCACCGCAGCGGCGATGACGATCTCGCCGACCGCCTGATGCAGCAGGCCGAACTCCATGAAGACCTTGGCCGCCACTGGGATCGCCGAGATCGAAAGGCCGATGCCGAGAATCAGGACCTGCCCCTGCTTCAGGTCGGAGGGCGGCAGGACCGCCCAACCGAGCAAACAGCCCAGGGTTAGCGGTAGCAGCATGCCGCCGCAGGCCACGAGCACCGCCTCGCGAGAGTGCTCGGCGATTTCCTTCGGCTCCATCTCGATACCGGTCAGCAGGAGAAGCAGGAAGATCCCGACCTCGCCGATGAGCTCGACCGCCTCGCTGCCCTTCAGCCCGGCGAGCCAGGGCACCTCGATCGGCAGGCTGACCAGCGCCAGGGCCAGGACGACGCCGGCCAGGATCTCGCCGATCGAGGACGATTGATGACAGGCGACCGCGATCCGTCCGAAGACCCGCGCCGCGAGGAGGACGACTAGGACCTCGAGAATTGCAGTCACGCGCCGCCGGCCTCCTGTCTTGCCCGGTCAGCCTCCTCGGCCAAGCGCCGCAGGGCCGCTGCGACCTCGACCGGATAGGCCGGCGCAGGGTCCAGCGACCTCAGCGTGGGCGGCAAGCGGCGAAGCTCCGACGCCACGTGGGCTCGGGCCTCCTCGAGGCCAGGCAGCGGGGCGAGTCTGCGCCCGGCCAGCATGACCGGCGCGATCAAGGGCTCGCCGCCCTGGCTGTCGCCTTCACAGGTGAGGACATCGCCGGTCATGACCGAGTCGTGACTGTAGTGCCGGTAGACCTGCTTGCAGCCCGGCCAAGTCGCCTTGCCGGTCGATACCTTGCGCTTCGGCTGCCCGGCGTAGACCTGCAGCTTGTAAGCGCAGTCCAGCGCCGGCGCGTCCGAGGCCGTGGTCAAGCTGGTGCCGATACCGTAGCCGTCGATCGGCACCGCTTCGGCGCCGTGGCGCGCCAGGACGGTCTCGTCGAGGCCACCACTTGCGAAGATCTGGATGTTCTCCAGCCCGGCACGGTCGAAAAGTTGCCGCACCGCGCGCGCCTCCGCGGCGAGATCTCCGCTGTCCAGCCGCACACCGCGAATCTTGATGCCCCGCTGGGCGAGCCGCGGCGCCAGCCGGATCACGGTGCGCGCCGCGGCCAGGGTGTCGTAGGTGTCGAGCAGCAGCACCACGGCATCGGGCCGGGCCCGCGCAAAGCTCTCGAAGGCTGCCTCCTCGTCGTCGTGGGCCTGGATGAAGGAATGCGCCATGGTGCCATAGACCGGGATGCCATAGAGCGGCGCCACGGGGGTCGTCGCGCTGCCGGCGAAACCGGCCAGATAGCTCGCACGCGCCGCCAGCAGGCCCGCCTCGGCACCGTGGGCCCGGCGCAAGCCGAAGTCGACCAAGGTCTTGCCCGGCGCCGCCAAGACCATGCGCGCCGCCTTGGAGGCGATCACGGTCTGGAAATGCAGCAGATTGATGATCCGGGTTTCCAGCAGCTGCGCTTCCGGCAACGGCGCGGTCAGCCGCAGCAGCGGCTCGTCGGGGAAGCAGACCGTGCCCTCGCGCAGGGCGTGAAGCGCCCCTGTGAAGCGGAAGCCCTCCAGATGGTCGACGAAAGCCGCCGAGAAGCGGCCACTGCCCCTCAGCCAATCGAGCTCCGCGGCCGTGAAGGCGGCGCCTTCCAGGAAGTTCACAACCGTCTCCAGGCCCGTCGCGATCATGAAGTTGCGGCTTGGCGGCAGCTTGCGCACGAAAAACTCGAAGACCGCGGTCTCGGTCATCCCGGCCTCGAGATAGGCCTGCAGCATGTTCAGCTGATAGAGGTCGGTCAGCAGCAGGCCGCTGCCAAGGGCGAATTGCGGGCCTGGCGTATCGTTTGAAGAAGCCATGGATCACGCGGCCATCGAGCGGAGTACGACAAACCCTGAAGGGCGCTTCGATGGTGAGCCCGGGACAACACAGACACCTTGATTCAAGTCAATGGAGCCATCGGAGGACCGGAAGACGATCGAAGCCTTTGCCGGCACCGCGGAATCTGTGAGCATGTCAGCCGGCCTCTTTCACCACGAGAGGATGGAGACTTGACTGGGGACATCAAAGGCGGTGAACCGCTGGCCGCGGAGCAGCTCTGCTGGCGCTGCGACACCTCGAGCTGGAGCTTCGAGACCACCGAAGACCTTGAGGACCTCGGCGAAGTCATTGGTCAGGCCCGCGCAGTCGAGGCGATCCTCTTCGCCGTGGACATCGAGCAGCCAGGCTACAACATCTTCGCCCTGGGGCCGGAAGGAATGGACAAGCACGGCATTGTCCGTCGGTTCCTGGAGGCCAAGGCCGTCGAGCAACCTGCCCCTGCTGACTGGTGCTACGTGAATAACTTTCGCGAGGCCCATGCGCCGAACGCGATCGAGCTGCCGCCTGGCCGCGGCATGGCCTTCAAGCAGGACATGGCCCGACTGATCACCGACTTGCACGACGTCCTGATCAGCGCCTTCGAGAGCGAGGAATACCGGACCCGTCGCCAGGTGATCGAGGAGGAGCTGAAAGAGCGGCAACAGGCTTCGGTCGCCGAGGTCGAAACGGCCGCCAAGGAGAAGGGTCTGACCCTGGTCCGCACGCCGGTCGGCTTCGCCTTCGCGCCGGTCAGCGAGGGCAAGCTGGTCCCGCCCGAGGTCTTCGAGCACTTCCCCAAGGAGACACGCGAGAAGATCGAAGCGGATATCGAGGAGTTGCAGAAGCGTCTGCAGGCCGCGCTGGAACAGACCCCGCTTTGGATCAAGGAGACCCGCGAGAAGGTGCGGGCTCTCAATCAGGAAACCGCCGAGCTGGCAGTCGGCCATCTGATCGGCGCCCTGCGCGACTCCTACGCGGATCTCCCCAGAATCCTGGAGTACCTGGACGAGGTCCAGAAGGATGTGATCGGCAAGGTCGAGATATTCCTACAGCAGCCCAAACAGGGCTCGGCCCCGCAGATGGCCCGGGATGCTGATTCTGGCAGCGATCCCCTGCGCCGCTATCAGGTCAACCTCGTGGTGCATAACGACGTGGCGGGCGAAGGGGCAAAAGGCGACCTGGGGAAAGGCCGTGCGCCCGTGGTCTACGAGGACAACCCGACCTTCGACCGGCTGCTCGGCTACATCGAGCATCGCGCTGAACTGGGCGCTCTGGTCACTGATTTCAACATGATCCGACCGGGTGCCCTGCACAAGGCAAACGGCGGCTACCTGATTCTCGACGCCCGCAAGGTCCTGACCCGACCCTTGTCCTGGGACGGCCTGAAGCGCGCGCTCTTCGCCAAGGAAATTCGGACCGAGCCGATGGCCCAAATGATCGGCCTGCTGAGCACAACCTCCCTGGAGCCGGAGCCGATCCCGCTGGATCT
>JAAUXU010037144.1_pt1 | contig 14136 bp, 14 predicted proteins | sample 7278151 | NCBI WGS metagenome assembly JAAUXU01 (sample SAMN14350113, study PRJNA611818) | marine sediment metagenome | isolation source: surface marine sediment (1.8m) | place: French Polynesia: Moorea | collected 2018-08 | reverse complement strand
GCATCCCACGTTCGACGGGCGAGAGTATAAAGGAAGCGCGTTCTTCTTCCCTCTTTTCTATGGGACTGTCCCGTCGATTCGCCGCGACAGCAAAGGGGAGAATACTCTCTTGAGCTGTCAGCTGCTGCTCCCAGACAAGGAAGAAGATAGAATCATTAGTCATGGGCTCGGGCCGCTACGGGCCAGGCCGGGTCGGGCTAGATTCTAAACAGTTGTCTTTAGGGCTTCTTAGTGAAGTGTAGGAAGATGCTATTCTTTTAGTGAGTTAGTGAGGTAGCTGGCAAAAGACCTTTCCTTCATTTTATTCAATGCCTTGATCATAAGGTTATGTTTTTTTCCCATATTTTTTTTACCTATCTCTTAGTTCTCTCGCGATACAAGCGCGACGTCAAGCGTGGACCGAATCAGCTTCGGGCTGGCCCGCGCTAATCACTATTAGTCACTGTTATGAGCAAGAAAATGGTCTGAAACGCTATCTTTTGGCCTTGACAATCATCACCATGGATACCTTCCGGCGTACATTGGGCCTTCAACCTGCCCAGGAACCACATCAGTCTCTGGTGCGGCCGCTCTATCCCGATCTCCGGGCCCTCCAGCGTGAGAACGACGGCCAGGTCCATCGAACTTCCGTCCAGCAAGATGCCGCGGACGAAATGAGGCAGAAGATGAGGTCCATGTGGCACAGCGTCAAGTACGGTCGCACGGCCTGGTCGCTGGACGGAGACGCTGTCTCAAGGCACAGTCCCGTTTGGATCATGGGCAGGAGCTACGACCGCCGGAGGGAGGGCGGACGAGCGGCCGACCAGGAGGTGAGGAGGATACAGTGACCAAACAAGGGCAAGGAAATGATCAGTGAAGTTCATCTTTTTAGCAATTCCGCCAACCTAAATCTGTGGACTCCGACGTCCGCTTCAAGTTAGACCTAAGTAGCCGATTGTGGTTCACCTACAGAAGGGAGTTTCCGGAGTTCCAGGGCACCGCCATCGACACAGATTGTGGGTGGGGTTGTATGATCAGGTCGGTCTGGATGACAGCGTACATTTTTGGCACATTTCAGTCGTAAGTCAACCTTTATTTCATTCCACAGGTCTGGACAAATGCTGGTAGGCAATGCGTTGCTACTCCAGCACCTTGGCAGGGATTGGCGATGGAAAGGACCTGGAGATGCTGGAACTTTTAATCAAGAAGAGTCCGAGGTGAGTCTTTTTCTAAGGCCAAAAGTATCTCTATGTGGAAAGCCTCTGTGTGTAGACGGAGCTCATCCACCGGTCCATCGTGAGGCTGTTTGGAGATTCTCCGGACGCGTCAGCGACGCCGCTCTCGATCCACTGTCTCGTCGCCATAGCCGGGAAGGTGTTGGGCAAGAAACCAGGTAGGTCTAAAACTGTATGTCCTCTAATGAATGCGTGCTGTGCAGACTGCACCGGGTAGTACAGTATGTACAATTGATAAGTTGGAGTCCGTTGCAGGTGACTGGTTTGGCCCGGCCTCCACCGCCAACCTGTTGAGAGAGGCCATCAATGGCTGTGATGAGTCAAGACTAATGCACCACCCTGTGCTTGGCAGGCTCTGCGTGCACGTGGCTCAGGACTGTACCGTGTATCAGCAAGACGTCCGCGATCTCTGTCGCTCAGAATATAGACGGAGAGCCAAGCTTAAACACATCAAGACCAGGAGATCCAGCAGCAGCGCCTTCGAGGACATCTCCGTCCTAGACGTGCCCAGCGAGTATCCTGCCGATATTGTGGGGCACAAAGACTTCGTCATCAACCAGGACGGCGGTGCGGGGCTGAGACTTTATGGAGGCGTTGTCGAAGGAGTCCCTTACTTGGAAGAGGTCGGAGAGACCTCCAAGCTAGGAGGAGCCAGAAGCGACATTGAGGAAGAGGAGGGCTTCCAAGTGGTTGGTGACGCTAGATCGAGAAGTAGACATCTTTATAGTGATGTAGTGGAGGAAGGAATGATAGCGGAGGAGAAAGAAGCAGGAAGCACCGACCGCCGGCATCTCCTTGACCGTAAGTTGTCAAAAACCTTGTGACTTACGTGTGTAGTCTCGTATACTCCAACTTGCTAGGCGACTACGACAACTCGTCGGAAGAGTGGACCCCGCTGTTGCTGCTCATCCCGCTGAGGCTAGGCAGAGAGAAGTTGAACTTGGACTACGGGGACGCTCTCAAATCTTTCCTCGCCATGGACAACTGCGTGGGCATCATTGGCGGGAGACCGAGACACTCACTTTATTTCGTGGGCTTCCAAGAGGATAGCCTCATTCACATGGACCCCCACCTGGTAAAGAATAGGCAGGATTACACTTACACTCATCATTTTCATTATAACCGGAAATGAAAATTATTTATAGTATGAATTATAACCGAATATTGGGGGGGGGGGGCTGATGAAGTGTGCGGTGCCACTGCCAAAGGCCATTTTCATTTGGGTCCGTTTGGTTGGTGACCTTTTGCGAGACCAATGATGTGCTCAGGTCTCCAGTAAGTCAGTGATTCTGCCTTTGAACTGGAATATGATTATTTCAACCCAAATCTTATTGATCAAGTTACGTCCCGGAAGTTTCGATGACTGCAAGCAGATTATGGTTGTGTTACTATAGTGACTGTAAGCGGCGTCCATTGTACCAGCAAAATGATGCTCAAAGGGGGGGGGGGGGTGCCCGTTTGCACTTAATAGTATGCAGACGTATGAAGGCCTACACCTACTGCCACAGGTCCAGGACAGCGTGAACGTGTGCAGCCGCAAATTCCCCCTCTCGTCATTCCACTGCAAGACCCCACGCAAGATGTCATTGTCCAAGATGGACCCCTCGTGCTGCATCGGCTTCTACTGCCACAATCAGGTAGTCACCACCTGCGAACATGGTTGAGAATGTGAAAGTGTGTGTTAACTTTGTCTTCTGCCCAGGCTTCATTTGAGACGTGGTGCGAGATGACCCGCGCGGTGTGGGTTGCCTCCCCGCCCGCCATATTCAGCATCCAGGAAGGCAGAATATCAGAGCACGTGGCGCACTTGCTCAGCAAAGCGTCTTCGAAGCCGTCGTCCTTCGACGACGACGAGACCATGTCCATGAGCATACGCAGTGAGGGAGAAGATGCTGAGAGACTCTCAGAAGACTTTGTTTTCCTCCTGTGATGTTTCATTTTTGTTTCTCCTTTTGTTTGTAAACTTACGGTCCTCAGAATCCAAAGAGAATAAATTTCTTTCACTCGATCTACGTTCGCCGTCTGATTTTCTTAAAATCGGCGGTCTTTTAAATGCCTGCACATTCTACTCTTCACGAAAAAATCGTTAAAAAAGTACTTTTTCCCGATTTTTACTTTTTTACGCAGTCTTTGAAAGCCTGGAACTCTTGAGGAGAAGCTCATGGAGACTCTACGCATAGGCACTCACAACAGATGACAAAGTGGATCTATTTAAGTTAACGTATCATCTTTATTTTCTTTTGTGCTTCAGCAGAAGAAAATATCTTTACCCAGCGCTCTTCTGAAGAGGTCGCAGGAAGAGGATGGAATCGCCGTCGCAGTTCAAAGCTGTGAGGAATTCAGGAATTGTTTCCTGAAGCTGAGGCCTCCACAGCCTTTGAGGCTCTTCAGAGGGCAGCCAAAGCAACTTGCCTCATAGCACGCACTAAGTCATCTCAAGGCCGAATTGGTTATCACGGCCAGATGAGTAAAGACGACTCCCTAACTGAAGAGCAGTGGAAGTTCACCTGGACAATGTGAAGGAATACGAGAACAAAACGTATCCGGGACATTGTGGTACTGGCTTTCTCTGGGGAGCATCTCCACCCCAAGTTATCATCAACGACTACGTCATCTTTGACAGTGACGAGATAGAAGGTGCAACAGTAACGTTTGACCATGACGATGACGACGGGGTATCGTTTCCAATCAAAGAGGCATTGTTGTCAGCTCTGTGCACTGCGCATAGTGATGACCGGACCAAACTGGATTTCAGCGTGCCAGAACTGAACCCCGAAACTGAGCATGGACTGGGGTTTCTCAAAGACCACGTTCTGGAACACGATCTGATCATCAACGACAAGAAGTCAAAAGAGGAACACGTGTCAATACTGAAAGCTCTTCCACAGCCACTCGTCATGATATCACATCCCCATGGCCTCGGCAAGAGACTGCGCGAAGGCAGCGTCTCCGCCTTCTGCTCTGTTAGCTACGTGCGTCACACCCTGGGAACAAATCCGGGCAGCTCTGGGGGCAACGTGCTCTACTACAGCGAGTGGAAGGCAGCATTTGTGCACAAGAAGTCATTTCCAGGTCAGAACATGTTCAAGAAAGCAATGAGGAACTCATGGAGTTCGTTCAAAAAGCTGAAGGCTACATCAGAAATTTCAAATAGGGAGAGACAAAGCAGACACGAGAGAATATTTTACATCCCACACTTATTCTCTATCTTGCATTTACGCATCACGTTACGAGGGTGTCCTATTCCCTTGAGTCTCTCATGCACGCACCATGTTTCAGCCTTCTGTGCTTTGGCGCGTCCTTCTGCTCTCTCTCTGTTAGAATGCATCAGTCAGAATAAACACTTTTATAAGAAACATCTCGTCCTAGAGAAAGATCGAGGAGATGGGGGACAAAGGTGTCCTTTCATGTTGCCACGTAGGACAATCAGCATGAGAGTACAGTCATCTCCAGCTCGGCTCTCCTTCTTTAAAATTACTTCTCCCGATGTTGAGAAGACTCTCTCTGCTGGCACAGAGGTTGCTGGACCGGCAAGATACTTTGGTACCAGAGGGAACATCTGCAGGAACCTCTTCTTAGGGAACATGTGCAGGAACCTCTTCTTAGGGAACATGTGCGGGAACCTCTTCTTAGGGAACATGTGCGGGAACCTCTTCTTAGGGAACATGTGCGGGAACCTCTTCTTAGGGAACATGTGGGGGAACCTCTTCTTAGGGAACATGTGCGGGAACCTCTTCTTAGGGAACATGTAGGGGAACCTCTTCTTAGGGAACATGTGCGGGAACCTCTTCTTAGGGAACATGTGGGGGAACCTCTTCTTAGGGAACATGTGCGGGAATCTCTTCTTGCCTTCACTTGGCCACCTAGGGAAAGGACTGGCCTTCCTGTGCTGGAGGCGAAGGGAGAAGTAATCCACATGTGACTCCTCTGACAGTGGGCCGTTGGTGGGCGCTTGCCCAATGTCATCAAACTGCTCCTACACAATCTCCGAGGAAGGGGATGATAGTGAACTGCTTGAACTGAATTAAACTTCATTTCCAGCTTTGTGAAAAACCAAGCAACATAGTTCAAGAATTTCATTTGGTTGAGCTTTCGTTCAACGTTTAGGTCGACCTTTGCTGAAGACTTTGAAACAGTTCACCTTTGTTATTCCTGCTTTTCTTGTTGTTGGACTCCAAAGTCCTCTCTATGAGCTGTTCTATTTCATAGGTCTCGCGAAGGTGCTTTATTCTGCGTTCTTCGTCTTCTCGCTTGACTGGAAGCATCGATTCTTAACTTGCGGATCCAGGAGGGTGAATCCGCATCCTGACATGAGAATTCTGACATCCTCAGACATGTTGAACCTCTTGTTGAGGTTTCTGACAATCTTGGATGGAGGCTCCCTCTTCAGTGTTCAAAGTTTTAGTCTTTGTATCACCTCCTACGGAGAAGATCCAAAGGGTCTGATGTGGTTGTCCATCCCATCATCAGAGAGGAAGAGAGTGACTGCACTCTTTAGCTTCAGGAAACTTTCGAGCATGAGGAAGTGACTCCTCCATCTCGCCACCACATCTTGCAGGAGCTTCTTGGGCTTCATCCCTTGGGGCTCTTGGACCTGGTCCAGTTTCTCCTTGGCAACTGTAGAAGTTTTGTCGGATTACGTTGGACCCACGGTCAGTCACTGACGTCAGTTCTTTCCCTCTCGTATTTTACTCTTGCAGCATCGTTTCCAGCTCCAGACTGATGAGGACGGCAGTGCGACTTCCCTTGATGCTATGGCAGTCCAGCACAGTGAACTCCAGATCAGACTTTGCGAGGCGACAGCCATGAAGCCTACATTGCTGTTGGATGTCCAGACGTCTGTTGTAGCTAAGACTGTGCGATGTCCCGAAGTAATCGTGATCGCGAAATTCGACATATCGAGACCAAATATCGCGATATTTAGTCTCGAGTTGTTGCACACACTGAAGTTCCCTCTGACAGCTTTGACTTGTACCTTCTTGAACAGCTTGGTGCTGAGGACATTTCTCTGAGTGCTTCTGCAGGGAAGCTGGGATTTCTTGCCCAATCCTCGGTAGAAGTTGAGGAGCCTTGATCCTCCACGATGGCTTCAGGTCCTAAGCGACCATCATGGCAACGGTCGTGTCCAGCGACACTTTCCTCTCAGATTCCGTGTCACATAGACTTCTGTTCTCCAGCATTTGCTTCAAGGTCGGTTGTGTCTCCCTAGCCTTGCCTTCATCTCAAGCCTCTTGGAGTTCCTTCTTGAGCGAGTCTTTAGCACCGTTTTGTCCACACCTCGCGAGTCCAAAGTCAATTGTTGTAGGAAAGACTCTCACTTTGTCCCATCGGGTCTACGTGTCTCTTTTAAATTAGATCGAGTGTCTTTCATAGTAGTTGGGACGCAATAAAAACAAGGTGACAAAATGTCCAAGGCATTTTACTGCCAAGCAGATAGTGTAGATTCAGTTGCATGCTGTGTGCTCCCTAAAGCAAAATCGTGTCTAACTATGAACTGTTTCTTCCCCAATCTGCTCGAAGCAGACACAGTACACACTTCATGAAAGATAAACCTAATGCATTAAACGTACAGAGTATGTTTTCCATACCTTACTTACTCTTTGTACCCATAAGACCAAGTGATGACATGTCTGGCAGATGAACAAAATAGGTCTGGTTCACTGTATGCTTCATATGAACAAAAAACCCTCGGATTTTTATAAAGAAGCAGAAATATGTAGGATTGAGACGATGGAAATGCATAAAAAAAGATCTTTGCATTAGGTATTTACTCTGTATACCTGGTAAAAGTGAGGTTTGTAGGCTCCCTGAAAGTGTGCTGATGGACAACAATGACGTCTCTTGACTCAGTTGACCTATTTTAGAGTAAACCTAGAGCAGAGATGAGATTGGTGGAAGAGTGGACAAGGTGAAAGAGATGCGTCTCCGTGGAGTTAGAGACTGAGGGGGACTTGGGCGATGAAGTGACGTGATGTATGTAGTGCTTGTGCACTATTTAGACAGCCTCGACGAAGCAGAAGTCGGTGTCTTTTCCGCCGTAGTACAACACTGCTTTAGCCGTGACCATGCCAAAGAGGAGGAGGTCCCAGGACAGCGACAAGAAGTGGACGAGGGTTTTCCTGCCAGTCCAACGAATTCCTCCTGAGGACAAACACCAGAGCAGACATTTGGGACTTCCATCAAACGTTTCCCCAGAGTCAGCTCTTTCCATCTCGGCGAAACCAGGTCCGCTGCTCAAATCCAAGGACTCTGATGAGTCCTTGCTCAGGATGCCCCACACAACCCGTACGAAGACTGCTTCTTACGCAACTTCCGGGTCAGGGTCACAGTGGTTGCCCCTGCCATCCTCCCAGATCGAGGAGGACTCTCTGCTGCATCCCAAAAGTACGTGGATGGTACCAACAGGCTTTCTCTGTCCTCTTCTGGACGGAGTCTCTCTACATCCACGCACGGAGGCTCCTCTTGCTTTCTCTGGACAGAACTCATGCCGGTAACGCTGTCGGTGAGGCAGCAGATCTCGCTCGCTCTCTCCTTCGAGAGAGCCGAAGCGCAAGTGCTCCCGTTCAGCGAGGCGCATATGTTTTTTATCCATCCGCATTGGCTTGAAGCGACAACTTTAACAGAGTCATCGTAACGAGAGGCAAAACATCGTCGACATCGCGTGCACTCTCGACAATCCTGGAGCGCCATGAGCCGGTTACTCTCACTTCCGTTGCTTCTGCTCAGTCGTTGCAAAAACTGCGGTTCGCAAGTACTGCTAGTGCTGCTCTGTTGCTCTTCAAGCTGGCTCGACATGTCGACCTTCGCGTCGCAGATCGACGTGGCCGTGGACGAGAAGCAGCATCTCAACCATGTCGTAGACAGCCTTGATCTACTCATCTACGTCAGCCTACTCATCCTCACCATCGTCACGCTCTGGTGTTTCAAGGAGAGAAGAGTGCGCTTCTTGCACGAGTCCGGGCTGGCGGTCATCTACGGTCTCGTTGTCGGCTTCCTCCTGAGGCTGATCGGCAGCAAGAGGGAAGTCTCCAGCATCTCCGTGCAGGAGCACCAGGTGGAGCCTCCAGATGGCCACTCCACCAATAGAGACTCGGTGACGCCAGTGGTGACGCCAGCGGTGACGCCGCCTGACACGGTCCACCTCAGGATCAACGTGTCCACCGGGTCATCCGATCGCTCTGGTCATGTGCTGGAAAAGGTGTTCACGTACGGCTTCCAGGCAGAGCAGAGTGACATCCAAGCAAAGGCCACCTTCAATCCCGAGATCTTCTTCTACGTGCTGTTGCCCCCCATCATATTCTACGCGGGTTACTGCATGCGCCGCAAGCACTTCTTTGACAATCTGGGCGCCATCCTGGCCTTTGCCCTCGTCGGCACCGTCATCTCAACGTTCATCGTTGGCATCGTCACCTACGCTTTCGCGCAGCTCTTTGTCGGCGAGACCATCAGGATCAAGTTCCTGGACACCCTCTTTTTCGGCGCAATTGTTTCAGCCACTGATCCAGTCACGGTGCTCGCAATATTTCAGGTATGTACCAGGTGCTGGCTTATACGCCATAACTTACAACAGCTACCAAACTTTGCTGTACATCTAGCACGTAACCAGTACAGCACATTACATACTGCATTTCTAGTATAATTATAGTACTATAGTTGCTTTGATCCTCTACCCATCTCGCACTTTGTACTAATTTTGCTGTTCTTCACTTATATTTCTGATCACAAGACCTTACCTTGAAGCAATGTAAGGATAAGCTAGAATGAGCACAAGGATCAACGCGGGCTCTTACCCAGTACTAAGTGCGTAGTACTCAAGGGACTGGTTGAGGTTTCATTTTTTACTCCGCTTTATACTCTATTTTTCAACTCCCTGTTTGAGGGATCAGGACTGATGAGAAGGCCGATGACTTCTGGGACGAAGCTGTAGAATAACATGCAGGGGTTGTACTGAGAGGTGGGCGCCCGCACCTTCTGACGCACGCACAAATACTGTGCCAACACAGAGGCGGACGCTGGAAAAGCCCAAAATAGGCTGTTGCCCAACGCGGTTACTGCCCAAACAAGGGGATAGTTGAGAAAATGCTGGTAAAATGGGGATGTCGAAGTGGTGGTATCATTTAAAGTTCTACACCAGCCAGCGTTCGTCCTCTTTGTACGTACATATACACTAGGCTAGGTCAAAAGATGAAAATTTTGGAATTTGACTGAGGGCATCATAGGTTTGTACAAGTCTCATTTTTTGAAGTTTTACTTTAAACAATTTCATATTAGACACTTTTAGCGCAAAGTCACGTAACATATCATGCGTCAAGCGAGTGCTGCAGCCTTTCTTTTTTTAGCCATAAACCTTTAGCAACAGAAGGGATTCACGTCTCTATGGAAAGCTAAGGAACTCCTTCAGAACTACATTGATATGCACTTTTGCTCTAGGACCACTCCACAAAACAGGTTTTAAGTTATGCACTGTAGCAGAGTTTACTACATAAAAGTTTGACGATATTGTGAACAAATGAATGGTCCTAAGGCAAATGTGCGTATCTGGACGAGGCTTTCGTGGCTTTCGAAAGAGGGGTGAAGCATTTCTATAGCTCAAAGGTTATGGCTGAAAAAAAGTGGGGGCTACACTTACCACATACAGTGTGTTATAAGACTATAAGTTCAGATAGCAGGTGTTCCTTAAGAAAAAGATGATTTGGGTAATAAAATCTTACGCAATATTGTGGCCAGGCCGCCCAAAGAATCATTTTCCAAAAAGAATACCTTCTCGAACTAGCCCAGTGTCTATGATACTTCACCATATGTTTGCATACTGTATAGCTTGAGTCATGTCCTATAAAATGCCAAGTTATTAACATACATCCCATGTACCGCGAGCTTCAGCAGTCGAGCTCCAGCAAGACAGTCATCGTGTGGCCGATCAGTTTGTTGCAATGGAGAATGACGCACTGACTTTCGTATGCACATGTAACTTACTTCAGTTGCACTCGATGTATGCGTGCGCTCTCAGCAGCGTCTCGTCGAAGTGCGACTCGTCAAGGTACTTGCACATGGAAAGCTTTTCGAAACTGTTTTTTTTAGAAAGCAGGCGAACATAACGTGGACAACGTGAAGTAGAAGTGAAGTAAAGCGTAGCACATATGCTGATGCTACTGCAAATTTACGAGGATGGCAGGTCCACATCAAATTGTGCACTACAGTGGCCTTTTGAGTGGGCTTCGGAAGCCTTTAAGGGTTGCCATGGATAGTTAAGCCCTTCACAGCTCGTTACTTTGGGGAGAATGTCTGTACATCATGACGTTGAAGAGTGCAACTTGACGGGGACCCCCTAGTTCTATCATGAGCATGGTGGACAACGATGTCTATCGCAACTCTGCCTGCCTGCGTCGTGTATGTACAGTAAGAGCATGTCCCTCCTCACGTAGGATCTCCACGTGGACGCCACATTGAATGGGTTGATCCTCGGGGAAAGTCTGCTGAACGACGCGGTCGCCATCGTGCTGTGCAGCTCCATAGAAGAGTACGTGCGCATCTCGTTGGCCGGCGGCACGGACTTTGAGACCGACGCTCTCCTCCTCACCGTAGTCAAGTTTTTCTGCGTCGTTCTGGGCTCAGTGGGGTTAGGAGCGCTTGTCGCAGCACTCACCGCGATCCTCACCAAGTTCACCCGGCTGTCTGAGCATCCCCTGCTGGAGACGTCGCTCTTCACCCTCATGAGCTACACGAGCTACCTACTGGCCGAGATCAGCGGAATGTCTGGGATCGTCGCTGTGCTCTTCTGCGGCATCTCGCAGGCGCACTACACTTTTCACAATCTGTCGCCGGACTCGCAGCTGCGCACCAAGCAGTTCTTCGAGACCCTCAACTTCCTCGCGGAAAATTTCATTTTTTCCTACATCGGTGTGTCCATGTTCACCTTCGACAGGCATATATTCAGCCCCGCCTTCATCATCGGCTCCTTCGTCGCCATCGCCCTCGGCAGGGCCTGCAATATCTACCCTCTCAGCTGGCTGGTCAATCTGGGGAGAAAGCAGAAGCTTCCGAACAACGTGAGTTTTCTGTCTCGATCCATTGTCAGTTTAAGGTGACCACATTCTCATTGGTCCTGACTGAGTCAGGGTGCAACTTGAAAATTTCTGGCAAGTCTAAGACCTTGATCAACGTCAAGTTCGTGAGCACGGTGACAGTCGCTGACCTCGCGCTCTCGAGCCACGTTCCACCCGGAGCGACTGGTTTTCAAGGGGATTTTTAAGGACGTCGATGATGATATGAATGAGGCACATAGTTTGACCAACTTGATGTCCGAATGTCTCGTTGCTTGGAAAAAAGCTTCTTCTTCATATTCAGTTTCAATGACGCCTTCTACTCCTCCAAACTTAAGTCCAGTGGTCGCATCTTGTACAAGAGACTCCTGTTAATGTCAGTTGGCCTGCTAAAGAGCTCTTTTTTTAAACTTCGTGCAGAGACGAGATCACGTCCAGACATCCTTGGACGCATCCTGTACATAGTCTGAATGAATAATGTTTGCTCATGAACTCAGTTTCTACACATGATGTGGTTCTCGGGTCTCCGCGGGGCCATGGCCTTCGCCTTGGCCGTGCAGAACACGGTCAGTCCCGCCAGGAGCATGTTCTTCACCACCACCTGTATCATGGCAATCACCACAGTCATCGTGGTTGGCAGCTTAACAACGCCGGCTCTCTCACTGCTGCAGGTGACAACGCGCCAGGAAAGTCTTCTCGTTCATGGAAATAAGCAAGATTTCATCCATTGCAGATTCCTGTCGGGGTCCTCGAAGAAGAGCACGAGGAACTACTTGCCACTGATGAAGGCCACGATCCCGAGAACCAACCTCAGGATGGAGCAGCCAAATCATATCCGATGAATCAGCGCTCCTTCGCTGCTCGCGTCTGGTCAAACTTTGATCGCAGCTTCCTGAAGCCAATGTTGACGTCGAGCCAGCCTTCGCTGGAAGAGACGATGCCCCCGTGCTGCTTGCCCCTGGCCAGGTGCTTCACCTCGGAAGAGCAGAAGAGGGAGAGGCAGACGTTGGGGGTGGCAAAGACGTCCACCTCAGACTCATTGGCTAGCGGGGATTGAATATAGGCAGAAATTAGATCGCTCACCATTCTTATGCCAAGGGTGCTTATGACTCATTTTTTAAAGTCCAATGTTGAGTTGGAGGGAAAAAGCACAATTGAATCTCAATTCAGATAAGAAATTCGACTTTCGGAAGATTCCCAAGGAATCATTTTCATTGTGCTCGCATGTGTTATGATCATTAGATTTTGGAAAGCCCAACTAGGGGGAGAAATGATTCTGTCAAGTTTTTGCTTCGAATCTTAGGCATTTTTATACTAATTTTGATGTTTCACGTGATTCTAACTGTGTTAAAGATCACCCTGATCCTCAATGAAGTTCAAGTGGGTGTACTACGTCTGTCTGTCTGTCTGTCTGTCTGTCTGGATCTCCCACGTCTGGATCGGTCGTCCCCAAACTTGCCATCCACGCGCTTGCGATCGCCCTTGACGTTGTTGCTCCCATCGCCGTCCGCGCACTTCACGCAGTCCACAGTGTCTGCTGACCAAGTTTGGGGACGATCGGTGCAGGCACGGACAGACAGACGTACATACAGACCCCACGCTTTATATATAAAGAGACGATAACGCATTTGCTGAGTCCGCGGCAACTCAGACTGAGGCAAGTCTGCGGTAGGCCCACAAAAATGCCCACAAAAATTGCAGGCCTACCGCAGCCACCCTTATGTGCTGCGACGGCAAACCGGAGAAGGCAGAAATATTTAATAGAGAAATAGCTGCATTGGCAGGCATAATTATACTGACTCACCGGCAATTCCAAACTGGTGCACAGCAAAAGTGAACGAGCTAATGTAAGTAATGTGGCCTAAAAGCCTTCAAAATCATGGCTGAAACTTAGTCCTTAGTTTCATTGTCACATGAAACTGCCTTCAATGGCCAAATTTCAACTCACCTCAGTGACTCAGTCAAGAGGTGTCTATCTTCAAAGAAAAAGGAAAAATCTGCCTGCTAACCTTGAATATGTTGGATACTCTCACTTAGATCCCATCTTCAGACGTTTCAATTTGATGATAGAAGAAAGTTGAAAAAAAAACAGTTGTTTTTTGGTGTTTTCTTCAACAGAGTAAATGACTGCACAAGTTTCTTTTTTAAGATTTCAACTGACGAAGGTAAATGAACAGGGCATGGAAACAGCCGTCAACACAATGCCTGAGGGGACTCTGGACCAGGGCAACGCGGACACTTTGTCATCTGTTTGACAGAAAAGGTCGTGGATGAAATGGACAAGGCTGACAAGTCATCTGAAAGAGATTTTTGTCAAAGTAGCTTTGCTGTGGATGAAGACCTGTTACTGTGACTGCAGGAAGGGTAAATACAGTCCTGGCCGAAAGTAATTGCGTCGAGCATGACGGCACCTCCTACGCTGCACTGAAACGTGTGGAGGTGGAATCTTGATGTGGAACGTGTAGACTTGATACTGGGACGCAATGTTCAGTATACAGGTCAATGTCAAGGCTGCCCATTTTGGTGCTAGAGTGCTCAAAGGAAGCCACCTGGAGAGGGGGCAGGCTGAAGAGGCTGGAAATGTGGCTTTTTCACGAGGGAAACATGGATGAAATTTGCTGAAATTTTCATGGGGGAATCCTAACCCCCTGGCCCACCATTTCCCCCAGGATTCACTCCCCAGGCCCTCCGGCGTCATGAGCAAGCGTGCAAAAACCCCGTGTCCGGGTTGTGAGGTTGCTACGTTCCGTCAAGCAGCAAAAAGAGAGCGACGGGGTGACACTTTGACACGTAAACAAAACTCATCGACTGATCGTCCCCAGCAGTATTAGAGAGAGAAGGCAGTCCGGACTCTGGAGCTTTGGGGACCTGATCGTCCCCAG
>JAAUXU010062171.1_pt1 | contig 14137 bp, 9 predicted proteins | sample 7278151 | NCBI WGS metagenome assembly JAAUXU01 (sample SAMN14350113, study PRJNA611818) | marine sediment metagenome | isolation source: surface marine sediment (1.8m) | place: French Polynesia: Moorea | collected 2018-08 | reverse complement strand
TACAGTGGCCCCAGAGAAAAGAGAGAAGAAGATCGCGCTTACGCCGATCGAACGTAGGACGCAAAGTCCACAGCGGAATAAGCTGCCCCTGAGCCCCACATGGTGGCAAGCACTGTATGTGGGCCACTGTACACTGTACACCGTATGTAGACTGATCACGCTGGTCACCAGCAGACTGGTCACGCTGGTCACCAATTGGGGCTCAGTGGCAGCTGACTCAGCTGTGGACTTTGCGTCCCACATTCGAAGGAAGCGCGTTCTTCTTCTCTCTTTTCTCTGGTCCTACGTGGCGACGAACCCCCACTGGAGCTCTAGTCAGGCTCAGCGCAGCAAGCTGTGCAAGCCGCTTTGGACCAGGGAGAGTGCGCCACGAAGCAACATTTGCGTGCGATTACGTCAAGATGATCACGGACACGCAGCTCGCTATGTTCGCCAACTTCTTGGGCATGTTCCTCTTCCTGCTCGTCGTCCTGTTTCACTACATCTCGGCCATCTCTGTCACCAACAGGCACTAACTGGGCCAACATGGTGAATGTGATGAAGGGCGTGTTGGTCCAGTGCGACCCGGCCATGAAGCAATTCCTACTCCACCTCGACGAGAAACTCCTCCTGGGATCTAGGTTCGTCCTGCAGGCAAGTCACAACTGTACTCTTACTATATTGTCCGTGCTTGGCTTCCAATGATGAGCGTCTTCTCAGGACTTGGACGAGACGCATCTGTTCATCTCTGCAGATGCCTTGGACCAACTCAAGGATAAGATCGACGACCTGATGGACCGGCTCTCGGTTCCCGTGGTCGAAGGCGGCCACTAGTAGAAGAAGGTGCTGCCACATCTTAGTCTTCAGTCATGGCCAAGTGCACAAAATCTTTTCCCATCCTCTTTCCTGCTGCCTTTCATCCACTTTTCGCTCCTATCTCTCCATATGCTGGATTTGTGATGACTGTTAAATATACAAACGTTTCATGGCGTGGCGATGGCTGCCACTACAGAGATGTCTCCAGGTTCTACTTCAATAGCATGTGCAAATGATCGTGACGGGGGAAACGTTAACTTACCTGACAGGTATGCAAGTGAGCCATTCTGCATAGCGCTACCGTTTGATCAATGCAAAAATTGGCTTCGGTGGGAGTCTCCGTGAGATCATGTCCGAAGCGCGACAATTGTGCTTCCTGGATCGGGTGTTAACCTGCGCCGTGCTCGAGACGACGGTGGACCAGTTGGCCATAGTTTATGCCACTCTTCCACGTCCACGTCAGGCATTCGCTGTGCACCCGAACACAACTGAGGCCAGCTTAGAGCAACTTTTGGTGAAGGAGAACAAACTGTACCAGTCGAAGAAGAACAGACGACGGAGTACTATGGCGTCGATGACCCAGGCAGCCTCCTCCTGGGCGAGGCAGCGACTGGCCGCGGAGGCCATCTACGCTCAGAAGGTGCTGGAACAGACCACTGCGGAGGTTGTTGAGACTGGCACCTGGGAAGGGCTCAGAGAATCTGTGGCTAGGAGCAAGGAGAGGCAGAAGGAGCGAGAAAGAATAAGGTTAGTGTCACGTTGCACTTCTGGACGCTGTTCTACAGCATGCGAGTCAAGAAACTCAACACGGATCATGCAGGAGTAACTTTTCGTACAGTAACCTTATTTCATCGTTCAGGAGAGGCCTTGTTCAAAAACATGTTCATTGTATCGTCGTGCTATATTTCCAAGATGTTGGCCAGCTTTTGGACCTGTTGGATCTCGTGAACCCAAAAGTCGTCCTGGAGCCTCTCATGTCGTTTTGAAAGTGTAGCTCGGGTCTTCCTCTGTCTCGAGGTCCTTTGCAAAGAACGCAACGTTTCTTAACATTGAGCCAAAGGATAGCACACACCACAAAGCCTGAAAGTGTAGCTTGTGTGGTACCAGCAGCATCACACGTGATCCACATCATAGCCACAGTAGCCGTCAACTTGCCGTACTCGTCACCAAAGCTTAACTCCTGAGACACTTTGAAGTGTGCAGTGCTGACTAGAGAGTGGTTAACGTTACATATTTTTTGCCTCTAACTGCTGAATGCTATGAATGATCCAGTTCTTGGATGTTGATCACTCGTCTTAGATCTGCTCACCTTCAGGGAAAGCTTCACAAGCTTGGACTGATTGCTCAGGTCCTCAAATCTACGTTATCTGTACCTTAATACTTTAATACTGAATGAATCGCCGACAATAACATTGCGCCCAGATCAGAAAGTCCATCCAACTTACATGTGGCAGTCAAAACTTTTTGTGAAGATCGAACATCGACGGGTCAATTTGTTCAATAACAGGGAGAACGAAAAGTCCGTCCGCCGCGAAATCGGCGAGCTGAAGGAGTCCATCGAATCTGCTCGCCACTCTTGCCTCGTCGACGTTGAGAAAGAGAGCCTTAGGGTGGCGCACTTGAAGGACGCTCTGTTGGAGGCGAGAAGGACGACGCGAGGCGAGGAGGATTATGTGCGGGAGCTCGAGACTGTCAAGGAGGAAGAGAGGACCAAGCGGCTGGAGGACGAGGAGCACAAGCTCTTGCTGAAGAGAGACGAGTGAGTAGGGGAAGCGCGTACTTGCGATTCTAACCCAGTTCACAGTATATTTTCGATTCAAAAGACTGAAGCGGGAACTGGAGCACGAACAGCGTGTGACTTTGGAGATGGAGAGCTGGCTGAATGACCGCCGTGACCACCTGCGCGCGCTCCACCGGCATTGGAACGAGCGCTTGCGCTCCGACCTCGCGCAGGCGGACTCCGCGCTGGCAGAAGCTGCTGCCGCTCGCGTGGCTGATGGAGTACGCCGCACGGACACAGAACGCCGTCTTAAGCAGGCCAAAGAATTCGTGCGCTCCGAAAAAGAGCGCCGCGAACAGGAGCGGCGTAAGCGGGAGCGCTTTGAGTTGGAGGTGCGCACGGCCGTGAGGATCCAAGCGTGGTGGCGCATGACCATGGTGCGCCAGGGACTGGGTCCTTTCAGGAAGAAAGTGCCTCACAAGCAGAAACAACAGCAGTCGGGAAAAAAGAAAGCATCAACTATAAGATAAGACTTTGTATTTTCTCTTGAGAATATTACAAGTACCTCTAATGCCTTTGTTTCTTACATTTTCAGTGCTTTGTGCCTTATGGAGTAGTACTGTATTAGGTACGAGGAAGAGCTGTAAAGCGCAGGCCTTTGCAAGCAATCACACTCATACATATCATTATGGTCGCATGAGCTTCATAACTGTTGCTTCTATTCTTGAAGTCATGAGAAGGAGTAGTACGGACACGTTTCTTCATGCAAAATTGTGCGTACTATGATGGCTGACTGAAATAGTACAAGTAAAAAGATCTTTCAATAATATCCTTCTGTAGAAGAGCATCACGAGTTCATAGCTTGACACTGCATTGCAGCGATTGCTGGAGAAGTAAAGCCCGAGATAAAAAAGCATCACTCTAACTTCCTGACACGTGAAGGATGTAATTTAAGGTATGGCGGAGGTGAGAGGGCTGGCTTGGGGTTGGGGTTGGAGGGGACGATGCCTTGCTATGGCCAGCACGAAGTGGGGTAGAGTAGAAAAAGTATCCCAAGCTTTCCGGAAGTTATCAGATTTGTCGGTTCCTGGGCTGTAGTCAGTCAATTACGGTCCGCAGATGCAGATATCCCCGCTGTCCTCCCTGACCTCGCACCTGAGGAGCAAGTGAACGATGCGTAAGCCGTCGGTGGGTGAGCAACTGACACCTGGTACGTGCGGAGAAATGAAGTCTTTACCTGGTGGTCTTCGTGGACCTGAAGGCAGCGATGGCGAGCGAAGATGCTATCCAGGTGCAGACAGTCCCTGCGACAGCTAGCCAGAGAGCGAAGTCCACAGAGCACGCTTCGCCCAGAATGAAGGGGCGAGAGAGCCCTTGGCAGTAGCCCTGAGGATGAAATTGACGAATACGGTTTCAAAGTCCACATTGGCAATTTCTGGTTTAAGTCGGCACCTTGCTGATGACTGTGGATCCCCAACCCGCTGGAAAGGCGATGATTCCAAGCGTGAAGAGGAGCGCGGCGAATGTCTGGACCGAGCCGCACACGGTGAACACCGAGCAGAAAATGCAGCTGCGGCAGCATAACGTTAGCAGCGCAAAAAAGTCCGCAACAATCTGCAAGACCAGGTCGCATGAGTGTCCAGCCTCAAGTTGTTACGTTGCCACTGACAACAATAAAGAAGGACGTATTCAACTTCCTCACCGTCAGTCCCAATCCAATGACGAAGCACACGACGGCGCCTCTCCATGCATGGGGATACTGGTCGTCGTCGAGGTCAGTGAACAAGCTCTCGGCAAAGTTGCGGTCGGGGATGCATTCGCCCTCAAACAGTAGAGGGGGCTCCGGAACCTGGAAAGATATGGGCCATCAAATAAACTGTGTATCGTGCTCAGTACATTACACCAACCTTGCAGTGGATGAAGAGACCCACGTTAGGCTCCAGAATCGCTTTAAAGCTGTTTACACCTGTTGGAAGCGGGTAAGATAGTCTGGCTCAGAAGGCTCGATATCCGAAGTCCCTACCTGCCCCTCCTGTTAAAGTTGACCCGGAGAATGTCCCATGCAGCCAGCGGTTGGTGAAGAGCGCCACGAGGATGAGCAAGGTACCCACCAGCGAAGTGATGTACCACAGCACCGCGCGGATCGTGATGATCAGCGAACACATAGCTGGAAGGCAACGAGGTCTCAATCTCTCATCGGATGTCGCCGCTGTTACGCGCGGTATTATAAAAAAAACTGGTCTATGACCAGGACTACGAGCATCGCGGGCAGCGGTGGCGGGAGCAGCCGCAGCAGCAGGCAGTCTCTTTCTTGTAATATTTTACAGAACGGCCTACGTACTTGTAGAGTTAGATTGCTGACCTTTCTCTTCAAAGCAAACACAGTTGTTGGCTGTGCTCCTATGGCGAGACACCTTAAGAAAGAGCAGGAGACAAATTGACTCTACCGAAGAGGTGCTCGAGCACGTGGAGGAAGTCACTGACGTACACGCGAAAGAGGGCGTGATTGAAATAATCCACGCGTTCCTTCAGTAAAATTGCTTGGCAAGATTGCAAAGGAAAGCTACGAGAACGCTGAAATGGGTGGCATTTGTTAACTCGCGTGCCCCGCCCCTAATTTTCCGCGATTAGGGTCGAACTTTGGGGCTTGGCTTTGGGATCGATCACTACTGTGACTTCCATAACGTCCCTGGTGCACAGTTCAACGTGATCCAAGTCAATCGGACGAGGCTTCTTTCCTTAGACCGCCACACTGTACTGCCACTGTGCTGCGGCGCGCGGCTTCGCTAACAAGTCTTTGTTCCGGTAGCTGGGGAAGAGGACGAAGAGGATCAGCCTCTCTGAGGCTGCTGCTGGACTGCAGCCTCTGAGTCTCGATCCCTATCGGTCCTACCTGATGCTCAGCGGACCCCAAAAGTGGCCTGAACAGTCCTTGCTCACGTCCAGCAGTCTAAGTGGAAGAGCCTCAACGCCTGATTGCTCACTGAGGCGCCACTCGCGCTTTCTGCTGACTGCTGTTGTTATGGGTGCTGCCACAAGCTTCCCTCTCCTACTACTTCTTCCCCTCCTTACCCCCCCCCCCCCTACTGTCTGGCCGCACACTACTGGACTACAGTAGCCGTGTGCTGCGGTCTTGAGCTCCGAAGTAGCTGTGTTAGGTGCGCGAAATACGCTCAGGCTGCAGACTGGGGTAGGGGCGTTGGCCGTCGACTCTACGCAGATGGCGCGATCAGATTACTCGATGACAGCACAGGATGACATGCAGTCGGTCCTCGTCCTCCTACCGATATATGAGGATTTGGTGGACAGGACACGCAGTGCCGGGGCGAGGCTCCAGTTTGGGATTGGAACACGATCCCCATCGGGGTCGGGTTCTTGCTCAAGTCTCGTTGAAAGCTCGGGACTCGGCCGTGCTTTCAACAGCTCGATCAGGCTTGCATGATCATTCGCAAGCCGACAAAAAGCCTATTTGAGGCTCAAAGTAGAACTCGACATGAAAATCGTCACTGAAGGTGCAACTGAGAAAACTTTATCTGGCCTGGCTAAAGTGCATCAGTGAAGCTGAGTAGAACTGAGCGAATGACTTGAGCAAGAGAAGAGAACAGTGTCATGAACATGGTCAGAGCATCATTCGTGAGCCTATGTAGTACGTGGCAAGTAAAAGCTTTTAGTTTTTTTTAACTTTAAGGGCGAAAAATTGGCTGCTTTACTTTGGTCTGGGGCTTCAAACTTTGGAAAAAGCTTGAAATGGCAGTGGAAAATCTCTTAAGCTCGACCCCATCCGGTCCCGGATCTAGCTGAAACTCTGGCTCGACGTGCTGCTCGAATGTCTGCAAGTCGATTTGATTCGATGCTGGATACATGTGGAGAAGATGCTCAATGGGATGGAAACGTGATCGTTTCTGGCGACTGTTTTGATTTCATTGAACGCATTTGGAGTTATCCACCGGAGTCGTACAAGTACCACAAATGAGGAAGCTTTTTTAAGCGTGACACTTATGCAATATCGAGTACAGTACAGAACACGAATAACGACAGACAGGTAGACAAACTCTGTGATATTCCATGACTTGCAGCACCTGTGCCAACTTCCACGTCCGTACGCACTGATCGCTGGTGAGGGCTGAAAGTCCATTCAGTGCTTGCTTTTTTAGTGATGTGCGCCGAGGTGAGTATGCATATGTGGGGTATACGCACATGTGTGTGTGTTTGTACAGTACGATATAGTAACGTTAGGTTGTCAAGTGTGTTCTCATCACGGATTTTCTGGTCTCTTCGCGTCAGTTATCAGTTATCACTTGCTGTAAGGTACACACTACTGTACTGTTTGTGGCCACATGTATCAACTTCTCTTCATTGGTCCTGGCTCAGGGTGCCGCCTATGGTCGAACGAACATACTCGCAGTCAGTTCTCTTATGTCAGTACCGGCGCACACTATTGAAGGAAGTTTGCACGAGTTTGCAGCGCTTAGTAGTCATTAACGTTGTCATCGAGATATCACGTAGCTTCGTGCAGAGAGACTTTGAGCAGAAAGAACATAGGAGACAGTTGTTGAGTTCTCTTCATCACAGGAAAGAGGTCATTGTTCGTTGTCCATGTTCGGCTTGGTCAGGTTGTCTTTGCCGGCGGCGAGTTCTTCCAGTCTCTTCTTTTGTTCCGACAGTTGCTGCTCCAAGAACTGCTTCTTCAGGAGCTGGTGCTCCAGCGTGTCGGTGGCCCAAGAGTAGATGACGTCGCCCATGATGAAGATGACGACGCCAAGCATGGCGGCGCCCACCACGATGAGGGTCCACTTGAAGATGATCACACACAGAGGCTCTCGTTCGTCCTGCTCCACCAGCCGGTGCAGACTGCGCGCAGAAGAGCGCCGTCGCTTATGCTCAGCAGGAGCCTCGGCCGAGCCCTCTGTGTTGAGTCTGGGTGCGCTGTCTCGCAAGCCGCGTTCGCCACCGTCATCCACGGGCAGCATATTGTTTCCAGCTGGATGTTGGAGGTGGTGTTGGTGATGATGGTGGTGCTGCTGCTGTTGCGCGGCCATGATGCCGACTGCGGAGGTCGGCGTCAGCAACAGGTCCGTGTGCGCAGTGACGATGGTGTTGTTGCTCTCGCTGTTCTCCATGTCACCCGTGGAGGCAGCAATGCCCCTCGTGGTGCCGCCGCCGCCGCTGTGATTACGCGAGCCCGGTGCTCTTGCCGCCGCATGTGGCAGCGGCGACGAGAGTGAGTTTCTCCCTGCTGTCGGCGTCGACGATGAGGTGGCCATCAAAGGAACTCTCCGCAGCTGTTGTTCCCGTCGTCCGGTGGCATGGCAAAGGCGACAGCACTCAGCATATTAACATAGTCTCTTTTCCTGGCCTTTTTTCCGCCGTCTCACGCATTGGGACGGCCGCACTTGCATAATTCATGATCACATGCGCGGTTCGCGCTTGAGGACAAATTCGTCGTTGCACGAGTTCCGCGACCGCCGCCGGCTGTCAAGGATTATTGTTGTTATTTCAGCCACGTTCCTCATTATAGCACTATAGCAAAGTCATAGCTAACACATAAACTTTCAGTCTGCTTTTTTCCCGAGCCTTTTGGTCCCATCTATATTTTTGTCTCCGTTGTTCACTTGCGCTTGCGGCACTTGGAAGGTCTTGGTTGCAATCGCGGACGCGCAGCACTCGTTTGTCAGCTCCGGCAGCACCGACGGGAACCCGAGTGAGTCAGCGAGCAAGCCTGCGAGTCCCCAGAACCATAAAATGAAAGCTGCCCCCGCTTCTCTTTGTTTTTGGGATGGCGGACGCACTCAGAACAGCAAAGCGATCACTTTCGTCTCTTTATGCGCCAGCGAGGAAATTGGACGTCCATAACGGAGGTCACAATCTCCGACCGACTCTTCAACGCGAGAAGTCTCTCCAGGTTGCTTAGTGCTTAAGAGTCTTGGGAGTCTCCTGGCTGGTGGAGGAGAACAGAACAGAAAGTACTTGTTTCTGCGTCGTGTGCAGCATGTCCGTCAGTACAATGTATTTGCCGCATGGGTATGTACAGCATCAGCGTGTGCTGCTGGGAGAAGCTCCACCGGACGGCTGCGGCACGGACAGGTCCGGAACCACTCGCCGGATGCCCGAGACAGTCCTGAGTGTCCGTGAACAGTCCTGGCAAGACAATCGAGAGTTAGTTTCCGGGGATCGTCAGAACAGTCGGGCATGCCTGTGTTGCTTGGTGTTTTTGGAACAGTGAGCAGGCGTTCACTACGTCCCTCTACCCCATCCCCTGCCCCGCCCAGGATCCCCGACAACATAATAGATTGCTGTTTGAGTCGAAGGGCTATTATGCAGTGTGGAGTTTACCTCAAGTTCTTTTGTTTTTATGGAAATTTCTGATTATGAAAGTATGAAGCACCCACTGTGGGAAGTATTTCTAGCTGACTTGGCGTTACAATCCACAAAGGGGAACACAATCGTAGCTGCCTTCTCTAGTACTGGAACCTTCTTCGTGAGTGTGACGTACGCGTAGACTAGACAGGCAGCACGGCACCGACCTTCCTAAGTGTATACGCGTACGTCCTGTAGTGCGGCATGTACGCGTATCTTGCCCTTTTTCTGTTCTTTTGAAGCATACATGTGTATACTTAGAGTCGGAACAGAGTGTAGAGCGCAGTGCAGCACCTCAGGGGCAGTCGCACATGTGTGATATTGCTATCACACTCATGTGACCATAGCCTTTATGCGCACATACAGTACTTCATGACCGTCGAGCCTAGTGGGTAGGAAGTCGGCAACAATGCCACCGAAGCGACTGTTGCTCTTCGTGACCCCCCCCCCGGCTCTCTCAAGGTGCTGTTACTGCCTTAGAATCATTCGTTGACTTTTCTGATCACCGTTGTGTCTTTCTTACCTCATAAGTGTCTCCCCTGAAGTATGCGCTATTTTTTCTAAACTTCAAAAATGACTTTTCATTGATGCGCTGCCGAAAAATTTTGCGTTGCTTACAGTTTGTTGCTATCTTGATTAGGCGTTGAACAACTTTACTGCAGACTGATAAAAAAACCAATTCTTTACTTTTCGGCTCACTTAAGTTTGATACACTTTTTAATCCTTTCAGGCTTACAAGTGTCCAATGTATGCACTTGATCTTTGACCATGCACATCTGACAACTGCTACCAAGGCAACAAGGGCAGCATCAGTTTCTTGACACACTGCACATGAATGAATACAGGTCTTTCAGGGGAGCCTGATTTTTTAATGTACTGGTTTGGGGGCAAAACAGGTGGCAGGTCGTATTAACATTAAAAGAGAGTCCATAACGTCCACAGTTTGAAATATATGACAGGCAACAATGTGTGCTCACCATTTCGAGCTACATCAAGTCGGACCCATTTGTCAGTAGCAGTTGGGAGCCTGCCTCAATGCAAACTATTTGTCATTCCCAAAAATGACTTTTTTGAGGAAAATTTGTCACCTGCTCAAGAAGCCAGTTACAAAAGTCAAGGCCTATGATTATCTTTGAGCTCTCAAAAATATGATGGCTGGTGCGGTTTCTATCCCAGTGTTTGATGATCTGATCCGGGGCCCCAGGGCCTGCAAAATCAAGTAGGGACAAAGACCCCAAAATGTCCAACTCAACTCACAATCGACTGCGAGTTTACATCTTTTGGCCTCCCCCAACAAGTCCGTGAAAAACTCAGTCTCTGTGAGCGACCCCGTACGCATGGTGGGTGTCAGGACCCCTACCTGTGTGGATGCGATCGTACATGGAACAGCGTCTGGCTACTGCTTAGTGGTCAGCACGGCCTGCGACGCGAACCCGGCAGGGAGAAGAATGAAGGGGGACTGAATGAATGACTCGTGTGGTCTCTTGGGGACAATGAATCTCGGACCTGGACCTGATGGCTGGAATGTACACAATAACGGTGACCTGAGCGGAGGAGGAGTGTCCAGAATATGGTCCATGCCCTGGAGAACTTCGGCCTGGTTGGTGGAGCGACGAGAACTCCAAAAAGAACTCCAAAAAGAAGTCCTTTCCGATTGCTGTGGAGCTGGCACGCTTTTAGCGGGTCGCCTCACATGCTGCAGTAACCCCGTGGTGTGCTGACGTCACTGATCGTCGGACAACCAAAACAGGTTCTCCTTCTTGCATCTCATGTTTCTTTACGGTGCATGAGATGAAGTGCCGCAACTTTCACCAGGCCACTTTTGCATCATGTGCCTGCCGCACACGTTGCTGTCGTCGTTGCTCCATTACTAGCTGTCAGACTGTAGAGCAGATTGAGAGCTCGAACCTCAGCACGATGTCCTGACACAAGTCTCAAAAGTAGCGTAGTCGGGGTGTGCACCCACAGAAATGCATACTACTGGCGTCAGACTCTCTCGAGCACTTCATTCTTTGTCTTCTTGACTTGGGTCTGCGCCGCAGCAGGGGCAGCAGCACGCGCTCACGATATACGCCGTCTGCACGTCCACGGAGGTGTGTCTCATGTGCGACTTGGTCGGGTACACCTGCACGCGGGTCCGAGTAGTGGAAACACAGTTAAAGGTGTGCTCTGATCGCAGGTAAGGCGCCTCCGCACTACTGTTCCTCTCCTGTTGCAACTTTTTGCGCAAATTGTCTGGAGGCAGAGAGCTTTCTACCATGATATCACCGTGAGGTCGGTCGCACTATCGATTGAACCGCCGGAATTATGATGGCAGGGGTCTTGATCAGTTATAGTCGCCAACGGTTGGCTTTGGCAACGAAGGCAAGCACGTGAGCAAGCCAATCTCAAGCTTCCTCCTCTTCTTCTGCTTCCTTCACAGCCTCAATGCCTTTCCTCATCTCTCCTCTCGGCGTCCTCTCACCGCTCGTCCCTCATGTTAATCAAGTCTTCCTTCTCCTCCGACGCCAAGAAGAGCAACGAGGAATCGTGCAAGACAAGTTCCCCGCCCTCTCATCCTCGCCACTGCGGGTTCCTACTGTAGTTAACGACGACGGCCGAGGACTTTCGCACGCACACGTCCTTATCATATGTGGCCGAGGCCAAAGAGAGCCCGCATTCCGTTCTCCTCGGCTCGACCGACACAAAGATACCTATCTGGCGCACGTTTCACAGCACTCCTCCCATCTCCTTTCTCTTCTGGCAGGTGAACACAAAGGGACCTTTTCTCATAAATGAATCGTCGTCTGCCTCTTTTGCATCAGCAGCAGAGGCACACGTCGGAGGAGGACGTGCATACTACGGCGGAGGACTCGACTCTTCATATGCAGACTGAACCTAGGCGGAAAAGTCCCATGCAGACCTGGCGGGCCGCCGACTAACTGTTGCCGCTCGAGCTCTCTTTCTCTCTCTTGCCGGGTGTCATCCGCGCCATTGCTTTCCGGAGACGGAGTCCTTCCGACGCGGGGAGTGAGAGGGCGAGACTTTCGAGAACCATCCGTGGAGGAAGGAGGAGAGGGCGTTTTTCGCGGAGAAAGGCTTGAGGAAGGAATTGCAGGCGGGAGCGGCAGGACAGGAATGCAACTAGTTGCGGTTTTGGCGAGGAAAGAATCAAGTCGGCTTCGGACAGCGGTCACACAAGCGTCTGGTGTCCGCCTGAAACCCAGCGGACACGTGGGCAGCAGGCCCGAGAGTCCCCGGACCGAGCAGTGATCGCCAGATACAAGTCATCGCCCGAATCGATGGTACCTGTGCAGCAAAGCTGGCTCTCCTCGCCAACCCCGTGTGTTCTGCACAAAACAGAGCCTTTCTTTCCCTTCAGCCCCATGAAGTCGGTACTTTCCTCGTGCCTGTCGACGTACTACATTACTGTGTACGACACCACAGAGCACAAAAATGCTAAATGTAGTCGTCCGTAACATACCAGAAGCTTTATTCCCATGCAGTACGCTCTACTACCAGCACAGGTACTTATGTTACAGTTCATGTGATCACGGTACACATGTACACGGAACTTATTTGAAGTCCATACTGCATGGTATACACAGGGGGATAGTACTGTGCTGTATCTATAGAACAGGAGGAGATGAAAAATGCAGCCTGTGTCCACGTTATAACATATCGGAACGAGAGGATTCCATTTCCATGCGAGATCACGATCTATTTGGCTGTCCCTGCCTTCTCGTTTTTCTTCTGCTCGCGCTTGGCAGCCTTCTCCTTTGCTGCTTCGTACACCTTAACCAGTTGTCCTTCCTGGGCCAGTCCCTTGAGCAATTCCACGATGAATGGCAGGTAGTTATGGCGGCGACGAATGTTCTCTTTGCGCCACTGAGCTCGTCTCTGCTCCTCCTGACGGACACGCAGCAGAAGCTCTTCCATACCGACAGAGTCATTGGCAGCCTTTGAAATTGTAGAGAACAATTCGGTAATAACATGAAGCATGACCATCATGTGAGGAAGCGTCTGTAAAATGCTCTCACCGTCAACGCCTCCAGGTCCTTCTGATACCGCTGTAGTTTGTCTTGCACTAGAGCCATCAGGTTAAAGTGGATCTCGCCTGCCTGGTATTTCTGCATCCTCTGCTCGATGATGGGAGCCGCCAGATCCAACCAGTGGCCGCCATCAGGAACTGCCCCGTGATCCACAGGACCTTCCTTGAGGCCATCCAACTCGTACAGCCTGCCTTTGATTGGAACGTAGCTCACGAAATGGAACACATCGTCGTCTTTTGTGGCAGTGCTGGCGTCGAACTCGAAAAGGTTTTGCCTAAGGGGTAAACAAATGCGATATTGAGATAAAGTATGCATCAATATGGCAACTCTGCATTGCTCGAAATGCAATTTTTCGGCCACTTGCAGATTTCTTTTCGATTTCGACTTTCCACACGAAGTCCACGACAAACTTCGATCCACTTCGTGATACACAGCAAGGCCATTGCTTGTCGCCGAGATCTGGCGGGACTCGATGGATTAGCTACAAACAACTGACAGGAGTCTCAGGCCGCCCTACGTCTTCTGAAAGTGAGAGGTCATCCAGGATGATTGCTTCAACTTTGTCTACCTGGAGAATGAATTGTGCACCGTCCTGATCTCCTCCGAGTTCGATAGCGACAGTCCCTTCATGGAGGCGTCGAACGACGAGCAAAATTCCTTGAACTCCTTGAGGGTGGCGCCAAGCTCCCAGTCGGCTTCTACCTCAGAGTTGAGCAGCACGGAGAGGATGGCCTGGGTGGCGCATGCATTCTGAATCACTTGCTTGGCGAAGAACATGGTGTCGGCGCGCAAGTCTCTGACCAGGGTGCCGCCGGGATTTTCGTCTGGCACCCACTTGAAAAGGAAGATAAGTCCGTGCACCGGCTTCAGGTCTTCGAACTGGTCCAGCGACCAGAGCTCTTCCACCTGGACTCCGCGCACGCCGAACTTCTGGATGAGTTCGGTGAAGACGCCGGGATCGCTCTCAATGAGGCACCAGGTGCCCGCGCCACCGGCGTCGCCCATCTCGCAGAATGTGGAAAATCGGAGGAAACCGGCTCCAATAGCGAGTGACGCTGCGACTTTTCGGTCTTTCACGTTTTCTGCTGTGCTGTGCGTGCGCTCGTCCTGCTGTCGGTCGTCGATGTTGTGTTTCCGCACTCCCTTCTTTCCTCACACAGTGACTAGCAGCTGTGACAGCGGCAGCGGCAGCGGCAGCGGCAGCGGCAGCGGCAGCGGCAGCGGCAGCGGCAGC
>JAAUXU010027831.1_pt1 | contig 14142 bp, 13 predicted proteins | sample 7278151 | NCBI WGS metagenome assembly JAAUXU01 (sample SAMN14350113, study PRJNA611818) | marine sediment metagenome | isolation source: surface marine sediment (1.8m) | place: French Polynesia: Moorea | collected 2018-08 | reverse complement strand
TACTAGCAAAAGGAGGTAGGCTGCCTGCTAGATCCGAGAAAGTCTGCAGGAGCGCCTAACTGACAGTGCATTTACATTTATTACAAAATGAATTACGTCATACTATATCAACATACCCCGAAGTATGCCATCAAAGTCAGGAACCACATTATAATCTCTATGAAAAATGTGTTGTGCCGTAAAATATCTTTTTAATTGAGCATTTAGTGACCTTTCTACTGATAAAGGCATCCTGACCAGCAATGCATGTCTGTCATATCGTAAATGTAATAAAGGAAAACGCTGCTGTGGTGGTAAAGTTGGAGTCTGATCGAGTTTTGGATGTTATTTGAATTATGTCCCGCCGAAAGATATTCGGGGAATCGATCTGTACAGTTACAGCAGGAACTGTTACAACCAAATGTTTATCTGGTATAATGAACAATGGTAAACTATATCAAGCTATCGTTGAAAACCAAATCTTGATCTTCTGAAAGCCACCTTCTGAGTTACTGAGATTTGAAACTTCAGCCGCATGCAACCTACATTAAACTGAAACGTATACAAGTTCAAGCACATGAGTACATGATGTGCAGAAAAAGTCAGAGTGTTGCCTTCGTCGCCTCATCGGCAAAGTCGCAAAAGAAGTCAGTGTCACCTCTCCCTTGCGAAACACTGATCGCATTGGTGCCTTCTAGAGTTCCCCTTGAGTCGTTCTCACCAGCTGAAGCACTTGTCCAGTTCACAACGAATCAGAGAACTTCTCTTTTTGGTGAGGTATAAGTTTCCAGGTGAGGTAGCTGTGTCAGCAGGGTTTTCTTCCCAGTCTCAACTTCCTGCTGGTATCACTGTCCTTCCTCTAGCAAGGACGATCACGACCAGAAGTGTCCAGACTCCAACAAAGGCAGCAAGGAATCCCAGACTAGGGGGTGTCCCACGCTGCATGATCGAGCCCAGCGGAACCAGTCCTCATCTGTATTCTGAATCTCCATCAGGATCTGTACTTTTCCAATACTTTAAAAATGGGTCCGTGGCCTGGAACTATATAGTCAGCTATGTTCAGCACTTTTTTCCTACTCTCCTCCTGCTTCTTCTCATCTTCTGACCCAGCCGTGACTTTCCAAAGCTCGGGCTGCTCAATGTCTTCCTCCCTTTCAAATAAATCACCCACAATTGCAACCAGTCCTTCGGAGGTCTTGACGAGAACACTGACACTATCAAGAGTGTGTCCAGGAGTCTTCATGACTTGGACATCATCATTGCCACCAAGATTAATGGGGAACTCTATATCTGGATATTCATCCTTGTTGGAGACACTCGTGCCCACAATGTGATATTTCGCACTTTGAAAGAGGTAGTTGCTTCCGATATGATCGGAGTGTCCGTGAGTGCAGATGACGTAATGGACATCGCGGCACTTAAGGCCGTGCTGCGCAAGGGCAGCCTCGATTTTGTCGCCATCCCAAGCGGTCATGGTGTCTACAATGACATTGACGCTGCCGCTCCTCTCCCCTTCTTCACAGCCTGTCATGCGTATGAGACAACAGGTGCAGTTGGCTCTCATGAAACTGCCCTCGTTGACGGAGTATCCGACATGCAGCACGTCTACCGTGCATTTGGTGGTTGCATCGGCCATCTGGAAATCAATTACATCAGATAATTCCATTCATTAAGCAGGTCACGAGCATGTAATGGGTACGAAGAAGTACGCGAACACCTTCGGGTTGTGGTTGTCCAGGGGTGGCCTGAGAGCAGTTGCGTGTACATACTAAGCATCTAGCGCAAAGAATGGGATGGCTACGCCATGGGCCACACGTAAGTTGCAGCTGGAAGAGCTTCCTTCGACGCCAATATTCTCTTCATCATTGAGTGCGTGGAGCTCCTCGACTCGTGAAGCTGAGTAGCTCCACGAGTCTGAACTGCTTTGGTGCATCCTCTATACTACAGCTTGTATGACGTATCCGCCGCACAAGATGTGGCGGTGTTACTGGCCGGGGGTAATCCTGCTTCACTCGGTCGGCGTTTTGCCGTTGTTTTATGCGCCTGATGGTGGACAAGGCTGGCGCGTGCAGCCTTCTGGATCTTGATTGGTGGCTGTCCCTGGCGCAGGAGGTCCAGGATGACCTCTCTTTTTGCGGCATTTAGACATGACTCCCTGAAGACCGCTCGCCACCAACCGGAAGCTCACCAAGCGGCCTTTATGTTGACCTTTGTTTACCCCAAAGTGTCTAAATATTTACGGCTGTGGCCCAAAGGCGCAACTTTCAAACTGACGACTTTTGTTGGCCATCCCTGTACGTGTGCAAGCACGTCCACAAGTTTTGCACCACACCGTGCTCTCGGACGATGACGGACACGCAGACGGTGTCGTTGCTGGCGACCTCACGCTCTCAAGAGAGCGTTGTTGCTCCATGCGTGCCTGCCCGTGATGCACGGACTGGACTTGTTGTCTTGTAGGACGCTCGCCCAGCTCAGGAAAGCAGCCCGACCGCCTGCCAGAAGAAGAGAGTGGAAAGCGGCTGGAGACTCACTGGTCTGGAGAGAGAGCTGCAGCAGCAATCCAATGCCGGCGGCCGACCCCGGCTGCAACGGCAGAGACGCACGCACCGGGCAACAAAGGTGAACAGAGCTGCAGAGCAGAGAGCTGGAGGAACTGGCGTAAGCACTGCCCACAGCTGCCAAGCGGACGAGCGAGCGAGCGCACCAGCAGACGAGCCGACCGCCATCTTGTTCGTTCCGGCGATCGTGAGACCGACGGGACCGCCTCTCTGGCGATCACGTCCACTAAGTTCTACCGAGGCGCTAAGGACCACGCGGCGACGAACGGCCCCGACGGCGCAACGACTAAAGAGAGTGTAAGTGTGCGCGCGTGCTCGGCAGCACCGACGAAAGAGAAAGAGGTGGTGTCCGGTGTGACCGGCGTGATGTCGTCTGGCGCCGTTAATGTGCAAAATTGCGATGTTACAGGTGTGTGAGGTGGTGCTTGTGGTGGGAAGTGCTTTTCTTCGTTCTCTGTTGAAATGCCGCTGTCTCCCGAACGCGATCGCCGAGCCCCCCGGTCACCGGGGCGGTCCTCCATGGGACGGATGGGGGGACCCGGTGGGGGAAGACCGGGCGGCGGAGGCGGCTACAAGGTGTTGTGCGTCAGCTCGCTCCATCCGAAGGCCAGTGACGACGTCATTCGGGACACGCTGTACCGAGAATACAAGAAGTACGGTGACATCAGTGTGCGAGTGATGCAGGAGCCGGACGAGCGCGTAGCCTACGTGTACTTCCGGAACTTTGAGGATGCGCGCGATGCCAAGCACAGTAAGTCAAGGATAATCCTATTTGACAAGCCGGCTATCGTGGAGCCGGTGTACGAGAGCCGGTCGTCGGTGCCAACGTCGGCCGAGCCACCGCATCCGCCTCCCCATGGTGCCTATCGTAGGCCACGCAGCATCACGCCGCCGCCGCCCCACATGCAGGGCTCGTACATGCCGCCGCATCCGCGCTACAGAAGCAGGTCTCCCATCCACGAACGGTACAGAGACTACCGAGACGATTACCACCCTCCGCCGCATAGGGAGTATATTCCGAGAGATCACCCCCGTGGTCCACCCATGGGCAGAGGTCACCATCATCACCATCACGGTGGAGGAGGCATGGGTGGCTACGGCGGTTACGGCGGTAGCGGCGGTGGCGGTGGCGGCGGAGGCGGAGGCGGAGGCGGCGGAGGAGGAGGAGGTGGCGGCGGTGGTGGCGGCTACCAGGGAGACAGAAAACCAAGAGAGAACAAGAAAGACAAATTTCCAAATTACCTGAATCACATTCCTCCAGAAGACGATCCTTTAGCAACACGGACACTTTTCACTGGCAACTTGGAGCTAAACATTACAGAAGAAGAGATGCGCCGGATCTTCGGTAGGTATGGAAGGCTGGTGGACATTGACATAAAGAGGCCGCCGCCGGGCACCGGCAATGCGTATGCCTTCATCCGTTACGAGAACCTGGACCAGGCTCATCGTGCAAAGTTGGAGTTATCAGGACAGTACATTGGCAAGTTCCAGTGCAAGATCGGTTATGGCAAGGTGAACGCTACACCTAAAGTGTGGGTGGGCGGACTGGGACCGTGGGCCTCAGTTTCTCTGCTCGAAAGAGAATTCGACCGGTTTGGCGCCATCCAGAAGATAGACTACCGTAAGGGCGACCCTTACGCGTTCATCTTCTACGAGACGCTGGAGGCTGCTCAGGCCGCTGTCGGAGAGATGCGCGGCTTCCCTCTAGGTGGACCGGACAAGAGAATCCGTATTGACTACTCCGACCTGGATACTCCCTCCTCACTTCCTCCTCCTGGTCGACGACCACATCATTACGAACCAGAGTTTGACCACGGGAGAGGCAGAGGGAGATTTCCCTACTCCGGAGGGCGCGGTGGTGGCCGTGGCGGAGGTGGCAGCAGAGATGAGTGGCATGGTAGACCCTACCATGAAGACGGCGGGCGAGGGGGACCTCGTGGTGAATCTGTGGAGGACTCAGTGGGAGAAGGAGGCTATAGCTCTCCAAGTCGAGGCCATGGAAACAGAGGACTCGGGGACGCCAAGTCTGTGGCAGACATTAGCCGCATGGCTCACAAGGTCTGGGAGGGAGGGCTGATTCTGAAGAGCTCTGTGTTCCCCTCCAAGTTTCACTACGTCGAAGGAAGTTCGTCAGTGGCAGACTGTTTGAAGGACGAGAGCGGCCAGCGACATCTAAAGATCACACAGAGGCTGCGTCTGGACCAGAGCAAGCTGGACGATGTGAGTAGGAGGATGAACTCATCCTCATCGCATGCCATCTTCCTGGGCGTGTCTGCTGGCAGTGCAGTGCAGAACGATAACACGGACGTGCAGTCGAGACCGCTCAGGAATTTGGTCTCCTATCTCAAGCAGAAGGAGGCGGCAGGCGTCATCTCCTTGAACAGCAGTGGGGAAGGTGGTGGAGACCTTACCGGTGTTCTCTACTGTTTTCCTCCCTGTCCTTTCTCGTACAGCTTGCTGCAGCGGGAGGCACCGCTCTTGGTGGCAGAGGAGGGCAAGGACGACCACCTTGTTATTTTAGTGGTGTGTGGTAATTCCAATTAGGTAACTGTGCGATTTATGTTCTCTCTACCCGTGTACATTATGAATTCTCTGGGCGATGTGGAAGATACTTACATAATAAACATCTCAATGACTTGCAAAAATCACTTTGCAAAAAAGAGCACTTCAAGAAATCTACCATCATTTGCGTGCAGTTGAGGCAAATCTGTCCTAATGTCGTGATCGATAAATGCGAGGAGTCTTGAGAATGATGCTCTTCTGATGTGCACACGACGGATTAGAGGAGACGACTTCATCTATGCAATGTGTTGGGATCAGAAGAAGTGAGCTCAAGGTAATTTTTATGTGAGAAAAGTGAGAATGTTCCCTATGTTCTTAGTTTGGTGTAGTGATTGATGCATAACGACGTGCAGTATGTACGCAGCGTGGTGAAATCTCCTGGAAAGAAAAGTCTTCAGTCAGTGCTCGATCGTTTGTCAGATAAGTCTCCGCAAGAAAAAAAAGTTAGATGATTTTCCTCTCAATTGAAAAAGGAAGAAGTTTGCACGCTCCATCAAGCAGGAGAGACACGCCTTGGAGTTCACTTTGCTCTGCTTGCTGCAGCTCCCCAGGGAGGAAACGACAGAAGAAGTAGTGTCGATGAAGCTGAGATCAAACCTGCCGCCCACGGCTAACTTATATGCATCCTTGACGCGAGACATGATCAGTATTATAGACCGACGACCGCCATTGTTGCTGCTGTGATCCAACCTTGTTTACCTGGCATAAAATGAACTCGCATATCCAGTTTCATTTATGCGTGCGTGATTGGACTTTTTTCTTTCTTTTTTTCTGCTCGTCGCCAGATGTCGCCAAACGCTTTGGAGGAAGCGTAGCACGCCATACGGCCCACACGGCCCACGGGATATTAGGGCGGGGGGCGACGAGTCCAAGTTGCTATGGAGCATCTGTAGGTTGAGTCAGAGGCAGGACGACGATCGCCGACTACCGGTAGACGACGGCCGACGTCATAACTAGGCTACACAAAGTCGTCGCGCCCTCTCACACGCGCTCGTGCGCCATGACTTGTTTGTGAGATTGCAGCAACCAAGTGGGTCCTGAATTTGGCCTAGATTTCTTCGCTGGACTTCATCTGGCAGCTCGTGGTCCTCGCCGCTGGCGGCGCGCACGCGTACGCACTCGCTCACAGCCGCACGGCCGCGCAGCTCAGCACAGTGCACACCAGTTGGACAAAAGGACAGAAAGAAAAGGTCCTCCTCCCACAAGCTTCTTCCGTGGCTCCCTGGGTACCGCTGTCCCACTTTCAACCCCGGGTTCGGGCTCGGGATTTCTTCGGGTCGGCTCTCTCGTGTGAGTTTCTTGTGTGCTCACTGGTACCTCCGGGAGTGGGCGAGCGAGGTGGAAAGTCCGTCTGCGACTGGCCGAACCGCCCATGGGCTCGGCCTCCGCGGCCATTCATTCTCTTCGTCGCTCGCTCGCTCGCCCGCCCTCCCCCCTCCCCACCTCGCCATCTCCTTCTTTGGCTCCACCTCGGTCGTCGTCGTTGTTGCGGCATCGGAATTTGTCAGCGAGCCAAAAAGTTTTCTTCCATCAGCTCAAAAGTCTTTCTCATTTTCAGAGCGCGTCTGCAGCCTCTCGCGGCGACGTCATTCGGTGACCTTGGCCTCGCCCGTAGCCGCCGTCTTCTCCTCTGTCTGTGTCCGCCGACCTCCGCGGCCAGGAGCTCTTCCATCCAGCAGAGGCCCCACATGGAAAAAGCTTTGGCGCCGCCGCCACCCTCTAGAGGCTCCACCGAGACCGAAGGCATCCTCGGCGTCCGCGTCGTCGGCGAGGTCTTCGTCGAGTTCGACGAGCCTGGTTAACGGGGCGCCATTTCACAGCGGGACCTACATTTACTTCCTCTTCCTCTCTACTCTAGTCTCGGGCCCATCGGCCTTCCCCCCCCGTCACCACGTCGGCCGCCGCCACGCATCGCTCGTCGCTGCCCTCGCCCACTACGTCGCCATCACACGGCGGCGTCGGGTTGGGGAGCTGTGCGGCTACCAGCATGACCGGCAAGAGTATCCGGCCGGCCCCGGCCGAGATCGAGTATAAAAATATGCGATTCCTCATCACGGAGCAGCCGCAGGATTCCACCATCCAAAACTACATAAAGATTCTCAAAGAGCACCGAGTGAGCCACTTAGTTTGCGCCACCGATCCCACCTACCGCACTGACGAACTTGGGGCAGTAGGGGTTAGCGTGACCGAGCTCTCCTTCCCGGACGGGTCGCCGCCTACTCCCGAGATCGTGGACAAGTGGCTAGCGCTGCTGAGCGCCGAATTTGGCGCAAACCCCGACATGTGCGTCGGAGTTCACTGCGTGACGGGACTGGGCCGCGCACCAGTCCTTGTTGCAGTCGCCCTCATCGAACTGGGTATGAAATATGAGGATGCAGTGGAGCTCATCCGGAAGAAGCGACGTGGCGCCATCAACAGCAGGCAGCTCGAGTTCCTGGCCAAGTATAAGCGCAGAAAGTTCTTCATCAAGGGGAAGAACAAGTGTCACATCCAGTAAGAAATGCAAAAATGCAACAGGTACTCACCGCAAGTACGTGTATAGCGAATTATATCTCAGCTACAATCTAATCAACAACTGCAGCCAAACCAACCCTCGTCAATTGTTGAAGAGTCAATAAGTTACAGTACGTCTGACCTCGCAGCAGCGAGGAAACTACAGACACATCACATGATGATGGATGCGAGAAAGAGGAAACAAGGAAAAGATCGTTTAGTCTTTGTCCATGGACAGGATGCACTCGTCCTTCGTCGGCACGCCCAAGGAACTACTCAATGACTCTCTTTTCTGATTACGCAGTAGAAGAGTGTGATTCTTTCCGGAGAATGCTACAAGTGCTGGTGGACTTGGCCTATCAAAAGTTCGCACAACTACGTTGTTGCGCCCAAGGTGCTTCTTCATCATATGAACTGTGCATGCTGGAATCCCCATCAGTCATCATCATCTGTACAAAAGAAGAGGTCAGGCTTGATATTGATAACGACGACAGAGCAAGTGTCCACTCCCCTGAAGTTGTAGAAGGTAATCACGTAGAGGCTGAATGAGTGAAAGTCGCGTAGCAAGAAAAATCTCAACTCATCGTAGACAGTGATTGCACTGAAGGCCGAGAAGGGAAGATGAGAGCGTAGTCTCTGGATTTATCTTCATTTCCAACGTTTTCTGTCATGAAATTTAGTTAACGTTGCCGTTATATACACTACTGTAGTGCGTTCTGTAGCGTCGTCGTCGTCCTCCTTCTCCTCTCCCTCATACTCCACGTTCATATACTACACACGGGGCTACTTCAGGATACCGTGGTGCGATGCCTGCTCGTCGCAAAATCGAGCACCATTTTCACATTTTGTATGTGTCTGGTTGTTTACAAACATAAGTGCTTCGACTACAACTCGTGCTACTGCTACATCTAGTGCTAGTAGATTGTGTTCCGTGCATGGTCTTGGATCGCTGCTGAAGCACCAAGGCAAGCAAAGTCATCCCGGACGATCACGCAGCGACAACCTTCTTCGGGAAATAGAGGGATATCAGCTATTTCTGTGGTAGTCGTGAGGCATCATAAATGTGAGTAATAAACCTTTTGCAACCTAAAATGTTGACAATTGCACATCAAGTACATAGTATATTTTTATCACCATGTACTTATCGATCTTAATATCACGACAAGAGGGGGAAGTCATTGTCCATAAAATGCGAATCTGCATGCCAATCCTTGTCGTCATTGCCCAGGACCTGGCTGCAAATGCTGCACCTCCTGATGGGGAGCTTGCTGGCAGGGAACGTCGATAAGTGCACAGCCAAGAATTCCTGGAAAGTACGTACACGTTCATATACGGACGAGTCATGTTTTACACGGACTGTGCTGGCACCACATTTAACCGTGAACACCAAGTCTGTGAGCAGTATTTTAGAGGCTAGAAAATGGAGTCTATGCCTACACTATGCACCTTCACAATGAACTTACCTGTTGCTTGTTGATGTCTGGAAGTAGGACGATCAGTTCAGGCAAGATTTTCAAAAAGCACCTTTCATCTAGGATGTTGAGGCACTGCTGGTAGTAGTCCTGGCTGTTCATCTCACCCCTGCGGAACTGGCCAGAAGCGGTCTTAAACTGAGAGAACTCCAAGGACTTTCCGCCTAACATCTCGACCACGGTAGACAACAACTTGCTGTTGCGAGCAGAGAAGTCCGGGCTCTGCTGATATATTGCAGGGATCTTTTCCTTTTTACTCCTCTGCACTTTTGCCTTAAAGCCCGGAGGCGGTGCCTTCACAGCAGAGGGAGCAAAGCCTGGTGGGTGCGATGTTGACGTCTTTGACCTTACAGAAACACTCCAAGCTGACCCTTCTCTATCATTCGCCCGAGTCTCCCCTTTGGCCAAAGCAGGACGGAAGTGAACGTTCATCTTAGTGGACGGAGCCAGAGAAGGGAAATCTTCCTCATTATTTTTGATCACTTGCGTTTTAGGCAGCTCCTTCGGCAAGTTGATCATTCCTGCTGCTCTGTTGCTGCTACCCTGGCTGAAACTCAATCCTGGAATACTCGGCCTGTTCAGTGACACTGATTGCTCTGGCATGGCTGAAGCCAGTCCCTTACTAGGCTTGGCTGGCTTTATCTCCTGCCACTCATTGTCATCGGTATCTCCGCTTTTGTTGACCTCGTTCACAACATTTAATCCAATACCTTCTGAAGTTACGCTCAGAGAGTCCCTGTTTGTAGTACTACCTGACACGAGCTTGTCAGCCAATGTCGGGTTTCTTTCACTTTTGAGAGTGGTGCTTTTCTGTTGGTGCTCCTCAATTTCTTCTTTTATAGACGACGAAGGCCTCTTCTTCTGGCTCTTCTTCTGGTTCTTCTTGGTAACACCGGAAGATTTGCTGGTGTCATTGCCTTTGGAAACTGCCTCCAACCCGGGAAAGTCATCCTCATCTACCATTGTAGGAGGCCTCTGCTGGCGTTCTTGCTTTTTTAAAGTGGTCATCATGCCCTCTTTCTTCTTCACTGTGACTTCTGGCCGAGGATTCCCCACCTGTGCACTTACTTTAGGAGCTGCCGCCTTTGTCCATGATGCGGCAGTTTGACTTTGGGGAACTTGATACAGGCTACTCAAGTTCTTGGCTGGATCTCCCAATGACGGAAAGTCCTCCATAGGATCTCTTGCCACTTTCTTTCCCTTCAGCTGTGGCTGCTTCTTCCTTGCCCCATTCACGGGCGCACTAGAAGCGGAGACCACATTGTTCAGCGAGGACGCACCAGGCAGACTAGGAAAGTCCTCCTCTGCAGGATACCTATGACCATTGGACCACCGAGTATTGAGAACAGGCTGGCTTCCCATCCTCCTCGCCAGATTATCACTCTGGCCGGCACTGACTCCAGCACCCACAACAGAGGCATGTCCAAGGGAAGGAAAACTTTCATCTGAAAGGTCCATGACTCTTTCAGATCTATCCTGCACCTGGGAGCCGTCATGATGGACCTCCGCCTCTGGAGATGCTTTTCTGCCTCTTCGTCTGCTGTGTTGATCCCTAACGGGCCGGGTATAAGTCAACTCGACATCGACAATGCGATTCTGCTTGGCGGCGGCCTTGGAGAGTTGGTTGCCATGTCTCTCCGCCAGATGAGCTATGTGGAGGAGGAATACGAGATGACTTAGAGGGCTAACTCTAGATCTGCTTTTCAGTACAGTCTCTTACCCTTTAAGTCAATTTCAGTTCGAAAGGCGGAAGTGAACTCTTCGTTGGCACAGTTCCCTTCAGAGCAGAGAAAGTGGTCCTCGCCAAAGTGGTCGCGCAATTCATCGTATCCGCTGAAATGGAATGATGCCCATCACGATGACGAACAGGTGGTGATCATTGTAGAGCTTACGGAAAAAATATGTGCTGCTGTCCATCAGCGTCACAGAAATGACAGTAGTAGTGATCTCGCCTAAGGTGGGTGTACAACTCGTCCTTGTCAACGAATCTCTGTTCGCAGAACTCACAGAGTGGGTGGCCACGATGAGACGTGTCGTCGGGATCACCCTTGCGTCGGTGAGTGGCCAAGTCAGAGCGGTTGTACAGGCGACGCTCTCGAGTGAAAATCTGAAAACACCAGACGTGGAGGCACGAGCAAGAATGCTGAGATCAAACATCCATGACTACCTTGAGGTGCTCTATGCAGAGGGTGCAGAAGAAGAGCTGATGCTCTCTCTTGACGTGACGGCCTAGCTCGGTGAACGTGGGAAAGGCAGCCAGATTGGGGCACTCTGGACATTTGTGCTCCAGCAGTTCGTTGTACACTTGCCTCACGCCTTCGTCCTCGAAGCAGATGCCGCGTCTGCGGTCCATTTCCAGCGGCTTTGATTCGTAGGGGATACGTGAGCGCGAGAAGACGACAGAGGGCAAATCCTGTCTGCAAATGGGGCACTCGTTCTGTTGGCAGAGTACCCTCAGCCGTGTGGAACACTCCATGCAGATGTGATGGTTGCAGTGGCCCGCTGCAAAAACTGACATTCTGCTAAGGCACACAGGGCAGTGGTCTTCGCTGCACTCGGAGACCACTCGTGAACGGCCCGCTTGCGACGGAGGCGGCTGCGATTGAGACTGTGGCTGAGGCTGCGGTCGAGGCCGCTGCCGCTGTTCTCGTTTAGACCCACCGGAGACCTGTGACCGGCCTCTGTTGCTGCCACCGCCCACTCGTTTAGGGCCCATTTCTGCTGCACGTGGTGATGCCCAAAAGGTTGTGACCTGGAAGTTCACGATCGCGTTCCAGCCAACTCAGCTTCCGGACAATTAACTCAGAACCCGACCAACTGACTAACGTGACTGACCTTTCTGTAGGGATGGGCAACGAGTGCCTAGGGATTCGAATCCATGTCCCGACGGGCCAAAGCTGTGAAGCTTCAAGTGCAAGGAACCTTTGATGTAGTCGGGTTAACTTGGTGTCCCTCTTTAAAAATTTACACGATGAATGAAGAAATATAATTGACTCAGGCACTATTGCACAATCAGATAAGCTGTATAGCAGGTGGCGCAAGAATATAGCATCTCTTACTGACCTGCGCTGTTTTAACCTTAATATCGAGAAATGGTGATTTCGTCAAATCTACGACGTTAAATCTAGATCTGACCTAAAGGTCTGAATGACTAGAAATGATCTGATTCAAACCTTCGGAATCGTGAATCGCAACTTGGGCTTGATCGCTCATTTCTACCGCTCTGACGGGTGAGAGGTGGCTTTGCTTTGTGGAGGCAGGCGGCGTGCGCTGCAAGCTCGGGATTGACATCCTGCCGCCGTCCAAAGTAGCCGCGTTGATGGCGTGGCCGGGTGAGGTGGAGAGACAGGACACCACTGGCTCACGTTGCACGCTCTGATCACCTCTCTTCTTCGCCTCACCTTCGTATTGTTGAACACGCGTCTCGTACGACTTCACATTGAATTGCTTCACAGGCGAATGCGTGGCAATTGACAAAATCTGGTGTCTCGAGACACCAGACTTGGCAGCTCTGGCGTGGTCGGGTTTGTTTATTTTTTTTTTCGCAGAGCAGCTGGCAGGGTGGCCACGTAGAATAACTATTATGGCAGTTATTCTGTGTGTCTACCGTGGAGGAAGTCTATGATGTCGACCCTTTTAAAAGAGCCTCTTGGCTTTTTGGGACAGAGCGTATGAGTCCGCAAAGGCCGAGAAGTTAAGAGTGCATGAAGAGATGAAGGAGAAAAAGGCCGCAGAGGATAAGACGAAAGCAGAGATCCAAAAATCAAATAAACAACGTGCAGTCGTCAAAGCCATGGACTGTGTTGAGGTCCGCTTACATGTAGGACGAAAAGGTGAGGCTTGTGACACATTTGGGAGATGGTACCGACGGCTTAGAGGAAAGAGAAGAATCACAACATACTTCATCCTCACCTCAATATTATTGAAAAGACAGAAACCGGCCTTTAAGCGAGTTTACAGCCGGCTTCGGCGGTCTACATGTGAGCAGCAAGCCATAAAGCGGCCTCTTAGACCACCAGCTTGACTCACTGGTCCAGCCGCTTCTAGACAGGATCGCAACATGTTTCAGCAGGAGATATTTTTAGCCTTTCTGTGTACAGCTCATGGTCTCTCAGCCAATGGCTCGAATCATGATTCACTGATCTGGACCCTTGCCTGACTCGAGCCACATCTCTTTCAGCCACCAGCGTGAGTCATGTTTTGGCGGGAAATTTGAATATACCACCAAAACGACGCTCAAAAGCACATTGGAACTTGGAGCACATCCACATACGAACTACACACACACCTTAATACACAATTAGAGCACAGCATCAATGGCACAGAGCCATGGAAACTGATTTGACAAAAAGTGAAACCGTGAATTATTATTAGAATTTTTAAGGCACACAGCTGGAAGACGGTGCATTTTTTCAAAATTGCTAGCAACATGTCTTGTAAATCTTCACAAGACCTTTTCGAAGAGGTATCATATGTGGGTGCAGCCGACTCCCGTGGTACGTCACGGGTCCTTGAAGTTGCTACTTTTCTGCTCTGTCCAACTGTGGCATCTCTGTGTTATCCCCTTGACCACTTGGACCGCTGCAGTCGACCAAGCCACGGATTGGCCTGAATCAGCACGTCTAGGTAGTAGTTATTCTGTGGTGGATACCTTAGCGGCTTGGTCTGTCTGGCTTAGTCGAGCAATGGAGCATTAGGCTACCTTTCGTCCTCTAATGATGGAGCCAAAGAAGATGAAGGAGGAGAAGGTGAACGAGACTGTTGAACTGCGGCGCAAATGTCAGCTGTCGTGGTGGTCCCTCAGTACATAAAATGTTGTGGAAACACACGTCTTTATAATACCCAGTGAGCAATATCCTTACTTATAAGTAATCTATGACTAGGGAAGAAGGACCACCAAGGCAGCTGACTTTTCGCCTCAAAATCCTCAAAGCGAGCCTGGACAACATTCACCTTCTCCCCCTTAATAGAGAGTATTCTCCCCTTCGCTGTCGCGGCGAATCGACGGGACAGTCCCATAGAAAAGAGGGAAGAAGAACGCGCTTCCTTTATACTCTCGCCCGTCGAACGTGGGACGC
>JAAUXU010055534.1_pt1 | contig 14146 bp, 13 predicted proteins | sample 7278151 | NCBI WGS metagenome assembly JAAUXU01 (sample SAMN14350113, study PRJNA611818) | marine sediment metagenome | isolation source: surface marine sediment (1.8m) | place: French Polynesia: Moorea | collected 2018-08 | reverse complement strand
GCCCTATTCCATGACGCTCACTACATAAGGGAACTTGAAATCACTCTAGCTTTGTTCAAGTACATTTATATTAAAGGTATAAATAAAATATATTAAAATATATAATATTAAAGATATATTAAAGGTAAACAAAAGTTACTGTTCATTAAATTTTACATAATATGAGCAAGTAAAAATAGAATCCCTTAATAAAAATTATTTTTTGTGTCTCAAAATATCACAAATTCTGTGATTATGATATTCTATTTACCAATGTGGGGACCGTCCACGAGTCCAAACACAGGTGAAAGAAGAGCCTCGAAGCAAACAAGAATGCGTGCGAGATTTGCTGATGAAGCTCTCACCTTCTTTCCTTTTCTCGTCGTAGATACTGATGAATTGTCAGTCTTCGATTGGATCTGAATCGAAATACATCTTTTCCTTTCATAATCACACGCGTTAGTGCGGGTTATTATACTTGCGCCACACTGGTGGCAACTGTTCGAACCACGCCATGGTGTCGAGTGTGTCTTCTGTGAGGCGTCAGGGCCATGAGTGACGAAAACACCGAGAAGCCCGTCTCGTGGTGGAGCAGTTTTGATCACGTGGTACCCGGTGCCCGCATGGGAGCGCGCAGGCTTCAAGCCGACAGGGAAGCCAAGTTCGACAACAAATACTGGAGGAACCGACCACATGAGCAACAACCGCACCACCAGGGAGGCGCCGGAGCCCTCGAGCCAGGGAAGGATACGGAAGCTGACGGCGTGAGTTCAGCTACGGTGGAACTGGCTAGAGCGGCTCTTCGCCACAGAGGGAGGAACACAACGATGATGTTGTGGAACTTCTCCATGGCGCAGCACAGGATCTAGAGAACCAGCAGCAGCTCGACCAGCAGCAGCAGGATCTAGAGCTACCAAACAACAACAATCAAGGGAGTGACTCGGACGTGGGGTCGTCATCCTCCGGTGTTCAGACACCTCCGGGCTCACCTCCCCGGGCAGACACGCCAGCCCCAGTGGAATCAGACGACGAGGAAATGGCGGGCACGAAGATCGGGATCCCCAAGTTCACGGGGCAGGAGACTGACGTCAGCGACGAAGCCAGGTATTGGTTCACAGGCCTCCAGACCTATTTCACCGAGAAGAGCATCGCAACGGTGATTGGGAGAGGAGATGTGGCCTGATTCGTTGGTCACTGGTGTCGGACTCAATTCCCGACGGGCAAGACTCGACCAGTGCGTCCTCATGGTTCAAGGGCATCATGGAGGATGATGGACTGATGGTCCAGGCGGTCGTGTATTCACACGTCCTTCAACGATTTCAAGGAGAAGTTCGAGAAGAGGTGGATCACCGGCACACCGCTGGAAGAGGCCTCGAACATCTTCCGTCGACTTACGCAGAACCAAAATGAGACCATCCGTGAGTACGCAGAGAGAATCATGCGTGAGGACGGGAGGCTCATGCGGTTGGGGATGTCGATGATGCAAGTCGATGACGCCAACAGGACAGGTTGGCGCCAAGCGTTCGAGTGGCTCAACATCATCGTTTTCATGGGTGGATTGCGGGACGAGTTCCTTAACCACGTCAAGCGAGCAGTGACACAACTGCCGGCTGCAGAGAGGACGTGGGAACACATCAAGGAAACCGCTTCCATTCAGGAGGACCACGAGAGCAACCATCGTACGTGAGCCAACTCTTTCAGCAAAGGCAGGTCAGTGAACTACACCGGGCAACGGGGTAGGAGCAACAGCCCGAGCGTGCGTGGAGGAGGAGGAGGCAGCAGTGGAGGCGGTGCTGGCGGCGCCGGCGGGGGCAGCGGTAAGAAGAAACAGCATTGGAGGGCGAAACCGTCCATGCGGCCGTCCTGGGTCGGACCCCACCACATGATGTAAGACGCTTGCATGGTCTGCAACTTCACTGGGCACAAGGCGACGCAGTGCAAGACAGCGAAGAACAAGCAGAACTGGAGCGGTTGGCCGGCAACGGAACCGGCAGTGTGGCCACCGGCCGGAGGCGGCACACAGAACGCTTGGATGCCACCGCAACCGCAGCAGCAGCAGTCTCAGCAGGCCGCAGGAGGAGTTGCAACAGTCTCGTCGCACTGCCCAGGCTACCAGCCGTCGAGTTGGTCAAGTTTTGTGTAGGCGATGTTGAGCACCCCATCAACAGCGCCCGTATACGAGAACCCAGCCACCGCGCTCTCCGGCGGTTGGCTGGGCAGATCAACAAAGTCAATGGGGAACCAACATGGAGGTCTCGACCAACAGTCAGAGTTCGGTCGGGCAGCACAGAGTTCTTGGCTCTATTGGACTCCGGAGCGTCGCACACAGTCATGCGGTGCGTCAGGTTAATACTACGTCAACAGACAAGGCGAGACGTATGTTTGCCTGGTGAATGAGGTGGCCGACGATGTCGTAATTGGGGACAAGGAGTTACTAGGCGAGCACTTTCCTACCTCAGCAGACGATATGGTCACTCTGGGAGAACTGCTGACGGTGGCAGACAAGACTCTGACGGCGGAGACGAGGCCGTCCGAGGAGAAGATGAAAGTTTTCGACGACGCCATCGAAGGACAGACGCATCTTACTGGGGAGCAGAGGGAACAACTACGGCAAGTACTGGTTCGTCAGCACGAGGCTGTGTCACTCGGCAAGAGTGACATGAGACGTTCCGCCGCAGTTCCGCACCTTCTCCGACCGAAGAGTGAGGAGCCAGCGTATGTCAAGCAGTTCCCGATTCCGGCCGCTCACCTCCACTTCATCAACGAGCAGATCGACAAGCTGTTGGCGTTGGGGGCGATTCGAGAAGACTGGGCGAGCCCGCACAATTCACCAGTCTTCGCCGTCAAGAAGCCGCACAGCGATGAACTGCGGTTCGTCATCGACATGCGCAAGGTCAACGAGATAATCTGGGATGACTTCCATTTGTTTATGGATGTCACCAGTTGTCTCCAACATCTCGGGGGACTGGAGGCCAAGTTCCTTTCCGCCCTGGATCTCGTCAACGCGTACTGGCAACTCGAGTTGGCGGAGGAGAGTCAACCTTACACAGCTTTCACCGTTCCTGGTAGGGGGAAGTTCGTGTGGACAGTCACACCGATGGGGTTGAAGACCAGCCCGTCTGCTTTCTCACGTTTGATGGAGTACGTGTTCCAAGGATTCCACAACACAGTCATTTATCTCGATGACGTCCTCATCGGGAGCGGCACCTGGGACAGTCACCTACAGCATCTCGACCAAGCCTTGGGGAGGATGAAACGGCACAACCTGAAGATCGGGCTGCGGAAGTGCAAGTTCGCCGAACCGTCGGTGGAGTACTTGGGTTACACTATCAGCGCAGGCAGGATAAAACCCGGTAAGGAGAAGACGGCGGCAGTAAAGAACTTCGCACCTCCGCAGACTGTGAAGGAGATTCGTCGTTTTACTGGACTCTGCAACTACTTCCGTCAGTTCATTCGCGGATACGCGGGGATCACAGGTAAGTTAATAGAACTGACCAAGAAGGACTCCGATTGGAAGGGAGGACCCCTGCCCACCGAGGCGAGAGAGGCATTCGAGCACCTGCAAGCGAAGTTAACGCAGGAGCCGATTTTGGCGTTCCCCAAGCCGGGGGTTCCTTTCGTCCTCGCCACGGATGCATCGTTGGAGCACGGCTTCGGAGGCATTTTGCTGCAACAGCAGGAGGGAAAGATGAGGGTGATATCATATTTCTCTCGCGTGCTCAAGGGGCATGAGAAAAACTACAGCGCTTTCCTGCTCGAGATGGCAGGGGCGGCTCAGACAATCAAGGCCTTACATCACTACCTGTACGGTGTACCGTTCACGCTCATGTGTGATCACAAGCCCCTGGAGCGGCTGGGGACGGTGCACAAGAGGACTCTGCTACAGCTGCAAGAGTTAATGGGTCAATACAACTTTGTCATCGAGTATCTTCCAGGCAAGATGAATGAGTTGGCCGACGCACTCAGCTGGACGGCGAACGTCTGTGCCGTGACGCTGATGTCGGGCGAGGACGCCGTGGTGAAGGAGCAGTCCAAAAGGGGCATCATCGTCGGGGTCGACGCGGAGAAGTGGGCGGAGGAGCGACGGAAAGACAGTTTCTGCCAGGCCGCTTGAAGTCTCTGCCTGAAGAAGAATAAGTCAGCAGCAGAGCAGGCGCGGGTCGATCATTATGTGACAGACAGGAATGTGCTGTTTCGCGAAGTGAGTCGTGGGAACGGGGTCAAGACGTAGGGCGTAGTTGTGCCTGCTACTATGCAGTACGAAATTCTCAAGGCGGCTCATGCATCGGCATTCGCGGGACACAAAGGTGCACGGATCACGTTGCAGAGGCTGAAGGAGCTGTTCTTTTGGCCGGGCATGGGAACGGACGTTGAGGCTTTCGTCGCCGCGTGCAAAGTCTGCAAAGAAAGCAAAGACCCCCCGGGGATAATTGCTTATCGCGAACCGCTGCGTCCTTTGGCGGCGCCATCCAAGCCTAATGAGAGGGTTCATGCTGACTTGTTTTTGCCGGGAGCTGTCAGCGCGGCAGGGCATAAGTACGTGTTGGTGATTACGGACGCCTTCTCTAAACTCGCTAAGTTGGTACCTCTTAAGGACAAAGAAGCAGGTACGGTGGAACGGGTGATCGTCGATGCGTGGATCTGCAGATATTTGACACCTAAAGTGCTGGTGACAGACAGGGGAAGGGAATTCTGCATCAAATTGTCGGATGGGTTCTTCAGCAAATTAGGGGTGGAACGGCGTCGTACTTTGGCGTATCACCCGCAGACAAACTCGGCCGCCGAACAACGATGCTGGACGTGCCCGATGACCCTGAATGGGAGGCTCGTCTGCCGACAGTGATGCTTGCGTACAACACGGCCGTGCGCATGGCCACCAACTTGTCTCCGTTCTTTCTCACTTACTTGAGGGATCCCGCCATGCCGTTCTTTCAATTAGGTGATATGGGGAGGCCCTTCTATGGGGAGGATTGGGCCGCCGACGCCCTTCGACGCATGAGGGATGTCTATGCGTATACGGCGGACAAAATCAACCAGGAAGGAGAGCGGAACAAGAAACTTTATGACTCAGCATCCGGCAAGCACCACGAGTTTTTGTTGGGGGAGACAGTTTATGTGCGACTCGATCGGCAGTCGTTCGCAAACATCAAGAACAAGAAGTGGATTAAGTGCTGGAAGGAAGCATTAATCACTCGAGTGTTGTCGGACACCACTTATGAGGTGCAATATGTCGCGAGTGATGGCGCCTTAGGACGCAAATCAATCGTGCATCGCAACAGACTAAAAGGGGTTTGCTCCCAGGCGCAGAAAGACATATTGGCAGAGACGCAGCGGAAACAAGAAGCTGCGCTGTCTGGGAGACTCGGTGTGAGTGATGAGCAAGACGGCGACAGCGACGGAGAAGGCGTCGGAGACCAACGAGGGAGCAACAACATCTGGCGAGCACACGGCGACGACGACAGCACCATGTGGAAAGACGAGCAGCGAGGCGCCGCCGCCGGAGGACAGCTACACTCATGTCAAGTTTGCCAAGACGGCGACCTTGTGGAGCGTACGGGGCTTCCTCAACGTGGAGTCGCCGGTGGATATCGGACTCTTCGACCATTCCTGCTGTCGGATGGAGGACCTGTTGGCGACACGGACCGCGCACTCAGAGCTCCAGCAGATGACGTTCCACACCACTTCGCTGGCAGCGAGGAGGGCATGCACTACCGTCGAGGACTGGCCGCACTTGTTCAGAGACATGAAGCGGACTAGAGGCACACGCAGTGGATCCGGCAGGAGGGAGAAGCGGCAGCTGCTTATCGGCGCAGCCTTGGGCACCGTTTTTGGGGGCATCCTGTGGAACGAGATCAGCGACTGGGTGCAGGATACCACAGCAACGGATGCTATCGAGAAGCTTCAGGAGGACATGGCCGTCCTGCGCAACTACACGGCGGTTTTCGAAGCGAAGATTCGGACGAGGTTCGACAAGGAATTTCTAATCCAGTCAGAGATTACGGAGCTGGGCTCGCACATAGCCAGTTACGACACGGCCATCTGGAGGCTGGTCAGTGGCCACCGACTTACGCCACCGTTGCTCACCGCCAAGGGCCGCCACCGCATCTGGACGAGGTGGACGAAGGAGCTGCCCCGCACACTGTTCGGGGAGAAAGTGCTGTCGGAGCTTCCTGCTTCCAACCGCCTTGAAGACGGGACTCTTTATCTTCACCTTCATTTCCTCTTCTGGATCAGGCCTATCATCTCTACAATCTCCAGGACTTCCCCGTCTCCGGACCCTTGGGGAAGCCCGTCTATCTTCGTTCTGACGCCGCCGACACCTTGGCGGTTTCCGAGGATGCGCGGACGTACGCGCTCTTGGACCCGGAGGATTTGCAAGGATGCCTCACCATCGGGCAATCCTACCTCTGTGTGCTGCCTTATGCCAGGAGGGACTTTACCACTTCGTGCGTTGCGGCCTTGTGGGCGGGTTTGGAGCACACCACGGTGGAAAAGTGCACTGCTGTGCCAGTGACTGACCCCTTCGTCATCGTTTCAGGGCGGGGGAAGGACGCTGCCTGGCTGGAGCTGTTTGTCCAGCAGGATACAGCATACACCAAGACATGCCATAATGGCATATTTTAAACATTTTGTGTGTGTAAGGTACAGATAGCTGGCGCCGCCACTACATAAGTCCCATGTATGATTTCATCAAGATCTTCCTCAGGAGCATCTGGAAGGCGGTCTTTTCTCTAACCAATGACTGGGAAAATTGTTTTGGGCCATAAAATCTTCATTCTAACTTTTTTTAGTGTTCAGGCCCAACATGGTCTTCACCCTCATGATGGTCAGGACCAAGTTGGTCTCCATCAGTACTGTGGGGAACAACAATAGAAAGAAAGTTCTTTTAGAAATGATAGAGTAAAACATGCAGGAATCTTTTTGAGCAGATACACCTGCACAACATCAACTCGGAGTATTACTTGACCTGTCGGCTACCGCCGCAGGTAAAAATATGTGTTTCAGTGAAGAGCCGTCGCTGCAGAAACAGCAGCAAAACCATCAACAAGAGAAGCAACCAAATCAGAAGCAACTACAAAAGCGCACCAGAAGCATCAGAAGCAGCAGCAACTACAACAGCGAGTCAGAAGCAGCAGCAGCGGCAGCAACAACAGCAGAAGCAGCAAAAATGGCAACAAAGAAAGTTGCTGCAGCAACAACAGCAGCACCAAAAGCAGCAGCGGCAACAACAGCAAAAACAACAGCAAAAGCAGAAGCAAAAGCAGAAGCAGTAAAAATGGCTACAAAAAAGCTGCAGCAACAGCAACAACAGCACTAGAAGCAGCAGCAGCAACAGCATTAGCAAAGAAGCAGAAGCAGAAGCAGCAATGAAAGCAACAACAGTAATAGCAGAAGCAAAAACAACAATAGAGCAGCAGTAACATAAAGCATCAATAACTTTAGCGAGTGGCGCAAGGAAGAAAGTATTCCAAAATTAGACAAGTGTCGGGCTATCTTCAAAAATCATTTGCTGGTGGCTCAAGACCTCTGGGGCCCAATAACTACCAGGAACAGTGTCTGTGGTCAAGCCGGCTCATGATTCTGCTGCTCTTTCATCCCCCAGCTAAGGGGTGCTCCAAGTCGCGAAGATGCGTCAAGGCAGGACCATGGTTCACTGCATTGCAGGACATCAGGAGAACGAACGCTGCAAAGCCTTTCCAATCCGGCAGTTCAAGTGTATGAATTGTGATGACTGACGATAAACCAAACCAATAAACCAAACCAACTTTAGCAAGCCTCTTTAAGTCGTTTCTTTGTCACTTGGGAAACTAGCTAAAGACGAACTAACGTCAGTCACGTCATAAAATTATCTCGAACTCCGTGACCTCATGGATTGTGCATTGCATCGAGTCGTTGCGCCGCCAAGTTCCTGCATGTTTTAGGGCGGCCAACCCGGCCGAAGCCAGCGACGCAGTCGTGCCCGCCAGCAGCGTGCGGCGTCCCCTAGGGCGGAAGATGCTCTCCCAGCCGAGGGTGGAAGGCGGGTGGCGAGACCAGAGGCGGGACGGGGTGAAAGGTTGCCAGCGATCGCACGACTGCAAGCAACATATACGAAAATTCGAGGTAAATCGACTTCCGGGAGGAATGCGGATTCTGTCCAAAGTATTTTTTGAGGCTACATAGGCTTGCTTTCGCTAATTGTCATAAAAAGTGTTTCATCATTCGCGTTTTTTTTCTAGTCCTGAGCTCCCCTCTTTCCTTAGCTTCTTTCTTTCTGGAGAATTTCTTCTGCTTCCGTCGCGCCGCAACACAACCGCCCTCCCTCGCTCCCTCGCTCGCCCTTCCCCTTCCCCTTCCCCTTCCCCCGTCTGCCGCCGCGCAGGAGAGCAACACGCACGGGAAAAAACGCTAGGGAGAAACACGGCGGAGAACGCAGACTAGTATGAGACCCATTTTTGGACGACAATAAGAAGAACGACGATGCTGGTACTAATACTATCCAACTAAAACTATCCAATAGAAACTTCAATCAAATTTGAAATTATGTAAAATAATTTGCTCCGATTTTTTTATTGGTGATCGAACTTTTCCGGTTGTTGGAATACTTTCCGAATCGAGCGAGCCCGTACCTGGCCCATTGTTAGGGAGAGCCCATCGTGCACAACGCGTTGTGTCGCGCGGGGGTCACGGTGGTCCGCCTCGCGTCCGGCGTCAACCACGGGCTGGACAAGAGCAGGGACAGGCTCCACAGCTTCTCCAGCGTGAGGAACATCCTCCGCGTCCCCTGAGAGGCTCCGGGCTCTCCCTGGTGGCGGATTTACTCCTCACCTTGTTCAACGTTGCAGTAAGACGCGGCGGCGTGACTTGCTGGCCGTTGGTCGTTGTGCCACGCAGATCCCGGTACTTGCAGGATGGCGGCCGACGCGGGCGGCACCAGGGTCATCGACCTCTCCATGGGATCGTCCTCCCCCTGCCACAAGAGGCCCAAGATAATCGACATGGTCTTCTTCAGCACCGCGGACGTGCTGGACCACACCTTTGAGGAAGACTCCAGCAACAAGAGGAAGAAAGCTGGAGCGAAACAAGAGGAACAGAAGACCGCACAGCAACAACAGCAACAAGAGAGGCAAGAACAGCAGCAACATCAGCCTGGTGTCCCAGTGAGAATAGAGCTGGACGCAAGCCAGCTAAGGGAGATGGAGATGATGAGCACCTTGGAAACTTGCTCATCCAAAGAAACGTTGACACCACGTTTAAAGTCGGCCACGGCGCTTTCTTCCCTCAGCAGCATCCAGCAGCAGCAACTACAGGAGCGGCAACATCAAAAGTCAAAAACTCTACAAGCTGTCCTCTTGGACTTTCTACCAGGAGACCTGAATCAGGGATGTCCTGCCGTAACCGTCCTGAAGCAGGCCGGGGGGTCGTTGCAGCAGCCAACGGTGGAGAGTACCACGGGAGGCTACATGGCGGCCTCCCTTTTCCCTGACGAGGTCCCCTCCGATCCCTATGTCCACGTGCCCTCAGTCAAGGCTGTGGCCTTCTCGCCGGAGGGGGAGCCCATCACCAGGCAGATCGGCGATCTATGCGTCTTCTCCTGCAAGTTCTGCCCGGAGAAGCACACGGCTTGGGGGAAAATGTCACAGGTACTTATTTCGGCGATTCACCCTTATTTCATCGACATTGCTTCTGCAACATATGGAAGGAGCTAAGGATTTCTTTTCTCTGCAGCACATCGAGAGGCGCCACCAGGGGTACACTGACAAGATCGTTAAGAAGGACTGGATAACGCGGAGAGTTCTCCACGAGTGCCAGGTCTGCAAAAGGAACCTTAACTGCGAGCGCAGGGCCATCAGCGTCCACGTGTTCAACCATCAGCTCACCCTCAAGGAGTATATCGACAAGTTCCCCAACGTGACGGAGGAGACCGCCCTGGAAAAGGTCACGGATCCTGTCACCGAGAAGGTGGGGAACAGGTGTCGCTACGAGTGCCAGGTCTGTCGCCAAAGGGCCACGTCTTGGGAAGGAATGGTACGCCAATATATTAGTAAGAAACACAACGGTACACTTTCATGATGTCTCCTCAATTTCATCACAGTACTACCATATCAAGAACCGACACCCAAGCTACAAGAAAAAGATCGCCCGCAGGGAATGGATGTGGAAGAGGGTTTTGCACAGCTGCAGGATCTGCCTGCAGCACATAGATTGCGATAGGAGGGCTATCAAAATTCACCTGAACTACCACAGCTGCACCATCAGGGACTACATCGAAAGGTACGGATTAGACGTGGACGACGACGAAGAATCTACACCCTTCTTGGGTCTGGAAGAGAAGTCCCTCGCAGTTGACAGCAGCGCCAAGAAGCAAACCACCAGAGACTACAAAGCACATCCGGCCGCAACCGTAACAGCTTCTGCTACGATATCAAACTTCCAGCTCACTGGGCCGACGACGACCCTCCAGCCTAGGGCCATCCCTGTGTCTTTGAAGAAGAGCGAGGACGACTCCTCCTCTTCGGGGCTGAGAGTAGATAAACAACAGCACCCGGCTTCGGCACCCCTGCCAAGCAGCAACAGGGCGCTGCTGCCCGCCAAGGTGGAGCCGTTCAGGAAAGACTCCACAGATTCGTCCCACAGCGGAGAGACGGGGTTGGCGGCCGCTTCCTCCTCTACTTCCGAGATGTTCGACAATTCGGTGCCCATTACCAAAGTTGTTGGAGACCTATGCGTCTTCAGGTGCAAGTTCTGCTCCCTGACTATGACCTGCTGGCTGAAAATGTGAGTTTCCCTCGAAGTTTTTTTCCCTAAAAATATTTCTTTAGTCTTTTTCTACTGTTTTCAGGTACAGACATATAGAAATAAAGCACCAGGAATACGAGAACAAGATCATAAAAAAGGACTTTCTGGTCAAGGTTGTTTTGCACGAGTGTCAGGTGTGCCACAAAAAAATCTACTGTGAGAGGAAGGCCATCTGTTCTCACATGAATCAGGTAATTATCAAATTATTTTAAAATTATTCCAACGATCAGAACTTTTTTGTTGAGGTCCCAAAAAAGGCGCCTATTGTAACTTCTGTCCCTTTTGTTACAGAGGCACAAACTGACTCTTCAGGAGTACATAGAGGGAAATCCCGAAGTCACGGAAGAGGAGATACGCAGCGAGGCAGAGGGCTTCCCGGTGACGTCAAAGGTGGGCAACCTGTGCCAATACACCTGCCAGATCTGCAAGGCAGGGACGACATCTTGGGAGAACTGCTACAGCCACATCAAGAAGGAGCACAGTTCGTTCAAGAGGAAGATTGTGCGCCAGGAGTGGATGACAAAGAGGGTGCTGCATGAGTGCCATGTGTGCAAGAGGAGGGTCGATTGTGACAGGAGAGCTATCAAGGCCCATGTCTACTACCACCAGCTCTCCCTGGTTGAGTACACCAACAAGTTCTCGGCTGAGTCGGACCAGAAGGACAAGAGCAAAATCGAAACCAAAGAGGAAGGAGCGGGTGCAGGAACCCCGTTGGAATCTTCAGGGACTACTGCTTCTTCTTCGGACAATACGCCAAACGCGGCAAAGTCGACAATTGTGGAGAAGTCAAAAACCTACGTTCCCCGGGCCTCTTCAAGCAGAACCCGGGATACCGTGAAGACGGAGGAGGATGACGTGGACGGCAACGACCTACAGCAACTACGCATGGTGGGGGACCTTTGCGAGTTTGCTTGCAAATTTTGCCCTCTGACCTCTGTGACCTGGCAGAAAATGTGCCGACACATCCAGATCAAGCACCAGAGCTTTCAGGAGAGGATCGTCAAGTCGGAGTTCATGAGCAAGGTGGTCTGGCACCAGTGCCAGGTATGCCAGAAGCGGATCTACTGTGAGAGGAAGGCCATCGCTTCCCACATCAACCGCCATCGCCTCACCATTCAGAAGTACATTGCGCAGTACCCGTGCCTCAGGGAGGTTGAGGCAAATGCAGCGGACGTCACCTCCCACCCAGTGACAACAGAGATAGGGAACCTCTGCGAGTACTCCTGCATCCTCTGCTCCCAGGTCTTCAGGGCTTGGGACCAGTGCTACAACCACATCAAGAAGAAGCACAAAGATTTCACTGGAAAGATAGACAGGCAGGAGTGGATGACAAAGAAAGTCTTACATAGTTGCCTAGTGTGTGGACAGAAGATTGACTGCGACAACAAGGCCATCAAGAGTCATGCTTACTACCACGATCTCTCCTTGCAGCAGTATGTGGAAAGTTACTCGCGAATGAGAGGGAACAGCGCAGTCAAGTCAGAGACCGTAAAGGTAGAGCAGGCAGATGCGCCACTGGAACCAGACGCTCCCTCAGATGACGACCTTTTGACCACAACCCTCGTGATCAGCATGGATGATGATGAAGCCGAAGAAGAACCAAAAGTGGAAGACCCAAACGAACGGAAATCTAGCGGGAGCAAGCCTAGAAAGGAAAAGGTCAACGATGAAGGGGTTAAAAAAGTTACAACAACTAGAGTTGGTGACCTCTGTATGTTCAGCTGCACTTTCTGCTCCTTCAGCCACAGGGTTTGGCAGCGACTGAGACGCCATGTCAGGTCGCAGCATCGCCAGGAGTGTCTTATGCGGCGAGACAGGACCGATGGGAAAAAAAAAGTGGTTCCCGTTCTCAAGAAAGGGGATTACGTCAAGTCTGCGGTCTGGCACCAGTGTCAGGTGTGCTCAAAATCAGTCCTCTGCGAGCGAAAGGCAGTTGCTGTTCACGTCAGCCAGCACGGGTTAGCTTTGGCCGATTACATTGACAAGTACCCGGCGGTTCAAGAGGCGAGCGCCACCGAGGAGTCCGTGGCAGCCGGGCAGACGGCGGTGACGGACGAGGCTTGCTCGATACCCGTCTCTAAGGTTTTCTCGGGGGAGGTCGGGGACTACTGCTGGTACGCGTGCCAGCTCTGCACGTACCAAATAAACTCGTGGCCTCAACTGTTGAAACACATCAAGCTATACCACAGGTGAGGTTGTTGCTAAATTTCAAGCGTACGAGACTGACAGTCGTTGACAAAGGAGTGAATAGCCCTCCTCTCATAGGTGGCCAAGGGGGGGGGGGGGAACAAACCACCCATTTCTTATTAAGTAACGTACGAACTTTTTGAGACCCTTATGTACTGTGTTCCCCCCCCCCAAAGCACTAAAACCCATGCGCTCCTCTAACCTCAGTGAATTTTGACCCAGTGCGTCTATGATAGTGAATATTTACGGTAGATATTACACCCATATCTTACGAGGGTTGTAGAAAAATCATGAATTTAAATGTTTCCCACCAAATTAATTTGTCAAAGGGTTGAATAGCCCACAGTAATTGATGTTCTTTTAGTTATAACTAGGGATGTAAACGAGCTTGGCCCGAGCCCGCAAACCCGCAAGCCCGCAGGGACTTATCCCAGCCCGCCAGGCCCGACGCCCGCATTTTTCAGCCCGCATTTGTAAATTCACCAATACTTTAAAAAAAATTGCCCCAATCTGTCCCACAATTTTTTTAAAAAGCGTTTCAGGGCAAACTTTTTAGTGCAACACTTTTTTTAGGAAAATAATTGGGCAATTGTGGGCTTTTTCGGAAGCGACCCCCCTCAAAACAGCAAAGAAAAATATCTCCAAATTGAGCCCACCAGGCCCGCATTTAGCCCGAGCTCACATTACAAAAACCCGACCCGAGCCCGCATTTTCCTGGCTCGTTTACATCTCTAGTTATAACTAGCTATTCGGGCCCGCTTCGCTGGTCCTGTAAACTCTAACCCCATCCCTGAACTCTCTCACAGTGGTTAATTTGGTCCTCCAAATTCAAACTCAAAAATATGCTTCTCCATACTTATGTTTACCATTACAGTTCATCTTTAAAAAATCTTAATAAAAATCTGAAAAATATGCCTCCCCTCACCTTTTTTCTCATTTTAAGGCGCTTATAGAATAGTGTGTCCATTTCTGTAAAGCCAGTAACTTTTTAAAATATTGTTAAAAAGTAAATCATTTTTGCACAAATATACTTTCAACCTCCCTCCATAAGCCTATAATTTTTGAACTCAATCCATACAATCACTGCTGATATATTTTAACTTTTGCAAGAGCATCTTTTTATTCTTTGAAATAACCCAACAAACCAGAATGCGCCAATTTTCCGTCGAGATTGCGCCACCTTTTATTCGGCGCAATATCG
>JAAUXU010147584.1_pt1 | contig 14148 bp, 15 predicted proteins | sample 7278151 | NCBI WGS metagenome assembly JAAUXU01 (sample SAMN14350113, study PRJNA611818) | marine sediment metagenome | isolation source: surface marine sediment (1.8m) | place: French Polynesia: Moorea | collected 2018-08 | reverse complement strand
TAAAGATGCTGTATCACTTTAAGTTAGGAAAAAGGGTCTACATGCTTTTTCTCTCAGAAGGGTCACATTTTGAAAAAAAAATTTCGCCTCAAGGGGCCCACCCTACTGTACATCGTGTGCAGGTCCCAGATCAGGGCCATAACGTCAGGTGTACACTAACTTTTGAACCAGCAAAACTGTGGGGGAAAAACTTGGGGCTTGTCCCCAGCGGGGGTCCAGGGGGCAGTGCCCCTGGTGGGGGGATTGAAGGGGGATTGATGCCTTCCTGTAATAAGAAAAGGTCACATTTTAGTACTAAAAAACGCCCTAAAAATCAACTTTTCCGTCTTTTCCGCTGCTGTACGCTCACTTCTGGCCCCCACTGTAAATGCCGAGTCGGCAATTCTGTTCAATAAGTAACAGTAATCGGCGGTTTCTGTGTCATCCTACAGTTTTGAACAGCACTATGATACATGATCACAATGGAACCTGTCAAAAAGGAATCGCCTTGAGACGATGGTTCCACTTGTGTTTTTTTTACGGGGAGGTCATTTTCATAAGGATGTATCATAGGTTTGGTTTGGTCAGCCCTAGCATACAAAATGAGGCAATATTATGATAGCAGGTTGCGCACGCCTACCGGGTGTCCTACGAAAACTCGGACAAAGTTCAGGCCACCGCATCTCTGAAACTAAGCACTGCTCAAACCCGGAGTAGAAGTGATATTAGTGTTAGATCATGGTGTTGGTGCAGATTTATCAGGGATGCCCTGTTTGTGCAAGCTGTCTGCAGCCATGCGAATTGCACATATCTTTATTGCTGGGATCTGCAGGACCTTCGTCCGTACTCTGCGAACAATGATAAAGCTACTTGTCGTTGTTACTGCTGGAGAATGCATATTTGCCCGGACCAATGCGAAAGACGCCGAGGCGGACAGAACCGAGTACACATCCACTTCCAACTGCACCCACAACATTTCTTCTTGACTTTTTTTTTTTGCTTTTGCAAGTCAGCCCTAAGAACAGTGACGTTGAGGGGAGAACATTGATCTCCTAGGTTGTGGGCCTGTCAGTTTGCCCCAGCCTTTCCCCACGAGAAGAAAGAGGATGAACCCGCTGAGGACGTTGAGGTGCAGCTTGCCGGCCTTGCCCTCACCCAGGGACGAGTGGGCCAGGAACATTAACATATTCCTGCAGGGGCTGGCCCTTTTCTTCACGTTCACTGCGTTCTACGCTATGGCCAACATCCAGGTATAACAGCCGTCGTCCGACGCATCCATGGGGGACTTTTTCCCCCTGCGGTGAACTAAGGAGTTCACCGGGCTCTATCGGTTCTCTGTCGGCGGACAGAGAAAGGCAGGATATGAAGAGTGACATTAAAATGCTGTTGTCAAAGTATGTTTTCATCTATGTACATTGTTATTGGGCTCTGAACTTTTGTTTTTTTGCACGAACCTTTTACCCATTTATAAGATAAGGTAACGCAAGGTACAGACCTGACCAAAGCCTCCCTCAACTGCCTGAACCCTGCACGAAGTGGGGGGGGACTATGGACAGCCCAATGTTCGGTTTGACCTGCACAAAGATGGCTACCGTATGTAGTGCTTTGACGGGACGCTCCTGTGACTGGTTAGCTCGGGGCTAAGTTGGGGTTAGGCTCTCCTGTCCTGTTCCTTCCTGTCACTTATAACTCATCGCCATAAGTCATTGTGCTTATCTTAGCCGCCCCGAAGATGCTACAGGGCTGTTCTGGCCGAAGTTAGACTCGGGCTTATAAAATATCAATTGGTCCCAAATTGATTTTCGATTTATATATCAAATTTGAGCTTTTCATGACGAACAAGACATTGTCCGTGGCCTCATACGGGTGGACTGCTGTACTCTCGATGGCGTCGCCAAATTTCAGGATGCTGTCATTCATCGAGCAGCTGTTGACATAATTTGACTGCTTTTGGAGGAGTGCACAGAGCGTCGATGCCAATTTGGCAATGTTTTTGAGGTAGAAATTGAGCCATTTGGCGTTGATTTTTCACGAATGTCAATGTGACTTCACAGTGTGCGACATCATGGAGGGGCAAAATGGTTATGTCTTTTCAGATGTCCCAAATTTACAAGTGAAAACACCACTAATTGATGTAACTTTTGGTCTGGTAGGAACTGATTTCCAGATTGTCTGTATTCACTTGTAATGAAATGTTACTAGTTTACTAGTAATAAAATGATATCATATTCAGCACAATAGAGTTGGTGTGGGCTGTTGCTAAAGGTGAGGTTGGCCATCAATACACATCCAGAATAACACAGTTTTGTTTTCAATCATAGGCAAGATGCTTTTAATCCATGACCGTCAAGGTTGCATCAAAAAAGCCAAAAATCATTAGACAACTTTGAATGAATGCCTGGAGGAGGGAGAAAGAGATGGAGACCAAGGCTGAATGCAGTGAGAGTGACTCTTCCAATGGTGATGTATATGCATGAAGTGTGATATAAGGTGTTGTTGGTTACAGTTTTTACCGACATGATCATGTGCATTTACCAGAAATGTCTTTTTCAGACATGTCTTCGTAGTTACAGTCAAGAAACAAAGTAAAAAAAGGTCGTGAGGTTTTGCCCCTCGTCACGGTCAGTGACGAAAAATTGCGCCCGAACTTAAATAATCTGCCAAACACAACTTCTTACCAGAGCTCAGTCATCTTGCTTTAGATACGTTTCTTCTTGGGATACAATGCCATGCTACAGTGCAAATGAAAGCTTAGACTGGACTCAACCTAAGCTCAGACATATTGCTTTAACTGTGTTTATGTCGACATGCACCACGAAGCCGTGCCGTGGCGCAATCAAAAGCTTAGACTATAAATTCACCCAACCTCGAGAAGTTGGATCCGTGCCCATGCAGTAGTGTGCAAAAAGGACGCCAAAATATGTTCAACGACCCATGACGACTTAGATGACATTGACGCTCCTCCGTTTACACTGGGTGAGTAAAAGTCAAGAAGGGTTGATTTGGCAGAGGCTGAAATCTGGCTGGGGCAGGTGGTATCAGGATGAAGAGAGCAGTAACATAGTGGAGTTGAAATAAAAAACCTTGCTGATGCCAAGGTGGGAGACTGCGTAAGTCTGGTTCTTACCATACATTGACTTCCATGTGCCATCAGGATGGTTTCCTACTTTTACAGACGGTCATCATTGAGAATGCCGCAGATTCATCCTCTGAGGGATACATTGAAGGATTTGATGGCAACGGTTACATCTCGTTGGCCATCGCTTACGTCTCGGGCACCATATGCGACTGGTTGGCCCCATCCACCAGGGCCCTGTTGGGCCTGAAGTTGACCTTTGCGCTTGGGGCACTCACCTACGCCTTCTTTATCTCCACTTTCTACACACTGTCCAAAGAGCTTCTCTATGCTGCCTCAGCCTCAATTGGGCTGGGCAGTGCCCTGCTCAGAGTGTCACAAGTACCCAGCTTCTCATTGAAATGCGACCAAGGTTGAATGTGCACAGCTTTGAAAATCTTCCAGGGTGTATTCATCACACTGAATTCCACGCCAATGACTATTAACCGGAACACAGGCATATCATGGGTGATGCTGAGCAGCGCCGGCGTGGTTGGAAACACAATTTCGTATTTTGTCTTTGGTGAAAGCCGCGACATCACCACGTACCAGAGGAACATGCTTGTGTCCGTCCTCCTTGCCCTGAGCTCCGCTGGGGTCCTCGTCCAACTCACCACCCTGCCAATGCCGTGGGCAAAGGACATTGAGGGAAATGATCCTGACTCCATTGTGACCAGTCTCAAGAAGGCAGCTGCGCTGTTCATCACTCCCAAGATGCTCCTGCTCGTGGTGGTCTTTCTGTACACTGGCCTTCAGTCCTCCATGGGCATAGGGGTGTACGGTCCCTCCCTGGGCTTTACTATGAGCTTCAAACATCCTCTGCAACTGACTGGACTGCACGGCATTCTTTTCTTTGCGGGAGGCGTTGTTGCTGGTCTCAGTTACGCTCAGTGTACTCACCTCATATCAAGATTTGGAAGATGGCCGATCATAGTACTTGCCACAGTGATGATGTATTGGTCCTTGACCTTCATTATCCTCAACATACCCAATGATGCTCCTCTCGGAGAAACGACAGATGAAGCATTCTTGATCCCAAGCAATGCTGCACTTGCCTTGGTCACGAGTGTTCTCTTAGGGTTTGTAGATGGATGCCTCAATGTACTGATCATGTCTCTGCTAAGCTCCATTTATCCCGAGAAATCTGGTCAAGCATTCGCAATCTTCAAGTCAGTGCAGCATCTTGCAAATTCTGTGGCATTTTTCTACGCTGGTTACTTAAATCTCTATTGGCAAGTCAGCCTTCTGGCAGTTTTTGCACTGGCTGCCACAATCATTTTCGTCACACTCGACGTTCACACAATGAGACAGAAGAAAGAGAATATTGAAGTAAAACATAGTGCGACTCTTCCTAAAGATGGCTAAGAAAATAAACAGATTAGGACCAGTCCATGCAACCTATTCTTTCTCCTTAGCTAAAGTAGGAAATCAGATCCGAGATACCTGATTTTGTATCAAGCCCCATTTTTGAAGGCACCTTTGCTGCTAATGTGACCCACCTCTGGGAGTCCTGGATCCTGGGCTTGATCAAGTCTTGGTGGCCTACAATCAAGCTGGATGTGTCAAGAGGATAGGCGAGAAGCTCAAGAATTACATCAACTGTCCTCCTCTCCGTGGTAATGATGGCGCTGAAGTCCTTGATCACCCCCTGTGCTGCTTGGCAAAACCAACTAGATCTCTGATCAACCAAATGCAGCCTGGGAAGGATGACAATGCTTATAATTGGGCATATGAGCAATGCTTTGTTAGGATAGAGTATGGGGAGGGAGCATGGAAGTGTCAAGTGGTTTTTAAGAAGATTGCTACTCTGCGCCAAGACCTGCTGGAACACCAAAAGAATTATGCCTTTTTGTCAGGTTAGGTGTCAGTCAGTTTCTGCGCCATGACTATAAAACTGCTTAACAGCTTATGCAGCCCTATCTTAAACTGGGTATCTTTGTCACCCCTAAAGTCCTCATTGTTTTTGAGAATGTTGCACAGTTTTGCCAGGGAACCTCCTCTTGACTCTTGAGGTATGGTCAGCAGGCATCAGAAGCTCTCCACCATGACTCTCTAAGACCTGGGGAGAGATATTAGGTCAGCCCAAGCAGTGTCCGAGGCAAATTCTTCGGTGCTGCAGTTCGTCAAAAATAGTATTCGTGTATTTCACGTTGCCTTCGGATTTTTTCTCTCTCGAGAAGTTCTTTCGACATCATTACATCTAACTGCTATAAATGTGCATTGTTCAGCTAGCTGTCTTACATCTACCTACCTTCATCGAGACAGACTATTTGTCTTTTCATGGTAATTTCGGTTACAAGATTATTCCGGTTGCTGTCATAAAGAAAAAGTCATCCCCGATGCTATGACTGTAGCTCGAGTCCACTGTTCTGATGTGATGCCCTGTCTTTGGTCTCCTGGATCACCAATGTTACTTGGACAAGTTCTCAGGACCTGTTTGCTGCACAGACTGACTTCTCATGTACGGGGACGATGTGCCAGGATTTTGCCAATATCCGTTTTGAGCTTTCCAAACCCTCTACTTTGAAGTTTTCTCGGTCATTTTCATGGATTAGTGCCAAACAGATAGTTCAGGTCGCCCCTAAAGTAGAATATTGTTTAAATACATTCATTTTCTATCCATGCTTTTTCATGTTTGTCTCAATTTTAGCAAGAAGGTAGCACCCCTGTCCATGTGATAGCCACAGATCTCTATGGTCGTCTAGTCTGCGTCACACCACACCCTGAGATCCAAGAAAGCCAGGCTATGACCCTGGTAGGACTGCTTGGGTTGGCTATCACTGCCAGGATCCCGTGCACGAGGATGTGTAAAAGCCTATTCAAACTGGGCTTGTGGTCAAATTCAGCATCAAATACCGAAGAATGAGATGGGAATTCATGGGAATAATAGAGTTGAGTTAACCTGCCCAAACAGCTGATCAATCATTAGGCAGTATTTTTTTTGGCTTGATATGGTTAAGATTTTGTTTCAGGCATTCATCTTCAATTTGTAGGAGAGTAGTGAAAGTCAAGTCTGCCAATCCATTCTCCTGACAGAAGCAGCCAACTGTTTGCAGAACATCCTGGCACTTCTGAGGGTAAATGTAGATAGTACTGAGGACTTCTTCTTTTCCTTCCACTTCCTTCTCTTTTTCCTCTTCATCTTCATTCCCCTCAGCCCCAAGGTCCTCATCCTGTTCCACATGTAAGAAGAAATCATCTCCCATGTTATATGGAGGGGGAACATCAGCCAAGGATCAACTCTGCACCCTCCTCTCTTACTCACGAGCATGCGACAGTCTTTGTTTTGTTTGCTTTGCATGCACACTTGGCCAGTAATGACAACCACAGAGCAGCAACAGTTACCGGCTCTTTCTGACACATGACCAGTTGCAAAAACTGAATTGTGTGGAGTCTGTCAGCTGCATTAACTGCATTGATTTTATTATACACAGGCACCGTCACCACGAAGGTGTTGCAGAATTGAACTTGCAAAAATCGAGGGTTGACTGTACATCTGACAAATCCTTCATGGTCACGTACCCTTATCACTCCTCCAGGACAGACGGTGTTCTCGTCCCTGCCTCTATGCCCACCATCTCTGCCCATGGACACTCTGCCACTCACTCACCCTGGAGTAAACCAGAGGCTTGAATATTGGGGAAGCTCCTGGAGTATGATTTTTTTACTTTTGGAATGCACTCCTGTTGGCAGTTGTGACCGATATAGAAAATAAGAATCAACCCCCCATCACACTGTTTTCGGCCCACACGAACAGGTGTTCCAAGGCTGCTAATGTGAAAGGCCACCTTATTGGAGAACATGGGTAAGTGTGATTCTCACTAAATATATATTTTTTTGTGAAATCTGGCCACGCTGAATAGAAAGTCATGAAAACACTACCCGAGTCATTTCATCTCACTTCTGCTGCGGCCGTGGCAATGGTTGTGTCCGGATAGTGCCTGTGATTGCAAAATGAAGTTGTGAAAAGAAAGCTTATGCTTGTTCTTGCAGAAAATGTCATCTAGTTGTAGTACGCGATCTACTGCATAGAAATTGATCAAACTGATATTGGGGGTGGTACCTTTGACGGGGTGCAAAGGGGGTGGTGGTGGTAATTCTCAACCAATTTTGACCAAATTTGACTCGAACGTTGAGTGTGTTGCACAAGTGTTGCACGACTCCACGATCATGGGATACATTTAACAGACCTGGACTTCAGTAATTTTAGTGACAAGAAAGTTAGAGCATAGGCTATGTGGAGTCATTTTTGAGTGGAATTTTGGCATGGAATGAGTTCTTCAGACTGTGACACATATCTTTGAGTACATCAGTTCACAGCTTTGAGTACCCCTAGTGACATAGAGCGTGCGCTCCTCCCCCCTTTTCTTCTTTTTTTCTCCACTTGCCAGAGGAAGTCCTGATGTAAGGAAAAATGGGCCCCATAGGTGGTCTAAAGGGGGTTCAGGTGGTGCCACCCCGAGATTTAGGTGGACCACAGAAGGCAGAATCTCCCCACAAAAATTTCTGCACTTTCCACTAAAAAAAAGTGGCCCAAAACAGCCAGCGTCAGCGTGGGGTCATCTGTGGGTCGCCACAGTTTGAGTGCTCTAGTGCCACTATGAAATTACTCACTCCACGGTCTGTATATAAGAACTACCACTTATGAAATCTTTGGGGTCCCGAAAAGCTCCTTGTCTTTATGCAATGTCTCATAGAGACACGACTGTCGACGGCTCCTCCGTTACAGTGGAAGCTCGATATACGAAAAAGTGTTGGTCAAGAATCGGCATCTTAAACTGCTTTTGACGCCAGCGCACTCAAAGAGCAGCCATCCTCATGTGGCCGTGCCAGATGCTCGATTTTCATCAGTCACTCAGCAAGTCTTGTTTCAATGTCAATGCTGGGGAACTGCTTAATCTTGGGAGTATCAGCCTCCCCCTGAGAACTGTGTAAGTTGAGAAGTGGACCTAATAGAAGGCTTGTGCTGAGCAACTGATTCGTTTCGATCTTGCAACCTCTCACATCTCTTGCACCTGTGCAAACGCTGACTTGTTCACTGCTAAGAGATGACTTCTTGACTCAAATTTAAGTCATATACATTCGCTGCAACGAAACTGCCCATCCTCAGGTCCCAATAAAGCTTTGTGTGACATTGAAGCAGCATTTTCCTGAAGACGCTCGTTCTTGCGCGCACCGTACACAAAGAGCAGATGACGTTAGCCTAGGCGAAGTCAAGTGGGGTGAAAATCCCCTGGAGTGCCAATAAAGAGTCATCACAGGATTACTGGGCTCTGCTGGAACGATGATGGAGTTACAGCACCTGCACGCGCACAGGATAACTTTATCAGGAACTTGGGCAGCAACAAAGAGAGGGCCGGGCAACACGCGAGACAAAGCCAGTTTTCTCCAGTTTTAACCAGAGTATTCCTTTTAAGCATGGACCGGGAGTCCTGTTTATCAGACACCGTTTGAGTGTCGAGCAATTGTTGTAATCCTGAAATGTGATGATTTTGCAGCCCAGGTGCCCAGAGCACAGCATTTATCTGCAGTAAATTGCTGCAATTGACGGATTGATTACTTCTTGTGTCGTTGCTGGGATGAGGACTGCGAACAAATGAGCCCTCGTGGTCCAACATGTGCAACATGGTATAAAAGCGTGTCCGCTCTGGAGCGGAGGACACAGCTGTCTGCGTGTAGGAACATGAAGGAGACCGTGGCCAGACACATCAACTTCTGGGCGATGAGCTTGGGCATCTTCTTGGTGTACACAGCTTTCTACACCATGGGCCACATGCAGGTAGTGCTCTTCGTCTAAGGCTGGGAGCTCTTACAAACTTGTAGGGTCAGTGTCACAGGCAGGAAAAGCCTTACCTTGGGCCCAGATAAGTTGAGCACTTATGAGCAAGTGCTTTGAACTGACTCACTGCACTCCTCACTTTAAACAACCTCAGCAGCAACACAACTTTTAAGAACAGAAACTAGACACATTCATCTAAACTTGGCTGAAATTTCACTCAATAAAACTATTCTTCAATCTGCTCTTGTCATCTGCTGCAGTTGAGAGAGGCTTGACCCGATATGTCGACAGAAGAATTTTTAAATGTAAAGGGTGCAACAGCAAAAATGTCACGGAGTCTCTCAAACTCAAGTGTTCAAGGAAGAAAATGACGCAAACAATTTGACTCTGGCCAAGTTTAGGAGACTCCATCACCAAGGTGTGGCCAGAGATTAAGAGACTCAGTCACATTGTCGCTGTTACACCCTTTAGATAATGGATAAATCGTGACAGGAAGGACTTTTTCAAGCACTTTCCAGAATATGCAGGTATTTTAGACCCTCCAATATTATGATAAGCAGTCGATGAACAAAGATCGAGCGACAGAAAAAGAAATTTTCTGTAACTTTTTCACTAAAATTGCCAATGAAAAATGGGCTTCATTTCACCGATTTTTATTTCATGGCCTCCGATCTCCAAGCCTTGTCTGATATGGACAAAACTAATGTGTCTGATTTCTTGAGGAGTGAATGTATATTGAGAATGCACTGCGAAAAAAGGTGACTCATCACGGGAAATTACATGCTCTACAAAAAATTTGTAGTTATTCTCTCTTGCAAAATATAACTCTGGTCGTGTCGTGAGTCTTGCACATTTTTTGACTTTAAAATGCCTGCGCAGCAAACCACTTTTTATCACGCAACCTCCGAGGGGCATCTCAGGTCCCTGGAAGAAGCTTGTGATGCTGCAGTGACTGAAATGGCAAAGTGGCATAAAATCGCACAGCTATTGTCAAACTGATGGGTCATAATTGATAGTCGACACTGGTAAGTACTTGTCAATAACTAATTATTCAAACTTCTCAACTTCAAGTTACCCGCTTAATCCCTCCGAAAAGTAGTCTTTGAATGAACTCCTTTCTCAGAAAGAGGGCTTCTGAAAGCCTCACTCCGCTTTTCAAGGATCTGCTACTGTCGACACATCAACAGTCAGAGGCACGCTTAGGTTGATTCTTTGATCCAAGACTGAATCCTCATTCTCTTCCAGGCTGTCATCATTGAGAGCGCCCAGGATTCCTCGTCCTTGGGCTACGTCCACGGCTTTGACGGCGATGGTTTCGTCTCCCTCACTGTCGTGTACCTGATGGCCGCAGCCTCGAGCTGGCTCGCCCCTGTCTCATCCATGGTGATAGGACTTAAGTTTTCAATGGTCCTTGGAGCTGTCACCAATGTGATTTTCCTTGCCTCATTCTACTCATTGTCCAAATGGATGCTCTATACAGCTTCAGCTATGGTGGGCTTGGGCACTACCATCCTATGGGTAGCTCAGGTGAGAGCTGTGAACATTGCACAATTGGGACGAATGTGCACATTTGGCCTTTATTACAGGGGGTATTTTTAACGCTCAACTCAAAACCTGAGGACTTGGATGGGAAGTCTGGGCTGTTCGGAATCGTGTTCCAGAGTGCTGGCATCGTGGGGAACTCGGTGTCATACGTGCAATTTGGGGACTCTCATGACATCAGTCCGGGCACGAGAAAAGTATTTATTTCAATTCTAGTGGCTCTCAGCCTTGGTGGAGTGATGGTGCTGCTCTGCACCGTCCCCATGCCCTGGGCAAAGAAGGAGCTGAAAGTAAAGAAATCTCTCTCTGACGTCGTCTTGGAGGTCAAGGAGACCGCCCAACTGTTGTGCACCTCCCAAATGCTCCAACTCGCCGTCTACATCACCTACACCGGCTTCATCTTCACCTTCTGGTCTGGTGTTTATGGTCCCAGCCTGGGGTTTACTCAGAGCTTCGAGAATCCATACGGATTGGCTGGCATGCACGGGATCATGGTCTCAGTGGGCAACTTCCTGGCTGCCATTACGTTCACCCTACTTGGAGGATTCCTTGCCAACAAACTGGGACGTTGGCCCATCGTTTCATTGGGAATATTTTCAGAATTTGTCAGTTTTGTTTTCATCTTCATGAACATGCCCAAGGATGCCAGCTTTGGTGAGACCACCGAACCAGCAGCAGTCCTGGATCCCAGTAGTCCTGGACTGGCAATGGTTGCCAGCTTGCTGCTTGGCTTTGGAGACGGGCTGATGGCCACACAGAACCTGGCCCTCATTGGGAGCCTCTACAGGACAAAAGCTATTCAGGCATTTACAGTCTTGAGATTTGTCCAGCATGGCTCAATTGCCGTTGCTTTCTCTTATGCCGGATTCATCGACCTCTACTGGCAACTCGGAATCATGTGGATTCTGGGACTGCTGGCGCTGGGCATTTTCATCAAAATTGATCTCCAGACGAGAAAAAGGGGCAACAAGGACAAATTGTTTCCTCCTGAGAGAGATCAAGATATTGCCATCTACATCATTTCTCAGGAAGACAAGATGTCCCATAATAGCTGCGAACCTGACATAAACCTTGATAATAATGCGGATAATCTAGAAAAAAATATCTAGGAGAATGTTAATGCCATGGGCTGTTGCTCTAACAAGTTTGCGTATATTCTGCTCAATGGAATTGAGAAATTGTTTTTAAGAATGTTCAGCCCTTAATTCATTAGATTGTAAGCCCTCTTCGAAGTCAATGCCCTCTAATTGCAGGAAAAAGAAAAAGGCTTGAAGAAAGGTAGACTGCTTAAACGTAGGAAAAAAGTGTGAATCTATGATGGTGCAAGAGTAAAAATATATGTTCAAAGAATACTGACTTTCTGCTCCTGTTTTTTTTAACCGGCCAAGCAACTTTTGGAGTAATTTCTGTTTAAACATGTTGGTGCGATAGTTCTTCACAATGTTGAGTAGATTTGTTGTTGTGGCTGCCCATTCTGCTGCAATAGTGCTCAAAATTTAGCAAGGTGCAGAAGGAGGCATGCTGCTGAGGTGTCAAGTTTACCAGTCTGAGGGGTCAATTTGATAAAAGCAGTTGAAAATTTTCTGCAGGACTCCTGCTTCCAGTAGCAAGGAGGCACATCGACATGGTGCCACATCAGCACGACAGGATTGTGACACAATAGTGTGGTGACTCCACACGCCAATATGATGTTAAGGGCTGATCAGCTCAATAGAATGATGCCATTGAGCATAATCTAGAGAGACTACAAAATGAAACACATCATTGCCTCCACTGCCCACTGCTTTTTTGCCTGAAGTGTAGTGAAATCCAGCTGTCACGACTTGTCAACACTCACAACTCCATCAACTAACCATATTGATGTTGCCATCTAGATCATTGACATCCGCAATGCATTTCTTATACCCTGTTCATGATAAAGTTGTTCCCTGTAGCTCTCTTTTTGTAAATTCACAGAACCAAACAACCTATCTACCCCAAGGGTTGGGGTTTTGTGTGCGCGCGCATGCGCAGAACTATGGGGAAGGACTTAAGTATTTGAGTTGGTACGTTCATACTGTATTCGTTCCACCGTGTGTTATATTTAAGTTCGAGTGTTGCTGTACTTTCAGGAAAGTTCTCTGTACTGTACTGTATTGTATCGTGCTGAGCTTCGGCTCGGAGTGATATCTTTAGTGATAAGGGCTGGTCAAGACCGGCGAACTGGATATTGAGCTCATGTACTTTTGATGCTGGTACTTTGGAACGAGTGGATTTGTTCCGCGGTCTTCGCCATGCACCCCACCGTTCACTCGTGCACCGACCTTTGACACGGTAGCAACTACATCGACTATTCCTCCGGTACCTTGACCGACGTATACGACCCCTGGGGACCCGCTGGAAGGGACGGACCTCTTCCGAAAGTTGGAGACGACGCATCGACCTCCAAGGGACTGCACAGGGTGTCTGGACGAAGTCTAGGACCATGAGGCCATTCTACGACGCGAATTCGACGAACTCTGCAGAGAGTAAGGTGACGGGGCAGGCATTGTAATCCTAGCACGAGTAAGGTAATCTGAGCTCAAGTTCCGTGGTTCGTCAGTCGTTGATCAGTCGCTATCGGCGTATCTTTAAGTTACTCGTAAGATTACGCTCTTTCCATTTTCAGATGCTGTGAATTATACTTCTATCAATACTATAAAATCGGGTGTACTCTCCGTATCTCTCTCTTTAGCCCCATTTTTAGGGTAAGAATTTGCAGAAGGTTAGTTCAGTCATTCGTTCGAGCTCAGTGGCACGTAATCTTAAGGAACGGCGTGAGTGTACCCTACTCCAGACTTTGAGTAAATTTGTCCAGGTTGCTCACGTGAAAATTCGTCCGGACATTTCGCAAGCAGCTCATGGGGCCCCAGTGGGCACCAGGGACCTGAGTGGAACCCCTAGAAATGTCAGCCAATTTCATTGATGTTAGGTCCCTCAAAGAGGCAGATTTCAATCCTCATCAGCATGCCTCCCTCTGCACCTTGCCAACCTTGGACACAACAGCTCCAAAAAGGCTCCAAAAGGGGCAGCTTCAGCATTTATGCTATGTACTCAACATTTTGGCCAAGTACCACATTTACATGTTTCACATGAAAATCCCATTTCACCACAATCCAGCATTGTGTGAGGTAAAATCATGCCCACAGAAATTACTTACAGCAAGGACTGTCTATACAACATAGCAGACATTGGTATGAGTCTATTTTCTGTCCCATACATTGGTCCATTATTTGCTTACATCATGGTTCAAGAGTGCAAGTGAGGTCAATAGCATTGTCATGCAGCTCAATTTTGCCCCCATCGTTATCACATTGGACCTGGGCGCTGCTGCCATTGATCAGCAGCTTGACATAAGGTCCACCCCAATTGTCTGAGCCTTCATGCCTCAACAATACCTGTGAAATTTGTCTTTTGGGACATCCACCGACAACTTGTTGCTCCAATGGCCAAGATCTGGTCATGTTTCATGTGTTTTACTGAGACATTTAAAACAATAAATTGCCAATATGCTGGTAAGGGACTAATTGAATGGTAGCTTCAAATGTTCTGCTGTTTCTGGACATTTGAATGGAGTGTTTTCAACTGGCACTCATGAAGGGAATCCACATTGATGTAAATTTCCTTCTCATGGATGTCATTGACTGTGGCATAGGAGAAGAACACTGCAATGTCACACTCCTGGGAGGTGGGGTAGTAGGCAAAGGCAGTGCAT
>JAAUXU010041962.1_pt1 | contig 14150 bp, 14 predicted proteins | sample 7278151 | NCBI WGS metagenome assembly JAAUXU01 (sample SAMN14350113, study PRJNA611818) | marine sediment metagenome | isolation source: surface marine sediment (1.8m) | place: French Polynesia: Moorea | collected 2018-08 | reverse complement strand
GGGCGACAGCGGAACCGTCCTTAGCCCCGTGCGACGGAGGTCCAAGCAGGTCACTGGCGCCAGGCGCTCTTCCTCGACCGATCGCCTGTTTATATATTGTAATTAACAAACACGGTTTTATCTCACTGGAAATTAGCTTCGTCATGCCGAATGGTTTTTTTGCCTGAATCTCTTAACATTCCCGGAGCCGTCGATGATGAAGTTCTTCACGTCGAATCCGCCGGTGTTTCCTCCTCCCCCCGAATCCTCCTTCGGTTTGTTGGTAACCCTGAGCAGGGAGTCCAAGTTAGAGTAGAACAATCCCCTGGGGTCAGGAGTGTTCCTTGGCTCCTCGGTCGTCAGCTAGAAATCGTTCAACGCTGCCTCAATGGAAACAAGGTTTTGTTTTTTGGGAAAAACATTACATGATTAAGTGATCCGTATATTTTTTTGAGATCTCTGTCGGACTTTGTCGTCGTATCCTTTTGCGTTGTTTGCTATAAAGATTCTAAATATTATTTTAAAAGGAGCAATTAGGGAAATTTTCGTTACCTCTTCTGTGCCCCATGGAAGAACGAATAGATCTGTGGTCGTCTCAGCCTCCTCGTCCTCTTTGTCCGAGAAAACCCTCAGTATTACTTCTTTTCCCCCGTCGTCTCCGAAGTCCCCCTCCAGCTCTTTTACAGACTTTATTCCTAGTATCTCCGCCAGCGTCCTGGCCGCCCTCAGCCGCTCCTCGAAAATCTCCTTCGCGTCCGCCTCTCCCTTCTCCACAAGGCGGTCTAGGCGGACCATGGCGGCGTCGGCTCTGCGGAATTAAAGTGTGCAAAATCATGAGATGCGAATCAATGGCGCCCCTCCCTAACGACTAATTTTCACCAGTCAACCAATATCGAAAATGAAGGAGTTGTAAATAACTCCAAAAATGGAATGTTGGAACTACAACTAAAATAACAATGTTGTAATAACTTCGAAAAGGGAGATAAAAAAAGAAAAGAGCATAACTAGGGATATACCTGACATATAAACTTATTCAAGTTTCTAACTTACAAATATTTTCAAATCATGCAAGTGATTTAAAAGAGAAGTTCAGTCAATGACGATCACTGCTGATAGGAGAGATGTAGAAAAAAGGGCAGGGGGGCTGGAGGAATAAAAAATCAATCAAACGCAGGCACTTTGGGGGCCAAAAAATGTATGTCTTTTGCAATTTAGAGGATGTTTTGCATGATGTCTGCAATAACATGTTTAAGAAATAATCAGGGCAGGTATATATGAGTGTCAAAAACTATTTGACAGGTGGGGGTATTCAGACTTTGCTCTTCAGCCCCCACCCCCATGCCCACTTATGCATACAATAAATACACCGCCCTTAGTCCTGGCTCTCTGCTGCATAAAAACACAAGTCAATTGAGCCTATCCCTAGTGTAATGGCAACATCTGGCCATTTTAGTTATTATTCCAACTATCCCTTTTTCGATATTGCTACAACTCCATATCTTCTGATTACCAGATGGAAAATTAGTTGTTAGGGAGACTTCTGCAAAATAGTTGTTAGGGTGCGCGCCCGAATCAATCATATGGTTATTTCTTGCGGCTGTCCCCAAAGACTTTTTTCGAGGATCAGAAATCCATCCCCAAGCAATGTGTAAACGTGGTAGTACAGTGCAGTACGCGTGGGTCAACAACATCATGAAAAAAGTGTGCCCTCTAAGTACGTAGATAAGAAAGTACTATACAATTCCCTTTATCTATGGACATGAAATCGACGTGAGTGTAAATATTAGAGAAAACAGTGACCTGATTCTCAGAGTACGAGGCGGCATCTCGGGGTGCGCGAACGGAAAAAAATATTATTGGTGGCAATTTTTAAAATGGAGACACAGTCTTGCTTTACACTTATCTTCGTCCTATTGTCCTTGCTAGGAGGCGGCAAAGGTGATACCAATTACTTCAGAACAGAAAATTAGAACTATCAATCAACTGTTTCCAAAATAGGCCAGGATTGCTTCGAGAAGGGAGAGTGTTTAAACTCCCTCTTCGTGGACGAGATCGAGACGGATGGAGCTCAGGCAAAAGCTATTGAAAACGAGATCTAGAAACACCAGTTTTTAATTCTTTTGTACCAATGCAGGGTTGCCTAGAGCACTGCCAAGACGATCCCGGCAACGACTGCCAATACTTCACCTACTACGAGGACAGCGAGCTCTGCTACAGCTTCGCCTCATGCGAGGACTTCTCAACCGACACCTGCGGAGATCTGTGCTACTCGGGCAGAGTAGACTGTGGAGGTGGGGAGAAATTTGGAAATTGGAACAAATATGCTATTATATCCCAGAGCATCTCCCAAGAAAACAATCACTTTTCTATAGACCTGATCTGCTGGGAGTCCGGCAGCTGCCAGGGCAACCTGGTGGACTCCTTCTCCGAGGAGGAGGAGGGCGAGTGCCGGGAGCGTTGCGAGGAGGACGACGACTGCCTGTGGTTCGTGCACGACTGGCAGACGGACGCCTGCACACTGCTCAGCGCCTGCTCAGTCACAGCCTCCTGCGACACCTGCTACTACGGACAGAAGCAGTGCACAGACAGGGACCGCACCAAGGTACTGCTGGTTGCCGGCTACGACACCCACGGCACTAGCGGCACCAGCGACGATACCGCCACTGACGCCACAGAGGTTCTCGAGCTCGCCTCCTTCAATGACTGTGCTAGTATTCCCAATTACCCCATCTCCACCTTTGGCCCAGTAGCCGCCTACCTGGAGGGGGAGGTGATGGCCTGCGGGGGATCTGATCCTGCTACAGGTATTTCCACAAGAAACTGCTACAGATACAGCGGTAGCACCGGCGTCTGGCAGCAGGCCGAGTCGATGGTGGGAGGGAGGAGGCACCAAGTATGTATTAACGGAAAAAAAACAAAATAGACTTTTCTAAGTTGCAATTTGCAATTCTTCTTTGTAGGGCGCTAGCAGTCTCCAGGACGGCGACATCTGGTACCTGACGGGCGGCTACGACGGCGGCACCTGGGTGCAGAGCTCAGAGATCTGGGAGAACGGCGCCTTCAGGACTGGCACCCTCATCCCGGAGCCGCTCTTCAACATCTGCCAGCTCACCTTGGAGGACCGTGACACGGGCGACGGAGACAAGATCTTTATCGTGGGCGACAACCTCAGGTCCTACCTGCTTGACTGGAGGACCCAGACGTGGACCCGGCTGCCCGACAAGAGCGTCAATGGGGACGGGCCAGGGTGCGGCTACGTCAGGAGCAGGGAGAACGGGCTGGAGATCGTGGTGGCAGTCAGCGGCAGATCCGAGATCTTCAACTGGGATACCCAGACCTGGAGGGCCGGTCCCGACACTCCGTCGGGAGGGTATGATTCACAGGTACGAAATGGTGAGGAGAGAATCATCCGAGTTTAAACAAAAGGGTTATTTTTTTTCTCAACACAGGGCACGTCTGTGCAGCAGGAGGACAACTTCCTCATCCTCGGGGGCCAGTCCGCTTCCTTCCTGGACCTCAACACCGTCCTAGAGTTTGACCCGATAAGCTACATCTGGATCAGCAGGGAGGAGACATTAGCCAACGGAAAGGACTCCTTCGCCGCCGTACCGGTGCCGGACAGCCTTCTAGATTGCTAACTAGTTAAACTAGGACTGCTACTTGATATAAAGGAACTAAATTAATTTATCAAAACTTGCCTGTCCGCGTCCGATTTTTCCACCGCTCCAATGAGCATCCTCCTGGTGAGCTCTGCTTTGAGCGCGCCGTAGACTTTCTCCAAGGCCCTCCCATTCTCAGGTGTGGGAAAATCCGGCTTGAGGAATGTTTCGTTTTCCAGAAACTCTAAGCTTTTCCAGGCTTCTCTTTCGGGCTTGTTTCGATTTTCATTCTGCTGAGATGGAGGGGCAATAATTCTTGCTTGTGGACCTTCCTCCTCTTCCTCCTCCTCCTCCTCTTCCTGTTTCATTTCTTCCTCCTGCACCTTCTCGCCAGAATTTGATACTTGGTGTGCTTTCTTCCAACTCGTGTACAGTCTGTGAAAGCATGACATGCAAAAAACTCCAATGATGTCCTCATTGTTTTGGTCTCCCCCTTGCCATTCTTCTACAGTTGCCGATTTCTTTTGCCTTGACAATGATTGCATGCTGTCAGAGCTGAACAGATAAAGCTTCAGGTCTTTGGGAACATACTGTGGAATAATTAAATCCTCCATTTTTATGTTCAACAACAGAATGAGTTGCTTGATGGCATTGACCTTTTCTTCATATGTAATCTTCTTGACTTGGTCTTTCTTGTTCTTGTCTGTAGTTGGATCCATCAGAGTGGCCTTGATCTTGTCCATAAGGTCTTCTGGGTGGCTCAGGAAATCCTGGAGGCCAAGGATGGATACAACTTTGCGGACCACATTCCCGTTTAGGTCGTGGATGATCTGCTTGGCCACAATGATCTCGTCCGGGGTCAGCTTCTTCATGAGCTGCCTGATCCTGAAGTACAACACGTCTGCGGACTTGTAGTATAAATCCTTGTTCAACTTCTTTCCTTCAGGCAAGTGGCTGAACAGGTAGTTGAAAAGCCCCTCCGTCATTGTTGCTGGCATGACTCCTCCTCTGATGGTGAAGTCACTTGGCCTGAGGTTCAAGATCATGACGATCAGCTTCACCGTCCTGAGCTGCAGCTTGATCACTTCCTCGTTGAACACTTCGACTTGATCAATACTCCCTTCTCCAGGCACCAGAAAGAGGAAGCCATTCAAATGGTCTTTCGTCACTCGCCTTACGAGGTCCTGGGAGAAAATATTTAGTATTATTTAACTTAATTCCTTTTTATTGGTTTGCTATCGGAATTTAAATTTCTTACGTCATCTTCGGTTCCCAATCTTCCTCTGAGTCTCCGCACCAGGGCCGCCTGCTGACCCTCCAACAATGCCTTGATCTCCTCCTTTTTGGCCCTCTCGTCTTCCTTGTCCGTGATCCCCTGTTTGCTGCGGCGGCGATTTGCAAGGCTAACCGCCCTCTGGTACAGGAAGAAGGAGAGGCTGAGCAGGGCATCGGAGGCGAGGCCGCCCGCGTCCTCCTCCGAGGACTCTGCGGACCTGTCGAGGCTGGTGGTCGTGTCCCTTTTCTCCTTGGTAGCAACCCTGTTCTGAGTGTGGAGGATGCTCCTCGTCTTGTGATTCCCGAGATCTTCTTTGCTGGAATAATCATTTCCATCCCTCACTCCCAACTCCTCCACTTCACTTTGGTACCCGTCTCCCACACCGTCGTCCTCCCCGTGATCAAAACCTTCCTCCTCTTCACACCCCCTCCCGTCGTGACCCCTCACCCCGAGCGAGACCAGCGTCCACTCGTCCCTCCCCTCCCCCTCCCTGGGCGGGGGCATGAAGATGAGACCGATGTACTCCAGGGGGATCCGCTCGAGGAGGGTGTCGTTGAAGTCGGACTCCTTGAGGTCCAGGATGCGCACCACGCAGCGGATGATGTGGATCTTCTGCAGGAAGGCGAACTCGTTTACCTCGTCTCTAACCGCGGCGGGCAGGCGCTTGGGGCGGATGGGGACCTGAGAAAGGGATTCGAGATTGAAAAAAATCAAAGTACTACGGAATCATTAAGATTGGTGAATTGCATACCGTGAGATTGAACTTCTTGGCCACCGCCTTGCTGTCCCTGTTCATCTTCTTCTTGAGCCTTCTGAGCTCCTCCGCCTGCTCACAAGTCTCGTTGACCAAACATTTCTTGCAGATCGCCTTGGCCTCTTCGAACAGCGCGTCAACCTCTAGCAGCATCTTCTGCTGCTGCTTGTCCATCGTCACAAAGAACCATTCGAAAACTTTCCTGGAAAAGATATGTTTTTTTTAATTATGCAGAAAAGATGTTGGTTATAGTTCGAAACCTGATGTCCTTGCTCTTGCCGTGCCTGGCGTGCACGAGCCCCAGGTCCCCAGGCCTGAGCTCGAGCTCCTGGACGATCCCCTTGACCACGTCCAATTGCTGGGACGTCAGATCCTTGGCCTCAGCCGCCGTCAGGTTCTCGCGGCGGAGCGTCTGCCGGTTCACCCTTTCCATTCTGGCGAGGAATGCCTAGAAAAAGATTCTTGTATGTTTTTGGACGACTGTAGGGACCTTACTGTAGGTGTATATATTTAATTATACTTGGCTGAACTGTCCCCTCAGACTTTCGTGGCTGGCAATCTGCAGGGCGTTGTTGAATAGAAGCGACGCGCAGATTGACCTCTCCTCTGGGTCTCCGCCGTCGCTCTCGTCCGTGAGGTCGCAGTCAACCTCCTCCGGACGGGTGGAGAGGCGGTATTTCGTTGTCATGGATGAGCCGTTTTTTGGCGCGAAAGTCTTGACGGTGACGTCGAGGTAGTGCATAACAGTAGTGGCTATTGAAGTAGAAGTTGGCTTTGACGGAGATGTTCGTTCAGTGGTTCCCGTGGTTTCCATTCCTTCCCTCGGTCTGAGGGACTTTTCTTCATATTCTGTAACAATAGCTTTGTTATTCCCGTCTGTTGTAGAAGACGGATTGCTTGTTCTTTGAGAAGTCGTGGTCATTTGGTCCGCCGTTTGATCTCCAATGAATGTGGAATTAGCCTCGCTCATATATTCTGCGGACACAGTGCTGGAAAAAGGTTCCTCTTGGCCTGAATTCTGATTTAGAGCCCATGTTGTACTTGGTATATTCTCTCCATGTGCAACTTTGGAAAAGTCTGTTCCTGTCGAATAAGTATCGCTTTCGTCTTTGGCACCTGTGGCCCTTGGCTTGTGGGTCGCCAAATTTTCACCATCAGTTGGTGCAAAAGGCGTATCAGTGACTCTCCTAGTTCGTTCCAAGCTGTTTGCGGCGGAAGGGAGTTCAGTTGAACTTGATGTGCCCCTCTCGGTCTTGACTGAGGTCATGTCATTGTTTTCCAACGTGTATTGCGACGAAATTGGCTTTGAAGTTTTTGCTTCCATCTCTTGTCTTGCATTTGTTGCAGCTTCCTGGATCTCCGTAACCCCGATTACTTTCGTTGTGACAACTTTTGTGGCTTTTACTGTTGCTTCCTCCAAGTCCGCGGTTTCTCCTGTGGTTTTATATGTATTTGTTTCTAGAGTGGTAATACCTCCTCCGATATCGTCTTTATTGGTTGCTAGACTAGAGGAATTTTTGTTTCCTGTTGAACTTTCTCCTATAGTTCCCTTTGTAGTCAAACCTGAGCCTTTCCAAGTAGTGCCTTCAGTATTTCCAGGGAAAAAGGGCTCCTTTGACCAAGCTGTGTCTCTTTCCATTGGTTGTGTTGTAATATGGTCTGTTTCCTGTGAGGCACTTTGAGTTTCCCTTCTTTCTGTGAATGTTTCCGTGCCCTCCATGGTAGAATACTTCATTGGTTTTGGTGCAGTTGTCTGTTTTGTCTGGTCATTAATGCTTGAGCCACTCGGTGCAATAGGCACGCTGGTCGTAAAGCCAGTTTGGTCAGTAGTCTCATGGTATTCCGCTGATTCTGTTGTAATCAAATCAATCTCGGCCCAGGTGGTAGTAGTGGGAGTAGATTGTTCAGTTTTGTTGCTGGTTGACTGCGCTTCCGGTTTGACAGTCATCTTGCTATCCTCAGTTGAAGCTGTAATCAAATCAATGCTATCCAAGGTGGAGCTAGCAACTTCGTCCTCGTCCTCTGTGACTGATGCATCCGTCGTACCCAAAGTTGTTTTCACAGAAACGTAGTTTTGATTTTCGGTGCTGGCCTTGTTTTCTTCCTTAAAAGAATTGTAATTTTCAGTCACTTTCCAGGAAGTCCCAGACTTGGGTTGATATGTGCTGCTACCGCCGGCATATGTCGACTCTTCTTCACTCTCGACAATTTCTGGCCTTGTCTCTTTAGCTGTAGTTTTTTCGCCTTTTTCTTTTGATGCTGTCACAGTAGTTTCAACGACGCTTTCAAGTGGAGTTGATCCTCCCGTTACAGTGGGGTTATCTGTTGAGCTTGGGATACCCTTGCCTCTGACGGTTGTTGTTGAAGATGATGAGGTCCCGTCAAAGCTACCCCCGGTGCCATCTTCTTTCTGCTCCGAGGCAGTAGACCTCGAATTTTCGTCGCCTTCAGTCGATGTTTCTACTGCCGATTGATTTTCTTCTTCCGGTATATGTTCTTTTCCATGATCATGTGAAGTGACATTCTTCGGAGGAAGAGGAGTTTGAGGAAACGTCATCCAGTCCTCGTCTTCTTCGTCTTCGTCTCCGTCTTTGTCTTCGTCTTTGTTTTCTTCTTCGTCTTCGCCTCCGTTTTTGTCTTCGTCTTTGTTTTCTTCTTCGTCTTCTCCTCCTCCTTCGTCCTTCTCATCATTTCCGTCGTCAGGATAGTAATTTTCCCTCTGAAACATTGCCTCCACCACGTCCTCAGGCACCCCGACAAACAGCTCCGGCGGCAGGTCCGCCTCGGAGATGTTGAGCACGTCAACGAACGTTTCGATCACCCGGAACTGGAAGAAAAGCCTCTCCTGGGACAGACGACGCTTCTGCTGCTCCGCCTTCTTAATTAAACGGACAATTTGTTTTTTTTCTTCCAATATATGACAAACAACCCCACCTTGCTGACCATGATATCTTCCTCCACGTAGGCGACCACCCTTGCGTCGTCCACGGAGGAGGGCACCCGGAAGGCCTCCCTCAGCCGGTCGCAGTGGTCCAGCCGCTCCAGGGCGAGGGCGTACTCGAGACGGAAGGTCAGGTTGAAGGAGGGAGAGGAGGAGGAGTGGCGCAGGGTGTGGTTGTACAGGTGGAGGACCTCAGCGTGGAGGTCCTGGAAAAGTCAGTCTTGTTGTCGTTTGGAATGTTCGTTTTTGTCTTTTTTAAATTACTCTCATGAGCGTTTCCCCTCTCTCCAGCTCTTCTTTCGTGATGTTTTCTGCGAAAGGCGACGCAGTGCCGAAGGCCAAGACGGAGAAGAGCGGGGAGACCGTCTCATTCCCTGCTGCTTCCAGGATTCTACTCCTCACGATCTCCTTCGTTTCCTTCTTGAGCTTGATCCGCTGCCTCACCTCGTCCACCAGAGCCTCGGGGAAGACCTCCTTAATATCCTCGTCGCTTATCCTTGATCATGTGTTTCTGTGAGTGTTATAATTTTCGTTGTTTTTGCGCTTGACTTTTTTACCTGCATCTGAGTTCTCTCAGTTCCCCGGGCCCAACTCTGGCAGACAGAACCAGGCGACGTACGGCATGCAGGTAAATGTCCACTAAGACCTGTTGCATTCTTTGTAGTAAATTCTGTCTAGCTCCTAATAAGACTAAGTATATTTCCACCTTTCTAAGATACTTCCTGGCCTTCTTCGTGCAGTGGCTCTCCATGAACTCTGTCTCGTCGTCCATCTCCAGCGGGACCTCCGGCGGTGTGGAGGCCTGGCGGTGGCTGTCCTGCTGCAGCGCCCGCGCGATGACGCTCTGACGCTGGAAGGCCACGTCCATGGCAAGCGGGCCCAGCTGGGGGACCTCCTTGCGGTGGTGGAGGAGGTGCTGCTGCTGCTCCATCTGGTGGTCCTGCTGACTGGAGAGCTTGTCCTCCACCAGGTGGAGGACAAAGTCGAAGAGGGAGTGGGTGAAGTTGACGCTGCTGAGGTCGCAACGGGGCTTCTCTTCCAAAAGTGTCTAAAAGGATTCCTAATTATTTTGAAGCTGCACCTACGCTAGGTATCAAGCATCTTTTTTACTTCTCTTTTAACCCTTTCGTGCCGTCCTCCTTCTTCGTCGTTAGCCCCCATCTCATCAGCCGGCCTCCATCCCGCTTTTTGCACTCTCCCGTCCTCCTCCTCCTTCTCCTCCTTTAACAGCCTCACCATCCCCTCCACCACTCTTTCCACCATGGACCTCGTTTCGGCCTCGAAGCACGACTGGAATGTGGAAAGGGGAGGGGGAGGAAATTGTACACGGCAGTTGGAGGGTCAATTTCGCGGAACTTAACGGCCAGAGTGCCTTTCTCTCTCATAATATTTTTTTCCCCAGCTGAGCGGAAATCACCTGCTTGGGGCCCCTGAACATGATCTCCAGAATGTCCTGGTTCTCCGTCAGCGCCTGCCTTAGTCCTCTGGCCAGGAGTTCCTTGTCTTGGAACTTGTTTTTCAGGGATTCCGGATCGAGGAAGAAGACCATGGAGCCAAGCTGGACAAGAGTCTCCTCGCTCCAGGATTCCTCCTCTGGTCTACTGAAGCGTGAATGAAATGTTTCGCGTACAACGGTGGTTAATTAAAAGGGGGACGAAGGACATTCATTTCCCAGGATTCGCGGCGGGGAGACAAAGTGCAGGGCAATTTCCATTTGAATCCCCCCTCAATCTCCTTTCCCTTCTAGCGCACATCAAAGAGTAGCAGTGATGCATTTGTTTCTGCGCGAGAGGAGAAGGGAAGGGACGCTCAATTTCGCCCCGACAAATTGGGGGTCTCGCCGCCGTAAAACATGTGGGAAACGGTGGTCGTTGCTGTTTTGCGCGCTCACTCTCTCCTAGTTTCAATGCGGGGGCAAGATTGACAAAGAACGACAAAGTTGCCCCTGCTGCATTCTCCTCTTTGCATCCACTGGCGGCGGCGGGAGACAAATTGTGCACTACCACTACGGTTCCTCCCCTTCCTTTTCCCAACCCCTTCTTCTTTTCTTTCTCTTACTCATAGTCTTACCCCAGCAAATGAAGCGTTTCCCCTCCTCTCCCTCCTCCTCCTCCTCCTCCGTCTTCTTGCTGCCTAATGGCTTTCTGCATCAAAGGGTTCCAAAGCTCCCTCCTCCTCTCCCTCCAGCCCAGAGTCAGCAATCCTGGAGGTATATTTACCGAGAATGTACAGAATTAAAGTGCTCCACCCCTTGTTTCAAAAGGAACTATTGTTGAATCCCTCCCCGCACCTTCTAGATATCCTCCAGGGTTACTAGACAGCGGCGGCGGCGGCTGAGGAGGAGGGGGCAGAGTCAGACATCCACTTCTCCCCTCCCCTCCTCCTTCGAGAAAGGAGGAAAAGTGCACGGAAGCCTCCTCCAACTTGAGCATCGTCCCGCTTTTTGCCCGATCCCTCCCTTGCAGGTCCAGGGAAAGCCTTAACCTAAATAGGGAAAAGTAAGGGAAAACATTTTTTTGGGCACACGTTTCCCCTATGCCCCTAGATAAATTGCAAAATGTTCTTCCTAGATAGAAGAAGTCAAATGTTGTTTTGAAAGAGTTGAATTTCTTGCCTGTCCCTGAGTGCGAGAATTGTTTTCGCCTCCCCCTCCTCCACAAAGGGATAGAGGGGCCTCTCCTCCTCCAGCCAGCGGAGGAAGGCGGAGGAGGCTCTCTCGACGTGGATCAGGGGGATTTTCTCCACCTCCTCTTCCACTCCTTTCCCTTCCTCGGTGGGGAAAAAGTGAAAAAGGCCCAAATCCTTTCCGGGTGGAAAGGCTGGATTTCTGCCGGATCCTCCGTCGATTTTCCAGGTTTCGCTTTCCTCCTCGAGAGACTCTTCGTCAACAAGGCTGCGAACAGGAGCAACGTAATACTTCTCACGGTTTGTTTCTTGAAAGAACTTTGCTACCTGTCGTCGCTGTTTGACCCAAAAACTAAAGCCCTCCTTTGCTCAAAGTTTAAGCATTTCAAGGTTTTTTGTCGTTCCTGAGTAGAGATCCTGCTAATCTCCCCCGGGCTCCTGAAGCAGAGTCCGGCCTCGTCCTGAACGGAGAAGGCTTCTTCCAACTTTTCAACGTCCGGCACCATTCGGAGGTGTCTCAGCGGCCAGAGGAGGGGGACTTCCCTGGAAGAAAACGACAAACTTGAATTGAACTGGACTAAATCCCTTCTCCTGTACTGTGTACATTTGGAATAGAACGCACTTGTAGGTGAACATTCTCGATCCCTCCTTCCCCTTCCTCCCCTTCACTCTGTCAAACACGGCCTCCAGTTGCCAGAAGTACAGCTCCTCTGTAAATCTTTGTTCGTGGGAATTTACTTTATGAACATATTAATTAATTTTTGAATCGCCATTTATATTACCTAGAGGCCAGTCCCAAGTCAACCTCCTCCTCTCCCCCAATATTCCCCAGGTCAAAGAACTTGGTTTCCTTAAGGACCCTGTTCCAGAACCTGAACCTTGTCCTTCTTTCCTGGACCGTCAGCTCTGGCCAGTGCTTGGCAAAGATTCTCTCCGCGATCCAAGTGAGGTCATGTGGCTTAATGTCCACGAAGAGCAGCTCCTCCAAACAGTTGCTTTCGCGCCCCACTTTGGAGCAGGGCGAGTAGAACTCCGGATCCAGCTCCAGGAGCAGCCTCAGCCTGCCTTCTCCCTCGTCCAGCGGGACACCAAGAGTCGTCGTCAGGGTAGCAATGGTCTCATTCCACGAGTCCCACCAACGGCCTTCTTCGCTCGAAAGTATTTCCCCCACTCGCCGCCAGGTGGAGGCACCGAGGTCGAAGTGGGGGTTTCCCAGTTGGTCGAGGAATGACACTTTTTGGAAGGCGATTTGGCTACCTAGGTGTCCAAGGACCCATTCCAAAGAATGGTCATAAACTCCACCTTGGTGTGACACTAGACAAGAAAGCGGGAAAATATTTCGTTTAAAAAAAATTTCAAAAAGAAGAATTACTATTGTTTACAATACAACTTTTTACATCACTCAAGAATTCGATGGAAGGTGCAGATGTTACGAGTCCGAACGCTTTCTTAAATGTATGGTAGATGCTAAGTCTGGTAATTGGTTTGGTGCGACTTGCGTCTTATCAAGTTCAATAATTATATTAGTATATTTGCCTCCAAGTCTCCAACCAAGTCCAAAACCCACCTACAACCATAAGCCAGAAGTCTGGTGACCTTTCCTCCAACGACAGGGAGGGCAGCAGCTTCAGGATCTCCAGGGGAAATTTTAAAAGGTCCTCCTCGGTCAAACCGCTCGGGTATGCATTGGCCGACTCCTCCGGAACGGAATTCACCAGCTCTGCCACCTCCTCCTCCATCTCCGGCGGGAAGGAGCGGGAGAGGTCCAGGAAGAGCCTGGCGGTGGATATTGCTGATTACGATAGATCCAGCTACAACGCTGGCGAATTCAGTTGTTTTTACCTTGTCCTTCCCGAATCCGAGGCAGCCTTGGCATGCTGGATGAGGAAGAGCGCGACCAGCGACGCCAACACGAAAGCACGAGTTGTCACAATGTCCTTCATTTTCCGGTTGTGCATCACATCTTCGCACTGACGAGAAAGTATCGCGTCTGACTTTGAGTCATGCAGGGTCAGTCACTACCGAGGGCGTCTTGGTCCCCAGATACTTTTGCCTTAATGTTTCCCTTGGGGCGTGTTTCACAGTCACAAAGAGTCTTCGCGGCTCCCTTTGATTTTGGACGATGCGTCTTTTGGGTGTTGTCAAATCAGGTTTTTTTGCTTTTTGGAATCTAACATGTCGCCACAATATTCCGCTGGGCCCGTAAAACAAGGCATATGGATCCTTTGCTGCGTTTCCTTCGTCGCCCCTCAAGCATGTCGACCGAGGGTTTTGAGGAGAGGGGGTAAAAAATCCCCCCCTTTCTCCCTCTCGGTCATAAAGCATGAGAGTTGAGTGTTTTTTCTCTTGCCTCGGTGCCTCCCGCCTGGAAACGTCAGCAAAAAAAATCCTACACAGAACATGGGAAAAGCGTTTTGAATTGAGGCTCTTAAAAAGTGGCGTTGCTTTCTTCCTTTTTATTTCCTCCAGACGACGGTATATTCCGGTCTACTTTGCTGCTGGCATTTCTCCAGTCTGGACTGTGGAGGGATTTTTTCCTTCTTCTTTGCTACTGAACTCTTCTGATTTATGGGGACATGCACAAAATGTGAAACGTTCCGGAGACGGGGAAGAAAAACCTAATTTCCATTTCCACCCCAACTCGATCCCTCTCTCTGGTCCAGCCCACAGCGGCTACAGCCTCATTTGTCCCTAATTAAGCCGTAGTAGTATCCCCATATCCCCCACTGACAGACTCGACATGCCCTGCCCCTCCCCGCACCGCCCATGTGCCGCACCATCCAGACTGTGTGTCGTGCCGTGTCGTGTGTGCCCTGGGTATTTGGTGGGGGGGGGAGGCGCGGCGGGAGGGGGGGGAGGGAGGTGTCAACGGCAAAAGCCGCTCGCGCGGAGGACGGAGGAGGCGATGGCTTAATTTATAGGGTGCGAAGAGTCTTGCTGGGGCAAAGGTGGAAAGGAAGACACATGGCCTCTCTG
>JAAUXU010029550.1_pt1 | contig 14151 bp, 16 predicted proteins | sample 7278151 | NCBI WGS metagenome assembly JAAUXU01 (sample SAMN14350113, study PRJNA611818) | marine sediment metagenome | isolation source: surface marine sediment (1.8m) | place: French Polynesia: Moorea | collected 2018-08 | reverse complement strand
TGTATTCAGTGTATAAAGGCACGTACATTACACATGTGTAATGCTTGGGTCCTGGGGAGACTGAGAAAACCTTATTTTCAGGAACTGAAGTAACGACAAAGAATCCCCAGGAAAACCTGCAGGAACTTGACAGTCTCAGTCTAGTTATGAGTGCTTACACCGGTCTCTAGTTTGGTTAGTTGAATTGAATTTCCACGTAGCGTACGTGTGTCTTAAGCACCGTTGGCAACAAGTGAGGAAAGTGGATCAAAAGGCTCAGAAGCTTTACCTCTTGTTGCTTAAACGCTTCTAGGTCTTTCTACGCAGTGAGCACAGTAACAAGTAGGCCTCGTTGGGCAGTGAAAGCCTCAGGAAATGCGCTCAAAACATTCGATAACAAGACGTTGCCTAGAGAACCCCCTGCATGCAGAGACAGTGACTTGCTCTACGTAACACTTAATGACGAGTGCGTAGTACTAATTCTTCACCTGCGTGGAGAGCAGCACGGCTCGCATCATCTGGAAGATTTGGTACCCCGTCTTATCGGTTGGCGGAATGAGCGTGATGATATAGGTGATGCCGAGGAGCGGGATGATCACCAGGAGGGCCTTGGCGGCCTTCCAGTGCTGCTGGTGCTGGTTGAGGTCGCCGGTCCTGTCGGAGCGCAACTTGGCAATCACCACCTGACAAAAAAAAGACCACAACGTTTACTTCTCTCTGGCATTAACAGGGCACTTTCAAGCAATGAAATTGCTTTCAGACAAGAATCTAGCCTAACTAACGGACGGTTTGTACCCGCAAAGTTCTAGTGGAAGTTTCGACTCTGCGTGATAACATAAGAGCCCTGCAAGATGAAAAATAATTGTTGTATGCGTCCTTCTTAGAGGATGCTCAATTTTTGAGACGGAGGCCCAAATTGCGGCACTCTGGGACTCCCAAGTCATGTACGCAGCTTGTAAGGACTGCCTTGATGAGGATGACGAGGCCACTATTGATGAAAGAGCACATATAGCTCATATAGACCAGCTTGAAAATTTCATTAGGATTGGTCAATCGGTGCAGGCGTTACGCCACTTTGTGCGTAAAAAGGACCAGACGACTCCGTAGGTCCACAGTACGGACCACTTGGTCCTGCGCGTCGACGGCTATCGTCACACGCACCATCGCGCGCGCCGCGTCCGCGTGCAAAATCAATGCGTCACACGTAGACAAGTCGTTGGAGGCTATCAATGTCAGGGGTGACCTTGGCTCCTGTGAAGCTGCCGAGAGATAACAGTCGAGGCATTCTCTCCTCTGTCCTCTCCTAGAAAAGATGGGAGGTTTGCTTAAGCGAGAGCCTTGCTAAATTGGCCCGGAGCCAGAGCGGCCTTGCTTCATCCCTCCCCAGAGAGGATTTCTACGCACTTTAGTCAGCCAGAAATAGCCCCTTTGGCAGATCGTGTGTGTGCAAAACTAGTAATTGCCGGGGGTGCGCGCGTGCACTGCACGTATGTATGTACTGGGTGGACCAAAAGTAACCCGATACAAATAGAGACTTATTGCTCGGCTCACGTAGACGTGCGCACTAGAGCGCACCTTGGGCTTGTCTGTTGGGAGAAGATTTTGGGGCAAGTTGGACCAGAAATAACGAAGGTTCTCAAGTCAAAAGACAATTTTCAGATGGACCAAAAGTTGCGTCGACGTCGGTAAAGCCTAATTATGAGTCAGTCAGGAAAAGCTTTTTCGCTTCATCTCTCTGCCTTTTATGTGCCCTGCGTTCAGGAAAAGCTCACTGGCTCGGGGTTAAATGCTTCATTTTGCAGCATCGATTTTTGTCACGTGGCTTCAAGCAGCTAGAAGAAAACGTCACCAAAGAACGCAGGGAAAAAGCAACGAAATCATTTTGCGAAATGCTTTTTTGCAAGAGGAATTTTTAATCTCCTCCGTGAAATGAATCAAATTGCGCACTTTTTACGTTTCGCACGGGCAGAGCAATAAGCCTCCAGTTACATCGGCTTGCCCTTGGTATCTACGCACACTCACACGTGGTTCGATATGAAGAGACTTGTGCGAGTCACTTCCATCGACGTGATCCTGACCATCCGGTCGACATTTGAGAGCTCTTGAAATGCAACTTTCATTAGGATGAAACCCACGCCAACAACTTATGATGATTCAACTTCTCACTCTGGTGATGCAAAGATTTGCTGCAATTTTTGTGCTGTAAAATTACCACATGATGAAACTGGTCACTTAGGTCAGGTGTAAAATGGTTGTGTTGAAAAAAAATTAAAATTCTCGAGCAAAAGATTCAGGAAATTTGCTCATCCAGTTGCATGGAAAACAGCAAATCTTTACATCATCAATCAGAAGTTGAATAATGAGATTTCGCCATGGGCTTCATACATTCAAAAGTTGCATTCAAAGGGCTTTCAAACACTATCGAGATGGTCGGGATCAGATCAAGTGGACTTTAGCAGTGAACTTTAGACTCAATAAGACTTTACGCAATCCAAGCATAAACACGTACAACAAGGATAACAATCACCTCGTTCATGTATGCGCGCATCTGCCATGTGCACATCACGAACAATTGCATGAACGCCAACTTCTTTGGTTGATATTCGATTTTGTTCTTCGGCAATTTCTTTGAGACCTCAGCAGCTGAAATTGCGTAAATTTTGTGGTATATTATTATATTTTCGATTTTTCCTTCACGTATCCCAGATTGCTCAGTGTCGTGCCCCAGAGGACTGTACGTGTACAGGGTCCTGGCCCTGTGGCAGCTTTGCCATGCTCATCGTTTAGGGTTGGGGCCGCACTGAACTCAAGGTTGAGCAAAAATTGATCTGATCTGTCGAAACAGCCCCGAAAATAATCTAGATCCCTGAAAAGATCATCGACAAAAAGTGATCTGAAGATGAGATCATATCATAGAAAAAAGGACCTAGATCGTGATCTTTAGACTGTTGATCTCAGATCGTCAATAGTCTGGTATTTTCTACAGGAATTTTTTTTGATGGGGGCAGGGAAAAAGCAACAATTTTGCCTGGAATGACAAGTTGCGTGACAGAAATGTGCAGGACATTTTTCTCTTTGGTATTCTTTACTGCAGTTTTGGCCTCGTCCTCGGGCTGTCCTCTGGCCTCCGTCCTCCCCCGGACAATCAAAGGCCTCGGACAGGTGAAATCACCTCAATCAAAGGTAGAAAAATGTAACACTACGACAGGGCCAGGCAATGACATAGCGTTAACGCGTACATGCGAATGTGGATACGACAGGAAGCTGGAGAAATGAATCCTTTTAACTTATAAGTGTAAGTACATGTGTCTAACCCAACATATAGATACGCGATTATATACGAAGTAGTGAGACTGAAGCAGTTTTTGCTCTTTCCACGAAGCCAATTGGACACGGTGGAGACTGCGCGCGGAGGTTGAGGTGAGGACTGCGTATTGGAAAAGCAATTTGGCGCCGCCAGTTTGGTCGTATCAAGGAGGTTCTGTTTCTGCCAAAAAGAGGTTGTTTCCCCTCCCGCCACTTGTATTAATACACATTGATACGCGTGCTGCGCAGTGCATCAAATGTGTCTCTGGCAGTTGGGCTGAACAGTGAACTCCCGTTAACTCGGCAGCTTCAGGTCTGCTGTAACGAGCGGCGCACTCCAAAAAAGCACGCACAGAGACTGAGGTCCACATTTATTCTCTGGCAAAGTACTTGTCAGCGATTAATTGATCCACAGAGCTATTTAAACAAACTTTGCGAAATCCAAAATTTGGGGCTCTCAGGCTCTCAGGCTCAATCACAGATGTCGTCACACTTTTATGTTGGTTTGAGTCACCTTTTGAAATTTGCAGCTCCTCAACCAAACTGTAATCGCTCCAATAGGCGGAGGATTTCATGTAGTAAAAGATCTTCTCCAACAAATTTTGCTCTACAAACCGGACGTCTCAGTTGCTCCATTAAGCGGAGCTCACTGTATCCGTAAAAAGGTCGTGTGGCATGCACAGGAGCGCTGAATGGCTGGCACTGTCCTAGATTAGAAGGAACGAGGGCTCGAGACATGACTTTTTAAAATGACTATTCGGAGTACATGGAGCTTCATGAAAAAGCGTACAAGTTTTTCACCTACTCTGTCATCACGAATAAATGGTGAGTGCTGATTGAGGTGCTTTCATGCAATACCAAGTCTGACATTTTACTTGAAGCGAAATTTGGATTGAGCACAATCGGAAGAAAAGAAGACAATTTGCCGAAAAAGTGCAAGAAATTGACGTCAAGTCATCTGACCCTCGACACCGATTCTTTTTGGAGAGTGCATAAGGAAAAATGTAATAGATTGATGCGTCTTATGGACGTTTCAAATTGAATGTAACTTTTGAGATCACCTCCACATCATGCAACAAGTTTTTGTGAGGCTTCCTGTACGCTGAATGAAGTCAGTCCAGTTCGGTTGCACAACGCACATTTCCACCAGCTCTTTCTCGGGAGTGTGAGTGTTTCCTTTCCAAACACTCTGTGTGATGCCAAAGTGTGAAGAAAGTTTGGCCTCTTGTTGCCTCCACCAATTAAATGTGAAAATGTCTAGTAATGTGTGCTTGACTCACGGAACTATCCTATGTCAGTACTTGAGCAGGCGCCGTCGATCTGGACGACAATCCTTCCCCAGGGGAGTCAGTCTGAGTCTGCAGCCTCACATTCCCTCCGTAGACGTGAGTCATTTCGCTGTTGTCGAAATTGTGTGACGTGTCCAGGGAATGCCAATTCAAGGGCAGCGTCCGCCACGTGGGTGCTTGCACACGTGCCATGGGGTCCAGTTCAGTAAGCACTGTCTACTTTTCAGACTTGAGGGTGCATTTTTCAGCTGACAAACTTCTCGATGGCATCTGAAGTGTGCGTGGCAAAGTCTTCCTGCGGGAAGTCAGTTTGCTTCGATGAAGAGAAGCATAAATGTGAAATTGGTCTTGGAAGGGCTGAGTACAACTTAGAGAGAGGAAGACCAACTTTCCAGCATGAGGAGACAAGACAACATTGAGATTGGACATTCTGAGGACATTGTGGAAGTCTCTTGCGCGGTGCTGGCTCCGGGATGGTCCCTAAGCACTGAACAAGCAAAGCTTTTTGGGTCCCCCTGTACGCATTTATTCACATCTCCGGCACTTGAAAGGTCAGTGCGCTTGCAAGTCATCATCCGGAGAAAGAATTTTAATCGAATGCCACGAGCCCAGCGTTAGAACGCTCGTTTGGAAAAAACGCAGCTGACACTGGTGGGTACACACGAGTGACCGGAGGCCCCCGACTTGGCCGTGGCGTGACAGGAAGTGCAATGTACACAGTGTGACTCTTCAGACTTGGGCCTTTTTTCCTTGAGACAAACTCGGTTTCTTCTCCCATCTTCTATTGTGGATCTCTCGACTGCACGGACAACGTCTGCTTGTCATCTCCTCTTGCATAGTTTCTTGTCCGTGGCTTCCTGACTTGCTTTGCCATGTCTGACACTGCTTGTCCTTTTTTTTTCCTTGCTAGGTCGCTGCCAGAATCTTGTGCCAATGTCTTGTGTTGTCGCAATGGAATTTTTCAATGCCCTCTGTCAAGCTTTGGATCCCACAGACGAGAGAAAGACGAATCTGAGAGAGTTGTGCGAACCCCCAGAGGACGTTGGGGTGCTTCCCTCACTTCTCAGAAGTTGGAAACTTGCCGGAGGTCATTCCCACCTTTGCGGGACGGGCCCGTTGACATGGTGTGCACGTCAGTCGCCTCCTCTGCTAGGACGAGGCCCATCAGTAGAAGGGGTCATCCCAATTCAAGCTCGAAACCCTACACTTGATCGTGGTTGAACACCAGCTCGAAGCTGACCAACGTCACTCATTATTCAGTTGTTATACACCCTACCCGATGGAAATTTCGAGAACTTTCTATAGATAATCTGCAGAACTTTCCTTCAGACATCCGCTTGGTCTTATGGAAAGTAAACTGCCAGCCAACTCCTGAAGTGCAAGTAAGCGAAACAATTTCTCGAACCTGGCAGGATCTTACTTTGCAGTGCCATGAATCACAGTCTTCGAACTCATCGAATAAGTTGAAGTCACTCTAAACGACGCTCTCGCTGTTCACCTTGAGGCCAAGGAAAAAGTGACAAATTAAGTAAGGACTGCCCTCATCTGTTGAGCCTTGGCCCCACCCGGATTGGGATCATGACAACGCTTCTGTTGATTCAGTGATGCCTCTGCTCGTGTCTCCAATGGCCATTCGAACTAGTTGAATTCTTGGCATTACGAGAGAATAATTCCATCATCAACTTTCCTCTTCACGAGTCTGTCTACTCATGACTGTGTGTGTGCGTGCGTGTGTGTGTGTGGGTGCGTGTGTGTGTGTGGGTGCGTGTGTGTGTGGGGTGTGTGGGTGCGTGCGTGTGTGTGTGCCTGGTCAGCGCACAGCCTTCTGGCTCTCTCAGAACTCCAACTGTGGGGAACTATAGGCTTCCCTCGAACCGTTGGGCTAAGGCAACGTCGACAGAGACTCGATTTATTTGCTTCTACAATACGTCTACAGTCGGTTGAGAGAAACCTTGGACAAATTGCGACTTCCACCTTGCACTTCTGGGCCTTGGTCTGTCTCAGAAATCAGCATCCATCCGAGTGCTGAGCCAACTTAACTCGTCTCAAGTGTCAGAAGGCCCAAATGGGCCTCCTCGTCTCAAAAAAGAGACAGGCTCAAATAACCGCGTCTCATGTGTCCAGGGCCCAACTGGCCGGGAACCCCGTTAGCAAGCATTGCTCAATTGCTTCGATCGATTATTGGTTTTGCACTGCCCTAATATCCGCAGCTTGGCTACGTGTTCATGCTCTACGTGTCCACGGCTACGCACGTACGCTATGCATACATACGACACCTATGTTTGGTCATGATACACGCGTACACACGGAAGGATGTGCAATTACACTCGCGCCATATGAAGAAACTTGACTAATTTGTCAATCGCGTGTTTACGTTGCTTTGGCCGTGAAGCAAAGACCAACAACGCCTTTGCTCCAAGGTCAGATGAGCAACAAATCTGTAAGTGAGCGTAAAATCCGTGGGCCAAATTAGTCCTCTGAGGATTCCGGTCACGCTGCAATTTTTCACCTCTGTTTTATAGAGTAGCACTCATGTCTCCTAGGCTGGCCCTTTTTCTAGGTCTCTCTCGTCCTCCGAAGAAAGACCTTTCTGGAGGAAAGTCCGTGAGGAGAATTTTTTTTCAAAGTTGGAACAACTTTCCTACGAATGATTGACTACTGTGGAAAAAAACGCACAAGGCGATTCCCCCAAAATAGGAGAATCTACGTAATTCGTCGGATAGCCTGAAAATGTCGCCGCTTGAATATGAGCTGCTGAAGGAATCCGCGCAGCTGAAGTTTCTAGCGCGTATCTAGAAAAGTCTGACACACGAATACGTGGGGGGTGGGAGATGTATTTGCATCTGTGGGCACGTCCTGCGACGGCCCCGTCGAGTTAGACAGGCCTAGCAAATGCCTCTCCATATGGGCGCAGTAAGGCCGAGTCACCCACCTGCATGCTTGCCCCAGCAAAAGGTAAGGGCAGGCCTACCCAAAAGGCATCACGTAAGTACGCATGTGCATGACTTGATAGCGGTGGCGACATTGAGAGTCCAATTGACTTTCATACTGAATTGGACCTGGTCAAGTTGAGCAGGGTTGATCTTATCAAGAGAAATGGTGACGTCCATCATGAAAATGACACCTTTTTTGTCCTCCTCGACATTGCGCGATTCGGCTATTCCTCCCTTACGTGGCATGGAGGTGATTGACGTTGATGATCTTGAAGCCGTCGTACTCGTCCTGACACTGGCTTCCCCCTACTACGACTACTTCGGCTCGTTTTATGGGGCTGGGTTTAGGCCCCAAACGCCTCTTGGGGTAGGAATTTCGAACTCACTTGGGATAACATTGAAAAATCGATCGCACTCTTCACTTTCCACCGTTGTACGCAGGTATGGTCACACGTGACGACTTCACTCACCGCCATGATCAGTATGAGGAAGACGGTGTTGCAGGCCAGGAGCAAGGCCATGGTGATGTTGTAGAGCAGGTCTGGAGCCATGGAGAAGCTTATCAGCGGACACGAGGCCACGGGGAACGTGTGGTTGAGTGCGTCGCCACCAAACGACCACTGTCCGGAGCCTGAAGCGAATGCACCGCCGCTTCCCGCGGCAGCCGCCGCCGCTTCAGCACCAGAAGAGTCTGTTAGCATCTCACTCTGGAAGAACAAGAATGGCAAAGAAAAGTAAAGTAAAGTGTGAAAGAAATGTCAGTCAGCCCCGAACCAATGGGACCTTTTCTCTGGTAAAGCATGCATACGCGTATGGCGTGAATGTGAGATAGATGGATTCCAACCGAAATATCGAAGATGGATGACGCCACTGTAATATAAATCACGCCATCGCCCCCGCCGCCGACCATATACTGATTTGAGCCAATCTTCTTTCAGATGAACCTCCACAAATGATCGATGGTGATTACAGCCGCCGAACAACGCCCCGCTACTGTACAGTGATTCCTCAATATAGGTCTAATGTGGTTACATTTGGCTGGAAGTTCATTGTCAACAGACCTGTGGAACAGAAGCCTGTGGTCCTCGCCAACGGACTTGCCTCAGACTGTGTGCACAGTGCGTAGGTACAACGTACCAACAGCGCACACAGGGTGAGTGTGCTACATTTCCACACCTCCACAGTCATTGGCGCAGATGAGCGAATGTAGCGGGACACCCTGTACGTACACCAACTTCAGACTTGACAGGCTCTTGTTTTGGCACGCCGTAGCCAATTAATCGGCTGTTGTGCCCATAGGCCTTTTACGCCTCCTGAGGAGGGGGGGGAGGGGGAGGGGTTGTTGGGGGAGTAGGAAATAAATAAAGTCCTCTCCTCCTCCTCCTCCTAGTGGATAGCAGAGTTAAAAAAAATAGCTGTGACCAATGAACGAGCCTTCCGCACGTGAAGGCAGCGGTGAAAATAAAAAAAAATGCTGACTATGACGGCAAACACCCGTTAAATGCCAGCCATTACAGCGCACGGCCAGCGCAGCAAATAAAAGTACAGAATACAAGCTCTACATACCCGCCTACACCAGTGTGAGATGTAATATCTAATCTAACATGAGTGCAGCAGCTCCGACCTGCGACTTCTTTTTTGCTGCATTGAATGGGAAAAGTTCCAGCTAGAGTGGAAATTTGCATAGATTCGTGCCAGCTCCGCACTCCTCGACGTGTGACCGCAGCTTCAGAGACAGAAATTGCGCGCTTTCTTGCTTGCCTGTGAGGAATGAGACTTGTTTATACACAGAGGAAAGTGGCTGCTTGGCAATGCACGAGCTGTTACTCCTAAGGCTCAGCTAAGGTTGGGTCTGCTGCAGCAAATTGTCACACTTAGCAAACTGATCTGAAACTATCTGAAGGACACTTGGCATCAGTTTTGAGAGACCAAGCCTGCAAATGTGTGCCATCGTCTCCACGGTCAAGGGGAGAAAAAAAAAATCTTGATTTTAACGTAGCCTTGGCCAGCCTCAATGATCACCTTCATTCACAAGGATGTCAACCCATCCTGCAGTCCTCACTACAGAGAACTTTTGGGATGAAGACTTTAGAGATGAAATCATGTGGGTGGAAACAAGTGGTCAAGGCAAGAGCTTTTACATAGGACCAAAGCAAATGCATCGAGGATTTCAAGGACTGCCAGAGGTTGGATGATTGGATCAAGCATTGGGTGAGGAGAGCAGAGGACAGCGACTTCCTGAGGCTAAATGCCATGGATGTCGTGATGAAGAGTGAGCTTCTTCCCAGAAGTACAGTACAGAGCACTTCATCATAGCTGCAACGAGGCTTCTCCAAATTTTCAGATGCCCGAGGAGCCACTACTTGGGCTCAGATGGAAGAAGCCATTTTCACCCAGAGCTGATGCGAGGAGGACTCAACGTCCGACCTATGGAACCTTTGGTATTCCCTCTTGATGCGATCTGTAGCACCTTGGAAATCACTCTCTCAGCCTTTGGATCCCTGTCTTTGTGGCTCAAGTTGGACTTGAACCTGCCACATGTCCGGAACTGAGCATCAGCCATGAACAAGAGTTTCATCTGAGCCCAAATCGCAGTTGTCTCGTATCTCATGACTGCCAAATTCGAAAAAAAAAGACCCAAAAACGCACTTCGAGCCTCTCGGGCTGAGCGTAACAGCTGACGGCATAATATTATGGCTATTGCCCTCGAGTCCAACATTCTGCCATCGGACAATATACAGAGCAGATATGCTTTGAGCTGTGACCATTTACAGAAATGTAGATGTAAGTTCTGCATAGGAATGACTTTGGTGAGACCGGCGGCCTTAGGTTGTAGCAGGTTCGGCAAAAGGAGAGCAGCTGCTGTTTTGGCACTGCACTGGCGTAAGTGCTTTCTGATTATCAAATATGTAGCACCTCTGACGTTCTGTACTCAAATTTGGGTTATCTAATCAAACTTGTGCTCTAAATATCATGAATGACAGCAATGACATGGGAGGTTTTTGCCAAGGCTTAGAATGATGTCAATTTGCTAGACAGTAAAGATCTTGGTCAGGTTAGATGCATTGTGGTGAGTTTAGGGGCCAAGACTTCATACTTCTAAGAAGAAGCTTCCAATCGGTGTCCCGTGTACAACTTCATCAAGTCCCCTTTCGTCGGCGGAGCCTGTCCACGGCCTTGCGAGCCTCCTTTTCCCAAATCAGGTACAGCCAAGCTCACTTTCAACAAGTTTGAGCACTCACAGCCGAAGATGGGCCCAAACCTGTCCAACCATGACTGTAGAAAGCCAGGTCCTCGTGGTGGGTCAGGCCTTTCAGGACACCCGGTATTAGTGGCTTCCCGGACGTTCAAGCTACACCAATATTGGCTGACTCATACCGGAGGATGAAAGAGAAAAATTTCCGACAGCAGCAACGCTCGAAAGCAATAACAAAAAGCCACTTGGAAAGTTATCAAATTAAGCAATCATGGGGTTTTTTGTCGCGTAAAAAAGGAGTTGAAAGCACGCGATGAACGTTGTCGGAGCAACAGAGGCGCGGTGCCGGAGGCCCCCGAAGCCTCCCAACTTGTAGCAACGCACCTGCTCGTACCACAGCATGCTGTACTGAGCTCATCACGGCATTTTTATACGCACGCGGAACATGAATGCGAGCATGAGCGCGCAACAGCTTGAGACGACACAAACAATATAGTAGAGAGAGAGAGCCTTAGTTCTTACTTCTCTGGGAGGAGAGAAAAATGCTGGGAAACCACAACAGCTCCGCGGGACGCTAAGTGGAAGGTGGTGATGGTGGAAGGAGGGAGGGTGGAGGCGTTGAAGGCTTCCCGTGGTCATGCAACCTTAGCAGGGGTCTAGGGAACCTTTTCTGGCCTTCTCATGATTATTGTGCCGAGCGCAACCGACTGAGGTAGGGGGAAAAAGGGGGGGGGGGGAAACGGCAGATACTTCCTAGAGAGACACACATTACAAGGAGGAAATTTGTTTCATTGCGGCGACAGAAAGCACTTTTGACGCCCAGGTCTTGGTCGACGTCAAGTGCACGACCTCGAGCGAGGTCACGATACCTCGGCCTCGATACGAGGGCATGAAATATTGGACGACTTCCATACGTCGTACCATGGGCGTGCGTACTATGGACCCCCTAGGACTGAGTGGAAACAGACTGTACACATGGGTTGGAGTTGCCATTCATGCCACTTCGGGCCTTCAACTGCTCCTAGCATTGACGAGATGTGGACTACGGCAGCAAGATTAACTTCGGCAGCGAGAAGACTCGACACTTTTTGCTTACAAAATACTATTATTTTGAACCTTTTAAAAAGAACAGTGTGAAGTTGAACGGGGAATTGGAATTCCGCTCGTCTTATTGCAAGTAGGCGAACGTAAAAACGAGTTGAGGTGAAGGTGGAGACTTAAAACTTCACTCGAATGAACTTTCTAAAGTGATTGACTCAAAAAAGTATTATGTAACATTCATCTTAAAACGTCGATTCTGACGACTGCTTCATTTGGAGGGGTGTCAACCTCTCACTTATGCTTCCTGTGCCTTTTTCCCCCTTGAAAAATGAGACTTGTTACCTGGCAACTTCTTCGACTTAATAGAGAAGAAGTGCTTAACTATGCTTAACAGATGGTTTTGGTGGTTGCTTTTGTTTCTTCCACACTGTGCCAAGTATGACTTCCGACACAAATTTGGGTCAGCTTCATCAGTGGCCGCGGACTTGGTGTCCGTCGGCACCAACGTCCGCGCATGCGGCGTAACAACCATGACTTTACAATTCCGTCTCCGTTGGGAGTCAAATATGACCCACCCAGTACATGGGTGTGCCGTGCACCTGGCGCTGACCGTGTTTCCTTGACCTTGAAGGCAGGATGAGAACGTTCCTCCGGGCTCCGCCGACTCCTCCTTGTGCCTCAAGTGGTGGCTCCTACCTAGATTAATCCTGCTGGCCAGATCGGTGTTTTCCTCGCGAACAGCTACTTGTTCTAGGCCAAGAAGTGGGGGTCGTCTCCGCCCTCGTGGCCGTCGAGACAAAACAACTCGAGATAGCAGCTCGACCAAAGCCACCTTCTTGTTTTCTCGCCAGAGGAGAGGCTTACACACACCCACACACACATCTCGGTGTGCATGTGGTTGCAGGACGTCCAAGTGTACGCGCGCACGCACGTGGAAAACAACGTTGGCAGAATCTATTGTTGCATGCATCCGACTGCACTGCAGAGCAGCACTTGCGTCTGTGACGTGAGTGCACTGCAGAACTCGTCAGTATGCGCGTCGCAACCTCGCAGCTCCGTGCGTACTATATGGTACGCCTGAAGAGACACCCCTCGACGAGCGTGCAGTAACACACAGAAGGAAAGCATCTTCCTCGACTGTCTGCACACAAGCCGCACTCTTTTCTCAGCCGAAGAAGAAATAAATTTTTCCACTTTTTTGTGTGCTTCTCCACCCCCCCTCCATCCCCCCCCCCTTGTGGTATTGCCGCTGTCAGCCACAAGGAGGAGGACGAGGAGGCATTTAGCCGCTACACCACGTTGCTCACTTTCCCAGACCGCTGCTACTGCTCGGGCACATTAACAAGATTAATTACGGCTACGTATCTCTCTGGGGGCTTCAACCTACTTTATATTGTACGTACGCACGCTCTCGTCCTCTGTGTGTGAGTGGGTGCGTTTTGTGTGTGCATCCCTAGAATCTTTTTTTGCTGCTAAAGAATAATAGCAGAAGGATGCGGATGTTGTCGCAACCTAACTTTAGCATTGTGGTTTTTGTGAAGCCGGCCAGAAAAAAAATGCTGCTCGGTCGCGCTGTGGTCGTCATACAGAAGAAGGATTTGCGCACAATTGCACCTGATGGACTTCTCACCTGAGGTTGCAACGTCTCGGCGTAGTCTTCGCTCATGGGAGAGATCGTGGAGATGGCGGTGGCGGTGGCGTCAGGAGCGCTCTGCTCGGCAGGAAACATATAGATCAACACGGTCCACACCAGAAAGATCAGCAAAGGCTTTCCTATGTGCACAAGTTGACGAGTCAAGTAATAGCTGAGGACGTTGCGGGCACAGGCAGTAATGTCACTTACCCCATCCAATGATTAGGTAGTGCCTGAGCTTCACGACGTCACTGTTCATGGGCGCCTTCACTTGGAGGAACAGGTACAATCCTGGAAGAGGGGGAAAAAGCACCACATCACTCGCGTCCTGAAGTATAGAGCGCCCGTAAGCTGATTAGCGTGGAGCTGAATAGAGCTGCGTCGTGGCAGAGGCAAAAAAATTCTATTTCCGGACTTAAATGGCCATATTTTTTTAAAAGATCTGGCTTAAGTTACCCCATGGCAAGAAAGCCGCCATGGGAATTTCCATTGCGATATGCTTAAGCGGGCTTTAAGTTACGTTACCTTAGGTCAAGTTCAGGTAACTTCCATTAAGTTAGCTTAGGATTACAGTATATTTTGTTAAGTTTGGGTTTCTTACATTAACTTTGGCTTACCTTAGCTTTGGCTTATGTCAGCATTGGCTTATGCCAGCATTGGCTGATGTCAGCTTGGGCCCATGTCAGCTTGGGCCCATGTCAGCTTGGGCCCATGTCAGCTTGGGCCCATGTCAGCTTGGGCCCATGTCAGCTTGGGCCCATGTCAGCTTGGGCC
>JAAUXU010023554.1_pt1 | contig 14154 bp, 13 predicted proteins | sample 7278151 | NCBI WGS metagenome assembly JAAUXU01 (sample SAMN14350113, study PRJNA611818) | marine sediment metagenome | isolation source: surface marine sediment (1.8m) | place: French Polynesia: Moorea | collected 2018-08 | reverse complement strand
CATGCACACCCAACGGTTGTACTCCATGTACCCATACTGTATTCTGTTCACACACAAACTGCACATTCAGATCCTGTACTGTTCATGAGGGCTGTACTGCTCACACACACCATATCTGTACTGCTCTCTCTCTCTCTCTCTCACACACACACACACACACATGGACTGTATTCCACACACTCTTTCTTTGCACTGTTCACACACACAAGGTGTGTACTCCACACACCCGTGCACGGTACTGCTCGCGCACACCCAGACGTGGCGTGCGTGCTTCTCCTCAGGCACTGACCCCTTTCTGCAAGTTCTGCGGCAACAACAACAGCTACCCAATTTAAAGGCAAATCGTCAGTTGTGATTGTTTTTTTCTGCGGGCAGCATTGATGCATTATTTATTACCCCCAAGCAACATCCCGTAATTTGCGATGTCAGAGCTCGGCGAGACCGAGGTGAGTGCGTCGGTCGAGACCGCGAGCAGCGCAGACTTCTGGCTGTGTTTCCACCGCCGCGTGGCCCGCAGCAACTGTCTGATTGAGCAGGACTCTCTCGTGTGCGCCGGCAGAAGGTGCGAGAGGCCCAGCAACGGGGCGATTGAGAGCTCGACCAGAATAGGTTGATCTGGGCCGAGAAAATGGAAGCCAAAATCCAAATGAGACTGGACAAACACTCCCATCTCAGTTGTGTCACTTCTGACCACAAAGATGTTTTGGCCATCTTTTGGGCAATGTCGCTCTTTAGGCAGTCACTTTATATCAAATTGGGCTCTTGGTCCAGGACAAAAATGCCCAGATGCAGTGACTTTGCCATCATTTCGCTATATTTGGTCAGGACCGGAGCAGCTGAGCCGTTGAGTGGGAGCTCGAGGAGGAAAAAAATGCACTTTGTTCACTGGAGGAAAAGGGCAAAAAAGTTAGGCCTGACACAAGGTCAGAAGGCCCAGCTGTCGGATTTTTGCATCCAATTTTTGCCCAATAAACTGATTAAGCCTTTCTAATGGGAGATGCCTAAGTAGGCCTCTCTTCTTTTTCAGGAGGTGGCAAAATGACTCCTTCTGAGCCGGATTCTTTTGTTTCCTCCTCCTCAAAAATTGATCCACACAAGTTTTCCCTCCCCTGAAGATAATTTGAGGCTCACGACTGAGCGCAGAACGCAGAATGGGCAGCAGAAGCGGAGGCCTCATGAGGGCCTCATAAGGGCCTTGGCTCCAATTAGGGCCCATTTGAATTGAAAGAGAAAAAAATGGGGTGCGCGCGCGCGTGAGAGAGAGAGAAAGAGGAACAGAAAATGCTTTGTGCATGAACTGATTAAGTTCTGCAGTAGTCAAACGTGCTCTCATCTGCGGCAGCTCCTGCATCTCCTACTCCTTCAGTCGCAGCTCCAGCGTCTCCATCTCCTTCAGCCGCAGCTCCAGCGTCCCCTACTCCTTCAGCTGCAGCTCCTGCGTCTCCCTCTCCTTCTGCTACAGCTCCTGCGTCCTCTACTGCTCGTACTTCCCAGAATCGTTGCGCAAGTTAACAAAAACTACGCACAAGGGCTAGACTTGGGGACAAAAAAAGATTTGAAGGTGCCAGCAGCAAATAATCGTCAAAGTTTGGCGGATTTTTGCACGAGGAAGATCGTACGAGGAGATTACAGACGAAGGACCAAGGTTTTTTGCAACACTCGATGCTGGGGCCCAAAAAATGTCGTTATGGATGCAGAAATGAAGCCACAGGGTAGATTTGGTTCCGCAAACTTTGGGCACAAAACAACTGTCAAGTCACCATTGCCAGAGGTAAAAGTTTGAACAAACTTTGTGCTTGCTTCATTTACCATATCAATATCTGTCCCTTTGTCTTGTGTTTGTCTTACCGCCACTTGTCAGTATTTCAATGGGGCAACCCCACAAAGACTTCTTCCACCATCAATGAGCACAGCCCCACTCCCCGCAAAAACTCGGCCAGACAAAAATTTGTGTCCAGTTTAGAGTTTGAGTGTATGAAGTATAGAACATGCGTGTGGTATACATGATGTGTGTATAGTCTATATAACCTGTGCATGTGCAATATTAGACGTCCATGCATGGTGCAGAGTTTGTGTGTGTGTGTGTGCAGAATAGGGTATAGAGCACAAGTGTATAGCACAGATAATGTGTATATAGCATAGATAATGTGTGTATGGTTTAGAAAAAGTGTGCGTATGCAGTATCAGAGCATCCGTGTATAGAGCAAAGTTTGTGTGTGCGCAGTAAAGGGTACAGAGCACATGTGTATGGCATAGGTAATGTGTACATGGTGCAGAACACGTGTGTGTACTGTAGTATAGATAGTGTTTGGGTAGAACAGAACATGCAGAGCATCCATGTGTAGTGCCGAGTTTGTGTGTGTGGAGTCTGGAGCACATGTGTATAGGCACTGTGTGCATAGAAAAGAGCCTGTGTGTGCAGCAGAGAGCATGCGTGTGTAGTATAACTTTTGTGCATAGTACAGTCTGCACTGCATGCTCTGCACCATACAGAGCATGTGTGCTTGTGCAGTACAGAAGCTTGTGCGTTCATGCAGAAGAGTGCTTGTGTGTGCTGAAAGGACGAGACAATGTTAGGATAGGGAGAAAAATTTCTTTCCTCAAGGTTTGCCCCATTTCTCTGCGTGACAGTTGTTGTCAAGGGAACCTTTTAATCCACTATTGGCAACTTGGGCCCGAGTGCGCACTGTTCGTGCAGACAGTAAAGGGGTGAATCATAGGCCTAGTGGGCCTATAAAAAAGTGCCTTGAAGGCACCTCTCGAGCTTTCGTAATTGAGATGTGTGAGGCCCTCATCCGTGTACGAGCAAGTAGGGGAATTCGTGACATCGTAAAGAGTCCTTGTGGGGCAGGGACAGGACTGGACTCGAGGGGTAGCAGTCAGAGCTGATTTTATTTCAGCCAAAGCCTAATTCGCGAAGTCGACGAAGAAATCGTGAGTTCGCACGTGCACAAAAAAGCAGCTCGGGGTCATAAAATTAAACAGATGCGGCGGGTTAAGTTTTTTTTTCCTCCTCAAGTATCTTTATTATTGGGGGAGGTTCTAGATCAGAGCTCAACCCTTTCTCTCCATCCATCTACCCATGAAAAACTTTCCCTTACTTTTTTTTCTTGAGGGAAAACACAGCAAACAAATTGTCGACCGCCATGTGTCTGACAGATTTTCAATTACTCAGATTCTCGCTCTCTCCCTCCTTGTCAACATTGGGTTCTCGAGCAGGGAAAAAAAAGTGCAGCATTGGCGAAAATCTGGTTGGACTCTGCAGCGAGGCTTTCAAGGCCCAAGGCCTCAAGGCCCAAGGCATTTGTTGCCCCAACTCGACCGATCTGGGGGCGGAACCACAGAGTGACTCTTTTTTGTCAATCTGTTCGTCGGGTGCTCCAACACACGTGAAAGAGGAGGACGGAAATTGAAAGAAACTATGGGGGTAACTACACTTCTTTTTTTGCCTGCTAAAATTATGGAGGTTGACTTCAGTGTAGAAATTGGACTTGGTCAAGTAGAAATCGTCTCAACCTCGTCCAGAAGAGCACGGGGAGGCTGGTGAATCTGGATGACACCGATCACGAAAGTGGCGGAGTTTTGGCCTCGACCACAGACACACTCCGTGGTTGAGGCTGCCGATCTTGAAGTCGTCGCACTCGTTCTTGTGCTGGCTTCTTCTCCAATTTGGCTGTCCTGCTTGGCTTTCTGAGTTGATGCCCCAAATGTCTGCCTGGACAGGATTTTGGACGAGAACAGCATTCAACCATGGATCGGACTCGTCACAGTGTGTGTCAAAAATGCAGCCAAAAGTGTGTCTTTTTCTTTTTGGCTCACTGTGGAGGATCTGTGGGCCTGGCGCAGTCAGCTTTATGCCTGAAACTTTACGTTTGAATAACGTGTGTGTGCTGCCATCTGGACCTCAAGTGCACCAAGATACTATCATGAAAATTGTGACCTGTTACAGTGCAAAACAGCTGCACCGGAACCTCGTTGAAAAGGGTCAAGTACATAAAGTAGACTTAACGTCACGGCTTTTTATTATAATTATAACGTCAAAATGCAGTCTGACCTCAGAGGTTTCTGATCCTAGAAGACCAGGTGCAAAAAGTTAGTTTTAAAGAATATCGACTAAAAAATCTGAATATTTTTTTTAACTTCCCTACCATGAAGTTACTGCTCCTATATCTTTTCTAGCAGTGCCCGAGGGTTTGACAAAGATCTGACCAGGATTCTCCAACGTCATCCAGGTTCGCTGCCCGTCCAAGATGCCAAACTTATTCAAGAAGACAACTGTGCATCAAATTCCATGTCAAGAAATGTCTCCAACACCCTGTGTCAGCACTTTTGACGCACCCTGTAGCCGAGCGGGCCCCGCATCTGCCTTTTCGCCAAAAACGCGAGTTGAATCAGCAAAGAAGGCCTCTTGGCCCAAGGCCTCTTTCCCTCCGCGCGATCAAGTCTCTGCTACTTTCCTGGGCCTTTCCCAAAGTTCGTCCATGGCTCGTGCAAATCGTTTCAGATTCAAGCAGCTTTCAGCGCTGATCTGATGCAATCTTTTGCCAAGCATGTGTGCAAATTCGAGTGGATGGGATGACACACTCATTTCCACATAAATAACTCTTCCTCATTTCTTTTTGCTGGATAAGATTACTCCATAGTGGAGGTCCCTACAAAGGCTCACATGAGGTTTTCCTCGTCACTTTTTATCTCCTGGCTTCTCCTTCGTTTTCAATTAATATTCCGCCTCTTCCTCACTTTGCAAATGTGCGAAACTCACGCACAAGCTTGAATTTTTAAAAGATTCACTTGTGTTAGTGGAGGGTGGGACTTTAGAGGTGGGTCCTTTTTTTTCACCTTACCATAGGTTTCAAACATTTTGTGGCCTAATCCTGGGCTAAAAATAGCCAATGCCAATATTTTCTACTCTGGTGATAGCTCTAAAAATACTTTAGTACCACGTCAAGTAGTCAAGATGACCTGAAAATTGGCAGAAACGTTCACATAAAACCAAAATAGCTCAGCTCCAGAGCCACCCGAATGTGACATTACGTAAACGAAGAAATCACCTGGAATCAGCATATTTTTGAGCCTCCGTTGATCATCTATGAAAAATATTGTTTCTTTTTTAACTTAACAATCCTACCCTCGACTTGTTACCGTCAGCTGCGCTTTATCGGGACTTGGCTGGTTGCCCGCCCAAAATCCGATTTACCCGAGAATCCCGACCCCCAGACGGTGCTCCAGACGGCACGAATCCGGGATGCCTGATCCAAAAGCCCGGACACGGATCTGGCAGTAGCTGGCAGAAGGAGAAGGAGCGGATGACGCAAAGCTCAGCGTGGGCACGACACAATTTTCCAATTATTCTAATTTGCCCGCAATCCCATTTTTCCAATTATTCTAATTTCCATGCAATCCCAAATTTCCTAAACATTCCCAACTTTTTTTTGCAAGTCTCCTAAATTCCCAAGCTCCCAAAATCCCCCAAATTCTCAAAAAACTCCCTGCTTCTCCCCACATCCCGACTGTCCAAAAAGGGACCCGGCTGAGGCCGCCTGCACCTGGACCGACTCCACCATTGCTGACCCCGGCCAAGAGGCTGCTGACGAGAATGTTCAATGAACATGGATGAGAAGAAAGAAGAACCGCTTTTATCACTCACTCACGCAGACTTTTTTTGCTCCCTCATTTGTTCAAGGCGAAATTGGAGTCGCAATTTTTTTTCTTCCTTCCTTCCTTCCTCACGTCAAACTAGTTTTCCGCCTTTGTTTTTCTTGCGTCCAAATTCGCACATATTTGAACGAGGCAACAACGACAGTTCTGATCCTCCGCAGCCTCTCAGCCTCGGAGGCCACCTGGTCCACACAGCAGCCACTTCAGTAGCGTGTGAGTCATGGGGGACAAAAAGCCTAGGACATTTTTTGTCCGCTGTGGATGCGCGTCCGTGACTGCAATGAAGAGAAACTTGTCGAAAAATGCTCTTTCTCTCTGTCCGGATGCCAAATTTGGCAAATCGTGGTTGCCTCTTTTTCGTTGCCATTTTAATCGGAATCCACACCTGTTTCACCTGAAGATGCAGCATAAAACAAATTGCATGTAAAGAAGTGCAGGTGGCTCGAGAGCAAACAACAAAGACCTGTGAGGGCCTTGAATAAAACGCTGATTAATAGTGAGGGAGTCCAAAAAGTCTGTGAGATTCTGTGCACAAAGCCAATAATCTGATTTGACACTTCTTTTGGAAGTCAGAGCTTGACAGGGGGGCAATCAGTTTTGCATCGGATGCACACACACACACACACACACAAGCTATGTACTACACAAACACACACGAGCTCTGTACTGTACACGCAGAGACACACAAGGTGTGAGCTACGCACCAGCTCTGTTCTAGTGATGTCTACCAGGCGAACGAGTCGAGCCGAGTCGGGGCTCGACTCGACTAGCTTACATTATGACTCGGTTCGCGAGCCGACTCGATTAGTGATTTGAATTGTAATGACTGAATTTTTGTATTTGTATTCAGTGCAGCATAGCCCTAGCAGCCAAGTTGTAGCAAATTTCGTTCTTATTCACTCGGTGCTTGCATAAAGTTTGTGTAGTAATTAATTTTGGTAGGTTAGATTGAGCAGGTGTTGAATCAGTTCCGACTCAGTATCGACTTGGAATGCCCTGGCTCGTTATTGGCTCGGATTGCCAGTCGTTGACTCGGAATGCCCTGGCTCGGTACCAACTCGAGCCCGGGGGCTTCGTAACTCGGCTGGGCTTGGATCGCAAAAAATCCGGCTCGTTGGCATCACTACTCTGTACTGCACACACGCACACAGAGACACACCAGCTTTGTGCTGCGCACACAAACACAAGCTCTGTACTGCACACACGCACACAGAGACACATGAGCTCTGCACTACACACACACACACGGGCAGAAGATCTGTTCACAAAGGCTATTTATGCGTGCGTGGATGCCAGAAAACAACTTACGTACTACGTCCTGCGTGCGAGAGAATTTGTATAGGTGAATGCTCTGAATTCTTTCTTCTGCCCACACGCGCACAATTGACACACAGGAGATTGATAAATTCTCCGAAATGGGCATGATAAAGCACACATGTTCATGTTACCCATTTCTTTCCACGTTCCGAATGGGGGAATGGGCAAGGCCTAATTAGGGCCTGAAAAGATGACTTTTAATTGGCTCCGCGAGGACTTTTTCTCGAGGATTGAATTATTGGAAGGCCCCTGTGTGATTTATGCCTGCTGGAATTAACAACGCGCGCGTGCACGCGTAAAAAAAAGGGCGCGTGTAAAGCGCAGCCAATTAAAAAAGCTACCACAAAATGTCCTCGCGGCCAGAAGGAGCGACTTCTCTGGGCCTGGGCCTCCAGCCGCGGCTTTGAAGCGGTCGGGAGAGGCCTTTTTCAGGCCCAGAAAAAAGCGCTTCAAGCTCAGAGTGGCTTCTTTCGGACGCTTTTGCCTGACACGTGAGAGATCCTTGAGGAATCCGCCAGCTCCAAAGTGGACTTTGAGTTCAAGGTGTGTTGGAAAAAGGCCAATTTTGAAGAGTCAGCGGTTGTTTCGTCAGCAACGACCTTGAGCCGCAGGCAAGAACATGTTCAAGTCCATCTTCATTATGAGAATTCCTCCTGCCTCTGGATGCAACGTTGGATTTATTTTATTTCATTTCCATTCTCCTTCTTTTTGGCCCCATCGAATTGTTTCTCAACCCTTTTCCATATCAAGCATCAGGCGTGCAGCGATAATCATAACGGGCCGGAGCTGCAGTTGGAGTTGGGGCTCGACCTGGCGCCGGCGAAGGCGCCGGCGAAGGCGTCGGAGCCGAGGGAAGACCCATTTTGGACTAATCGAGGCTTCATTTGAGTCTCGCGCCCCAACGTGATGGATGGTGGCACGACGATTTGACAGTGTGAAGCACAAAGAAGCTGCCCCAATCAGCTCCAGCTTGACGTATGAAGAGGAAAAAACGTGTCTTCTCAGCTGCGGCTGGGACTACTCAAGGTTTCTTCTTCTGGAGTCAGTTAGAAATTCACGAGAATCGTCCAGAAAAATCCCCATTATGTTGTTATCCTCACAAGTGGCCTCAATTTATGGGCTCTCATCTAAATTAAACATCTTTATAGGTCGTCTCTGGTGTGGAGGAAACAAAAGAAGTCATTTCTGTCTTTGCTGAAGGTCAATTTTGCCATATTTCAAGTGGTCACCGAAGGAAGGACTGGTGATGTCTGCAGAGGGTCATTCGCAGTTTATTGCGACCTTTTGAGCGTCTGCTGCTTTTGGGCAGGCAAGAGATTAGCATCATTTAATTTGGGGACCCAAAGCTTAAGCAGCGTTGAAGGTTCCTCTTCCACCTTCTGCTCCTGTCCAAGAGACATCACCTACAAGTCCTCCTCCATCCGGCCAGGAGTTCCCAAAGTGCATCTTAGTCGAGAGTCTTCAAGAAGGAGATTTGAGTACTTCTTGTTTAAAAAAGTCAATACAACTGTCTGTTGTTTAAGCGTTCGCGTCGATAGTCTTGAAGCTACTCACGATTTCGGTTTTGTCCTCCATCCATTCTAATCACGCTGTCGTTGCTGCTCCGCCAACCTCAGAATTTTAGGTAAAAACTTTACAGATAAGTTAATGGGCTGAAAGACTTTTTTGGGCATGAGGGAGGAGGGGGGCAATTTTTTTTCTTCGCTTTTATCATCAATAAAAGAGGAGAGAAAATTGAAACATCTAGAATCTTTTAGGGAATTTTGAAAATAAAGATATGACAGAGTAAAGATAATGAGCTCTGAATCGGTAAGAACAACAATCGAAAACGCAAGTTTTGTCACCCTAAAAATTTCTTCACTTACAATTCTGACCTAAAGTAAAGGGTTGACAAATTATGCGAAAGTCGCTTGAGAACATCTTAGTTGAACTTTCTTTCTTTCCCCAGTTCCTTATTAGTGCTTTGTGTGTGTGTGTGCAGTGCAGAGCTTCTGTGTGTGTGCAGTGCAGAGCTTCTATGTGTGTGCAGTGCAGAGCTTCTATGTGTGTGCAGTGCAGAGCGGCTGTGTGTGTGCAGTGCAGAGCTTCTGTGTGTGTGCAGTGTAGAGCTTCTGTGTGTCTGCAGCACAGAGTTTGTGTCTGCATGTCCAGTACAGAGTTTGTATGCGTGCGTGCGTGCAGTATTGAGACTGTGTGTGCGTGCGGACGTTGAATAGATCTGGGCGGGTCCTCTTGATTGACTCGACAGGGATTTTGGGCAAAAAAGCAGCCCAAAAGCAAAGCCCTGGAATTGAAATGGGCTCCCCCGAAAATGACTCTGAATGTCGGTTTGCCTTTTTTGCATTATTTCACCCCCACATTGTTACCCCGGAGATAAATTGAGCACCTTTTCAGACCCGAAGGGTCAAACAATGGAATCAGAGTTTCTGATACGAAGCCGCTGCAGCCGAACTAACGATCACGGCGCTCCGTTAACTCTTGGCTTCTGATTTAATGCCAGGTTTTGTCTGATTCTTCCACGTCATGTGTGCTCACACATGAAATTTCACCGAAATAATTACAGGCTACTCATCATTTCAGCAGAAACGCTGACGTCTCGCCCCCCCCCCCCTCCTCCTCGTCCATCCCTCCGTGGCAGCTGGGCCTGCTTGGGCCCCGAGCGTGGGCCCATATGAGTGCGAGCCCCCCATATGGGCCCTGCCCTCAATATCTCCCTTTTTTAGATATGGGAAAGAAAGTGTGAGCGTGTCATCTCCCGACAAAAGTTTTCTCTCTTTCCTGTGACCTCTGGCACACATGACCCTTCTTTGTGTGGTGTCAAATTTGGAAGAAAATCTGGCTACCCTAATTTTGGGTCTTTTCTTCGGTGAGGCTCAATTTCTCATGCGCGAAGGAAGAAGTGTTTGTCGAATAAGCCCCAAAAGTCGTTGCTGCCGCGTTGGAAAGTATCGCGAAAAAATGTGCAAATCCATTTCTCTCTCTCGTGGCCAGAATGAGGCACGCCCGATTTCGCCCCAATTTTTTTGCAGGTCGGGCCAAGACGAAATAATTCAAGCCCCGTTGCAAGACTCTCACTTTCACCTCTGTTTCCCACATCTTACATTGGTCCACTTGCATTTTAAAGCAGGAGAAAAAAAATTGATTTAATACTTTAATGGGACAAATTGTATCTTTTTTTTGGGTCGACTGCGAAATTGCCAAGAAGTAGGTAAATGTCAACCGGAATAATTGAGAAAAATGATTAGTGGAGCAAGAAAAAATCCAGGCCCTCGGGGCAAACAGTGTGCAAGACAGAGAGTGGGGGTCAATTATCAGGCCTTGGGCCTGCGTAGGCCCTTCATTAGGGTGCTGTATACTTGTGCTCGGATTCCTGAGCGAGCCGCTACCGCGCTGGTCAAGCAGCTGCTCACTCATTCACTCACTCCAGGCCCACGTTGAAAGAGTTGTATTTGTCTGGCGGAGCAAGTAAGTGCACATCAAAGAATGATTCATCATGCAACTGACTTAGCGAAAGTCTCCTCACTTGCATAATTTTTTCCCGCCCCATTCTAATTTGCCACACTTGCCCTGGGGGGTGAACGAACCACAAATGAATATTTCTCCCGAGGCCCTCGAGGAAATGGATTTCACCCACCTCAATATGGGCCCTTTTTAACGGGGCAGCGGCTTCAGTCAGCTCGCGGGGACAAAATCGGAGCTTCAGGCAGCTCGTTCGGACAAAAATGGAGTTTCAGTCGGGTCTTTTGGACAAAATCGGAGTTGCTGTCAGACTTTTCAGGCGAAATCATAACTTCAGCCAGGTTCCTCAGACAAAACTGGAGTTTCAGCCAGGTCCTTCAGACAAAATCAAAACTCCAGCCAGGTCCTTCAGACAAAATCGGTGTTTCAGCCAGGTTTCTCAGACAAAATCGAAGCTCCAGCCATGTCCTTCAGACAAAATCAAAGCTTCAGCCAGGTTTCTCAGACAAAATCGAAGCTCCAGTCAGGTTTTTCAGACAAAATCAAAGCTTCAGCCAGGTCCTTTAGACAAAACTGGACAGATTCCACGAAAAGAACCCTAAGGGAAAACAAACAGACAAACTCACAAGCTTTGTTTCCACCTCATTAAGTAAGACAGACACCGATAAAAGCTGTGATTTTCTCTTCACAAACAAAAAAAGACCAACGTGCAGAAGACATCAAGGATTTGATAATTGTACTGTTTTCTTCTCCATCACACACAAGGTCAACATTTTGCAAGTATAAAAAGGTATTTTGCAGCTCTTAAGAGGCCCCTTTTTGCACTCAATCTTCTTCAAATAATTGCTCAGGGGAGTTCGTTCGCCATCTGACACTGGAGAGAAAAGGATTTTGCAACTCCTACCTAGACATTTGGGTTGGCGAAGGCATCAATTCAGGCCTGGTCCGGCTCAGGCTGGAGTGAATTTCTGCCAATTCTCTTTGAATTGGGAGATGCAATCATTTGACAGAAATGTTCTGCATTCTCCCCCCGAGGCTTCCCCACACCATGACTCAAAGCCGCCGCCGACGTCAGCAACGACCCCGTGAGAGACATTATCTGAATCTGACCATCGAGAGTGCCAATTTTCCCATTTTTTCTCTTTCGCAGCCGCAGCCAGATGCTGTTGATTGTGCCTCTCTCCCCTAGGCCTGTTGGCACATAGGCCTGTCCCAGGCACAGGAGGGCAAGCATCGCAGAGTCTGGATGGAGGAAAAGAGGCACGCACTCAAGCACAATTTGTGAGAAATATGGGAAATGAATCCGGCCTCTGCCAGACACCCTCCAGCCCTGCGCTGCACACGCACACGGTTTCCCATACAAAAGACGTCCTCTTCTCACATGAGAAATGATAACAGCGTTGTTGTTCGGCCATTATTCGCACGTAATAAAGCTCGACTGGCATTTTTCCCTCCCTCCTTTTCTGCCAAAATGTCGACTACTTTGAGATAGACATTTTGCCGAATCATTTAAACTGATTGTAACAGGAACTTTTTAGGGGTGCCACACCTTTGGTGGGTTAAAACGTTAGCGGTTTCTGCATGGGAAAAATGCATTTGATGGTAAGCCATTGTTCTGCGGACCCTCAAGGGGTGTCCAATCTTCCTTCTTTTCCCATGATTGTTGGAAGATCAAAGCTCCATAATTTGTCAATGAGCATGAAACGTTCAAGACTTCTGCTTCACGCCGAATTGGCCCACAAAGGCAACAGTGCCTGGCCGCTAGTGATGTGGTCGGGTGGGGTCCGGCCCGGGCCTCTGGCTCCGGTCCCGCCGAAGCTGGCCGTGCGCGGACAGGAGAGCCCGACCAGGAGGATGGATGTGGCTCAGGTGCCCGCCCTGGCCCGGTCGACCGGGCCCGCACCGCGCCCGACTGCGCCCAGACCGACCACAGCATCACCCCAATCTGGGACGAGTGGGACCGATCCCACCAGAACTGCGCCGTCAGCTTCTCAGGGATGCAGTGAGAAAAGGAGGAAGCTAAAACCAGCTTCGACTGTCTTTTCTCTCAAGGAAGCTTCTCAAAATGTCACCTTCTCGATTCTGCCTGTTTTAGCTATATTTTTTTTAGACTGTTCGTCCTTATTTACTGTTTATTCTTCTCGATCGAGTCCCTCCCTATTGAGACAGACACACAGGAAAATGCGGGGGTCTCGAGCGGAATAAATTTCTTCCTCTTTTCACACATCGATGAAGTTGCAGAAGATTCTAAGAAATTAGCCATGATTTTTTTCTTCCTCTCTCTTATACTTTGTCTGTGTGTTTAAAGAGCTTCTCCTCTTTGTCTCCCTTATCTGATGTGTAGGAGCTTCTTCCCTCTTAATTGCCGCAATTAATTAGATACGCGGAGAACGCGTCAGTGCGATATGCACAAGATTTACAGGGCTTTGTTCTCCGCCACCGCGCACCGGGAGAAGAGGTGCCACGAGAACTGAACGGACGAGAGCTGCTGAGACAGGGGCATCAAACAAGCCAAGGCCCTGGAAAAAAAGAGGCTTCGTGCACGACCCGGGTAATTTGGGCCTCATACTCATACTCGGACAGAAGTCGGGCAGCCGCAGCCACATTTTTTAGCTTCATTCATTGGGTCTGGAGGAACCTATTTAGTGCAGGCAGCTTAATAGTCCCATTTAACCATTCAGTTTACCATTCCCCCAAACAGACGGAGGTATTTTCAACAGTAAAAATCAACGTCTCTACATGTTGGGGGGTAATTAACCTTATAAGTGGAGTCCCCGACTTTATGAGCGGAGTCCCTGGCTTTTTAAGCGGAGTCCCTGGCTTTTTAAGCGGAGTCCCTGGCTTTATAAGCGCGGAGTCCCCGGCGTTATAAGCCGAAAAAGTGACTTGGAAAACAGTTCAAATGTTTGCCGCAAGAGACACTATGAGTCATAAGTGGACACCACTGTACAGGGAAGGACCTGTCTGCAAATCTGCTCGAGACCGAACTGGCAAGCAAATTATGGCTGCCATCGACGAGTAGGTAACGGTCAGTTCTGCCCAAGCGTTGAAACTTGGGTGAAGAAAAGAATAATAAAAGATAAAAAGCCAGGTCTCCAGTAAAAAATCACCTTGAATTTATGCAAAAAATGATGGTGATGGAATCTTCAAAACGTCTATAACTCCATCCCACGCCCAAATACGTGCGGTTCGCGTGTCCAGGATTACGCGAAAACTCGTTATTAATGCAAAAGACTCCCAACTTTGCTTTATTACGCAACTTCTTCTTCGTGTCAACTTCAATTAGGGAGAGTGAAAAAAAAATCTCTTTGCCATAATTTCACAGAGAATTTGCAAAATTTGGCCCCTCCAGATGGATAAAATCCAACCTCCTTTGAATTCTATTTTAGCAGATTTGCCACAAAGTTCACAATTCGCTGACCTTGATATTTGTCTTTTTTTGGCTGAGGGAAACTCGAATTTTTCCTTTCTTTTAGGCCTTGCATAGGTTTAGGATCTCGAGGCCCGAAACTTGAGACAAGAATGAAGACTTGAGGCTCCAAACTGGAGACTTAGGACTTCCGAACTAGAGGGTTGAAAGTAATTTTCAACCTCGAATCTCGAGACTTTTAAGCTCGAGACTTCTAAGCTCGAGACTTCTGAACTCGAGACTTCTAAGCTCGAGACTTCTAAGCTCGAGACTTCTAAGCTCGAGACTTCTAAGCTCGAGACTTCTAAGCT
>JAAUXU010057082.1_pt1 | contig 14162 bp, 7 predicted proteins | sample 7278151 | NCBI WGS metagenome assembly JAAUXU01 (sample SAMN14350113, study PRJNA611818) | marine sediment metagenome | isolation source: surface marine sediment (1.8m) | place: French Polynesia: Moorea | collected 2018-08 | reverse complement strand
CCCCCCCCCCCCCCCCCCCCCCCCCCCCCCCCCCCCCCCCCCCCCCCCCCCCCCCCCCCCCCGGCCGGGTGGGGCGGGGCCGGGCGGGCGGCCCCCCGCGGGGCGTCAAGACTAGTGCACAATGCGCAGACGGGGGTAGTCTTGATCAGGGAGGCAACGAGACGTCAGCGTTGCAATGTGGAAATTGACAGTTTTGGCCGCGATGTGACCTCAACGATGGCCTCGCATGCACTTCGAATGTCCTGCAGTACATAGCATCACCCATCGTTCTTTCTACTGCTCTTTCTTTTTTACGTACGAGTGACCTCAGCAAAACGATAAACTGACAATCTATCTAGGCCTCAGTAAGGCCTCGTCGACATGCACTTTGGCACTAGATAAGATCACTCACTGAACTTGGTGGTCCTTCACATACATATTTATGACTTGATAAATTGACGACTTAGGCCTCGATGTGGCCCCAATGATAGCCTCGACATACACTTTTGATGTCTTTCACTGGATTGCATCGCGCACTGCACTTGGTGCTTTTTCACATGCATATTAATGAATGGGCAATTTAGGCCTCGACGTGGCCTCCTTTACCGCAATGATGGCCCTTAAAGGTTTTGCTACTGAAAGTGTACACAAGCACTGTACTTGTCAGAACTCATGACCCGCGAGATCAACAATGTAGGCGTCGTTGTGAGACCTGCAAAAGACTTGTGATGTGTGGCACCGGCTCATATCAGTGTTAGGAGACACCCACCCGTCTCCTCCCTCCCCTACCTTCCGGGGTACCCCGAGTTCGCCCAGTATCCGTTCTGTTTTCTCCGAATCGTAATGAGGGTCGTGCGGACCGTTGATCAGTAGACACGAACCGTAATTGCGTTAGGAAGACAGCAGGCAGGTTCCCATAAAGGCAGTGAGGAGGGAGAAGGAAAGGCACACAGAAGCGGAAAGGTCTCCTTCCTCCCCTCATATCGGCTTTTGTGGAGGAGCGGGAGAGACCCGTGGGCCTCGTCCGCGTCCGCACGGACGTTGCCGAGGCCGCCACTGCCGCCGAGGCTGCAGGGATGATGAAGGCGTTATCGTGAATATTGGCCATAGCCGGAGAGCTTGGGCTCCATTCGGTATGTGGCCATTGTACTCGCAGCTCATAATGTACTTTCTTCATTGTACTCGCGTCGGCATGTACAGTATGTACGCAGAAATGTCTGCGCGCAGTGAACGTAAAAATTTCATTACTGTAATGTAGTCATATTGTGTGTGTATGTGACATTTATGCCTGAACATTGGTAAATTCGAGTTACTTACTGTCGAGGCAGTGCTTCATTACTCTCTATAGTGGGTAGAAGATACAGCGTGTACAGGGTGCGTCAGGACTGGATTGAGTCGAAGCTTGAACTTCGACGTCGTCTCATGTTCTAAGGATTATGGAACAACAAGTGCAGACTTTCTCGTGCAAAGTTGCACTTCAGAAACACTAATTTCTGCGTTAATTTAAAACTTTTAAAGAAACACCAGCTGAAACTGGATTATGACCCACCTGTCTTGCTCCGAGAAAAGCATTCAGACTTGATAGCCAACAGCGCAACCTTCACTTGGTTCAACTTGCTTAAAAAAGTTGCTTAATATTGCTTTTACTCATACCCTCTCTGAGCAGCTGTCGCATTATAGGGGTATCAACGTCTCATGAGAAGGCTACGTAAGTCTGGAAGGTGATATCAACACAGAGCAACTGATTCCTTCTTTTCACGTTGCAACCTCGCTGCAATAGTTGCATTCGGCGACTGCAACTTTGATGCACCTTGAGGATTTTTGCTATTGACGGTGAACTGACAAAGTTGTTGCCGAAAATCCAGTCCAAAACTGCATTCAGCAATGAATTTCTCATCAATTGATGTTAGAACCTCTCAACAGACATGGCGTACGAACGTTGTGTTATGGCACTCTGAATTTTAGAGCCAATTCGGACGCACCCTGTATGTATGTACAGCACATGGTCCATACGGCCAAGTAGCGAGGGTGAGGAGTACATCTCAGTCAGGTTGTGTTTGTCTTTTATAGGCTTGGGTGATTCAGTCGAATGAACACGACCAAGGAGAAGAGGGAGAAGGAGAACAGAAACTTCTCTCAAGTTTGCTCAATGCCTCGCGGAAGGAAATCTTCTGGATGAGGCACAAGTCGACTACCTATTTAGTCAATTGCCACTTTGACAGAGACACACAAATAAGCCGTGTCAATGTGCATTTGGTCTCTCCCAACACTTTGGCGGGGGGAGGGGATGATCTGATCCAGTGAAACACATTCAAAGTGCGTAGAGATCGTAGAAACCGCATTGAGGCCGTGTTTGGAGGCTGGAGAAGGCCACATCAAGGCGTACATTGTCAGTTCATCAAGTCAAACGTACGCACATAAAAGTATCACCGAGTGGGTGATCCTATCCAGTGAAACACATGCAAAGTGCACAGGAGCCACATCACCGGGACCACGTTCAGGCCTAAATTGTCAATTTATCAAGTCATACAAAGCATAACGGTGCAACGTACAGAAGATAATCTTGTCTAGTGAAAGTGTATGTAGAAGCCCTGACTGAGGCCACCTCGAGGCCTGGATTGTTCATATTCTTTTTTTTTTTTTTTTAGAAAAAATCTATCACAACGTTGACGTTTTCTTGCCCACTTGACGAAGTTGGGAGGGGACCTGGAGCGTTTCAAGAGCCAAGCTCACCCCTTGGCACAGTTACTTTCCTCTGAGCTTTCTACTATGTCCCAATCAAGATGTTATAGCTGTTGCTCGCACACCTTTGTGTGACCCAGACCACCCCGCCTGTCTGTCTGTCTGTCTGTCTGTCTGTCTGTCTGTCTGTTCCAAACCAGCATATCTCTGGTGTGCACACTCCAATGTGCTTTTGAGGGGCTCCACACACACGCACACATCGAGCTTGACAAAGGCCTTCTTTGAAGAACTGATAGCGTCGGAGCTTAACCGACAGATTGAGCCTGCATCAATGAGCGCAGACAGCTCAGCTCTATTCCCCGTCGACCATTGCATTAAGCTCAGCCATTAGGCCTTGCTTGAGCATTATGAATCGCCCTGTGCAGAGGCACGCATTAGGTGAGGGGGGATCTCGACACCAGAACCATTTTATTATTGGACAAAGCTCCTGCTTTTTCATCAGCTACTTATTGAACTACCTGCTGGAGTTCTGCTCTCGACCTCTTTATTAGTTGTCGAGGGAGGTATTTTAGATCTTTACAAAAATATCGTTGAATACGTGAGGCCAGAAGAAAAAATTTACATATTTTGCCATTTTTTTTCACAGTTCATGCTTATCAGTAGCGATACGCACACACGACAGAAAAATGTAAGGCTGACTCCAGAAATCCGAGTACAGACAAACCTTGAAAAGTCACTGTATTGCTTGGTCAGCGACAAGTATATAACAAGTTTTGGGGACACGTCATAAGTTTAAGACATGACGTTAAGAAATAACGCCAGGTCAGCAACAAAATTATCAAAACTTTGACATTAGACTGTGTTTATTACTCTGGCAGTGGCTTCAGAAAATATCTGAGTTGATCAGACAAAGGTATCAAGACTGTCTGAAAATGAAACTGTTCCACAACATTTCAACTCCGTGTGTGAAGACTCTGGGATGGTAGGATTATTGGATACCAGGACCATTCAGTCGAGTACCAATTCAAATTTGCAGCCCTTATAAGTACCGACCGATATGAGAATGAGAGATATGAAAAGACCACCGGTCTCAAAGTGATCTTTAAGGACTCGTCCAATAGTGTATTTCGGTTAGGAGTGAAATTATATCCAAAGATCGTACCTAAAATCCCGCCCTCTATTTGTTAGTGCTTCTCCTTTATTCTGTCTTAAGTCAAGGAAATAATATCCAAGGAGGATCCCGAACAGAGGGACCAAGGAAAGAGAGACCATCCATCTATTTCTTTCTCAAAATGGCTGGCAGAAACTGCATCAGTCTTTTCTGGTAACCCAAAAGTGATGAAGCACTATTTTTGTTAATCTCATCCCTTCTTTATTTTTTCTCCTTCTTGCGTAAGTGACTGCACTACGCTCCCGCCCGTAAGATGTTTGAAAGGCACTCTTGAGTGAGGGGCCAGGGGAGTGGCCGGGGGAGTGGCGACTCCCCCGGCCACTCCCCTGGCCACTCACTCAAGAGTGCCTCCCAAACATCTCACTAAAAAAGAGTTTAAAGCAGTATTCTAAAATCGGCCAGATTGTACAATTCTGCCTGCATCGCACACTTCTGCACTGTACAGTTGTGGTGGCCTCAGGTGAAGAGCTGACTCGACTCCGACCTCACTCTTTCCAGCGGTTCCATCTCCCAGTTGCAGCAGATAGTTAAGAAAAATCGCACAGCGTGCATCAGCGAGGCTTTCGCTTGCCTTGTAGTTTTTTCGTACCTCTCTTATTGCAGATGGACGAGCCCATCAGCGTGAGGGGGGAGGGGAAGGTGGAGGAGGACTGCGGTGTAGCCTCGGAGGCCGCCTCGGCCGCGCGGCCTCGCTCATAGTACAGATGGCCGTGGCAAAAAAAAAGCCACACAGATCCAGTCGTCATAAATCAAAAGTCGAGGGAAAGCAGTCGCAATTTGTAGCTCTTAGGGCTGCTTTTGGTGCTGGGTGTGAGCTATTATAGGATAGGGCACAGATAAAGAACACCCGTGGAAAACTCTTGGAAAAAACGCACATTAGTTAGTGTGTGTGTGTGTGTGTGTGTGTGTGAGTGTGTATGGGTGTGTGTGCTGAACACATGTTTCGCATTTGTTGTTTTGCAACTGTGGTTACCAAGCTTTTGAACAGCTTTTCTTCTATTCTCTTGTCCATCTGTCCGTCTGTGTGTCTGTCGGTCTGTCTGCCAGCGGCTCTCAACGTCTTTCTGTATGACAGACACTTTAAAAGAGAGAGAAAACCTCATTTAGAAAAGAAGAAAAGACGCCTCTTTTCAAGAACTCTTATCCTCTCCTTACATTTTTGGTCACCTGCGCAGTGAGAGAAAAGACTTTCAATTTTCTCAGATAACAGATCAGACTGTTGAAGGCTGTGTAAAGCTTCGCTTTCTCTTCTCATCATGATAAAAAGAAAAGGCTAGAAGTCGACTGTTCAAGTCAATTCAAGGCAAGCAACCGTTGCACAGACTGGTGAAGGCTGTCCAAAGCCTGGTTGCTCTCTTCTTCATTACGACCTGCAAGGCCAAAAGCTGACCGAACCTTTGTCTCCTTCATGATGATCAAAAAAAGGCCAGAAAAGTCGACTGCTCAAGTCCAGTCTTATGCAACCTTTACGTCAGAGCGCTGCCTCTCTTCTCCATCACGACTTGAAAGGCCAGACCTCGACTGCTCAAGTCCAGTCGCACGCTCGCCAAAGCGGCCTTTCTTCATCAAGACCGTGCGGTGAAGTAGTGAATTGTGTAAAAGCGAGCGAGCGCGAGCGAAATTTCGGGATTGCCTGCAAAAGCTGCTGGAGAGAGCGAGAGAGCACAGATACCCTTTTCCTGTTAGGGCGAGGAGGATTTTCTAAGGATTCCTGACGACGCTTTCTAGGAGGCAGTTTGAAAATCCGCTTTGGACCTCCCCTCTTTCCCTGGGCCTTAGGGGAGGCCCCTCTGCAAGGCATGATGATGCTCTGACGATGACACAAACTTTCAGAATGTGTAGTCCACATTCATCAAGCGAAACCTATTCCCACTAAGGCAGAAGCAGTTCAAAATTCGATCCCATCCTCTGAGCCTCGATTCTCGCGGGAAAGTTTTTATCTACTTTCCTCTCTCTCTCTCTCTCTCTCTGCCGTCGGGCACGTGAAGTTCACGTGTATCGCCAAGCACGAGGCTGGGGCGAAGGCCGGATTCGTCGTATCAGAGATTGAGTGAAAACAAAAATAGACAGGGAAAAACGGCGCTGACGGTGGAGAAATTGAGGCCATCCTGAGGCTGAGAGGCCGTTCCAGCAGTGGCGGAGGGAGGACAAAAGTGCTTTGCTAGAGTCCTTTAAGGTCCATTTGACAACGGGGTTTTCCATTGCTTCTCAAACAAAGAAAAAAGTTGGGCAGCAGTTGGAGGCCTACCAGAAGGTGCCCAGGATGATGGCCTGAGTAAGGGACTCCACCTCCATTACCCACCAAGAGGATTTATGACACGAGAAATGCTACCACGGAGAGGCAGAAGCAGCTGCTGAGGCTCTTCTTCTCAGTCCTGTTTTCGCAGTCTTCTTCATCTCGGTCATCTTCTTCATCCCAGTCTCCTTCTTCATCTCAGTCTTCTTCTCCATCCCAGTCTTCTTCATCTCAGTCATCTTCTTCATCCCAGTCTTCTTCTTCATCTCAGTCTTCTTCTCCATCCCAGTCTTCTTCATCTCAGTCTTCTTCTTCATCTCAGTCATCTTCTTCATCCCAGTCTTCTTCATCTCAGTCCCCTTATTCATCTCAGTCATCTGCTTCATCCCAGTCTCCTTCTTCATCTCAGTCTTCTTCTTCGTCCCAGTCTTCTTCATCTCAGTCATCTTCTATATCTCAGTCTTCTTGTGAGTGTTGTTTCACCCCTAAAAACGCTCCAGAAGCCAGAAGAAGCGCATTGTGGCAGCCCTGCAAGACGAAGCTGCCACTCTACTTAATTAGGCACAAAAGCAGGCAGGCAAAACGTGCAAAGTCTGTACATAACAGGAGGAAAGCACACTTAATCACCAAGATTAAAAAACGCATAGTCACTCCCACCTTCTCGGGGGAGTTTCTCCTTCTAAGAGCTTTTATTTCGGACGAAGAATTCGCGTACATTAGCGGATCCATTTAAAGACACCAGTAACAAATTACTGCATGCAGGCGCAGACAATTTGGTCTTTAGGTATTTTGGGGAGGGGGGGGGGAAGAAAAATAGAGGACTCACCGTCATTAGGGGATTGTGGCAAAAAAATCCTTCCCCAAGCCTACATTTGGAAAGGGAGAGAAGGGTCCTCAGTGACAGCTGCTCCAGCTTGGTGAAGAGGCAGGTAAAAGTGGATTGTTAGGTCGGTATAGGTGAATCTAGGCAGGTACGTAGACGTCCTTCAAGGCCACTTCATCCTCAGGCTGTCAACTAACTTTTCTAAGCTGTGCTGCCGGAAGGATGAAGCCAGAGAGAGAGAGAGAACGCTGAGGTGTAGCAGAAATAGTACAGTAGCCGTATCCTCTTTCTTCTTTAGAACCCTCTGCCTGTCCCGTCAGGACTTTCTCTCTCTTAGAGTCTTTCTTTCTCCTTGTTTTCAGTGGCTACAACATAAGATGTCTGTGTAAGTGTTAATGCACTTTCACATGGTCGGTGCACCAGTTCCAGACACTCTCCTCTCTCTTGCCACGTGATCCTTTTGCACAAGTCTTGCTGCCGTGTGATTGCAACCGGCTGCATGCAGTGCCGAGGGCAAAAAAGTTCAACCGTGCATCTGAGATTTTGCAAAGCTAATGGTGGAGCTGCTGCACTTTTCTTTGCACAACTTCAAGTATGCAGTTTGCAGTCGAATGCGCTGGAGCAAAAAATACGTCGTATTTGACAGCATAAGTTGGTGCAGAAATATGCACAGTTTGTCACTTACAGCTGGGTCAAAAGTTTGCGTAAGGTTGGGGAAGAAACGAACTTTTCACGTGTCAGCAATACCAGATGCAGTCGACTCTCGATTTAACTGTGCGTTCGATCAACAGAACAGATATTGTCGGTATATTCTCAAAAATGGCAGCAGCATGAGGTGTAGTGTTTTAGTCCTGTTAAGGTACGTTGACAACACTAAACTTGGTTGAACGTAGACACGGTTGTTTGTGCTTGACTCAACCGCCACCAAAATACCCAGACGATCTAACAACACAGCATAAAAGTTGCTTTCAAGCATAGATTTGGTCACAAACCTTTGCAAATTTGTTGAAGACATTGCCATTTGAAGCCAGGGCCAAATCTTAACCTGTGATTCTACCTGCATTAATAAAAATTCAGTCAGGAGCAGACATGTTGCTACATCGTGGATCGACTGTACTTGACTTGTCCTCTCAGTGCTTTGCCATTGGCTTTGTCACGGCGGAGAACAAAAAAGGCCCTTTCCTGAGGTGTAAAGCAGCCTTTCGACCTCGGCTGTAGGTACATTCACATATTGCTATCAAGACAACAGGTTAAGATTGTAGTATCCACGTAAAGTGAACATTGTCTAGACAATATTATAGCCTTATCTGACGGTAAGGTCGCTTTGTTAATAAGTCATTGCACTTCTTCCAGAGCTTCCTCACGTCGTCCACAGTCGGCGTTGAGACCCTGAAAAGTGTCCCAGCCGCATGTTGGGCTCGTCCCTCGTCAATGTTGGGCCCGGCACACTTTGGAATACCAATCAGAGTTGCCAAATGGGTGCCAGTATTTCTCATTGGAGCGGTATGAAAATGCAAAAGTCTGAATAGCATAGACGTGGTCTGAACTTCAGTCAAGCTGGGAGTGGCTGCACTGCATCGAAGATTCTTATATAAAACGGGCCAATTGCAAAAAAAAAGCTCTCTGTACATGCGACGTCAATCTCGAATCTTTATTATACCGAAGCTCCCCTGTCCTTAAAGCGATTACGAGACTTCCTGCACGGTCATACTGTACTCACATCAGTCAAGCCAGTTGTAAAGTGCATTATCTTGTCTTGTTGGCAGACAACGAGTCCCCCCCCCAAACAAAGCAACGTAGGCACCTGCCCTGGTGGCAACACGTGCGTACATGCCAAAGCAATCATGATGCACAACTTATAAGTAAGGCATCAAGTATGCAAATAGGTGCATGAGAGTATACGGGGATGCCTAAATGACTAGAGGACGGGAAGCAGCCTCGAACTCTGAGCAGCCTCTCATAAGCGAGAGGCTGCTCAGTCCTGTAGTCCTCCCACTGCAGGGACTGGACTGCAGTTACAGGCAGAAGGGGAAACACAACTGCTGAAAACAGCCCTGAACACAAAATCTGCAAATTGGGCTGCTGCTGAATATGCTCTTGGACTGTATGAAATATTCATCGGACCACTTTTGTTCTATGAATGTTTCTCTCGCAGTCCTTATGCACAGACAGTACTCACTTAATGAACACAATGTGTGTTCCACGACTAGTAAAAATTCATTACGCCGGGTCAATTCTACTGAGTGGTGAAGTAACCGGGGGAGAAAATGTAGCCCCAAATATGACTTTTCCAGTCACTAAACAGGACTGTTGAGAATAATCAATAGGGACCTTTTTGAGGCACGTTATGCTTCTATCGTCACTTGGCCAGAGTTATTAAGCAAGAAACCAATCCTATAGCTTGGCTAGACAGTGAAGAATGATGAAACATTTTCGTGGCCAACTTCAAATTCGGCAAGATTTCCATCTCAGGACCCAATTTCTTTATTCCATTTGACTGGGATTGATTCAGAAGGAGCTTGGCAATAAATGTAGAACGCAAAAACAGCTTTATTGCTTTGAGCAAGACTACTAGGGACTATCTGGGTCTCTGCTAGCACCACTAAGGTCTATGGACCTCACTTGTTTAGGTATCCTTGGCGAATGCCATATCTGGTACACTTTGTTGATGTGCACGCGCCGTGAAGGTTGGTTTTATTTTCTCTCTAGAAAAGTCAGTGTCAGTCCAATCTACGCAGTACAGGGTGAGTCAGGCAAATTGTGTCACTTCAACGGCAGCCCCTAGATGCAGACGGATGGCAGCAGCAGAGCTGTCAATGACTTCCCGACGGCTGGAGTCAGTGTCAAAGGTGGCCACGTGATAATAAATTATTCCTATGAATAACCCTCATTCATGCAGCAGTTGCGGTTCTGGAAGCAGTTTTCCATGCGACACAGTTTAGCTGACGGACACGGTACCGGATGAGCAAAAGTTGGCATTTTTTGTGACCTCCTTCTCACATCAGCAATGTAATAGAATACACTCAACAATGGATTTTCACACTTTTGGCAGAACACTCAATTTTTATTTTTTTGCAAAAATGACCCACCTTCCATTGCGGTATTTTTGAAAAACCCTCACTTTTACCACAATTGCCAGAATCCGAGTTTGATTTTGCCACAAATCTCTAATGTGTTTGCTTCATCTGGAAGTAATTCTAGCTACGGCAGTGGATGATTCAGTCATTGATTACGTAAGTTGGGCGCTTGTATTGGTGGAAATGGCCTTAACCAAACAAAAAGGTCATTTTACTGAACCTATATAGACAGATGTAACGGTCAAAAGAGCCGCACTCCAAAGTGAACAGTATAGTCTACTGTACTAACTTTTTTTAGTGCTGGTGTGAAACAAAACACTCTAAAAGCAACCTTCACTCTGGAAACGGCCTCGATCTTAACACAATTGTGCTTAGTCAAACATGGACTGTACCAGAAGCTCTGTGATCGTCACTACCTCTTCTAAAAGTGTGTTGTGCCAAGTTCAGCAGTTGAAGCTGACAATGGATGCGCACTAAATGCTCTTCAGCTTAACTATACATGCGTTAGTATGCACATGTGTAGAAGGTCATAGCACAAAGTCAGTCATTCCGTTAGAGGACTGAAGCTCCAGCCATCATACGAATTGACTGAGCACCGTCATGAAAAATGAATTTCATCTTAACTCAACTTTATCCAACAGTTAACATTGAAAGTTAACGCGGATGTGACGCCATTTACTGGCACTGAGCTAAGCTGAGCGGAGGCTACCTTGCAATGGCTTAGCGTAGTTTTGTGAAAGTATAGAAGTAGAGTACGAAATGAAGGTAAAATGACATTACACAAAAGGGTCTTGAGTGAGATGTCCTAAAAATACAATGACTGAACACGTTGCCTGCTCTAACTCAATGGAAGGCGAATCCTGACTCTAAATCGAATCGTGAGTTCCCAAAATCTGAATCCCATGCCAATCTTCAACGTTATTGTCAATGAATCTTACTCGTATTCGGGTGTTGATTCCCATCTAACCTTTGTAGATGGAAATTAGGAGAATGAGTCAAAATTGAACCAGCCTTGGGCACTTTTCTCTGCCAAATTTGCCCAAGTTCCTTCTGCCTGCCGGCCTCCCTCCCCACTGACCTCGGCCAGAAATGAAAATTGCCCCTCAAGTGATGTCTGCAGAGGCTCTGGGCCCATCACAACGTAGCTGTGACACTCAATCATGCATAGTCACAAGTCACGTGAAAGAGAATCAGCTCAAGTTTCCTCTTCAACTTCCTGATGTGGCCTTTCTCGGCCCTCATCCATGGTACATTTTGACTGTAGTGGACATCAACACCCACCCATCAATGGGCAGATTTGCTAATTGTAACACCTGAATTCTTGGATCACTTTGTGAATTCATGCAAATCAGAGAGTTGCTGCCCTCTCTTTCTATGTGGCCCGAGAAATATAAATGCAGGTAGTCAGGTAAGAACCATATTTAGGTCAGTGGACCCCCCTTCTCTCCCCCCCCTCACTTCCTCCCCCACTTCCTCCCCCCCCTTCCATCTAATATCACGTGCTCCTCTCCCCTCCAACGCACACACGTATACGAGCGAGCGAGAGCACGTTAATCTTCGAAGACTAAGAAAAACGAGCAAACTCGAACGCCAGCAATATACTGTAGTTTAGTGATGTTGCGAGCCCGAAAAGTTTTAGACTGAGCCCTTTTAAGTGCAGTAGAGAAAGAACTTGGTGAGGGGGGGGGGACGCTAAACAGCATAAAGTACAGTTGCGTCACTGTGAGCAAGTAGGAGATAAATTAGAGATGGGTCGGACTGGAAAAGAACATAACGGGCCTTCAATGAGTCAAGTCATAGCTTCGATCCAGTGGGTGAATTTATGGCATCACATCAAAAATCACTCTTTGAGCAGACCAGAATGATAGTTTAGAGGATGAAAATGAATGATTGCAGTCCTTTTTGGGGATCGTATTTACTGCGCGTGGAAAATGTCTGACCTAAGCTCACTTGACTTCAATGTTGCTCACCTACACTGATTTAACGACAGTGTCATTAGAACTGTGCAATTATCCATGTCGATGCTCTACAAAAGGTGAACAAAGTATTTGCAACAATATGTTTCCCTCCGTTTTGTGTATTCAGTTTTCTATGCTATCATGACATGATTTCGTTGTCAAACAGTATGACAGAGTTGCCAAAGAGCTATTCAGATTGAGTGGGAATTGGTTGACCACAGCACATGACATTTCACCAGTGCGTTTGTGACAAGATTAAAGTTATTGAAAGAATCCCCAATAAAAAGAGATCTGAATCCGAGTGAGGAAAAACTCGAGGTCGGCTCCGAGTCCACTACTTGAGCAGACTCGATCCGGATGGATCTAGACTCACGCCTAAATCATTTCAGACCCTTTTTTTCCCGTGCTGTTCATTCATTCTCGCCTTCTCTTCCGAAACTTTCATAGGCTCTCTGGATAGGGCCTTGTCGTAGCTCTTCGGGTCTCCCACCGAGCTCTCACCCGTGCTTTCCAGTCCATGATGGCTCAGGGCCCGAGGCCCGAGGCCCGAGGCCCGAGGCCCGAGGCCCGAGGCCCGAGGCCCGAGGCCCGAGGCCCGAGGCCCGAGGCCCGAGGCCCGACACCCGAGGCCCGACGCCCGAGGCCCGACGCCCGAGGTCCGAGGCTCACATGATCACGACTGTGCTGGATGTACTTTACGCACGATGCAGAGAAAAACGAGCGCCAAAGGAAAGGAAAACTGTTTTGACAATTACAAAATTTCATAGGCAATAGCGTTTAGCTCTTTTCCCAACCCTCGCCCTGCTGTTTTTTTCTGCCCCATTTCTTTCGTAGTGAGTTGCAAACATCGAATGCACTGTAGTTTGTGCAACAGCGCCCAAAAAAGCTCGCTCACTAAGTTTGTGTGCACTCCGTAGTTGAGCCTGAGCCATTGTTTGCCAAGTTAAACGGAACTTTTCCTCTGCAACATATATCTTTGCCTCAGCTCGGGTGCATTGAATTCCCCTCGTCTTCTTCGGACTCGTTTTCCTACTCTCATCACAGAAAATCCGCACTTGCTGACGTCGAGCTGAGAGAAAAATTTTCACCCGTCAGCCTTAATAAGACACCTTCATGGGTGTGAGTAAGCATCGAGTCAGGCTTCTGCATACTCGGACGATGCATGTTGACCATGAATAGAGGCTGTCTGCAGCTCAGTACACTCTGGGACGAGTGGGTGACCACCAACCAGATCGCCAAAGTTGAGGAGAAAATAACAAAATTTGAACAGAAATTCAATGATGTGGCTGAAGAAAAATCCCCGCCCAATTTGAGCAGAGACTCGCCAAATGGGCTGCTGCCTGGCCAACTCTGATTGTCTCTGGTCACCAACTTGTCCATGTTCGACCAAGTTTAGTGTGGGTGGTACTTTTGGTACTGGGTACTTTGGGCTTGCCAGACGTGGTCATAAAGCAGCAATCTCCTCCCTCCATGGTCGACCATAGCTGACTGTTCTCACTCACACAGTACGTGATTATCAACATGACACTTCAGGCTGCCAAGCTTGGCTCTGGTGCAACTGGGTGCGTTGTCAGAGACAAACTGGCAATCCTGTCCGTGTTCAGCCAAGTTTACTGTCGCCAATGCTCACCTAACTTGATTCAAGCACTATCGTCGTTGCCAAAAAATGAGTTTCCCGCCACTTCAGGTGTTAAATTGCGACTCGACTGCACCCTCGGCCAGTGCAAGAGACAAATGGAACTGCTAAACCTCCCATTCACTTTCGTTTGTGCTCCGAAGAAAGACGTCGTTGTCAAGCGTTGACTCTCGTTATGCTAGGCTAATTTCGCTTTGTTTCGCCCCAAGAATTCTAATCGCGATTTCCCCATCCTTTTGCTGCTGCCCATTCTAATCACGAAGCTTCTCCTCTCTTTTCCCTGCCCCGTGAGCTTTTTTGGGCGTTTGCCAGGAGCGAAAAAGTCTTTCGAGTTAAGAAAAAAAATCACGAAGTCGTTTTTCTCAAGCGTGACGCCGCCAGACGCCAACGTCAGAAAAGGGACGAAGAAAAGAGAACTAAACTACGCAGTTGTTGATCTTCATATTCTTCTCGAACACTTTTCTGCGGTTGGGGGGGGGGGGGGAGAGAAAAAAATGCCAGTTATTTTCACTAGGAAAAGACTTTGTTGGCGCGAGGAAGAGAAAACAGGTGCGAAGGGAGTTCAGGCCGACGTCTTTGAGGGGGTGAACAAATGGGGGG